>Ga0307380_10001886_pt1 | contig 30146 bp, 24 predicted proteins | sample UN3MG_FD_202239 | JGI IMG/M metagenome (GOLD analysis project Ga0307380, IMG submission 202239) | Soil microbial communities from Risofladan, Vaasa, Finland - UN-3 | ecosystem: Environmental > Terrestrial > Soil > Coastal area > Acid sulfate soil | place: Finland: Risofladan, Vaasa | collected...
GGCTTCCCAGTTGTCGGCGGCGCGCGCGTCCACCTGGAGCGGCACGCGTAGCTTCAGCGCCGGTTCCGGCGCGCGTTCCATCACGTTTTGCGCGATCTCCATGGTCTTGTCGGCCTCGTCTTCCGGCGCCTCGAAGATCAACTCGTCATGCACCTGTAAGAGCATGCGCGCCTTGAGCCCCGCTTCGTCGAGCGCGTCCGCCATATGCACCATGGCGCGGCGGATGATGTCCGCGGCCGACCCTTGGATCGGCGCGTTGATCGCCGCGCGCTCGTAATTGCCGCGCAGAGACGGGTTCTTAGTGTTGATCTCGGGATAATGGATCTTGCGCCCGAACAGCGTCGTCACATAGCCGGTGCGCCGCGCCTCCACCTTCATCGCTTCCATATAGTCCTTGATGCCGGGGAAGCGCTCGAAATAGGTGTTGATGTAGTCGGCCGCTTCGCCCCTGGGGATGCCGAGCTGGTTGCCAAGCCCGAAGGCGGAGATGCCGTAGATGATGCCGAAATTGATCGCCTTGGCCTTGCGGCGCACGCCCGGGTCCATGCCCTCGATGGGCACGCCGAACATCTCGGACGCCGTCATGGCGTGAATGTCGAGCCCGTCGGCGAAGGCTTGGCGCAGCGTCGGCGTGTCGGCCATATGGGCCAGCACGCGCAGCTCGATCTGGCTGTAGTCCGCCGAGATCAGCTTCTTGCCCTTGTCGGCGACGAAAGCTTTGCGGATCGAGCGGCCTTCAGAGGTCCGCACCGGGATATTTTGCAGGTTCGGCTCGACCGAGGACAGCCGGCCCGTGGTCGTTGCCGCCAGCGCATAAGAGGTGTGCACGCGGCCGGTCTCAGCGTGGATGTAAGTGGGCAACGCGTCCGTGTAGGTGCTCTTGAGCTTTGCCACCAAGCGCCAGTCGAGAACCTTCCGGGGCAGGTCGTGGCCTTGCGCGGCAAGCTCTTCGAGAGCGGCGGCGTCGGTGCTCCAGGCGCCGGTCTTGGTCTTCCGCCCGCCAGGCAGGCTCATCTTGTCGAACAGGATCTCGCCGAGCTGCTTGGGCGAGCCGATATTGAACTCTTCCCCCGCCAGTTCCCGGATCTCGTCCTCGAGCCGGGCGATGGTCTGGGCGAAGGCGCCGGACAGGCTCGCCAACGTGGCGCGATCGACCTTGACGCCGGCGCGTTCCATCTCGGCGAGCACGGGGGCGAGCGGTCTTTCAAGCGTCTCGTAGACCGTGGTGACGGACTCGGCCGCCAAGCGCGGCTTGAGCACGGTCCAGAGGCGCAGCGCGATGTCCACCTCCTCGCCGGCATATTCTGTGGCACGCTCGACCGCGACCCGGTCGAAGCCGACAGCCGCCTTGCCGGTGCCGAGCACTTCTTTTTCCGTGAGGCAGGTATAGCCGAGCAGCGCGTGCGCCAGCTTGGCCGGAAGATGCTCCGCGCGGCCGGCATCCAGCGCATAGGACATGAGACAGGGATCGTCGACCGCTGTGAGCTGAATGCCGTAGCGGGCCAGCGCCACCATGTCGAACTTGGCGCTCGACACGATCTTGAGCACGGCCTCGTCCTCGAGGACCGGCTTCAACATATCGAGCGCGTCGCGCAACGGGATCTGTGGGGCCGCTGTCTCGCCGCCGAGATCGAGCTCATCGCCCGCGCGATGGCCGAGCGGAACATAGGCGGCATGCCCGGGAACAAGTGCGAGCGCCACGCCGGCAATTTCGCCCGTCATAGGATCGGCGGCGCTCAGCTTCACCCGGAGGGCGAAATGCCCCTGGAAGCGCGCGGTCTCCAGCAGATCGGCAAGCCGTTGCGCTTCCGTGACCGTCTCATAATTGGCGCGGTCGAAGGGGATCGCTTCAAGTTTGGCGGCGCGCTCGATCGCCAGTTCCGCGGGGCAGCCGCCTTGGACTTCGATGTCGCGGGCGGGACCCGGCTCGCCGCGAGGACCCTTGCGCAAGGGGTGGTCGTAATCGTCTTTCTTCTTGCGCGGGCTCGCGGCCGGCTTCGTCTCACCTTCGGCAAGCGGGGCGCCCAAGCCCTCGGCCACGCGGCGCAGCAGCGTGGAAAACTCCATCTGCCGCATGAAGGCGGTGAGCACCTGAGCGTCCGGCAAGTGCACGGCCATCTCGTCCAGCTGCACGTCGAGCGGCATGTGCGTATCGAGTGTGACCAGCGTTTTCGACAGCCGTGCCTGGCTCGCGAACTCAATGAGATTCTCGCGCCGCTTCTGCTGCTTGATCTCCGACGCGCGCGACAGCAGGGATTCAAGATCGCCATACTCGTTGATGAGCAGCGCCGCGGTCTTCACGCCGATACCCGGCACGCCCGGCACGTTGTCGGAGGTGTCGCCGATCAGCGCCTGCACCTCGATGACCTTGGACGGCGGCACGCCGAACTTCTCCATCACGCCCGTCTCGTCGATCACCTTGTTCTTCATGGTGTCGTACATGACGATGCCGGGCTGGATCATCTGCATCAGGTCTTTGTCGGAGGACACGATGGTCACGTCCGCGCCGGCCTTGAGCGCCTGGAGCGCATAGGTGGCGATAAGGTCGTCGGCCTCATAGCCTTCCTTCTCGATGCAGGCGACGTTGAAGGCGCGCACCGCGTCCCGTACCAGCGGAAACTGGGGGATCAGGTCGTCCGGCGGTTCGGGCCGGTTGGCCTTGTAGCCGTCGAACAGATCCGAGCGGAAGGTCTTGGCCGAGTAGTCGAAGATCACCGCGAAATGGGTCGGCGGGGCGAGCTCGCCGGTCTCGCGCAACAGCTTCCACAACATGCCGCAGAAGCCGTGCACCGCGCCAACGGGCAGCCCGTCGGAGGGGCGGGTCAGGGGCGGCAGCGCGTGATAGGCGCGAAAAATATAGCCGGACCCGTCGATTAGGTAGACGTGATCCCCTTTCGCGACCGGTTTTGGGGTCGCGGAATCGGTGGTCCTTTTGCTTGTCATGATGAGGGGAATATAGGGACTGCGGCCCCTTCAAGGGAGTCGCTTCGCAGCCTAATCCACGGCCTTCGGCGTCATTCCGGCGGAGGCCGATGACGGCGTTCCCTAGCGGGTCTTGGCCAGTTCGGGCTTCGACTTGGCGGGGCTGCCCGGCTGCTGGTTGCTCGAGCCCGGCGCGAACGCCTTGTCGGATCCGCCGAAGGTCTTCTCGATATAGTCGGTGAAATACTTGTCGAGGAAGGGGAAGGCCCGGGCGAAACGGGTGAAGTCCTTTTGGGCGATGAACAGCAGAAGCCCATCTTCCAGCGCCTCCACGAGTCCGGTGCGCAATTCCGACTTGACCAGCACGCGCTCGCCGAAATGCTCGCCGGGCCCGAACACTTTCTCGAAATGCTCGCCCGTGTCGGGATTGTCGATCGTGAGCTTGAAGGACCCGCTGATCACCGTATAGAAGCCGTCGATCAGCATGCCCGGCTCGAACACCTTGTCGCCCTTACAGAAATGGATGTAGCGGGTGGCCGGCGGCAGCATCCTGAGCTGCACCAGATTCGGCGGCATGACGGAGTTGAGCAGCCAATTGATGCCGACGCGGAATTTCGCGGCAATACCCGGCAGGAATGACAGGTAGAAGCCGCGCCACAGGAGCCAGGCCAGCACGCCGGACAGTTTGAAGCCGTAAACATCGGCCACCGCCTTGCTCATGCCGAGCGAGGCGAGCGAGCCCTTGGACGTGTACGCGAAGGGCTTGAGCTTCTGGTCCTTGAACTTGGCCATGATGTTGGCCGCGAGCTGATAGCCCTCACGCACGGCGAACTGCGCCGTCTGCGTGGCGTAGTCCGCTGGATCTTCCTGCGGGTTGTCGTTGAGCGGGATCAGTGCCGCGTCGCCGAGCGCCCAGACATGGTCATGCCCTTGCACGCGCATGAAGCGGTCCGTCATGACGCGGCCCCAATGGAGATCGAGCCCGAGCATCTGAACGAGCGGATGCGGCCCGTTGCCGATCGTGGCCACGACGGTCGAGGCATTGAGGATGGCGCCATTGGTCAACGCAACGCCGGTGGACGTAGCCGACTTCGTGCCGACGCCGGTCAGCACCTCGATGCCCTGATTTCTCAGCTGTTGCGTTGCGTAGGTGGCAAGGTCGGCCGGGAAGGTGGGCAGGATGCGCGGCGCATACTCGATGAGATACATGCGGATCTCATCGACCGAGATGTTGTGATAGTAGGGCAGCGCCCGGCGGATCAGCTCGCGCATTTCCGCCACCGTCTCCACGCCTGAGAAGCCGGCGCCAACGACGATAAAGGTAAGGAGCTGCTCCTTTACCGCGCGCTCGGACGTCACATCCGCGGTCTCCAAGCAGCCGATCACATGGGTGCGCAGCATATGCGCATCCGTCAGATCTTTCATGGTCAGCGCATGATCGGCCATGCCGGGAATGCGCCCCAGATCGACGCCGGTCCCGAGCGCCAGCACCACTTCGTCATATGCCAGCTCGACGGGAGTCATCCGTGAGCCCTGCATGACGATCGCCTTCTTCTTCTCGAAGTCGATGCCCATGACGCGCGCCTGGCGCACCTGGACCTTGCTCAGGAGCTGCCGCAGCGGCACCACCGCGTCGGAGGAATTGATACTGCCGGACGCCACCTCGGCCAGCAGAGGCTGGAACACGAAGTAGTTGTTGTTGTTGATGAGCTCGACCTCGACCGAGCCGCGGCCGAGTTTCTCCAGGGACTTCGCGGCGAACACGCCGCCGAAGCCGCCGCCAAGTACGATGACCTTCTTTTTCTTGTCTGCCATAGGCTTGCCCAGCCTTTGTGTCGTTTGATCAAATACCTACGCCAATGCCCCGGCGCGTCAAGTCACGCCTGGAAATCGTCAACGACTTAGAGGCCGTGCATGGCGCGACGGTGACCAAAGTTGACCCAAGCTCAGGCGAGGATAGACGAAGGATTAAGGTTGCCGCGCGGCTCAGGCGGTGGCCGTTGCGTGGCGCGCAGCGGGCGGCTGCAGCTTCGCCCAGGCCGGGCGCTTGAAGAGAAAGCGTGCATGCGTGTTCTTCACCAGTACGTGCAGCATGAGCGGCGTGACCACGCCTGCCGCCGTCACGGTGAGCGCGACGGTACCGAGATCGAGATCCGGCGCGAATTCGAGAAACAGGCTCCGCGTCACCGCCATCGGCAGGAAGAAGGCGAGATAGACCACGATCGAATTCTCCCCCGCGTAGCGCAAGGGCAGGGCCAAGCCCCGCGTCGACAGCAGGACCGAGAAAGCCACCACGGCAAGCACGCCGAGGAGGCCGAGACCCAGATTGACCACCGGAAGTTCCGAATATCCGCCGAACACCATGACCGCCTCGAACATGGCCCAGGACACGAGGAACAGCAGGTTCGCGCGCGGCGTGGCGAATACGGTCTCGGCGAAGTTGAACACGTAAGGCGCGAGCACGTAGCCCGAATAGAAATAGACGAAGCGGGCGCAGAACTCGTCGATCACGATCCAGCCGGTTTGCACGTCGGCGATCTGCAGGAACGCCGCCGCGAACCACAACATCGGCTGGGGCACGTCGCGCATGAGCTTGGTCACGACGAAGAACACAGGCAGCAGATAGATGAACCACAGCGTGCCGAAGGGCTCGATGAAGGCGAGGCCGTAAGCGTGCGCCACGCCGGCCCAGCCAGAGTCGGCGGCGAAGCCAGGCGCTTTGAAGGCGAACTGGATCGTCACCCACAGCACGTAGAAATAGGCGAAATGGACGACCTTGGTATCGAGATAGGAGCGCCATGGCCGATCGATGACCCGCGCCAGGAACAGTCCCGAAATGAGAAAGAAATCGGGCATACGGAACGGCTTGGCGAAGGCGACCAGCGCCCCCATCCAGTTCGTCTCGCCGGTGGCCGTCTCCACGCCCAGGGTCGAATGCCTCATCACCACCATGACGATGCAGAGTCCCTTGGCGTAATCGACCCACGCGACCCTGTTCGGGTTCAAGTCCAAACCGCGCATATCTCCTAGGCCCGTCCCGCCGCGGGACGCCCCCCAGCTAGGTTGCAAGGAGCGGGCTAGAGCCGGATATGAGGGTTAAGACGGGCGCCGTTGCCTAAATTCATGGGTTTGGCTAGGGTCGCCCGGCGAAGCACCCGTAGCTCAGCTGGATAGAGCGCTGCCCTCCGAAGGCAGAGGTCACAGGTTCGAATCCTGTCGGGTGCGCCAAAGTCCTCTCCCCACAAGCGATTGATTGGCGACGAAAACCTGTGGTTTTCGCGTCGATCGGCAAGAATTCGTCATCCGCGGTGGTTGGGGATACTCGGGAGCGCCTGTGGTTTTTGCCCACTTAGTCGGCTATTTTATCGGCACCCGCGCCATAGAACACTTGGGCCCAACCAAGAGGCGCGTGCAAGGGAGGAGACTGAACACATGCGCAGAATTCTTCTAGTTGCCGCGGCGGCCTCGATTGCACTTGTCGGCCTGTCGGCCAATGAGTGCGGTGGCGGCGGTGAAGAAGCGGCTCCGGCGAAGCCGGCCGACGAGATGCCCGCTAAGCCGGACGAGTCGATGTCGGACGAGTCGATGCCGGATGACTCCATGCCGGACGATTCGATGTCCGATGAGGAGTCGATGTCCGGCGATTCCATGGACGACTCGACCCCGCAGTAGCGGACTTCGAGACAGAGGCAGGGCCGCACCGCCTTCGGGCGCTGTGGCCCTTCTTTTATCGTGCGCTGCGCAGCGGGAAGGCGTTCACCAGCGGCGCCAAGTCCCGAGCCGGTTCCCAGTCACCGCCGCGTTGCGTCAGGCCAAGCCGCACGATGACGAGCTCGCGCGACGGCACCATCGCGACCACCTGTGCGTTATAGCCGAGCATGTAGAACCCGTCGGCCGGCATCGGCGGCTCGCCGAGCCCCGGCGACTGCGGCAGTTTGAGCCAAACCTGCGCGCCGTACTCGTCGTGCGGCGACTGCGGCGCGGGCGCGAGCGAATAAGCGACCCAGCCCTCAGGCAGCAGCTGTTCACCGCGCCACACCCCGTCTTGCAGGAACAGGAGCCCGAGCCGCGCCCAGTCGCGCGCCGAGGCATAAAGAGACGAGGCGCCCATCAGCGTTCCCGACGCATCGGGCGCAAGCTCCGCCGTGCGCATGCCGAGCGGCGCGAACAGACGGTCACGGGGAAAGCGCAAATAGGCGCGTTCATCCGCGAATGTCTCGCGCAAGATGGCGGCGATGATCTCGGTCGTGCCGCCGGAATAGGACCAATGGGTGCCGGGCTTATGGATGAGCGGCTTCGAGGCGGCGAAGGCCGCTCCATTCCCGTGCACGAACAGCATCTGCGAGATATCGCTGAGCTGGTTGTCATAGTTCTCGTCGAAGGCGAGCCCGCTCGTCATGCGCATCAGTTCATCGAGCGTGATGGCCCCGCGCGGATCGCCGTCCCCCCGCCATTGCGGCATTAAGCGCGTGTCGTCCAGCGCGAGCGCCCCGTCCTTCACGCGTAAAGCCACAAGTGCGTTGATCGCGGTCTTGCTCATCGACCAGCCGATCAGCGGCGTGTCGGCGTCGAATCCGTCCGCGTAGCGCTCGGCCACGATGCGCCCGCGATGCACCACGACGAGTGCACGCGTGGCGCGTGGATGCGCCGGATCGGGCTCCGAGAAAATGGCATCGATTGCGCGCGCGGCGGCCGCGCCGTCGACCCCTTGGCGCCAGTCCCGTCGGGGCCAGCCCCGTTGCGGCCACCCGGTCGTCACACGCGCACCGTCGGGCCATTCGGCCTCGAGGTTGGGCGGTGGGGTAGGCGGAAACAGACCGGCGGCTTGCGCCCGCAAATGTTGTGCGGGCACACCGTCAATCAGCGTGCAGCCGAGCCCGTCGCGGTGGATCGCGATCTGGCTGGCAATCCCGAAGGTAGAGGCCGAAACCTCCTTCGCGTCCGGGTCGACAGTTGGCGTGAACAGCGCCAAGGCGTCGAGCCCGGGTCCCGAGAGGTCCTTCTCCATCAGGCTGTCCAGGTCGCGGCCGGCGATGAAGAGTCCGGCGCAGAGCGTCTGGGCCATGTAGCCAGAGCCGACCAGCGCCATGCGGTAAATCCGAGGCGACACGATCGCCGCCGCTGTCACTAAGACAATAGCGGCAAGCATCAGCCAGAAATTGCGGGAGAGGCCGAGACGCATCGGCGCCTATGTCAGCGCCTTCGCCGCCTTCAGCACGTCGTCGGCGTGCCCGGGCACCTTCACCTTGCGCCAGACGTCTCGGATCACGCCTTTGCCGTTGATGACAAAGGTGGAGCGCTCGATACCCATATATTTGCGGCCATACATGCTCTTCTCCACCCAGGTGCCGTAGGCCTCGCAGACCTTGCCGTCTTCGTCCGAGGCAAGCGGGAAGTTGAGTTCGTATTTCTCCTTGAACTTGTCGTGCTTCGTCACCGGGTCCTTCGAGATGCCGATGATCTCGGCGTCCACCTTGGAGAAGTCGGGCAGCGCATCGCGAAAGGCGCACGCTTCCGCCGTGCAGCCCGACGTGTCGTCCTTCGGATAGAAATAGAGGACCACGGTCTTCCCTTTGAGATCTTTCAGCGAGATCTTGCCGCCACCGTCCGTTGGCAGGGTGAAAGACGGAGCCTTGTCGCCGACGTCCAAGCTCATACTCTTTGCCTCCTAGCGAAGCCGCTTGATCACGCGCACATGCGGAATGGTGTGTCTCTCGAACGGCGCGCCTTTTTGAGCATAGCCGAGCTTCAGATAAAAGCCCTCGGCGCCGACAAGGGCGTCGGCGATCATGACACGGAAGCCGGCTTGCGTACCCCAGCTCTCGGCATGATCGAGAAGCTTTGAGCCGACGCGCGCGTTCCGCTCCGGTTCGGAAACGGCCATCTGCTTGAGATGCAACGTCACCTCGTCGAAGGGGTGCAATGAGACAGTGCCGACAACCCTGCCGAAGGTCACAGCGCAGAAATGCTGGCGCGTGGTGTCGTCGAGACGTTCCTCCGGCGAAACCGTGAGCCCCAGAGGCGCCCGCAGAACCGCGTCGCGTAAATGCACCGCTTGTGCGTAAAGGTCCGAGCCGAGAGGCGCCTCGAAGATCAAGACGGTGGGTCCTTCGTCCATAGTCAGATTTACTCCTGCCCGGCGAGGTGCTCGACCATCCCCCAAATAGCACTGATTTGTGACGCCTCCTTGCCGAGATAATCGAGCCCCGTATAGCCCCACCAGTCCCAGCAGCCTTCCGGGTTGGCGCTGCGCGCAGAGACTTGGGGATAGAGGATGACAAGGCGGTTGGTGTCGGCGAGCTCCGCGAAGCCGGCGCCGTGTACGAAACTATCGCCCACCGCCTCGCGAGACTGCCGGCAGCCATGAAGCACCACATGGACGCGGCAGCCCGGCTCGGAGCGGCACGATGGCGGCACGTAGACGATGCCCTCATCCGCGAAGCCGTCGCCGGGATCCGAGAAGGGGTCCTGGTCGAATATGACGAAGTCGCCTTGTGGCTCTGCCGCGGCCGGCTCCAGCGGGCCATAGATCCAGCCCAGGATCGCGCGGGCCTGGTCGTAGTTGCAATCGCTGACATAGGGTGCGTCAGAGAGACCGCACGCCGCGCCGCCGTCTTCCGTGATGAAGGCGTGGCCGCCGGCCCCCTCCACCAGCGTCACATTGCCTAGCTCGACGCCGGCCAAGTCGTAGAAGCGCTTGGCCGCCTCGACGACCGGACGCGTGACGGTCTGATCGTCATTGCCGGAGTAGAGATAGACGTTGTGGCTTGCGAGCGCCGACAATGGATCGATGGTGCCGTCCTCGGCCAACTCCTGGGCCCGCGCCACCAGCTGTTCCGGGTCCGGCGTGCCCATCGTCGTCTTCATGCAACTATAGAGCGCCCTTGTCGCGTTCTGGGTAACGGCGGTCGGCCAGAAGGGGAACATCAGCGACGCGGACGATTCGGCGCAGGCGAACGGTCCGCCCGCCACGATCCCGGCGCCCACGATATTCTTGGCATGCGCGAGCTCGATCTGCCCGGCCATATAGGCGCCCGACGACAGGCCGGACACGGAGGTGGCCGGCAGAGCCGTGCCGAGTTTGGGCAAGGCTTCTGCGGTCCAGGCGGCCGGCGCCCAAGCGCCGGCACCGGCAAGAAGCGCCACCGCCGCTCCGATCGCCACGCCAAACTTTTGCAGAGGCATTGCTGCGTCCTCACTTCGACGTTTTAGGTCGCCGGCTGTCACAAACCGGCCCGGCTTGACTCAAGACAGGTCATTCTGCCCCAGGTAATCAAAAATCTCTTGCATACGAACAACACGGGGTGCAAATACCGCCTCTTATTCGAACGGGGCCACGCCCTTGAGTTCGTCTGGATCTATCTGCTGGTTGGGGAGGACGCCATGTCCAGTGACGCCCTCTTCCAATTGGGGATGGACTTGGATCATGGTTCAAGCACCGCCCAAACGGAAGAAAACCATTCCCGGTGCCTCGATCCCGAAATGGGAGAGGAGCGCAAGGATTTTTTCTGTGAGAGAGACGGAGTCCGCTACGCCGGAACTCATCTCCTTGTCGATCTGGTTCGGGCGGAGCGGCTCGACGAACTCGACCACATCGAGCAGACGCTGAGGCAGTGCGTGGAGGCGGCGGGCGCAACGCTCCTGCACATCCATCTGCATCACTTCACGCCGAATGGTGGGGTCTCGGGCGTCGCGGTTCTTGCCGAGTCGCACATCTCGATCCATAGCTGGCCCGAATACGGCTATGCCGCGCTCGATGTGTTTATGTGCGGCGACGCCAATCCCAACGCCACCATCGACGTGCTGAAAGAGGCGTTCTCGCCCGGCAAGGTGGTTGTGAAAACGCAACTTCGGGGCAAGGAAATTCAGCGATGGAACGGTGGGTCGAAGAGACGCTCCATGGCGGCTTCCGTGTCCGTCTAAAGGCGGACCGGGTCCTCTTCGATAGCGAGACCGAGCACCAGCAGCTGATCATCTTCGAGAATGAGGATTTCGGCCGGGTGATGATGCTGGACGGCGTCGTTCAGCTCTCCACCCGCGACGAATTCGTCTATCACGAGATGATGGCGCATGTGCCGCTGTTCGCGCATGGCAAAGCGAAGAAGGTGCTCATCGTCGGTGGCGGCGATGGCGGCGTGTTGCGCGAGGTGCTGCGGCATCCCGAGGTGAAGAGCGCCACGCTTTGTGAGATCGACCGCAGCGTCATCGATCTCTGCCGCGAGCACTTCCCGGATGTATCGGGCAGCGCCTTCGAGGAAAAGCGCACCAAAGTGGTGATCGCAGACGGCACCAAGCTCGTGCACGAGACCGACGACCGGTACGACGTCATTCTCGTGGACTCCACCGATCCGATCGGACCGGGCGCCGTGCTGTTCACCAAGGAGTTCTATACCGACTGCCGCCGCGCACTGGCGCCGGGCGGTATCCTCGTCACCCAGAACGGGCTGCCCTTCCTGCAAGCGCCGGAGCTCAAGCAGTCGGTGAGCTATTTCCGCGATCTGTTCGACGATTCCTTCGCCTATGTCGCCACGACGCCGAGCTATTTCGGCGGCTCCATGTCGTATGGCTGGGCCACCGACAACAAGAAGCTGCGCCACCACAAGCTCAAGAAGATCGCGCGGCGCTACAAGGAAGCGGGCAGCTTTCCCACGCGCTATTGGAGCCCCGAGATGCAGGCCGCGGCCTTCGCGCTGCCGACCTATATCCGCGAGTTGGTCGAGCCTTAGGCCTAGAGCCGTTCGAACTCCGGCAGGTCGCCCACCAGGGGCTGACAATAATCGTAAAACGCGGGGCTCACATTGTTGCGGCCCAACAGAAACTCCTCCGGCACGTGCCGCGCATGGCGCGCGACCGCCGAGAGCTCGGCCCGGCCATAGGCGCTGCGATAGCGATCGACGGCGTTCGAGGTGCGGATGATGGTGACCGAACCGCCGGAGTCGCCGCCGGCTGCGAGATCCGCCGCATGCCGCCCAACGCCACGCGCCTCGACCGCGTCGATCACGGAGGTCTCGGGCCAGCAACGCTGCAGATAGCCGAACGTATCGGCGCGCACGCGCAACGACTTGCCGCCGGCCGGCGTCAGGCCCTTTTTGAGGATGCCGGCGAGCCCATCGCCGAGCGCGCCCGAGCCCGAGAGCTGCACATTGCCGTGCGCGTCGACTTCGCCCGAGCCCATAAGCTGCGGCCCGATCTCGTTGCCGTCCGCGTCGCGGATGCCTTCGCTGATTGCGATCTGGCAGCGGCCGAGCTTGGAATAGACCGCGTCCACATCGGCGAGGAACTCGTCCATCACGAACGGAACTTCGGGGACATAGATCAGATGGGGCGCCGGACGCCCAGCCGGGTCCGGATCGGTCTCGCGCAGCTCGCGCGCAAGCGCGGCCGACGCGGTGAGGAAGCCGGCGTTGCGGCCCATGATGATGTTGATCTTGATGCCGCCGAGGCTCGCATTGTCCAGCGCGTCGCCCATATGAGCGAGCGTCACGAAGCGCGCCGCGGAGGGAAAGCCCGGCGTGTGGTCGTTCTCGCGCAGATCGTTGTCGATCGTTTTCGGCACGTGGAAGCAGCGCATCTCGTAGCCCGACTCAAGCGCCTTCTCCGAGACGATACGGCAGGTATCGGCGGAGTCGTTGCCGCCGATATAGAAGAAGTAGCGGATGTCGTTTTCGCGGCAGCCTTCGAGGATCTGGGCGCAATAGGCTTCGTCAGGTTTGTCGCGGGTGGAACCGAGCGCGGCGGACGGCGTACGCGCGATGCGCTCGAGCCGCGCCGGCGAAATGCCGGTGAGATCGATCAACTCTTCAGGATGGCCCTTGGAGATACCGCGCACCCCATGCCGCGTCCCGAAGATGTGCTTCACCTTGCCTTGCTCGGCGAGCCCGGCCCTCAAGCCCTCGATAACGCCGACCAGCGATTGGCTGATGACGGCGGTCGGGCCGCCGGACTGCCCGATTACCGCATTGCCGGTTGGAAGATCGACCACGTTCCCCCTCCTTGGTTTTTGAGGCGGCACCATGCCTCGGCGGCTGACGCCGCGCAAGGTGAAGCGGAGGGGGGTGGTGTCTGTCTAGCCGCGTTGCAGCAGGTGCAGGCTGAAGAGCTGATCCTTGTCGGTCCAGGCCTTCACCGGGCGCCATCCGGCCGTCTCGGCCATCGCCTGGAATTCGGGAACCGAATATTTGTGGGAGTTCTCGGTGTGGATGCGCTCGCCTTTGGCAAATGAGAACGCGCGTCCGAGCACACGGACCTTTTGGTCCACGAGGCTCTGCAGATGGATTTCGATACGGCCCTTGTCTGGGTTGTAGGTCGCTTCATGGGCAAAGCGCGTCGTATCGAAATCGCCGTCAAGCTCGCGATTGACCCGGGCGAGCAGATTGAGACTGAACGCGGCGGTGACGCCGTCGTCGTCGTCATAGGCGGGGAGAAGAATGTCGAGGTTCTTCTTGAGATCGACACCGATAAGGAACGTGCTGCCTTGCCCGAGGAGCGCGGCGGCGTTGTCGAGAAAGTCCTTTGCCCCGTCATGCGTGAGATTGCCGATGGTCGATCCCGAGAAGAAGCCGAGCTTCTGCCCCCGCGCTGCACCGGCAAGGGCGCGGGTCCGCGTAAAGTCGCCGACCAGGGGTTTGACGGTAAGCCCGTCATGCTTGGCTTCGAGCCGCTTCGCCGCGTCGGCCAAGAAGGATTCCGAGACGTCGATGGGGATATAGGTGTCGAGGCCGGGAAGGGCGTCGATCAGCAGGCTCGTCTTGCGGCTCGAGCCCGAACCGAACTCCACGAGAATATCGACGTCGCCGGCAAGTGCCGCGATCTCCGCGTCATAGGTCTGGAGCAAGGCGGTCTCGGTGCGCGTCGGATAATATTCCTTGAGCTTGGTGATCTCCTCGAACAAGGCCGAGCCGGTCGCGTCATAGAGGAAGCGCGAGGGAATGCTGCGCGGACGCTGAGCGAGACCTTTCAGGACGGCGTCGGCGAACTCCGCCGTCTCGGCCTTGCGCCGCGCGGTCTTGGCCGCCGAGGTGCCGGGCCGGCCCTCAGCCAGCAATGACGAAATATCGCTCTCCATTACGCGTCCGCCGCGAGCCGCAGGCCCGTGAACTGCCAGCGCTGATGGGGGTAGAAGAAATTGCGATAGGTCCGCCGCGCATGTCCTTGCGGCGTGGCGCAGGAACCGCCCTTGAGCACGAACTGGTTGCACATGAATTTGCCGTTGTACTCGCCGACGGCGCCGGGCGCGGCCTTGAAGCCGGGATAGGGGAGGTAGGCGCTTGCCGTCCACTCCCATACATCGCCGAACATCTGGGTGAGCCCGTCGCCTGACGTGGAGGGCATCGGGCGCAAATGATCGGCGCCGAGGTCACGGCCCGCGACGGGCAGGTTCGCCGAGGCCATTTCCCATTCGGACTCCGACGGCAGCCGGTAGCCGGCCCAGCGGGCAAACGCGTCCGCCTCGAAAAAGCTCACATGGGTCACGGGCGCGGCCGGATCCACCGAGCGATAACCGAGAAGGCTCATCTGCATATAGCCGCCTTGCGCCTCCTCGAAATAGAGCGGGCCTTGCCAGCTTTGCGCGTTGATGGTGCCCCAACCGTCCGCCAGCCACAGCGTCGGCGTCGCGTAACCGCCGTCCTCGATGAAGTCGATCCACTCGCCGTTGGTGACGCAGCGATTGGCAAGCCGGAAGGGCCGGATCAGCTCTTCGTGACGCGGGCCCTCGTTGTCGTAAGCGAATCCGTCGCCCTCGTGTCCGACTTCGAAAATGCCGCCATCGAAGGCCGTGAAGGCGAGCGGCGCGGCCGTATGCACCGACACGCCCGGCTTCGCCTCGCGATAAGCAGGCTTCAGCGGCTCGGCGGCGAACAAGCTCAAGATATCGGTAAGCAACAATTCCTGATGCTGTTGCTCGTGATTGATACCGAGCTCGATCAGCGGTGCGGCGTCCTCCGGCAGCCCGTTGTCGAACAGACGCTCCAGCGCCGCGTCCACATGCGCGCGGTAGGCGCGCACCTGGGCCGAGGACGGACGTGTCAACAATCCACGCTGGGGCCGCGGATGCCGGGGGCCCACGCTCTCATAGTAGGAGTTGAAACAATATTCGAAAGTCTCGTCGAACAGCCGGTAGTCTGGCAGGAAGCGAGGCAGCACGAAGGCCTCGAAGAACCAGGTGGCATGCGCCAGATGCCATTTGGTCGGGCTCGCGTCGTCCATGGCTTGGACGACTTGGTCCTCATCGCTCAACGGGGCAGCGAGGCTTAAGGACAGCCGGCGCGTCTCCATCAGACGGTCTTGTAACGAGGTGGATTTCGAGGGGGTATCACGCCGGGGTTCGGCGAGAACGGTACTTGTGGCGCTCATGGTTCCTCCCGTGGGGGCTCGGGGGCCTGTCTCTGAAACGAGCGATTTAGCAGCTTGTTCCACTACAGCAAACGAGCAAACATGCACAAATCCGTGACGATTGTTTGATTCTCGAGGGAAGCCGCCGTCCCGTGCTCCAGTCCGACCAAGATCCGCTATTCTCTCTCGACCGACGTCAATCGGAAGCCGCCGCAGCGATTCAGCGCGGCGTATGCCGTAGTTTGCGCGCGCTCGGGCACTCGGTTGTGTGCGAGCTGCCGCTCGCCAATGGCCGCCGCGCGGACGTGGTGGGACTGTCGCCGTCGGGCGACGTGGTGATCGTCGAGATCAAATCCTGCCTGATCGATTTCCGCACGGATGGGAAGTGGCACGACTATCTCGACTATTGCGACCGGCTCTATTTCGCCGTCGACGCCGATTTCCCATGCTATGTGCTCCCCGAGGACGCAGGCCTCATCCTGGCGGACCGTTACGGGGCCGAGTTGATGCGCGAGCCCGTCGAGGAGCGCCTTAACGCCGCGCGGCGCAAAGCCATGATGTTGTGCTTCGCGCGCGCGGCAGCCTTGCGCCTCCAGCATCATCTCGATCCTGGCTGCGGCTTCGAAAGCTAGAAAGCTGACGCTATTTCGGCGCGCGTTTGGCGAGGATGCGCTGGAGCGTGCGGCGATGCATGTTGAGCCGCCGCGCCGTCTCGGAGACGTTGCGGTTGCACAGCTCATAGACGCGCTGAATATGCTCCCACCGCACGCGATCGGCCGACATCGGGTTCTCCGGCGGCGGCGCCTTGTCGTTGGGCGAGGCGGTGAGCGCGTGGTAGACATCGTCGGCATCGGCGGGCTTCGCCAGATAATCGACGGCGCCGATCTTCACCGCTGTGACCGCGGTGGCGATATTGCCGTAGCCGGTCAGCACGACGGCCCGGGCCTCGGGGCGCACGTCTTTCAGCGCGGCGATGACGTCAATGCCGTTGCCGTCGTCGAGCCGCATATCCACCACGGCGAAGGCAGGCGGGCGGCGCTTGAGGGAGGCCAAGCCTTCCTCAACCGTGGCGGCCGCTTCGACGGCGAAGCCACGCGCTTCCATGGCGCGCGCAAGGCGCTGCAGGAAAGCTTTGTCGTCGTCGACGATCAGAAGCGTGTTGTCTTCTAGCGGCACGAGAATGCCCTGTGGCGAGGTGGAGACCTGATGGGCTTCCATAGTTGAGCTCCTATAACGCGGATCTAGCCCAACCCTGACGTAAGCTCCCAGACGAATTAGTGAATTTGTTTTCGTACAGGTAGGGCGTTTCACGCGATGAGGCAAGCCTTGGGGCCCCACAACCGCGCATCAAAGTGAACGGAATCAGGGAATAAGCGTGACTTTTGGGCGCGCGCGGCCCCAAAGCTTGCGTGAAACAGTGAAATTACAGGAAAGGCATAGGTACCGGCGCGTCCGGGCCCGCCTTTTTCTCGAACGTGGCGCGCGGCCAGATCACGGTTACCACCGCGCCTGTTGCGGGCTCTTGCCGATTGGCGAGTTCGAGCTGCGCGCCGGACCGTTCCAAGAGCGTCTTGGCGATGAAAAAGCCGAGACCCATGCCGATATGCTCGTCCGGCTGCTCCTCGCCCCAGCTCTTGCCGGGACGCGTGGTGACGAAGGGCTCACCCAGCTGTTCGAGCACGTTGGGCGGAAAGCCCTCACCGTCGTCGGCGATGACCACCCGCACCTCGTCTTGCGTCCAGTCCGCGTTCACTTCCACCTTGGTTGCGGCGAAGTCGATGGCATTCTCCACCAGATTGCCGAGACCGTAGATCATTCCCGGATTGCGCTGCGTCACCGGCTCGCGCGCCGCGGCGCTACCCGGCTCGACGTTCGCGCGCGGGCCGGTCGTGACATCGATGGGGACCGCGACCAGGCGGTTCGGCTCGACCACCTCCTCAATCAGATGGCTCACCGGCATGCGCGACACAATGATGTCGAGCTCCTCGCCGCGGCCGGCGAGCTCTCTCAGGATCTCGCGGCAGCGCTCGGCCTGTGTGCGCAACAAAAGCAAATCCTCGTAATGGCGATCGGTTTCCGCCGCATCGTGCAATAGCTCCTTGGTGACCACGGCGATCGTGGCGAGCGGTGTGCCGAGCCCATGCGCGGCTGCGGCGGCCAGCCCGTCGAGAGCCGAGAGCTTCTGCTCCCGCGCGAGCACCATCTCCGCGGCGGCCAGGGCTTCCGCCATGCGCCGGCCTTCCTCCGCCGTGCGCCAGGAATAAAGGCCGATAAACAGAATGCCGGAGACGACGGAGGCCCACACGCCCAGCACGTAAGGGAGTGGCAACTCGAGCTCAGAATCATGAAACCAAGGAAGCGGGTAGTGGTAGGTGGTGAGCAGGCTCGCGGCGCCAATGGCGAGCACGCCCAGCGCCACGGTGATTCGCAAAGGCAGCGTCGAGGCCGAGACCGTGACCGGCGCGATTAGTAGAAAGACGAACGGATTCTCGACGCCGCCGGTGAGAAAGAGCAGCGCGGCAAGCTGGACGATGTCGTAGCCCAGCATAATGAGGGCGTAGTTGCTCCTCAGTCTTTGGCTGGCGGGGAAGTGGATGCGCAAAGCCACGTTGAGCCACGCGGACAGTGCGATCACGGCGAAGCACCCGCCGATCGGCATATCCATGCCCAGCACCCAATAGGCGCCGATCACCGTGAGGCTCTGCCCAAGCACCGCAAGCCAGCGCAAACGCACGATGGTGTGCAGGCGCAAACGGCTTTCGCCGGCGCGCAGCCACTCCGGAACGGCGACGCCGGCGGCGGTTTGACTATTGTCGAGTGCGGTCATAGGTGAACCCTAACATGTGGCGGAGAGCCATAATTCCGACAAAGCGGGCGCGCAGCGCAAGGAAATGAACGAGACGACGCCAAATTTCCGCGAAAACGAGGCCCGTGAGCGCGATCTCGAAGCCCTGCCTGTCGCGGTGCGCGGTCTCACCAAGCGCTATGGCGTGGTCACGGCTGTCGATCACATCAGTTTTACCATCGAGCCCGGCACGACAGTGGCGCTGCTTGGCGGCAACGGCGCCGGCAAGACCACGACCATCGCCATGCTGCTCGGACTGATCCAGCCGAGCGCCGGCGAGGTCCGCGTGTTTGGAGCCGATATGAGCCGCAACCGTTACGACGTGGCGCAACGGATGAACTTCCAGAGCCCCTATGTGGACCTGCCCGCGCGGCTGACCGTGAAGCAGAACCTCACTGTCTATGCGGGGCTCTACGGAATTGCCAACATGGCCGAGCGCATTGCCTATGTCGCCGAGCATTTGCAGATCGAGGGCCTGCTCGATCGCCCGACGGGAAAACTCTCCGCCGGTCAGAAGACGCGCGTCGGCCTCGCCAAGGCGCTGCTCAACGCGCCGGAGCTGCTCTTGCTTGATGAGCCGACCGCCTCGCTCGATCCCGACACCGCCGATTGGATTCGCAGCAAGCTGAAAGACTATGCGCGGAGCCGCAACGCCACCGTGCTGCTCGCCTCTCACAACATGGCCGAGGTGGAGCGTCTCGCCGATCGCGTCATCTTACTTCAGGCCGGACGCATCATCGAGGACGAGACACCGAAGGCGCTGATCCGATCCTACGGCCGCGAGACGCTTGAGGACGTGTTTCTCGACGTGGTGCGTGGCCGCACCTCGGAAAAACGCGACGCCATTTCCGAGCCGGAAAGGAAAGCATCGTGAGCGCGCCGCCGGTCCTGAGCGCCGTGGAGCCTGTGCTCCTTCCGCCGAGTGGCGTTCAGGCGTCTTTGCGCCGGGTGGTCGCGCTCGTGCGCCGCTACGTCTATCTACTGCGCAGTTCCGGCGTGCGCCTGGTGGAGCTCATCTACTGGCCGTTTCTCCAGATGCTGACCTGGGGCTTTCTGCAGAAATATCTGGCGAGCACGCAGAACCCATATGCGCAAGGCGCCGGCGTTCTGATTGGCGCGGTGCTGTTGTGGGATATTCTCTTCCGCTCGAAGATCGGTTTCTCGACCACCTTTATCGAGGAGATGTGGTCGCGCAATCTCGGCAATCTGCTGACCAGTCCTTTGCGCCCCTACGAACTCGTCGCTGCGCTAAGTCTGTGGAGCATCATCCGTCTCGCCGTCAGCATGGTGCCGGTGGCGATCGCCGCCTTCTTCATCTTCGGCTTCAATCTGCTCGGTCTCGGGCTGGCGCTCGCGGCCTTCTTCTGCGTGCTCGTGTTGACCAGCTGGTCGCTCGGCCTCATCTCCGCCGGCGTGATTCTGCGCTACGGGCTCGGCGCGGAGGAACTGGCCTGGTCTCTAGCCTTTCTTCTCCTGCCCTTTTGCTGCGTGTACTATCCCGTCTCGGCGCTGCCCGACTGGCTCCAGCCGGTTGCGCTCGCGCTCCCGCCGACGCATGTCTTCGAGGGCATGCGATCCATCCTGCTGCACAACACTTTCGATGTGATGGACCTATGGTGGGCGCTCGGGTTGAACGCGATCTATCTCGCGGTCGGCTATGCCACGTTCAGTTGGTTCCTAGGCAGCGCGCGCGAGAACGGCACGCTGCTACAGCTCGGTGAATAGATATGCGACGTCCTCTGCTTCTCGTAATCGTCGGCGGCTTTCTACTTGGCGCGCTGGTCGGCGTCGGCTTGCTGGTTCTCGGCGGCGACACGAGCAGAAATCGCGTGATGACGAGCGGCAAGGCCCTGATCGGCGGTCCGTTCGAACTCGTCGGCAAAGGCGGCAAGACCGTCACCGACAAGGATTTCCGCGGCCGCTATATGCTCGTCTTCTTCGGCTTCACGCGCTGCCCCGACATTTGTCCGGCGGAGCTTCAGGTCATGTCGACGGCACTGGACGAGCTCGGAGACGACGCGGACAAAGTTGTCCCCGTCTTCATTACGCTCGACCCGGAACGTGACACGTCCGACTCGGTGACAACCTATGTCGAGAATTTCGGCCCGAACTTCGTCGGACTGTCCGGTTCGCCCGAAGCAATCGCCAAGGTGGCGAAGTCCTACCGTGTCACATATCAAAAGTTTCAGGACCAGAGCATGGGCGACAACTACACCATCGACCACTCGGCCCTTGCGTATCTCATGGGACCCGACGGCGAATTTGTGACGCACATCCCCTACGGCACGTCGCCTGACAAAATGGCGGAAACACTGCGCCGTTATCTATAACGCGCGGCAGATGGCCACCCCTGCGGCCATCTGTCATTGCACTGCAGCATAAAATCACCATTTGTTTTCGCGATGCAGCATTATGATATTGCTGAGTCGAAGAGGTCATACGCGATGCTGTATCACCTTTATGAGCTGAACCAGGCCGCGCTGCATCCAGCGCGGGCCACGGCCGAGGCTTATCGGTTGCTGTGGCGCAACCCGCTGAATTGGGCGTCGCACACGGCCATGGGCCGCGGAGCCGCGGCCGCGCTCGAACTCTTCGAGCGATCGACGCGCCGCTACCGCAAGCCCGCCTGGGAGATCGAAACGGTCGAGGTGGACGGTAAGAAGGTTGCCGTCGAGCCGCACACGGTTTTGTCGAAGCCCTTCTGCGATCTCGTGCACTTCGCGCGCGACGTTCCGGCAACGCGCAAGAAGGATCCGAAAGTTCTGGTCGTGGCCCCGATGGCCGGTCACTTCGCCACGCTCCTGCGCGGGACCGTGCGCGACCTCCTGCCCGATCACGATGTCTACGTCACCGAATGGCTTGATGCGCGCTTCGTGCCGCGGGCCGACGGCCCGTTCGACCTCGACGTCTATATCGACTACATCACTGAGTTTCTGGAGTTTTTCGACGGCGATGTGCACATCATGGCGGTCTGCCAGCCGACCGTGCCGGTGTTCGCCGCCGTGTCGCTGATGGAGGCGAAGCGCGCCCGCGCAGTGCCCCGCTCCATGATCCTGATGGCGGGCCCGATCGATGCGCGCGAGAGCCCGACCGCGGTCAATCGCTTCGCTGCCACCAAGCCTCTGAGCTGGTTCCGCAACAACGTCATCACTCAGGTGCCGTGGCCTCATCCGGGCGTGATGCGGCTCGTCTATCCGGGCTTCCTGCAGCTCTCGGGCTTCATGGGGATGAACTTGAATCGCCACATGACGGCCCACCGCGATCTCTTTCACAATCTCATCCGCGGCGACGGCGATTCCGCAGACAAGCATCGGGAGTTCTACGACGAGTTCCTCGCGGTCATGGATCTGTCGGCCGAGTACTACCTCCAGACCATCGAGACCGTGTTCCTGGAGCACAGGCTGCCCAAGGGCGAAATGCACCACCGGGGCACGCCCGTGGACCCCTCCAAGGTCCATCGCGTGGCGCTGATGACGGTGGAAGGCGAGAAGGACGATATCTCCGGAATCGGGCAAACCGAAGCTGCCCAAACATTGTGCAAGAACCTCCCAGACGGCATGCGCGCCCACCATTTACAGCCCGACGTCGGCCACTACGGCGTTTTTAATGGTTCGCGCTTCCGGTCGGAAATTTTGCCCAAAATCCGGGGTTTTATCCGGTCCAACCAGCGCCCCAGAAGCTTGTTTAAGCGTGCTCTAGCCCGGGTTGCCTAAACCACAGGCGAGCCTTCCAGCAAATCCCTGTGCTACTCTTGGCGCCTCAGATTCGGTGGCCAATACGTAGTGATAGTAGGGAGCATGGCATGCTGAAGCGGCTCAATCTCGGGCGGGGTGAGACTATCGAGGTCAAGATCAGGGGACTGGACATCCCCATGCTCCTTCGACGCAGCGTCCGCGCGCGGCGCTTTAGTCTCCAGGTGAGCGAAGCCCGGCGGGGCGCCGTGCTCACCATGCCGGCCTATTCCAGCTTCGCCGAAGCCGACGAGTTCCTGTCGCGCCATTTGGATTGGCTGAAGGAACGCGTTGCCGGCCTCCCCGAGCCCGTTCCCTTTACCGAGGACGCCATCATCCCCTTGCGCGGTCTGGCGCATGTTCTGCGCTTCGCCGGCTCCATACGCCGCCGCGGCGTGGTGTGGGTCGAGGAGCCCGAGGACGCGAAGATCGCGCCTGCTTGGCCCGCCGGTGCCCGCGTCGCCAAGAGGCGTCTGCCGCGGCTGCATATCGCCGGCGAGGAGGAGCACGCGCCGCGCCGTCTGCTCGACTGGCTCAAGCGCCAGGCCCATCTCGATCTCAAGCTGCGCGTGGATCTTCACGCCAGGCGCCTGAACCTGAAGCCGAAGCGTATCTTCGTGCGCGATCAGACCACGCGCTGGGGCTCGTGCTCCACGTCCGGCGCGCTGTCCTTCTCCTGGCGGCTCGTGCTCGCGCCGCCTTTCGTGCTCGATTATCTCGCGGCGCATGAAGTGGCCCATCTCGCCCATATGAATCATGGGCCGCGCTTTTGGGCGCTCGTCGCCCGCACCATGCCGCGCCACGAAGAGGCGCGAGACTGGCTGCAGAAATACGGCTCCAGCCTGCACGCCTATGGGGCCGAAGGCCTGCCGCAGCCGTCGCAAGGCATGTCGCCGACCGCCAGCATCGAATAGGGTTTCGCGAGACTAGCCGCCGCCGAAGAATCCGAAGACGCGCTGGTAGAACGGCTTGTCTTGGCTGGCACGCTCGGGTTCCGCGTTGTCTTGGGTCCAAGGGAACCCAGCGGCGATCGTCTCTTGCCGCGGGCGCGGTGCGCCACGGCCGGGCAGCGGCAAGGGCTGCTTGTCCTCGTGCGCATACAGCATAATGTCGTGCCACAGCGAAGCGGGAAGCGTGCCGCCCGTCACCTTCTTCATACGCGTGTTATCGTCATTGCCGATCCACACGCCGGCCACGTAATGGGCCGTGTAGCCGACAAACCAGGCATCGCGCGAGTTCTGCGTCGTGCCGGTTTTCCCGCCGGCCACGTGACGCGGGATGGCCGCGCGCTTGCCCGTGCCGCGCACCAGCGCCGAGTTCAACATGTCGTTCATGGCGCCCACATAGTGGAGCGCCACCACCTGGCCGGTCGCCGAATTCCGCCGCTGGTAAAGCGCCTTGCCGTCGCCGTTGCGGATGCGCGTGATGACGTGGGGCAAGACGCGCGTGCCGCCATTGGCGAAGGGCGCGTACGCGCCGGCGAGCTCGAGAAGCGTCACCTCGGATGTACCGAGCGCGATCGAAGGCTGCGCATAAAGCTTGGAATTGATGCCGAGCCGCTTGGCCGTGCGCGCCACGCGCCACGGACTGACCTGCGCGGTGAGCTTTACGGCCACGGTGTTCAGCGAATGGGCCATGGCGTAGCGGAGCGTCACTCGGCCTTTGTAATTCTTGGTGTAGTTCTGCGGTCTCCAGCCGCCGATATTGACCGGCCCGTCGACGGCAATGGAGTCCGGCGAATAGCCGGCCTCCAGCGCCGTGAGATAGACGAACGGCTTGAAGGCGGAGCCGGGCTGGCGCCGGGCCTTGAGCGCACGGTCATAGGGGCTCGCCTTGTAGGAGCGTCCGCCGACCAGGGCCTTCACCGCACCCGTGGCGGGATCGAGCACCACCACGGCGCCTTCTCCGGCATGGAGCTTGCGGCCTTCTCCATCGAGCAGGTTGCGCAAGCGCTCCTGAGAGGCCCGCTGCAGCGTTGCGTCGATCGTGGTCTCGACGATGAGTGCGCCGTCCTGTTCGTCGATATATTCCGGCAAAAGTTCCGCTACCCAGTCGACCGCGTAAGGATAGCCGGTGTCGTCGCCCTTGGCGCGCAGAGCCAGCGGTTGCTGACCGGCGGCGCGTGCTTGCTTCTCGGTGAGGAACCCGGCCTCGACCATGTTGTCGAGCACTTCGTCGGCCCGCGCACTTGCCGCCCGCACGCTGCGAGTGGGTGCATAGCGCGAGGGCGCCTTCAACAGCCCTGCAAGCATCGCCGATTGGGGCAGGGTCACGTCGCGCGCCGAGTGGCCGAAATAATGCCGGGCGGCGGCCTCTACGCCATAGGTGCCGCCGCCGAAATAGACCCGGTTCAGATAGAGCTCCAGGATTTCGTCCTTGGTGAAGCGCTGCTCGAGCCAGACCGCGTAGATGACCTCTTCGAGCTTGCGCATAAGGGTGCGCTCAGGTCTGAGAAACAGGTTCTTGGCGAGCTGCTGCGTGATGGTCGAGCCGCCCTGAACCACGGTGCCGGCGGCGAGATTACGATAGGTCGCGCGCGCAAGACCGACCGGGTCGACGCCGAGATGGTGATAGAAGCGCCGGTCCTCGGTGGCCATCACCGCCTTGATGAGATGATCGGGAAGGATGTCGACGCGGATATGCCCGCGCCTCAAGCCCCGCTCGGCGAGCACCGTACCGTCGGCGGCGAGAATGGTGACGTTCGGCGGCCGGTCGTCGAGGGTCGCGAGCAATGGATCCGGCACGCGCGAGATGAAATAGACCACCGCGCCGCCGAGCACGATCGTGCCCCAGATCGTGGCGAGCATGCCGAAGCGGAGTGCCTTGAAAACGTAAGGATGACGTTGGGCGGTGCGTTTGAGGCGGACCCAATAGCTGGCGCGCCGCGCCCTCGGCCGGCGCTTGGACGGCGGCCTGCGCCGCGCCACCGGTCCCGGCGCCACGCGCCTACGGCCTTTGCCTTGAGGTTTGGGCCTGCGCTTCGCGCCGCTCATCTCAACTCAACGCCCCCAACAGAACATACGGGATTAGCGCCTCGCCACCGGAAGGCGAGAATCGCAAGGCTCCTCGCGTGTAAACCTTAAGGGCGCGCGCCTTGCCATGGCGTTAAGGAATGGTGCGAAACCGCGGGCTAGACGTCCAGATTGGCGACTTCCAGCGCGTTTTCCTGGATGAACTCGCGCCGGGGCTCGACCACGTCGCCCATCAGCCGCGAGAAGATGTCGTCGGCGTCCTCGCCTTCCTTGATCTTCACCTGCAGGATGGTGCGGCTTTCGACGTCGAGCGTGGTTTCCCACAATTGCTCCGGGTTCATCTCGCCCAAGCCTTTGTAGCGCTGGAGCGAGACGCCCTTCTGGCCGGTCTCCATCACCGCGTTGAGGAGGTCGGACGGCCCGTAGACGAACATGCTGGTGTCCTTGCGCCTCAGGGTGGCCGGCTTGGCATAGACCTCTTGCAGATGCGCGGCGTACTGGTCGAGCTTGAGTGCGTCGGCGGATGCGATGAACGGCCCGTCGATGAGATGGGACTCCATGACGCTGCGCAGCTCCCGCCAGAAGCGAAGCCCGCCTTCGGGCAACGCCTCGCCATGCCAGCCCTGCTCGGTCTCCTCCGACAGCACGTCGAGCCGCCGGGCGATATAGGCGGCGGCCTCTTGTGCTTCCTTGGCGTCCTTGAGGAATTTCGGCGCGAGCGCCCCGGCGATAGCCGCTTGCTCGACGATGAACCGCGGATAGCGGTTGTGCAGACCGCTCAGGATGCTCGTGATCTTGCGCGCCTGCTCGACAATGTCGCGCAGGTCCCTGCCGCTGCGCGCGGCGTCATCGCCGGTCAGGAGCACGGCGTCCTCAAGCCCTTCGCCGATGAGATAGTCCTCGAGGCTCTTCTCGGTTTTCAGATAGCGCTCTTGGTTGCCCCGTTTCACCTTGTAGAGCGGCGGCTGGGCGATAAAGAGATGCCCCGCCTCGATGATGGCCGGCATCTGTCGGTAGAAGAAGGTGAGCAGCAGTGTGCGGATATGCGAGCCGTCCACGTCGGCGTCCGTCATGATGATGATCTTGTGGTAGCGGAGCTTCGCCACGTCGAACTCATCACCGATGCCCGTGCCGAGCGCGGTGATCAGCGTGCCGATTTCCTGGCTCGACAGCATCTTGTCGATGCGCGCGCGTTCCACGTTGAGGATCTTGCCGCGCAAGGGCAGCACCGCCTGGAAGGCCCGGTCCCGCGCCTGCTTGGCGCTGCCGCCGGCGGAATCACCCTCGACCAGGAACAGTTCCGACTTCGCCGGATCGCGCTCCTGACAGTCGGCGAGCTTGCCCGGCAGCGACGCCATGTCGAGTGCGCCTTTGCGGCGGGTGAGGTCGCGTGCCTTGCGCGCTGCCTCGCGGGCCGCGGCGGCCTCGACGATCTTCTGCACGATATTGCGGGCCTCGCCCGGGTTCTCCTCGAACCACTGGGAGAAAGCCTGGGACATCACCCCTTCGACCACCGGCCGCACTTCGGACGAGACCAGCTTGTCCTTGGTCTGGCTGGAGAATTTCGGGTCCGGCACCTTGACGGAAAGCACGCAGGTCAGTCCCTCGCGCGCGTCGTCTCCGGTCAGTGCCACTTTCTCTTTCTTGGCGATGCCGGATTCGGCGGCATACGTGTTGACCGTGCGGGTCAGTGCCGCGCGGAAGCCCGCCAGATGCGTGCCGCCGTCGCGCTGCGGGATGTTGTTGGTGAAGCACAGCACGTTCTCGTGGTAGCTATCGTTCCACCACAGCGCGGCCTCGACGGTGATGCCGCTTTGCGTTTTTTCCACCATGACGGGCTCGGTGATGAGCGGATGTTTGGTGCGATCGAGGAACTTCACGAAGGCGCGTAAGCCCCCCTCGTAGTAAAGCTCCTCGGTCTTCGGCTCCACGCCGCGCAGGTCCGATAGGATGATGCGCACGCCGGAGTTCAAGAACGCGAGCTCGCGCAGGCGATGCTCCAGGGTCGCATAGTCGAACTCGACCATGGTGAAGGTCTCCGGCGACGGCACGAAGGTGATGCGCGTGCCTGACTTGTCCTTGGCATCGCCGACCACTTTGAGAGGCGCCTCGGGCACGCCGTGGGCAAAGCGAAGCTGGTGCTCCTTGCCGTCGCGCCAGATGGTGAGTTCCAGCATGCTCGACAGGGCGTTCACCACCGACACGCCGACGCCATGCAGGCCGCCCGACACTTTGTAGGAGTTCTGGTCGAACTTTCCGCCGGCATGCAGCTGCGTCATGATCACTTCGGCTGCTGAGACACCTTCGCCCTTGTGGATCTCGGTGGGGATGCCGCGGCCGTTGTCTTCCACGGTGACCGAGCCGTCGGCGTTGAGCGTCACGTTGACCGCGTCGCAATAGCCCGCGAGCGACTCGTCGATGGCGTTGTCCACCACCTCGTAGACCATGTGGTGAAGCCCCGAGCCGTCGTCGGTGTCGCCGATATACATGCCCGGCCGCTTGCGCACGGCGTCGAGGCCTTTCAGGACTTTGATCGACTCCGCACCGTAGTCGGCGGCAGCTTCAGCTTTGCGTTTGGCAGCTGGTGTCATGTTTTCCTGAGGTCGTTGAAGGTCGTTGTTGGTGTTCTCGAAAGGGGGCCGTGGGGGGCCCCGATTCACGCTTCGATCTTACCCCGATTCACCGCCAAGATTTGGGCATCTTGTGCGATCGGGGAAAAGAGTTCTCGGTCCGTTCCGGTCATCCAAGCCTGGACGCCAAGCCGCAGAATTTCGCCAAAAAGCGCCTCTCTCCGGGCCGCATCCAGATGGGCCGCGACCTCGTCCAGGAGGACGAGAGGCGCGGCCCCTTCAAGGCTCTTGATCAGCTCGGCTTTGGCGAGGACGAGCCCCAGCAAAAGGGCCTTTTGCTCGCCGGAAGAGCAGTGGGCGGCGGGCGCATTCTTGGGCCCATGAACCACTAATAGGTCGCTCAAATGCGGTCCTTCAAGGGTCCGTGAGGCCGCACGGTCGCGCTCCCGGCCGTCCTCCAGGAGGATACGGAACAGATCCTCCACTTCCGTGGCGGACCGCTCCGCAAGCTCGGTTTCGAGCGTGCCGTGGAGCGAGAGCACGGCATGCGGAAACGGGCCTTGCCCATGGGCCTCGCGCGTCTCCTCGATGAGCGCGGCAAGCCGCTCCACCGCATCGAGCCGCGCGGCGGCGATGGCCACGCCTGCCTCGGCCATCTGCTCTTCCAGCCCTTCGAACAGCGCGCGTGAATACTCGCGCATCTGGAACAGGCGATTGCGCTGGCGCATGGCCCGGTCGTAGCGGGAAAGCGGTGTGCGCATCTTCGGGTCGATGGCGAGCACGAGCCGGTCGAGGAAGCGCCGCCGCTCCGAGGCCCCGCCCGTGAACAGGCCGTCCATCGCGGGGATCAGAAACACGTGCTTGACGTATTCGCCGAGCGCGCCCGTGCTACGCTCCTTGCCTGCGATGCGCACGGTGCGGCCTGCGCCTTCCTCGCGCGTGCCTGGTAGAAACCCGGTGCCGATTTCGACCTCGCCATGGCGGGTCATCACCGTGGCGGCAATGGCGAAGCCACCCGCGCCGTCTTTGCGGGCGAGCTCGCCGTATGGGCGCCCGCGCAAGCCGTGACCCGCGCCCAGCAGGGACACCGCCTCCAACAAATTGGTCTTGCCCGAGCCGTTGTCGCCGACCAGCACAACGGGCGATGCATCGAGATCGAGCCGCGCGCGAGCATAGTTGCGGAAGTCGGTCAGCGTGAGCGTGGCGACGGAAAGCCGCTGAAAGTCGGGCTGGGACGCTGGGGCGTCGTCGATGGCGTGCTCGCGCGGCTTTGCGCTCATACCCGCATCGGCATGAGCACGTAGAGTGCGGAAGAATCCTTCACGTCGCGCACCATGGTCGGCGAGCCGGGATCGGCAAGGAGGAACTCTGCCGTTTCGCTTTCAAGCTGGTCCGAGATGTCTATGAGATAGCGGGCGTTGAAGCCGATCTCGAGCGGCTCGTAGCCGTAATCGACCACGAGCTCCTCGGTGGCACTGCCGGACTCAGGATTGTTCACCGAAAGCGTCAGCTTGCCGTCGCTGAGCGCCAGCTTCACCGCGCGGCCTTTGTCGCTGGACAGCGTTGAGACGCGGTCCACGGCCTGCTTGAAACTGCCGTTGTCCACTTCGAGCCGCTTGTCGTTCCCTTGCGGGATGACGCGCTCATAGTCGGGGAAGGTGCCGTCGATCAGCTTGGAGGTCAGGATGACCCGCCCGGCGGAGACCCGGATCTTCGACGAGGACAGCTCGATGCGCACCTCGCCGTCGGCGTCTTCGACGAGCTTGGAAAGCTCCTGCACGGTCTTGCGCGGTACGATCACGCCGGGCATGCCCTTGGCGCCGGAGGGGAGCGGGAGCTCGACCTGCGCGAGGCGATGGCCGTCCGTGGCCACCGCGCGCAGCGTGGGCTTGCCGTCGCTCTCCGCTTCGTGGAGATAGATGCCATTCAGATAATAGCGCGTCTCCTCCGTGGAGATGGCGAAGCGCGTCTTTTCGATCAGGCGCTTGAGGTCGGTGGCGGGCATCGTGAAGGCATGGCCGAGATCCTCGACCGAGAGCGCGGGAAAATCGTCGGACGGCAGGGTCTGCAGCGAGAACTGCGCAGGCCCCGAGGTCATCACCAGCCGCTCCTGCTCGGCATCGCGATTGAGCTCGATCTCGCCCTCAGGCAATTTGCGCACGATGTCGTAGAACATGTGCGCCGGCACGGTGATGGCTCCGTCCCCCTTGGAGGTGCAGGCCACCGTCTCCACGAGCTCCATGTCGAGGTCGGTCGCTGTCAGTTGCAGATCGTTCGATCCGGCCGTCAGCAGCACGTTTGACAGAATGGGGATCGTGTTGCGCCGCTCGACCACGCTCGCCACATGGGCGAGCGCCTTGGCGAGACCGGGCTTATCGATGGTGAGGCGCATGGTTGGAGATTACCCTGAAAATTGGCGTCTTTTTCGCTGGACGATGCCCAGCCCGGAGCGCGTTTTCGGCTCCGGTCCGACCCTGGTGAAGGCCTAGGCAAGGCGGGCGGAAAACCCGGTCGAACTTGGCGCGGCGCCGCGCAATTTGCAAGAGTGGCCGAACAGGATCGGCGGGAGAGGCCTTGGTCCAGTCAAGGCCCCTCCCGCCTTCCCTCTAGTCGCGCAGCAAGCGCTTCAAAAGCTCGATTTCCTCACGGAGCTGGTTGTCGTCGCTCATGAGCTGCTCGATCTTGCGGATCGCGTGCAGCACGGTGGTGTGGTCGCGATTGCCGAACCGCCGGCCGATCTCCGGCAAGGACCGGGAGGTCAAGAGCTTGGCGA
>Ga0307380_10001888_pt1 | contig 30109 bp, 30 predicted proteins | sample UN3MG_FD_202239 | JGI IMG/M metagenome (GOLD analysis project Ga0307380, IMG submission 202239) | Soil microbial communities from Risofladan, Vaasa, Finland - UN-3 | ecosystem: Environmental > Terrestrial > Soil > Coastal area > Acid sulfate soil | place: Finland: Risofladan, Vaasa | collected...
CTTTATCTTGAAAAAAAACTTAAGCTTAAAGAAATCGAGAAGAGAGGTTTTAAAAACACAGCTAAAATTATTGGCCGAGTGAAGCAAAACTTATTTAAACACCAAACTCCTTATTCTCTTTCTTCAAGAGAATAAACCCATAAATAATCGCCTTTGTCGTAGTCAAAGATTTCGTCCGGAGTGAAAATCAGCTTTTGCTCTTGGCTGCTGGTTTCTACTGAATCCGAGGCATGAATGATGTTGTGCTGCCTGGAAATGGAAAAATCACCTCTTATTGAACCTCCTTCAGCGGCATAACCGGCAGTCACGCCGCAAAGCTTCCTGACAGCAGAAACGCATTCCAAACCTTCCCAAAGCATGGCTACCACCGGTGCCGAAGTCATAAAATTTTTAAGATTTTTGAAAAAAGGCTTGTCTTTGTGGTGAGCATACCATTTGTCCAAAAGCCCATCAGGCAAAATCATCATTTTAATGGCCATCAGTTTAAGGCCTTTACGCTCAAATCGGGAGATGATTTCGCCTACCAGACCGCGCTGCAAGGCATCTGGCTTAACTAAGACTACTGACCGTTGTAATTTTGCCATAAGAACCTCCAAAATTTAGAATTCTACAATCTAAATTCTAAATTATCATAATCTAAGTATCTTTGCAAATTGTGCTTCTGTTTTGTGCGGTCCGATTACGCATAAATTCAAGCCTTGGTTTAGGAAAATCTTTTTACCTACCCGCTTTAAATCAGCCAAACTAACTTTTTCTACTCCTTTGATAATCTCCTCCAGCGTGCGGATTCTGCCTTCCAAAAGCAGGTCTTCCACAAACAGGCCGGCAATATCCTTAGAATCCTCCAAACTTAAAGCTAAGCGGCCTTTAAGGTATTCCTTGGCTTTTTTAAGCTCTTGGTTTTTTACCTCTTTACCACCGCCTAAAATTTTCCCGAATTCTGTTAAAACAACTCTAATTGCCTCAAAAACTTTGTTCGTATCTACTCCTGCCTGAACTACCAGATAGCCGTTGTCAAAAAAAGCGTCAACCGAGCTTTTGATGTAGTAGGCCAAACCTCTTTTTTCTCTTACCTCCGTAAACAAGCGCGAGCTCATGTTACCGCCCAAAATCGTGGACAAAACCGCCATCACGTAACGGTCCGGGTGAGCCTGCGGTAAGGCCCTGACTCCCAAACAAAAATGGGTTTGCTCGGTTTGCTTAAAATAAACCTTAAGTTCAGGTTTTTGTTGGCTAAAAGTGAGTTTTTCAAGAGCTTTATCTTTTCTCGGCCTAAGAAGATCAAACCCTGGCGGAGAAAAATAATCATTAAGGTCTAATTTATTTAATTCTTTTATTCCGCCGACAATCCCCAAAAACATTCTTGGAGGCTGATACCAACGTTTACAATATTTAAGAAAACCTTCTTTCTTCATACCATTGATAGTTTTTTTAAAACCGATAATCGGCCGACCTAAACATGTCTTACCATATAAAAGTATCTCAAAATCTCTCTCTACTTTGGCTGCCGGCATATCATGAATCATATTAATCTCTTCGCAAATAACGCCTTTTTCCTTTTCAATTTCTTTTTCCGGCAAAAGCGGCTGAAAAACCAGTTGAGAAAGAACATTTAAACACAAATCCAAATGACTGCTTTCAGATTTTACGTAAAAACCAGTATATTCTTTGCTGGTAAAGGCGTTGCACTCGGCGCCAATGCTATCCACCGCTGAGCTAATATCAAAAGCAGTCGGATATTTTTGCGTACCTTTAAAAACCATATGCTCCAAAAAATGGGAAATGCCGGCTGTTTCCTTTTCTTCATACCGGCTGCCTACCTTAACCATCAGCAAAGCAGTCACTGATTGGGACTGGGGCATTGCTAAAGTAACCAACCTCATCCCCTGCTTTGTCGGCAGTAAGGCAGGAGTGAGAGTTTGCATCGAAGATCTAAAATCCATAAGTATATTTTAATATAAAAATGTTCATTTGTCATTCCCGCACCCTTTTTGTCATTCCCGCCTGCCTGCGCAGGCAAGCGAAAGTCACGTTTAACGTGACGCAGGCGGGAATCTATACCCACTCTCGTCATTCCCGCGCAGGCGGGAATCCATAAAAAGAATCTATTTTGTTAAATTCTGGTTTTCTGGTAAAATATAGGGTTGTAAAAAGCAAAAAGGAGAAAAAATGGAACAAGGAACCCCAGTCCCAAGAAAAGTTGATAAAGTAGTATGGCAGGCATTAACCCATCCAGATTACCGGACTGAACTATTGGCAAAAGCTGCGGAAGAAAGACCAGATTTTTCAGGTGAAACATTAGAAGAACTGGCTCAAGCCTTAACTCAATCACCTGAACTGCAAGCTTGGGTAGATCCAGATTTTGCTGTAGATAATACTCTGACTCTTTAAAACATTATTCAACATAAAACAAATTCTATGTCTGGAACAGAAATAACAGGAAGCGTACAATTGGTTCCTAGAGAAGAAGGACAACCACCTTATGTTCATTATGCGCTGAGCATAAAAGGCGGTGATGTAGCTTTGGATGTTTTTAAAAGAGCCCTAACCCTTCTCGAACAAAATAACGGAGAATTTGAAGAATTAGTCGCTCAATTAGCTACTCAAGGTAGCGCCGGAAGCACTACCTTTATTGCTTAGTTTTTAAAAGAATATATAAAATTAAAGGCAGAAAATATGCCGCCAAAGATTATAGTAGGAGATGTGGCGTTAGTAGAAGGTGAAAAAAGTGGTTTTGCGGGGGTATGCAGAGGTACTGAGTTTGACGAGTGGTTTAGTACCTTAGCAGCCGGAATGCAAAATTCGACTGCCCTTGAATATAGTGGTACCCAAATCCCCTTGCCAGAAAGAAAGCCTAAAGAAACAGAAACTGCAACCTCTTTACTAGGACCATTGCTGTAAAGCAAAACTTCTATATCTTGAAGACTTATTTTTTGCCTGATTTCTTTTTTCTGGGTGTTTTGATAACTTTTTTACCTTTCGCAGGGACAGTTTTTTTACTCCCAAAGAACCTTTTTTCTTAGACCAACCTCTTTTTCTTTTTATTAAAAAAGGGAATTAGGGTTGTGCAGGAGCAAAATAGGCACCTGAAACACAGATATAACCTGCAGGAGCTACTTCAACACCATCAACCACAACTGGTGGACGGTACTCCCACATATATCCAAACTCAGTACACCAATCACCATTAGTATTAGAAGGAGTAGGTGTTAATTCAGACCCAGGCGTAGGAATAGGCGTAACACTAGCTCTTTGATCAGACTCAGATGGTGACCCGAAAGTAGGTGTTAAAGTAACCTCTACTCTTCCACCTGGCCCAATTCGTGCAGTCATCAAAACGCCACAAATTATTATTGCCGGAATGCCAGCAAATAGTAAAAGATTCTTAAATGTTTCCTTATTCACTTCCCTCATATATGTATTATAGCAAATCTCCCAAAAAAAAACTAATCCTATAATAGTTGAAAAAAGGCAATTTTAAGGTATAATAGCATTACTTAAATGATAAAATTATAAGTCTCTCTAAAGGGATTTTTTTGTATCATTTAAGTTTCAAAAACCAGTCTTTAGTAAATTTGGGAAGACTAATTAGCTAGTCTTAGATCCTAAGTTGGATTTACCCTGAACTTACTTAAAGATTATCCGCCAAAAGTTGAAAGCTTTTGGCAAAGCTCTTTGACAAGTCAGCAGAACTAAATTTCCTCGCAGGGTTTCCCTGAGGAGTGTTTTGCTCGTTGAATCGCAAAACGGGTAAAACAATCCTCAGGGAGCGGAAAAAATGCCGCAATCCACCTTTTGTGGAACCCCAAGCCCAAATAAAGGGCCGAGGAAAACGGGACTAGCCCTATCGTCCTCACCCGCAAACTTAAATGTTGGCGGTAGGAAAAAAAGGCAAAACCGACTGGCAAACCACAACCAGGATAAAGATAAGGTGGAAGTCCCGAATGTTCGGGACAAACGCTTGGCCAAGATCCGATTTGTCGGATAAGGGCGGCCAAGAAAGTCGAAAGCCCTATAAGTCCGCTCGTCTTGGGTGGACTGGAATCGTCCCGGTAATAAACGGGACAAGACTAAGGGAGGGAAATGCCCTGAAGCGCACCAAAGGTGAAGTTTTTCCTGGAGCTTCTCCGATCCTTTTCGGAGTGCAGAAATGCAAGGGCTGAGAAGCCAAAAAACAGGGAAGAAGAAAGTTTGCTGTTTGGACTGGCCAAATCTGCAGAGAACCCAAACTGCAATTCCAACTTCTTCGGCGGCAGGTAACCGCCTATTACCGCAAGGTAATAAACAAACTACCCGACAGCATGCAAGAGCTGCTTAGGCCGGCACTGTAGCCGGTTTCTCAAGATAAGGTATTCCAGGTTATCGTTATGCCCGGAAAATCTTGCTTTATCTTGGGAAAAATTCACCTTTCTTTGGTGAAACTTGCTAGGGCCCGAGGAGGTGCCTGAAAAAATGAAACGGTTTACTCTCGCGTTGATCGCATTGATCGTGATTCTCGCTGGGTGCGGGCCGGTAAGTGTGCCAGCCCCCACATCCCCAGCAGATGATCTTCCGACCGGAGAGATGATTACCAACGAAATGGACGTAAACGTCCAGCCGGTCGGGCTGGAAGTCAGCCTGCCGGAGTCCATTGTCACCAAGGAATTCTTGACAGACTGCTGCGGTAACAAGATACCAGTATTCTTTGGAGACAAGGCCTACTCCCTTACAATCAGAGATGAGGCAGGTAAACTCCCGCTGTGCGACCAAATCCAGCGACAATTGATTTGGCAAAAGGGACGGGTAATTCTCCCTTGTGGGGAAACAGCGCGTTGGTTCGAGGACGGCAAGAAATACCAAGTGGCGCTCCTGGACTCGCGGAACGGAGAGGTACGACGCGTTTCTCCCTGGTCCGAGTTGTTCGAATGGACCCAACCCGAAGAGTGCCCTGAAATCCCCGCCTCCGAGGTCTGGAACCCTGAAGAAGGACCCGACATCTTGCTTGCGTTGCACAAGATGACTTTTGACCCGCGCCAAGGCTGGGTTGGGACGTACTATAAGGGTGAATTTGAAAATTTTCTGGGCGAGGAGATCTACCCGGTCTTGGACCTGCAGTGGGAGGATAGCTCGCCGGCAGCTGGCGTGCCCAAGGACGGCTTCTCTGGCACTTTCGTCTGGAAGGGCATCTCCGGAACCAATGTGTGGCACTACAGCCGAGACGACGGGATGCGGATCTGGGTGGGTACGCCCGCTACGCCCGTTAGCCCGGGGCACTGGAAACTGGTCCACGATTCATGGAAACAGGGCTCCGCAGAAGGCTCTCTTACGTTCCGGGTGGAGGAGGATGACTTTATCGTAGTCGCCTTCCACGAGGACTGTGGCTGGGCCCACATCAGGCTCACCACGACACAGTAATCCCAATAGTTCTGTCTGACTGACGTCCCCCTCGGGACAGCAAGATTCTGGAAACAGAAATCGCTCTTGAGGGGTAGCTTTTATGGGGGTCCGGTAGGACTGATGACGCTTGCGCGCTTGTGCAGCAGATTTAGACCGAAAGACCCCTGATTTTTTTAAAAAACATAATTTATTTTCTTTAAAGACGGAAAACTAGAGAGTAGCAATATTTATTCCTTCCTCTTCTAAGGCTACTCTCCACCTTTTAGCCAGCTCTTCTTCATGCCCTACACGCACATGTAATTCAGCTACTCCCCTTAAAACAAGATCTGCAGCTAAACCCGGTAAACTCCAATGACCAGTACTCCAACCTGCTTCACAACTCATTGTTTCCACTAAGGCATTTGGAGATTAACACCTACGCGGTGGTAAAACACTTCAACAATGAGTCAATTCTTATTTTATTTACAATCTTGTATATTTATCTAGAACTGATTATAGAGAAAAACCTAGGTTGTGTGAATTTGGAATTTCGAAAGCTAGAAAGCGTTAGAAGGCTCTAAATAGCGAAAGTAATTTTGGCTGGTAATTATAGCTAACTGGTGCTTTAGGGGGAAAATTTTTTTTATCAGTTTTTCCTCCTTTAGCTTAATCTCAAAACATTGATATTTTTTAAAATAATCTTCAACGACTAAATCCACCTCTCTACCCCCGTATTCCCGATAAAAATATAGATTTTTTAGTATTTTCCTATTCCTTATTTTTTTCAGCATTTCCGCAATCACCAAATTTTCAAAAACGCTGCCTTTATCCTGTCTTAACTCTAAACTCCTAAAGTCTTTAATTAGGACATTACGGATACCTAAATCATAAAAGTAATATTTTTTATTTTCGGAAACTGCCCTTCTAATATTAGTTTTAAACGACGGCAAAGCCAAAAGAATATAATTTTTTTCAAAAATTTCTATGTAATTGGCAACAGTCGCTGTATTTGCCCGCAGACTATTGGCAATCTCATTGATCGAAACTTCCTGGCCAACCTGCAAAGCGATTTTCAGTAAAATATCCTTTGCCAGTTTGGCGCTTTTTAAATCGTATATGTCAACAATATCTTTTAAAACATAAGCGTCAAATAACTTTTGCAAGGTTTCAATTTTGCTTTTGGCGGTCAAAAGAGTATTAATTTCCGGGTAACAGCCATAAGTCATTAATTTTTTCATGAGTCCCCTAAAATATTGCTGCCTTTCTAAAGCTTTTGGTTTATCCTGCCATATAAATTCTTCTAATGACAAAGGCAAACAGAAGATTTCATCGTATCTTCCGGTAAGACTGTCAAATTTTTGCGATTTTTTTCTTAGTTCGCTGCTACCTGTAGCCACTATTTTTACCGGAAAATTATCAGCTAAAATCTTTAGAACTACTGTTGATTCCGGGAAGTTCTGCACTTCATCAATCAAAATAATCGGATTTTCCTCAACCAATCTAGCTAAAGCTTCTTTATCATTAACAAAATATTCCCTTTCAGAAAGATAGTCAAAATTAAACAGCCTAGCTTTCTTTTTTTTGGCAATTTTGGTGATAACTGTAGTTTTGCCCGAACGCCTTGGTCCCCAAACAAAAAGAATTTTTTTCCGGCTTTTTTTAAAAAAATTGTTAATCTGGTCTTCAATAATCCTTTTATATAGTTTCATTGTGTAAATTAATGTTAATTTATATAACCATACTATATAATTTACAAGTTTCTGTCAAGAGGATGTTTTACTTTTTTCTTTACCTGCTTTTTCCCTTTCCTAATATTCTAACATCCTATCGTGCTGTACCCTTACGCGGTGTCAGATTGTTAGAGGAGTAAAATTAACTAATCATTCAAATTTAAAAGTGATGCCATGTTTTCTAATTTCGTAAGCTAAGGGGTCCCATTTTTCTTTCAAGTCTTTTGGATGATAAGGGTGAGGTTCTATCATAGAATCTACTTGAGTTGTAAGTTTTTTAAGATAAACCATTTCATCATACCCGTTTTTACCAAATTTTTTAGATACAACGCATAAATCAATATCACTAAACGGTTTAGGATTGCCCTTAGCGTATGAACCAAAAAGAATGATTTTCTCTACCGGTAAACCTTCCCTAACAAGGACTTGGTAATACTTTTTGATTAAACTTTCAGGTTTATCGTTTAAAATTGATTTTTGAGCCATTGAATTATCTTCTCCACTTTCTGCAACCATTTTTTGGTAAATTCTTTATTAGCTTTTTTGTAAAATTCCAGTTTAACCGTGTCGTAACGAGCCTTAATATTCCAGCTTACGATTTCTTGCAATTCCGCTTGTTTTGAAACCGAAGTCTTTAGCTTAGCTTGCTCAGTTAATTTAATAAGGTCATGAATAGGAGGGTAAATTTTATTTGTTTTTTTGACAATTAAAGCCTTGAGGAGTTTTTCTATAGTCAGTTGGCAGAAAAATAAAGCATAGGTGTATTTTTTACTTGTAAAAAGACTTTCGGCGGCTTCAAAGTCTCTTTTTGCCTGGATTTTCAAAGCACTAACTAAATCATTTTTAGTCATTGACTAAATTTTACAAAATATTTAAGCTTTTAGCAAGAAGTTTAATACTTTTCTTTTTGTCTGATTTTTTTCTTTCCCTCCCTATCGTTCTATCATCCTATCGTGCTGTACCCTTACGCGGTGTAGCCTGTTAACACCTTAAGCGGTGTTAGAGTACCCTCGGGGCCAGCAAGTTTCTGGCAACAGAAACATCGCTCTTGAGGGGTAGTTCTCATACAGGGGTCCGGTAGGACTGATGACGCTTGCGCGCTGGCGCAGCAGATTTAGACCGAAAGACCCCTGATTTTTATTGTTCCTTTTACACTTTTCTTTGAAGATAAAGAAGTTAAAGGGTAAGGTTAGTAGTATCTACTCCTCTTTCTTCTAAAAGCCCTCTCCATCGTTCAACTACCTCTGGTTCAAGACCTGTACCCTCGATCATTTCCGCTGTTGATCTTATAGCCTTAGCACCAACTGCAGCCCATAAACTCCAATCACCTCTAACGGTATCCCAACCTACTTTTTTTATCATTGCTTCTCCTAAGACACCCAAACTAGGATTAATTTTCCCTTTTTCCGACATATTTAAAACCTGTTTTAAAACAAATATCAGGTATATTTTATCACTAGCTTACTAATTGATGAAAAAAGTTTTGATTAAAGACCTATAAAAATGGAAAAGAGCCTGGTAAAAACAAGTTGTGCACCCAACATTAGGGTGCAAAAATTGCCTTTACTCAGGCTCTTCCCTGCAGGGGCATTCTGAGAATTAGTGGAAATACTCCGTGGACACGTCTGTCAGAAGAAACGGCCCACACCAGGTAGCATTCACCAAGACTTTGATTTTCACTGTGACCATGGAGGGAACGCTCGGTGCGGTAACCCACTGGTGATCACAAACGTCCACCCCCCCCGTATCGAGTGGGTAGCAACAATCAAGGTGACCTATGGTTTCGTGGATCTCCCCGTTAACCGATATCTCCACCTGCTGTATTTCATCCCACCAGTTCCAATTGATCACACACTGGTTCTGCCAAACCGAGGTTTCCACGAACTTCCTTGCGATTTCTTCCGCTGTGGGCTGCACGGTCGGCTGGACCAGCACCTCGGCGGTCGGCTCCGGCGCGGCTGGCGCAGGCGTGGGTGTGGGCTTGACCGTCGAATCGCAGGCCAGCATAGACCCGACCAGCACCAACGCTGCCAATCCAATCAAAACGTAGTTCAGGAACTTTTCCTTCTTCATTGTTGTATCACCTCGCTATAGCTATAGCTGAAATTGGTGGCCTGGATGTCGACCACCTTGAGAGGTTCCAAAACCTCTCCATCCACTATTACTTTGAACTCGACGCTGACCGTCTCGCCTGCCGGTTTAGAGGAAAGCCAGGTTTCACAAACATTCAGGTAGGCGCCTCCTTCCATTAGCTGCCTCTGCACCGTTCCATACGCCTGGCCATCCAAGACCACCTGGACTGCGGTGAGCCGCAGATCATCCGGCCACTGCCAAGTCATCTGGCACTTGTCGTCGGTCACGGCCCGAACAGAGGCGACAAAGTTTTTCGCCAAGTCCGCCGGGCAGGAAATCAACCATGGTTCGATCATCGGTCCGAGGACGTTGAGGACATCCTGGTCAGTCGTGCATGAGTGGTTATATTCCGAACACCACTCGTTACATTGCAACAGTGTACTGACCATAACGTTCAAAGTCTTCCGATAGTCCTCCTCGAGATTGCCAGTCTTGCAAACTGACTGGCCAGCATTCACGAGGTACATGAAACAGATCGGCCGGCCTTCTCCCTGGATTTCCCAAGGCTGAATTGTCGGCTGGACCGGCACCTCGGTCGGTTGAGGCGGTGCTTCTGTCGGCACCACGGCAGGCGCCACGGACGCAGGCGTGGCGACTGGCGCGTCGCAGGCCAGGATGGACCCAACCAGTACCAGCAGTACCAGCAACCATCCATACTTTCTTCCGAACTCCTTGTTCTTCATCGATTCACCTATTCCCTTTCAACTTCTTCGTTCGTTCTATTCTTCTTGATCTTCTCTAACCCCTGCTTTTCAGAAACAAAAAAAATACCGTTATTATTAAGACGGTTTTAGCCTGTTATTCCCAAAAAGCAGGAGTCAGAGATTACCCCTTGCAGGAAGTTTATCTTGGCATTAGCAAAAAAGATTTAAAACTTGAGCTTTATCAAGTTAAACTTTGATTACTGACACCAAGATTACTTCCTACAAGTTATTCAATTGTCAAAGTGCAGCAAAAAATATAATATAAGCAGAATTAAAAACTACCAAAAATAAATGCAGAATTTTTTTCGTCAATAGATTGAAAAAATTGCTTCCAATCCGCAGTATCATACTGACCTCCATGACGACGTTGAAACTCTAAAGCACCTACGGGAACACCGCTAAACATTTTTTGAATTTGATCAACTCTTGCTTGTTTAGCACCAAAAGAACCAAAACCGCTCATAACAGGCGTCACTACGCCGTTTGTATAAACAAGCCTGAGTTGTTCTGGGTTTTGCACTGCTCGCGGAGCATCCCAGATGTAAAAAACAAAAATACCACCGCCTTTTTCATCAAAACCCAATTCAGTCCGCCTTCGGAAATAATATTCGGTAATTTCGTTTAACTCAGCAGCCGTAACATATCCTGAATGGTTTCCGGCACAACGGCCGTTATAACAAGTAAACTCAACGTCAAGGTCAAAAAAAACATTAGGAGAAATAAGATATTTATCTATCCATTTCTTACATTCAGCCACTGGTTCAAGGTCAGCAGTAGCAACATCAAGCATTACATAATAATTTTTATTAGCTGTTTCCTGAATTAAAGAAGTAACAAAAGCTTCATTTAAGGGCGCACTGCCGCCAGTCAACCTAGGGTTAACAACTACCGCGACTTCTTGTCCTAGTAATTGAGATGTTTGCGCTGCTCTTTGCTCGGAAAGGCTAATTGCTTCTCCAACAGTCTTTGCCAACCCTAAACTTCCCCAACCTCCCATGGGCCGGCCATAAGTAAGAGCCAGAGGAGTTCCTTCGGTCATATCAATGAATTTTTCGTTAATAATAAGTGTTTGGGCAGTTTCATCTACCTCAATTCTGGCAGTAGTAACCAAAGACTGAGCCGGAGGCAAGATCTCGCAGGTTAACAGCATCCACTCGTTGGCAGCTTGGTCTTCCTGGCCAAAATTAACTTGTTCCGCTTCTATCGGAACTCTGGTAGAAACTGCTGCTTGTGCAGCTGAAACATCTCCTTCTTCGGGAATAGCTGTAGCCCATCTTGCTACTTGCTCTACTTGTCTGGCAGGTTTAGTAAACTCTTGCCAAGCAGCATAAGCAGCAGCACTTCCTGCTAAGAGAAAAAATAGTCTTCTACTGATTTTGTTTTCTTTAGACATAGATTCCTTTTTACCTTTCGGCCTTGTGTCCTTCGATTACACTCAGGATGGCCTCATCAGAGCTGATACACATCAGCTGAGGGAAAGGAGAAGGAAACGCAACTCAGGCAAGGAAAATGTTTAAGCCAAGGGGTGGCTTAAAACAAAATCTTACCTGAGAAGGTTTTAACCCTTCTCCTGAACTTATAACTGAATGAACTTGAACATAATACCTATCTCCTTTGACGGGAATGCCAAAGGAGATTTTTACTTGTGCGAGGACTATTGCCGCTCATCTCCCACTCCTGCGAGTGAGAGAATTCGCGAGCCGACGCCGTCTGTTTCAACGATGTCCCCGACTTGGAACAACGAGACCTGGAACAGGAACACTGTCCAGGATCCCTCCGGCCCAGAGCCGGAAACTTTCTCGAACCAAACAACGCTCACAAAAGGGACTTCGGCCTCCAGCAGTCTCCGTATCTTTGCCGGAACTTCCGGAAAATCCGGCAGTGTTGAAAACTCAGTGATTTCCGCTAAAGACCGGGCAACTAGAGCTACCCTGTAACGGTTCGGACCGTTAGCCGATAGGCCCTGAAGCCCCTTCTGAAGCGCGGTGATCGTTTCCACCCAACCCGCAGGGCTGAACGCTAACCCGAAGCTGGCTGCGGGTGGAACGACCACACCTGACTCGCCGGACTGCCCAGACTCAAGCGACTCGACAGCTTCGCCGACTTCGGCTTCCACCGCTTGTGGAGCGGTTTCTGCCTGAGTCTGCGGCTCAGATTCAACCTGAGCTTCGGGATCGGCTTGCGCCTCACTCTCAGCATGAGCCGCTTGTTGAGCTGCTTCCCGAACGGCTATCTCAAGCGCGACCGAGGTAAGGAGCTCGTTGGCTTGCTCTGGCTGGCCCAAAGCGATGACACCAGACGCGTAGCTGGTTACCAGCTCGACCGGAATGGTCTCCCACCCCAGTGTGTGGCTGGCGTTAACCAGCAAGCTCTGACTCAGTTCTACGGCCTCTACCGGAGCATTAACCTTCAACCAATCGGCTTCAACCTCTAAAGCACCAGAGTTGGCACTAAGTAGCGCTTCCAGAAAAGCAGCCTGATGCAGCGCTGCATTCTGGACCTCAACCGGCTGGTTGACGGCATTCTCCTCGACCGTCTCAACTATGGGCAGTCCTTCAAAGACCGGCCGCGGCTCTGTGACCAGAACCCAGAGGTCTTCGAGCACGATGACCGCCTCGGCGGCTTCATGTCCGAAGTCCACTGGTGCGGCCGGAACCGCGGCCGGAACTTCTTCGTCGAGTTGCTGCTGAGGAGCAGCAGTCTGCTGTTCAGCCAGCCGGCTGGTGCTGGTGGTGCTGTTTAGAACCACAGCCAAAACCAGCACACAAACCAAAACCAGACCCAAGCTCACGTGCCGGGGTGGCCGGCTCTTGGCTTTCTGCTGCTCCTCTTGATTGACTAGAGTAACTGGGATTTGCGTCTGTACCCGAGCCATCTGGCTACTCCCATGGCGAGATGCCAGGGGGTACCAGTGCACATGGCACCCACCATTTGCTCCAGGCCAAAGGACGGCAAACGAAGTACCCAACCGTCCCATCCGGCGCGCGGTACTGAAAATACAACTTTACCGACTGGGGTGGCCAGTCGTCGATCTCGTACACCGGAACAGCTTGGTCCTCCCCTTTGACCGTCGGGATGCACACTCCCTCAAGGGGCGGCACCACTACCGAAGACCCGGACGGAGGTACGACTTGCGAGAACGCAGGCTGCCAAGGCTGGCCTGTCTGTGTCTCACCTGCAGGTGGTGCAGCAGCACCTTCTTCGACCTGCAGGTCCCATTCCTGGACACGCTCCTGACCGAAGTCGACGGTGGCCTCCACCTGCCGGAGGACTCCCAACGGCTGGTCGAGAACCAACCTGCCATCAACCTCCAACTTGGCGGTGAAGACCACTTCGTTGGAGTCAGCTTCAGGTATCCCTTCAACCTGCTCGACTAGTAGCTCTTCGGGCGCCATACCCAGTTGCGGCGCGATAGCAGCCGCCACCCAGGTGGTGGATGGCATCACGACCGCAACCGCTGCAGGCTCAGCAGGCTGCTCCAAGGTTAGACCACCGGACAGCGCTACGACGACAAGCACCAAACCGACAACGACAAAGGCAAGCGGTGGAATGCCTCCGCTCTTCTGGCCGCTACCAGACCCAGCGCTCTGCGGTTGCTGCACAACTGCTAAGCCTACTGGAACTTGTGTTTCAATCCGTTTTTCGCTCATCATCTAACCTCCTTAATCGGTCACTGGGTACCTAGGTAGTAACGTCCAACCCTCTTCGCTGATAAGGGCCTGGACCGCAGCTTCAACGTCGATTCCCTGCTCCCGTGACACCTTCACAACCCTCGTGCACACTGCTGGGAGATCAGCATCTTCCCAGTAGTACACGGCGTATGTCTCGCACACGCCGCACTCGCTGGCCGTGTACTGAGACCGGCAGGGCACCCCATCGTAATCATGAAAAACAGCTGTTGCGATGGGTGCCGGGAACGGTGTAGGCACCAGGGTGGGATAAGGGACTGGCGTCGGATCAGGTATTTCAACCAAGAACTCCAGTCCATACTGGTAACTCTGCCACCAACCCTCAGAGCCATTTCTGATTCTAACCCGAACCGCACCGACATCCCCAGCCACCGTCACCACGTAGTCCAGGGGTGAAACTCGCAGATATTGTTCACCCGGTCCATACATAACGTCCAAACTTCCGGGGTTCCAATATCCCAGGTCCCAGCCAAGCACTCCCATAGCCTCAGCCAACTGGGACAACGCGACCTCCTGTCCGGGAGCATAGGTCTTCTTCAACCAAATTTTACTGCTAGCAACCGCTTCCACAGCCTGCTCCAGACTGACAGAGTTGGTCCGCGCGTATTCGAGCACTTCACGCGTAGCCAAGTTGGCATCACCAACCTCATACATAAGAAGCTCAGTGGCCACCTGGACAAACGCCTCTACGTACGAAAGACCATCGAAAGTGGCGTTCTCCAAAGCCACAACTGCTGGCGTTGGCGTCGGAACTGGCGTAGCTGTAGGTGCCGGCGTAGTGGTCGCCACTGGCGCTGACTGACCGCTTCCGTTCTGGGCGGATGCAGACTGCTCAGCAGCCGCGGACTTATTCTCGAGCTCGGACCGGAGGACTTTCTGAGTTTCCACCAGGCTCGGCGGCGCCTCGACTACTTGTCCGAGGTTGGCCAAGTCGGCGACTGTCTCAACGGCCATACGATCATATTCAGTCGCAACTGCTTCAGCGGTTGACCATTTGCCTTCCTCGGCCGCCTCGGCCCAACTCTGCCACAGACTGAAGACATTCTCGGTGCTGCCGACGACTTGGCGATACTGCTCTGCCTGGTCGCCGGACAACTGGCCACCCTCAACTGCTTGCTCGAGCGCTGTCCGCAGCTCATCTGCCCGTTCGCGAACCCGGCCTTCCTTCTGCCGGATCTGGGAAGCGACTGACGATACACTCGGAACCGCGTTCTCGCCCGGATTGCGGACGAAGTCGCTGACGATCTGACCATTTTCCGCAATCCAAACTTTGAAGAACTCGGCCACTGCCTGAGAGGCTTCGATCGAGACATCCGGCGCATCTTCATTCAGATCCGGAGCGTCAACCTCCACGGCCTCGAAATCTACAACGGCTGCTTGAGCAGCGACGGTCGGCATCGGGTCGACCTCGGACTTGTTTGCTCCCCGACCCAATCCCCAACCAACCAGCATATTCGGACCGGCGAGAATAAGGCTTATGACAGCGAGGACGACCATCACGTACATCATGACATTTTTCGGCCGCCTGACCGCCTTGCCAACGCGCGCCGACAGACTACCAAACGACACACCGCCACTATTAGTAGGCGGTGAGGTCGGCTGTGGCGGCGGTTGAGCCGACGGCGGTCTCTCACCCAGATGCAGTTCGCGGGCCAGTTTATAGAGCCCGTGAGAGAGCGTCTTTGGGTCAGAGCTACGAGCCTGAACCAACGCCGCTATGCGGGCATTGGCCTCATCGCTAAAACCCGAAGTCTCGAGTGAACTTAGGCGCTGCCGGGCTTCCTCGTAATCCGGCCCGAGCGCCTCCAACCATTCTCTCGTAGTACCTGTCTTTTTCGTCATCTCCACACCTCCCTGTGGTTAACCAAACCAAACTCGTGTTGCTGGAACCATGAACATCAACATAATCACAGACGTTGCCGTGAACATGACAAAGTCCGTGAAAAACAGAAAGGAGAAGTTTCCTCCGATGGCTTGAATGATGGGAAGGAAATTCGATTTCGCCAAGCTTTTTTCCTGCACCAACATTAACCAGAAGAAGAAAACCCCTACCAAACCATTGAGACCCAAATAAATCCATATAGGCGGTATTACAGTCACACCTGCCATTCTTGTCAAATGGCTGATACCATACGCCACCGCCAGCAGGAAAGCATTCCCAAACACCGTAAGGGCTTCCCTTCCTATCTTGTACCACCTATTCTCCCCAAAAATCCACTGCTCCTTGAGCAGCAGAACCAACGAGGAGATAAGAAGCACGTAAAACAGGAGAGCATACCCGTTGAACACGATGTTTGTCCCGAGGCTCACGATTGGCCGGCCAACCTCGACCAAGGTGTCTTCAGCGAACGGCATCCGGCCGAAGATGGCCATATAGATAGCCAGGAACACGTTGCAAGCCGCCAGGTTGCTGGCGTCTATGGACTTTTGCACGCCGGCATAGATCGTAAAGCCGACGATAAACAACCATGCCAGTGGCCGCGTTGCGCTGGCAGCGTAGAAGATAGTATTGAGGAATTGAAGCGCTTCCGGCGGCAACGACTTTTTAACCTGCGGCCAGACAAACAAGAGCAACAAAGCTACAATGGCCCCAATCATGAACAACTGGCCTTTCTCTGCTTCCTCCCGAGACCTGGCGTTTAGCCAACAGGCAGTGCCGGCTAAAACCCAGGCCCAAATCCCAGGGAGAACTAAGCTGATGGGGAACAGGACTAGTCCGGCAACCCCACGCCAGTTAATTCCCGTCAAATTCACCAGGTTGTCAAAGAAAGCCATCACGTATGCTCCCAAAAACAACCAAAGGATTACCTGAACCATCCAACCAGCTTTCAACTGCCCCAACAACCATGATTCGTGCTCTAGAGGAATGTCGAAGGCCTTGGTATAAGCCAGGTCCTTCCAACTCGACCCCCAGCGAACCTGGAAAACGCCGTCGCTGGTCCGGAAAAGGCCGCCGAGTGTCCGCGCCTGCGGCGCAGCACCAGCTCCAGCAGCTTGGTCTTCTACACCAAGCAGGATTTCGGCCACGCTCCGGCCGCCGTAGTTGACTACCACAGCCGGTAACTGGTCTTCGAACTCACGGTCGTCAATTCGGACACGCAGCATGCCGTTGTCCAAAACCATGAACTCAACCGCAGTCTCTTTGGCAACCCGCTCGCCGCCAAGAACATAGTCTATGGTAAGCATTCCTGGCTGCCAGCCGGCCGGGATACCGCTCGTCGCCGCTCCACGCGCAGCCGCACCAGGCAACCTGGTAGTCATGGCGCTGAAGTCGACGTTTCGGAAAGCGAAAAAAGCCACCACCACCAACGCCAACCATCCCCAAACAGGGAGGCCGAAAACCTTGCCACTGACAGCTTGGCCGACACCGCTCAGGTCAATGCCGTGATGCTCGGGCTGAGCAGGTTCGGCCGCTGGGGCTGCTGGAGCCGTTCGAGCCGCAGGCGGGGGCGGAGGCGGTGCTTGCACCGCAGGTATCGCCTGAGTAACCTCGCCTCCGCCGAATGGAACCCACCGATTCTCGTGGACATTCCACCAGGCGTTTCTACCGGGGCTTACCTGACCATGCGTGAACTGCTGAGCCGCAGGTGCAGCCTGGGACGGAGCCGGTACAAACGAAACTCCAGGCCTTCCGACTGACCCATGTGTTGTACCACAAACCATACAGGTTCTCCGCCCATCCACATTGAACAACGGGTGTCCCGCTGGACATGTCCCGTCAACTGTGGGATACAATATCCCAGACATTTCGAAACCTCCGTTTCTTTTTCTCTAAATCCAGCTTCCAACTCCAATAAAAAAAACGTCAAACCATAAGCCACACTTCCTTGTCTTAAATTCACCGTCCGAGGATGCCTTCGGCAACCTCGGAGGTGTAAAGTCCGCTGAAGAAAAAAACCTCAAGCTTTACTGGCTCCTGCTAGAATCCCCCAAAGGGAAAACGCAGGGATAAGTTCCAGCAAAACTCTCTGGAAATTTTCTTTTCGCGGACAAAAAAACTTAAAACCCTATTACTCTTTCTCTTAGGGTCTGGGGAAATTCAATGGATAAACCCGCTAACTTCCACACGCTCCAACCCGCATACTTCCACCTTACTTCCACCTCCGAGGTGGTATTCTCAAGACACCTAGGGATTTCCTTTAATCCTCCGCCTCCGAGGAGTTACTTCGTGCCACCTCGGAGGTGTCTTACCTTAGAGGTGTCTTAGAAGTGTTTTTTTTACTTTGCTTATCCACTCAATTCCCCCAGATCCCAAAAAGATTTTTTTATTTCAAGTTCATTCAGTTTTCAATGTGCTAATCCCAAACCCCACCAGTAAACGCTTTAGTCAACCTTAGGAGTTTGAGTCAGCGTGAACTCTAATCCACCAAAGGCGGATTTAGAACTCACTCCTTTTTTCACAAATTTTCACTGCCTGTGAAAACAGGGCTGAATTCTAATCCTCCACCTGTGAGGTGGTTTACTCAAGACACCTCGGGTATTTCGTTATTCCCTCTACCTCGCCCGCCTGCGCCAAGGCTTCGGCGGACAGGGAGGAGTAACTTCGCTCCCAATTTTTCTCGAAACACACACTTATCCTCCTTCGCTCTTGAGGCTGCACATCGACTGGTTCAGTCGTGTTTGCCTCAGGATGCTTCGGCGGATTGTGGTTTATCTGAAAAAAAATTTCACTGCGTTTATTTTTTCTCGATACACCACAAAAAAAACCACCGGCCTTACTAAACTTTCAGGCAGATGGTGGTTTTACTATCTGAAATCGGCATTTTTTTATGAAAACTCTGCGGCTTATCCGCAGTTTCTAGGTTATTCGAGTTTTCATACGCCGAAGCGAAAACTTTACCTAACAATCAAGCTATTTTATTGCTCCGCCGATTCGGCGGAGGTTTTCGCCTAGGCTGTACAAAAAAAACTGCCACCAAACGGGGCAGTTTTCTCCCTAAATATATCACAAATATGTAGCAAAATCAATCTTAAAGCGCAAAGAAATCCCGTGCCAGTTGGGCTCTTTCTTTTCCGGCTCTTATTGTTTTTTCTTTTGTTTCAATAAGGCTGATTAATCTATCTGCCTGTTTTCCTTTTATACCTGGCAATGTATCACCCAAAGCTTCAATTAAAGCCAAAATTGTGCTTCCCTCTTCTTCGCTTCGCATTGCTTCAACCCGGTCTTCTAACTCGGCCACACCTTCTCTAACCAGTAATTCCGGCCTGAACAGACCAGATGCAAATCTATGCTTTTGAAAATGAGAGTTGGCAAATAACTTTTCTGGAAGTTTCTCAACACCAAAAGCTTGCAGTCTGACACCAATAATTTCCCTTAACAAGGTTAAAGAAACATGCACTTCTACTGGCGCTTCTCCCTTTAGTAATTCATCTCTGTATTGTTCCCATTGTTTTACTAACACGGAACCTGATGCCATTTTGGTTTGCGGATCAAAGCCTAATTCTTCAGTGCTACCGAATAACCTAAAGGTAGCAGCTTGTAAGACAGGTCTTTCTTTGTTCGAACCGTTAAGATAAGCCAAAGCTAGCGCCTGAGCAATTTGAAGCCGGCTAACCAACTTCTCTCTTCCATCAGCTTCTCTTTCATCTGAGCGCCAGATTAATTCTTCACCAATCGCCAAAACTCTTTTTATCCATACTGGTTCCTTTTTGGCGGCCGCTTTTTCTACCGGCCTAGTTTTTTCACCTGCAACTGCTTCAATATCTGCTGTTTTGTCGGCTGGCAGTGCTTCTGCTTCTCCAGAGGGCATGGCTGTGCTGGCTAAAATATCTCTCAAGTTATCCAATCTTACTCTTCCCGGAATAGTAAAAAGACTATTTTCTTGTTCGCATCTTTCTTGCTCTATTCTTTTTCTCTCCAAAAAAGCAGCCCTGTAATTACTCATTGCTTGTTGTATCGGAAGACCGTTTTCTTCTCCAAACCTAAGAAGTATCTCCATGGCAACCCTTGCCACTGTAAGAGTTGCTCTATTGTGTCTTTGACCATTAGCGCTAGCCGCTTCTTCTAAACCGTCATTAACCAATTCTATTAAACCTGATACGACTTGATGAGCGCCGCTATCCGATTGTGCTCTATTTTCAAAACCTGTTCTTTCAAAAAGCATACCATAAACAGTATTAACATGAACCCTTTGTTGATCTGTACTTTGGTCTGCAGCATAATTCTGGTAAGCTCCACTTAATGCTGCACCTAACCAATCTCTTGCTACTTTAGCCTTCGGGTCAATTTCCATTCGGGGCAAAAGTAAATTTTCTGAACGCTGGGCTTCTGGAAATAATGGCATGTTTTTTCCTTTTTATATCTCCCGTTTCGGGAGCAATTTTATTTTAATAGTGTACCAATTATAAATCTGGTTTACTATAACTTATAGTTTGCTACTATAACATAAAGAGATGTGGTTGTCAAGAAAGATGTATTATAATCATCTTTAGACTATATAAGTCGAAATTTAAAAAAATAAATAATTTCCTATAGACTTATAGTTAATTTTTATTATATAATCAGCGGGTTCTATTTAAAAAATTAAATCAAACAAAAAATATGCCTACTAGAAAATTTTCTGTACCAGGAGCGGAATTGGTGTGGGAAGGACCCGCTAGCTTACAAATTCAAGAGGCTAATCCTCATTTACTCCAACCACAACGAGCAACTCTTAGTTCACAATTTTACAGAGCAACATTAGCATCAATACCATTACAAGAAGCAGTCGTGACAGGTTTCTTAGCCCAACAAATACTCACCCATAACTTAACACCTGAAATTGCAATTTGCGCAGTTGGAGGTCTAGCCGGTTATGAATATTTTAAAGATGGCCTAGAGGCGAAACTTTCACTTCTTTAACTACGATCAATACACTACTAACACCGCGTAGGTGTTAACAGACCACACCGCGTAAAATTTCAGAAATTCAAAAGAAGGTCTTTTTTTAATCTGCTGAACTTATGGCAATTAAGATCTAATTCTTTAAGCTCAGTTGTTTTTCGAATCAACCCCTCTAATTCTTTAGCAAAATCCAATAATTGATAACTTTTAAGAGTTTTTAAGTAAAGCTGCCAGTCAAAATCAGGCAGTAAAATCAGGCTAAAAATATCAATTAAATCCTTTCTCCCTTTAATACTTAATTGTCTTGCTTCATAAGCTTTTTGTTTTAGGATCAACAGTACTTCTTTTTTCGGGACTTTAAAACCTTTTAGCTTTTGAATATAACCGGTAATTTTTTCCGCCGGCACGCCCAAGTCAGAATAAAAACCAACATAAATATCAACACTTATACTGTCCGTTTTTATCTCGTATTTTTTCAGGCGGTTGTTTTTAGCCAAGTCATAATCTTTTCTAATCTTTTCAAGTTCTTTATAGTCAACAACAATATCAATATCTTTGGATTTTAAACTCTCGCTATAGAGCCAGACTGCCCAACCGCCGATTAAAATAAAATCAAATTCCTTCTTGAGTTTTTGAAGGGTCTGCCAGCTTTTATTAGTAATTAAATTATGATAATAACTCATCTATTTTCTCCTTTAGCGTATTAACAAACTCTTTGGCAAACCAGTCAGGTAAATTCCATAAATCAACAAAGGTCTGCCCTATCGAGGTAAACCGACCATAATCTGCTAAATATTTATCAGCTTTAAGAACAATTAAATTCGGTCTGCCCTTTTTCTGAGGAAACCTCTGTTTTATTTCTTCCAAGTTTGAGTTTTGAGTTTTTAGATATATATATACCTTGTCATAATCAGCCGCTGCTTCATTGTATTTTAAACGGTAAGCGCTAAAACAGGCAAAAATAGCTTTGGGAACCATGCTGTTTTCTATCTCCATAATCGGCAAATCAACTTGCGTCTGATAAATAATTTCTTTATTTAAATCCCTAACACTGGCCCAATGGTATAATAATTTTTCCGGATCACTAACAATAAATTCCCTTCCTCCTACCCGAACCGCCCCCATCTTTCTGGGGCTTTTAAGAGCTTGGAAAATGGTGCTGGTGGAAAAATTAAACTTTTGCGCCAGCTCCTGTTGGACAAAATGGTTATTGCCTTTTTCCAAAACTTGAAATAAAAGCTCACGCCAGATGATTTCGATTTTCTTCATATTTTTTTCCTTTCTTTTCGATTATATTCGAAAGATAGCTAATTGTCAAGAAAAACAGGACGTCAGGAAGTTACCCTTGTTTCCCTTTACTTTTTCTGGTATTATAAGTTAAGCCAAATGGAACCAACAAAAACCCACATTTTCCCAAATGGCCTAGCTGCTGTTTATCTTCAATTACCTTCAACAAAGGTTTTTACCGTAATTCTCCTTGTCGGTGTTGGCAGTAGGTTTGAAACCTTGGAAAATAAAGGCTTGGCCCGTTTTTATGCTAATTTTTGCTTACAAGGCTCAGAGCAATTCCAAACCAAAAACGAGCTTGAAGCAGCCATGGACCAACTTGGTCTAACCATCAGACCTGCGGTTTATCCTGAATACAGCCTGTATTATTTCTCCTGCACTAAGGAAAAGCTTGTCCCTTCTTTTGAATTGTTTTCGAGCATCTTTTTCCGGCCGGCTCTGACCGCTGACGGAATGTCGCAAGAAAAGGAATTAAGTTTGTCGGAGTTGGAAATAAGCGATAAAAATCCCCAGTTTTCCTCAATCAGCAAACTGAACTTGGGCATGTTTAACAATCATCCTATCGGTTTTGATATCTTGGGTGTTAAAGAAACCGTTGAAAATTTTACTCCGGAAGTAGCGCAAGATTTTAAAAATAAATATTATGTCAGCCAAAACTGTCTTTTGTTTATCTCGGGCCCGGATCCTGATTTTTCTTTTTCTTCCTTGGATAGAGCTGTTGGTTTGGTTGCTTCCGGCCAAAGGCAAAAACCTATTCCCTTTGATTTTTCCCAAACAAAAATCGTGCAGGAAAAAGTCAGCCAAATGGGACGGGCTTCTATCCTTACTTTTGGTTTCCCCTGCTATGGCCGTGATTCGGAAAAAAGGATCGGCCAAAGTTTACTTTTAAATATTCTTTATGAAAACCATACCAATAAAAGATTAAAAACTTTAAGAGATAAAAAACTGGTAACCGGTATCAAACCTTGGATTCGAATTTGTTCGGAGTGCGGCTTGTTTTTGATTCAAGCCAGCTGCCTTAGCACCAAAGAAAAAGAAGTTCAGGACGAAATCATGGCCCAGTTAACGCAATTAAGCACCGGTTCTATCACTGCTGAAGAATTAGCCATTGCCAAAAGTTTTTATGGAAACAGGTTTTTGGAAAAACTAAGCAATAGTCTTGAATTGGGATTTTTTTACAGCATGGTCTATTTTTTCAATGTCGCTGAACAAACGCCGGAACAGATTATGGAAAAAGTAAATAAGACTTCTTTGGAAGAAATAAATCAGCTTTGCCAGCAAATTATCAGGCCGGATATGATTTCGTGGGTGATTGTCGGACCAGGATACTAAAAAAAGTTTAAAATAAAAGAACTTCGCAGATTGAAGATCCTGTTTTTAAAAAGAGTAAGTTTAAAAAATGTTGATTTTTCTTAAAGAACAAATTGCGCTGCCTCAGGAGATAATAGTACATCAACATTAGCCGTGCCTTCTCCAACATCTATAAATTTTACTGTCCCGTCCGGCCTTTTGACAACTTGTACATCCCATTGAGGATCGGCATGTTGGGGAGAAACTTCAGTATCTCTTCCAACTCTTATAAGTCCTGGAAAAAATCCTCCTAATAAATTTCTTCGTTCATTCATAATAAAAACTCCTTTAAAATTATTTTAGATAAACCTATTAAAATATATTATACAACATAAAGTCAAATTCATGTCCTGGCTGACCATAGGAATTAAAATATTAAAATAAATTTATAATTTGCTAAAGTACGAAATCGTCGCCTCCAAATCCTTCTATTTCCTCTTCAACGATTTCGCCATCAGGACCAATGAGAAACGGTTTACCTCTTACGGCAGCAATTGCCTTAGCAACAGCAACTGGATCATCTTCATCAAGCACTCCAGTTAAAGTTGCACGTCCTAACTCACTCATAAAGCGGAAATTTAAAGGTTCTATTCTCAGTGTATCCTGAAGAGCTATATGACCAAGGCCAAAAAAGCCACTACGGTTCTTGACAGGAGGTGGACGACGAGGAGTTCTGAGATCTGGTAATCTTAATTGGAGCGGGCTCTCGGAATTTTTGCTCATTTTGGGATACACTCCTAAATTAAATTTTGATTATCAACCCTATTACCAATTTTAGCAAACTTTAGCAAGTTTTTCGGTTTTTGGCAATTAGTTTCCGCTTCAGAAGCTGTGCTTACGACAGATTAAGACAATCCTGGTTTTTTTTCCGACGACTCTCTATCTTCAAAAAGTTGTTGATAGTAGCTATCAAAACCGGCACCAATTTCTTCACCTAAAACGTCCCTTACTAATAAACTGTTTTGATTTTTGTTTAACAACGCTTTATTCGCCGGATATAAACAATAAGGTTTCAATTCCGGGTCTGTACTAAAACTTGACGGTACATACCAAGTAGAATGACTAAGATTCTGCCTGTCTAAAGAATCCTGCAATCTTTCATGATCACAATGGGTTATCAATAATATTTCAATATCCGAAGATAAGTCTGTTAACTCCTTTGCCACCATGGTGTTTATTTCATGCCTGAATGCCGGATCTACCCCCCTGTCCGGCTCATCTAAAATTATCAAGCCCCGTTTTCCTCCCATTACTTCCATCATTTTGATCCGGTTTTTAACTTCGCCAACTTGCATCATAAATCTGGCCAATTCTCCACCCGCTTCCTTTTCTTTAACAGTAAGTTTGTCTTGACTAACAGATAAAACATAGTCATATCCCAGTTGAGCTGTCTCCGGACTCCCAAGCGCTGGTTCACCTCTTAGTAAAACATTATGAATACCAATAGTCATTCCCGTTTCTGACTTGCCGCCCTTATTTGGCCCCATCCATATTTTTACCCGGTTTCTATCGGTGAAAAAGGCCTGCGGCACTCTTACAGTTTTTGCTCTATCAATTGACGCATCTTGCTCGTGAAGTCTCGCCAAAATTATATCTAAAGCCGGATTTACCATTGCAAGTTCACTTCCTTCTTGACGTACATCTAAACGCCTGGCTCCAAATTCATTAAGCTTTTTTTCCTGGCCAAAATGACGGCAAAAAGCAGCCATACTAAAACCCGCCTGTAATTTAATTAAAATCGCTCTCTTAAGATCAGATAAATCAGTTTGCCTTGCTACTTCTTGAATTAAAACATTCCGGTAATACTCTAACTCATTTAGGAAAGCAGATACCGGATGGTAGGCTGCTCTATCTCCTAGCTTATGATCAAGTAAACCTTTCCCTCTATGGTAAAATTCATCGATTTCTCTTGACATATCGGGAGTTAAATTACGCCCCATTAGGCGAGAAATCTCCTCTGCTTCCAAAGGGGCAACAGCAGCCCAAACTTCAAGATCTTCTTGGGTAGCTTGAGTAAGATGATTGTAAAATTGCTCTGTCACCTGTAGACGGTCAGTTCTTTCAGTTCCGGAGAAAAAACCATGAGTTAATAATTCTGCCAATCTTTCACCATCTAAAAATGTCTGCAAAGTCCTAAAATCGGTTCTCCCAAAAATCCGACCTCTTACATCTTCTATAGCTGCTTCTTCTCCTTTTTTTATGGCTGCCATAGCTACGGCTTCTAGATTTTCAAAACTTTCGCCTCTATTAAACCTCACAACTTTATGATTCTCACCAAGTTGGATAAAAGATGGGGAAAAACCGACCGCCTCTTGGTCACAAAATCTGGAAATCTCATCTGCTGCTTGGCAATTTAATAAAACATAGGCATCTGGCCAATTCTTATAAATGTAATCCAGAAAAGAAAAACCTAAAGATAGTTGGGTTCTGACATCTGTTGTTCCACCAAAATCATCAAAAATAAAAACTGGCTTCGTTTGCCTCCCCTGGCGAACCTCATCAAACTGGGTTTTTATCTGCTCAAGCTCTTTCGCTAAACCACTGCCTCTTTCTGTTCTTGTTATTGGAGCCGTAACGCAAAGGTGGGTTATCCTTTCAGGTACTATCGCCCTTTTGGCAAAAAAGGGAAATCTTAAAATCGCGTGATCTGCCAAAGACCGACCTAATCCTTGCATAAGGGTAGTTTTCCCGCAATTATTTGGCCCTTTCAAAATAGTCGGCTGGCCAGACTCCATAATAACATCTTGGCCCGCTATTGACCTCATTCCTCTGGATAATTTTGTTTTGAATCCCACCGCTTTTTCAGCAAAAAATCTAATTGGTTTAACGATATGACTTCTTAACGACCAAGCTCTTATTAAAGTTTTTTCTTTATCGGATAATGATTTCCAAGCTTTGCCTATAACATCTTGAAGTAAACCAATATTTTTTAAATCCTGAACTGCTAAAACATCTCCTGCTTCAGGGGTGCAAAAACCGGTAGTTTTTAGCTTTTGGGCTGTTTCAACAACGGCGCAAACAGCTAATAACTTTGCTCCAAAGTCGCCATCAACCATCATTGCGGTAGTTTCTTCCTGAGAAAATCCCAGTTGGCAAATTAATCTTTCTAGTTTTGGCCGTCTTTTCTTATATAAATCCTTTGCTACATCTATTACTGAATCCAGGCCTCCAAGCTCACCAATATTATAAGAGGGAACATATTCATCAAATCTACGCATATTTTCCAGATCTATCATCTTTGATTCCCCACCCTTCTCTTCAGGCCGCGCCCCTCTAAATCTTATCTGTGCCATAAGTCTAACCTGGTCATCAACAAACGAACCTGAAGGAGGACAAAAAGGGCAAAGCTTTATTCTCCCAAAAACATCTACAGCAGTGTGACTATAACTAAACTCTCTGTGTTCTGCCTCAAATATTAGTCTATCTTCCCAAGTTATAAGTTTAGTAAAATACCCTACCTTTCTTTTCTCCAGTAAACCTCTTGCCAGTCTTGCCATTTGGGTATCTTTATTGTTAGCAACATCTTCAATAAAATCTCTAACTTTTGAATGCACGTCAAAATCCACCAACCAATGATTGATCCCTTCTTCCTTCCACCATTCAAAAATCTTACGAAAAAAAACGCCTCTGTCTAAAAACTTTTCTGTTGATGGAGTAAGAACTAAACCTTCATCTGTCGGCGATGGTGCTTTTTCAACTGGTTGAGCTTCTTGATCGTCCATTTAAAAACTGCTTATCGAGGATAATCGAATGATTCCTCTTAAAACATTGTACTGCAAAAGAAATAGCCGATAAACTAGAAGTTGATCAACCAAATTCTCTGATGCTGGTATGGCAAAATTACGCAATAAATTTTCAGTGTGTTTAGTGTGTTAAGATAAAAGCAATGAATTTAAAAAAATTCCCTCAGTTTCTTTTTTATCTGCTTGTTTTCTTAATCCCCTGCAACTTAGCGAAACACTGGCCTCAGGGGTGGAGTTATGTTTCCGGAATTTCTGTGGATTATCTGATTCCAACACTCTATTTGACCGATATCCTTATTCTAATTCTATTTGGCACGTGGTTAATCGAGAAGTTAAATTCAAAGCCTAAAGTTAAAAAATATAAATCTGTTTATCTAATTAGTGGGCTAATAATTTTTGTTTTTATTAATATTTTACTGGCCAAAAACCAGCTGGCAGCAGCTCTAAAATGGCTAAAGCTTGCGGAAATGGGTTTTTTGGTGTTTTGGATTAAAACTCAACTTAAATCTACAAACACGCTTGACCAACTTACTAAAGTTTTAAGTTTATCAGTAATCTGGCAGTCAATTTTGGCCATCATTCAGTGGTTAAAACAAGGTTCGGTTTTTGGCTACTTAAATTTCGGTGAACAGCCTTATTCCAGCGCGACTTTGGGAATCAAAAAAATTTCCTTTTTCGGCCAGGTAAAAGTCTTACCGATGGGAACTTTTTCCCATCCTAATGTTTTAGCCGGTTTTTTAATGGTCAGCCTGATGATTATCTTGTCAACCAAAATCAACAAACCAAAATCACTTATTACAAAACTTGCCCTGGTTTTAGGAATATTGGCCCTGGGATTAACTTTTTCTTTTCCCTCCTGGCTGGCATTTTTAATTTTTGCGATTTGGTATGTAAAGGCCGGGCCTTTACATTGGAGTCAAATAACAGGCGTATTTGTCAAGGCCCGGCCTTTACATTGGCGATTTTTGCTTGGGCTGGTAATGCTGGTTTTGGTCTTTGTTTACGGTCTAAAAGCACTTGAACCAACATCTTTTTTAATCAGAATTAAGCTTCTAGGAATAGCCTTTAGGATGTGGGTGTCTTCTCCTCTTTTTGGCGTTGGTTTGAATAACTTTATTGTCAGACTTGAAGAATTTGGTAGGATTGTCGTAAATTACCGCTTTTTACAGCCGGTTCATAACATCTTTTTTTTGATTTTGGCGGAATCAGGAATTGTCGGTTTAAGTTTAACAATTTTTATCCTATTTCTGGTTTTTCAAAAATCGGTGAAGAATAAAAATTCCTCTTTCCTCTTTCCTCTTTGCTCTTTACTCTTTTTAGGTCTTTTTGACCATTACTGGCTTACTATTCAACAAGGTTCACTTATATTAAGCTTAGCTTTGGGATTAAGTCTTAGAGTTTCAACAACTACTAGAAAAAGTAATTAAAATTGTTTAGTAAGTTGTGGCTCGTGAGTAGTATGTTTTTTTCTTGCTTCCTCTATTTTTTCTTCAGGTGGTCTTTTCCACTCTGACCCACCCTTTTCTCTTATTGCTTCTTCTCTTATTCTAATTTTTTCCTTGGGAAGATGTTGAACATGAGTATCTGCAGTAAGTTTCTGAAGATTAAAATCTATTTGTTGGTCTTGTATTTCTTCATTTATAGATCTTTTCCTTTCTAAAATATAACAGTTTTCTTAATTTTTCACAACTAAAATCGGGTTGGTTTACTACAAAATTTATCTTTCCAGAATTATTTCTCCTCTTGAAAATTAGTTATTTAATGGTAAAATATAGTATTTCTTATAGAGATTTTAACTTGTTATGTGTGCCGAACGAAAACAAACTCTTAGCAGAAGAGAAATGTTAAGGCTTTCAGGTGTAACAGCCCTGAATTTAGTATTTGGCGGTTGTAGCTCGCCAGTACCTTCTTATCATGAAGCGCCTGATCCAACACCATTCCCCTCTTCTACCTATTCACCAGTCTCTGAACCCTCTCCAGTCCCTGTTGAAACGCCTTTTATTGCTGCTCCTACTCCCGAACCTCCTCCAACAGAAAAACCCGCTCTTTGGGAAACAGATCCGCAAATTAAAAGAATGGTAGAAACAATTAAAGCTCTTCCAGATACCTCCATAAAAAGGTTTATTATTGATTATGCTGTCCCCCTTTTTAAACATGACCGGCAGACTATTAAATTTGAGGGAGTACCGATTTTGGTCGCTAATCCAACTATTGAGATTTCTCAAGTAACACAACCATCTTTATCTATGAGTAGCTGTATTGGAAGAATAAATTTTAGACCAGGACAACAACAATATCCAGAATACCAACCTTTAAATGAAGAAGCTTGTCCTGTTCCTTTAATAGGTTTATTAGCTCAAGAAGAAATTGATCAATTGGTTAAAGAAGGAAAAATACTAAAACTTGGAGGTGAATGCCCGGCAATTGACATATTTCCTGATTTAAAACTTGGCTTTAGCTCTTTTATTGAACCTTCTATCCAAATATCCTGCCAAGTCTCAGAAGAAGATAGCGCCACAGGAAAAAGTAAACTTTGGCAAGATTTTCTTTTAATTAAAGAAGTGTCTAGTTTGGCCTATGAGCTTTATTACCTTACTTTGGCAATAAAGCTACTTAATTATTATGGATATTCTGCCTTGATTTCGGTACAAGAACATCCAGATAAACAAGAATATCTTAGCCATTTCATTTCATTTTCCCTTAAAAATAACGGAAGACTTAAAGCTGTTATTGATTGCAGCGCTGCTGGTTTAGCTCTCAAAGTTATAGAAGGAACTGCAACACAACAAGGAATTCTTGAACTTCCTGAATTAAGTAGAATTAATGATGTTTTGCCAAATTATGAACTAGATCCCTATTCATCAAAGTTTGCAGGAGAGTTGACTAGCTTTGCCCTAGAAAATATTGATTTATTAAAAACTTGTTGTGGAAAAGAATCTGATATCCATGTAATTCCATAATTTACAATTCTACTTCTTCTGTTTTAAGATTGCCATCTTCATAAAAATTTACCTTTAAAAACCTTGGCAGTTGCCAGTTACGGGATTCGTTAATTGAACCAGCGTTAATCATCCGAATCATTGTTCCATTTCCGCAGCCGTAATTATATTCCTGAACTTTGTGCAAATGCCCGGAAAAAACTGCCAAGGGTGGATGCTTGCAAAATTCCTGTAAAATTAAATATGCTTGATCCTTAAGCGTTTCGCTATACTCACCCATGGCTTTTTTTGATTCCGGATGCCAAAAAGGAATGTGGTTAAACACAAAATATTTATTATCCAGCTTTCCGGAGATA
>Ga0307380_10001889_pt1 | contig 30108 bp, 19 predicted proteins | sample UN3MG_FD_202239 | JGI IMG/M metagenome (GOLD analysis project Ga0307380, IMG submission 202239) | Soil microbial communities from Risofladan, Vaasa, Finland - UN-3 | ecosystem: Environmental > Terrestrial > Soil > Coastal area > Acid sulfate soil | place: Finland: Risofladan, Vaasa | collected...
GGGCTGGGCCCTCTTGCGCCTACCATCCCACGGCTCCCAAAGCATCGCCGTGGGCTTTATTCCTCCGCCTCCTTCGGAGGCTCAGAACGCGGCCACCTGTCTCGAAGGAGACTACACGCACCCTACTCGTTTCGGCGCTTGCCGGGAATGCCCCTCCCCTGTATGATAGCGTGCCCTGGGAGAGGTCGCAGGGGATTTCCTTCCAGGGCAGGGCGGGCCGACAGGCCCAGGATCCACATCCAACTGACACCCCATTACGAAGGAGAGGCGGCGATGGCAAGCGAGAAGGGCAAGCTGGGCATCCTGGTCGGCGGCGGCCCGGCCCCGGGCATCAACAGCGTCATCGGCGCGGCCACCATCGAGGCGGTCCAGAACGGCCTCGAGGTCGTGGGCATCTACGACGGCTTCAAGTGGCTGATGCGGGGCGACACCACGCACATCACGCCGCTGACCATCGGCGACGTGTCGCAGGCGCGCGTGCGCGGCGGCTCCATCCTCCACACCTCGCGCGCCAACCCCAAAGAAAAGGACGCAGCGGGGAAGGACAAAGTGGAGAACGTCCTGAGGGCCATCGAGGCCCTCGGCCTCGACTACCTGATGACCATCGGCGGCGACGACACGGCGTCGAGCGCCATCCAGGTGGCCAAGGCGGCCAAGGGCGGCTTCCGCATCGCCCACGTGCCCAAGACGATTGACAACGACCTGCCGCTGCCCCTCAACAAGTCTACCTTCGGCTTCCAGACGGCGCGCACCATCGCCGCCGAACTGGTCCGCAACCTGGTGGAGGACGCGCGGACGACCCGCCGCTGGTACCTCGCCGTCCTCATGGGCCGCAGCGCCGGCCACCTCGCGCTCGGCTCGGGCAACGTCGCCGGCGCCACCCTCACCCTCATCCCCGAGGAGTTCACCGAAGGCGAGTGCAGCCTCGACGGCATCTACTCGACCATCGAGGGTGCCATGGCCAAGTGCAAGGTCGTCGGCCACGACTATGGCGTCGCCTGCCTCGCCGAAGGGGTCGGGCTCCTGGTGGCCGACGAGCTCTACGCGAAGCACAAGGACAATCCCCTGGTCGAGTTCAAGCGCGACGAGTTCGGCCACATCCGCCTCGGCGAGGTGCCGCTTGGGCTGATCTTCAAGCGTGACCTCCAGAACCGCGCCAAGGCCCGCGGCGAGAAGATGACCATCGTGGACGTGACGATCGGCTACGACCTGCGCTGCGCCGCGCCCATCCCGTACGACGCCGACTACACGCAGGAGCTCGGCTGGGGCGCCGTGCGCTACCTGCTCGGCATCGGCGAGGAGAGCTTCGGCACCCACCAGGGCGCCATGATCTCCGTCCAGGCCGGCGAGGTCGTGCCCATCCCCTTCTCCGACATCCTCGACGAGAAGACCGGCCGCGCCCCCACGCGGCGCGTCAACATCAACTCCGACGTCTACCGCGCCGCCCGCGCCAACATGATTCGCGTGGAGAAGAAGGACCTCGCCGACGCGGCCTGGGTCGCCGAGCTCGCCGAGGCCGCCAAGATGACCCCCGACGACTTCCGCGCGAAGTTCGGCCCCCTCGTCGGCGCCTGACGCCGCCAGCCCAGCGAAAGAGGCCCATACAGATGCACGCAGGACTCCGCCTGTTGCCTTGGTCCCTCGTTCTGGCCACGGCGAGCGCGGCGACCGCCCCGAACGTGCTGCGCAACGGCTCGTTCGAGGGCAGCCTGCTCTACTGGCACAACACCAATCCCGAGCAGCACAAGCTCGTGCGCGGCGATGCGCCCGTGGGCGAGTGGTCGCTGCGGATCGAGAAGGGCTGGGTGATGGGCGGGCCGTTCGCCTGCGAGCAGGGCAAGCCCTTCACCGCAAGCTTCTTCGTCAAGGGCGAGCGCGAGGGCGAGGTGCGAGTCCACCTCCCGCCCAGCGCCCGAGAGGTGGGCCAGAAGGCCAAACGCCTCTGGTCGCGCGAGGGCACCCAGACCGCGAAGATCGGCACCGAATGGCAGCGCGTCCACTTCACCGCCAAGGCCGACGTGCCACAGGACGGCTTCTGGACTCTGCCACATTACATGGTCCAGATCGAGGGCACCGTGCCCCTGCTCGTGGACGGCGTGACGGTGACGCTCGGCGACAAGGGCGCCGAGCAGTACCTGCCTCGCCGCGAGATCGAGGTGCTCAGCGACTGCCCCGACCCTTCGGATGCCTCAGGGCAGGCTCTGCCCGGCTACGTGCCGGCCGGCAACCTGCTCGAGAGGGGCGCCACCGTGCGCCTTACCGCCCACGCCTCGAACCCCGGCCCCGGGTCGCGCGAGGTAACCCTCCGCTGGCAGCTCGTGGACTACGAGGGCGAGAAGCCGTTGACCGAGCCCATCGAGGAGCGCGTCACCATCCCCGCCGGCAAGACCCTCAGCGAGACCGTGCCGATGAAGCTCTCCGCCACGGGCTGCATCCTGGCGCGCGTCAGCGTTCTCGCCGAAGGCAAGGAGATCGATCGTTCTGACTTGCCGCTCACGTCGCTGCCCTATCCCTTCGAGCCGCGCAAGCCCGACTACCGCGAGCGCTTCGGCGGCTCGTTCTTCGGCCCCGAGAGCGCGCGGCTCGGCAGCCGACTCGGCTTCGCCTGGAGCCGATGGTTCCCCCACACCAAGTGGCAGGACCACCAGCCCAAAGGCCCCGACGACTGGCACTGGTTCGACAAGGAACTCGACACGCTGGAGGCCCTCGGCATCTCGGCCCACCTCGTCCTCTACGGCTGGCCGAAGTGGGCGATGGACACCGAGCACCCGCTGCCCAAGGACATGCGCTGGAAGGCCGACGACCCGCGGTGGGACGACCTGGCCGTCGAGACCTCGTGGGACCGCTACATCAAGGGCGCCGCGGCCCACTACAAGGGCCGAGCCGTCCTCTACGAAATCGAGAACGAGCCCGAGCTCGACAAGTGGCGCGACCGTGAGGACGAGTACGTGAAGTTCACCATCCGCTCCGCCCGCCTCATCAAGCAGACCGACCCCACGGCCAGGGTGATGGTGAACAACTGCTACGGCATCCCCAGCGGCCTCAACCGCCGCATGCTCGAAAAGGGCGGGGCGAAATACCTCGACATCATCTCGTGGCACGACTACCACGAGGGCTGGCTCACCGATGGCGTTGGCATCCAGCGCATGCGGGCCGCCCTCGACGAGCTGGGCGGCAAGCACATCGCCATCTGGTTCAACGAGGGCTGGGCCTTCACCAACACCGCCGTGGACGAGCCGATCGCCTGCACCCGCCTCACTGCGGCCCAGAGCACCAACGCCCTGGTCTGCTCCGTCGCCGAGATGACCGCGGCCGGCCAGGAGAAAACCGTCCTCTTCCACACGGGCTACGAGAAGCACGGCATGAGCTTCTGGGACTACAGCGGCCCGGGCACCATGCTGTGGGACTGGTATTCGTATCCCCTGCCTCTGGCTGCGGCGTGGAACGTGCTCTGCCACCACATTGGCCTGGGCGAGCGCGTGGCCCTCGTGCGACCCAAGGGCGCGACCTTCTGCATCTTCCAGGACCTGCGCAACGCCCGCGGCGTGATGGTCGCCTACGCCGACCGCGAGGCCAAGGCCGACGTGACGGTTGAGCTGCCGCTCGCCGCCCTCATCGCCGAGGACTGCATGGGCAACGCCGCCCCGCTCGGTGGGAGCAGGCTCACGCTGTCGAAGACCGGCCGCCCCGTGTTCCTCTACGACGCGGCGAAGACATCGGGCAAGGCGTTCGCCAAGGCGCTCGAGCCCCTCGACCGCCGCCACGCGAGCTTCGTGAGCAAGGCGGGCGACCTCTTCCGCCTGCCCCCCACCTGGGCGGGCAAGGAGAAGGGCTCGCAGGAGGGGAACCCCGCGATGGCCGACGGCAAGCCCGTGTGGCGCCTCGACCAGGTGTGGCCGCCCAAGCCCGAGGACGCCGCGAGCTATCGCCAGATGGTCTGGCGCAACGGCTGGTGGGTGCCCGTGAGCGACAGCTTCGGCGACCAGCCGAAGGCGGAGATGAAGGATGGCGGCATCCGCCTCGAGTTCCGCGCCCAGCACGGCGAGCCGCGCGCCGAGCGCATCTGCGGCCTCGTCTTCCTCGTCCCCAGCGACGGCACGTACCGCGTCACGGGCAGCGCCCAGATGCGCCTGTGGGACGGCAATAACCCCGTCCGCCTCACCTTCCTCCACAAGACCCGCGAGAAGGTGGCCGAGCTGGCCAGCCTGAAGCTCGAGCGCGACAAGCGTCTCGCCCTGGCCGGCTTCGACGCCAAGGTCGCGGCCGGCGACGAACTGGTGCTCCTCCCGCGCATCGAAGGGATGTTCACGGGCGGCGACGTCGTGCTCCGTGACCTCGAGGTGCGCGTCCTCAAGTAATCGGGGGCAGAACGTGAGACGTGGATTCCCCGGTGCGGCACTCACCGCTCTCGCGCTGGCCACCCTGGGGTGGGCCTGCCTTGCGCGGGGCGAATTCGCCGTCAACGTCGAGCTGGAGAACCTCTCGGGCGAGGACAAGGCGGACTGGCCGGTCGTCCTCCGCGTGTGCCACGTCCTCGGCCGCAACCTGCCGCCAGGGGCCGTCAACCCCGACGGCTTCCGCGTCCTCGACCCCGCGGGGAAGGAATTGGCGTGCTCCATCGAGCGAACGCCGCCCTACGACTGGCCGGGCGACGATGAGCTGATCTTCGTGGTCCCCGTGCTCAAGACGGGCGGGAGGCTCACCGTGCGCGTCACCAACACGGCCGAGAAGTCGGCCAGCCAGGCGACGCTCGACCTCGCTGCCAGCCCTCACAACCTCATCGCCGACGGCGGATTCGAGTCCGACCCCGCGCCGCACTGGTCGGGAGCCGCCAGGCTCGACGCCGCGGTCAAGCGCTCCGGCAAGTCGGCGCTTCTCCTCGAAGGCGCGACCCGGCAGAGCGCGAAGTACACTGGCAAGCTCCCGCTGCACAAAGGCTCGTGGTACTACGGCGGCGTGTGGTGCAGGACGGAGAACGTCGCCCGCCACGGCGTCGCGGCCGGCGAGGGGGCGCACTTCAGGATGACCGGCTTCGCCAAGGTCCACGGCCGCGCCACAAGCCTCATGTCACAGTGCTACACGCGCGACTGGAACAAGAGCCGCTTCCACGCCCGCTACGGCATCGGCACCACCGACTGGGGGGTGGACCGCGACTGCGTCGAGGCCGACGCGGCCGAGGCCACGCTCGAGCTGGCGCTCGACCAGAAGAAGCAGTTCTTCATGGACGACCCCCGCGGCAAGTGGTGGCTCGACGACCTGGTGCTCCTCGAGCAGCCGAAGGTCACGGTCCGCTTCGACGAAACGCTTCCGCCGCTTCTGAGGGATGGCGTTTTCCTCTTCACCCGCCCGACGAATACGCCGCTGGGCGAGCTGCCCAGCAAGAAGTTCCCCGTCGGCTGGTGCGCCATGCCCTTCGCCCACGAGGCCCTCACGACGCTCGACCGCTGGGGCCTGAAGGGGCAGCGCGTGCCCTTCCTCGTCGGCCTCTACCACACCAGGCCGCTGGAGAAAGTCTCCGTGGCGGTCTCCGGCCTCCCCTTCGCGCCCGAATTGGTCGAGTACTCGAACGGCTACCTGAACAACGCCGAGCACCACTACCTGATGGACTACAGCGGCCCAGTGGACTTCCCCGGGCCGGCAGGCGTGCGCTACTTCGTCGTCACGTTCCGCATCCCGCGCGACGCCAGGCCGGGCCGTTACACAGGCAAGCTCGTCCTGGCCTCGGCGGGCGCGACGCTCCGCGAGATTCCCATCGCCCTTCGCGTGCAGGACCTTGAGCAGCCGGTGCTCAAGGATCGCTACATCGGGATGATCATGCAGGCGTCGCCCATCGTCTTCAACGAGGACACGTTGAGCGTCTACGCCCGCTCCGGCTTCTCCTGCGTCACCGTCTTCGGCGGCTTCCTCAAGTACATCAAGGACGGCGACCGCGTCCACGTGGACGTGAAGGACCTCGAGGCCAAGATGGCCCTGCTGCTGAAGTATGGCGTGACCGCCGGCGTGTGCCCCTACTCGGACCTCCAGCTCGACGAGAAGCCCAACGGCCCAGGGCGAATGCACGGCTATGCCCGTCGCGAGGCCCAGGCCGCCCTCAAGGCTGGCGTCCTCGAGCCCTTGGAGCAACTCGAGAAGAAGGCGTACTTCCGCCTCCTCAAGGAGCTCGACGCCGCCTGCAAGGCCCACCCCAAATGGCCGAGGGTCATCCACATGAACTGGGACGAGCCGGGCGGCCCCCACCCGCGCATGGGCTGGACCAACGAGTGCCTGCCCGACGCGCTCACCACCCTCGACGCCGGCTTCGGCGTGCTCGCCAAGGTGGTGCAGTACTACAACATGCCCGCGCTCGACGACCCGTGCGACTTCGGCGGCCCGGACAGCTTTCAGTGGCTCAGGAAGCAGGGCAAGCGGTTCGGCATCGCGGCGAGCGCCAAGTGCGGCGAGATGAGCCGCTACCAGCCCGGCATCTGGATGGCCACCAGCGGCGCCTCCTACATGCACGCCTGGCACCTGGCCGGGGCCGGCCTGATGGAGGTCGTCGCGAAGAAGCCCCTCCGCGCCATCGCCATGGTCGCCTGCGGCGAAGGCATGGACGACTTGAAGGCCTTCACCCTCCTCTCCGCCGAGATCGAGAGGGCCGCGAAGTCGGGCGACATGAAAGCAAAGGCCGCCGCCCGACAGGCCGAGAAGTACCTGGAGCACGTCTTCGCTACCTGGACGGGCGACGGCGCCCACGCCTCGGGCAACCCGCCCTATCTCGGCTGGGCCTGCACGTGGGGCCGCGAGCGCTTCTACGACCAGTGGCAGGAGACCCTCGCCCGCCTCGCCGCCTCCCTCCGCGGGGCCGCCTGGGTCGAATAGCCCCCCTGGCTCACGACTGCGGCGGGCGGAGAGGCTCAGCGCGGCGCGAGGTCGAAGAGGTAGAGGGCGCAGGTCGGCCTGGGGAAGAGGGCGTCGGTGCACTCCATCGCCAGGCGATGCCCCACGGGCGACCAGGATGGCGGCACTCCCTCCCAGTCCGTGTAGTGCGGCGCGCGCAGGAGGCGAACGGTTCGCCCTGTGTCCATGTCCATGATGTGGAAGGGCGCGACCACCGAGCGGGTCCAAAACGCCGCATAGCGCCCGCCGCAGGAGAGCGAATCGAGCGAGTGCATCAGATCCCGGTCCGTCGCCGGCCAGCACTTGGTGTGGCCCGCGGCCGGGTCAACCAGGACGATGTGTGCCTTGCCGCCCTTCTCAGTGACATAAGCGAATGCGCAGCTATCAGGCGCCCAGACGGCCCACCCGCGCGTGACCACCCCCGGCGCCACGTGCAGGCGCCCGTGCCCCGTGAGGAGGTCGAAGATCTCCCAGTGCCAGTCGTCCCCCCCGGACTCGCCGCAGGAGGCGACGGCGGCCCACCTGCCATCGGATGAGATGTGCGATGCGACCCGGGCCCGCGTGAGCTGATACAGGGGCTTCGGCTTCGGATCGCCGGGCATCTTCAGCCAGAGCGTGAATGAATCGGACTCCGCCAGGTAGAGTTCGTGGAATATCAGCGCGCCATCTGAACGGTAGCGTGGGTAGTAGACACCCTTTAGGTCGAAATTGAGTTCGACCCTCTCTACTTTCAGGTCCGATAGGCGGAGGACATGGAGGGCCTTCTCCGTCTCGGACTCGGCGACGAAGACGACCTGGGAGTGGTCGGGCGATGCGCTGCCCGACGGGCTAAGGTACAGAGACCCGTCAGCGGAGAAGGCTTCCGTGGTCGCGCCCGACGCGGTGTCGAGCACCCACAGGGCGGCCCGGGAATCCGGCCATGTGCCTTGAGACACGGGGATGAGGACCTGGCGGCTGGTGGGGAAGAGCGAGTAGGCGGAAGGCGCGGCGAGTATGGCAGGCAGGGGCCTCGGAGCGGGCGAATGCGAGTACTCGGTCGGTACGAGAGGGAAGGTTCTCTTCTCCAGCGAAACAGCATCAATGAGGTGGCACAGCTCCTGGTACTGGCCGGCGACGCTACGGTAGTCGAAGACGCACAGGGTCCGCCCATCGGGCGACCAGAGGAACGGCTTGGGGTGGTGGTCGGGCAAGGCCATCGCCTTGCGGAATGGGACAGGCTCCCGGCAGGCGCGCCAGACGGCGGGGGCGACGGCTGCCACAAGGCAGATGCCATAGGCCGCGGCCACGAGCCATCCTCGCCGCAGAGGCAGGCAGGCTGCCAGGTTCCCGATGCCCAATGCGGCGCAGGCGGCGCACACCACGAGGAACTGGCCCCAGACGCCGAAGTACAACGCGCAGGCCAGGAAGAGCGGCCCCAGGAACGCGATGAGGAGCGGGTAGAGGAGCATGAGCTTCGATTTCCAGCACCACTCGCGGTCGAGGGGGCCGGCCGCCAGGACAGCCATGAAGGCAGCCATGAGCGCCAGCGCGTAGACCCCCGACATGGGGCGGTCGAAGAGCCAGCGCTCGCCCCAGAGCACCCAGTCGAACACCCAGGCAAGCATCGCCAGCGAAGCGATGGTGAGTAGCGCGGCCGGGAGGCGGTGCCGCAACGCCACGCGACGGGGGGCAGCCAAATGCCGCTCAGCCGCGTCGCTCAGCTTCGCGTGCGGGACGCGGGCGAGAATCTCGCGCACCAGCCGCTCGTAGTCCCGATAGGCTGCGCTGATCCTCATCGGGCGATAGAGGGCCAGGCAGAGCCGCCACGGCCTCTGGTGCCGGAGCCACAGGACGATGGCCGGCGACCCGAACAGGCCGTGGATCGGCAGCCGCACGTCGGTGATGTCCTCCCACGGGATCGCCCGCCGGAACCAGAGCCATCGCCGCTCGATCCCACCTTCCGTGAGCACGACCCGCCGCCAGCGCCACGCGCAGGCCGCGGCCGTCACCAGGGCGTAGGCGATGAGCAGGATCGGCACATCGTCGAGCCAGTAGCTGTTGACGGCGCTGACGGGGCCGATGATCAGGAGGCAGACGGCGGCGACGAGCGCCCCGAGTGCGAGGAGGAAGAACGCCGCGGTGTCGTAGCGGGTGCGGAACACCAGAGTCTCGGGCATCGGCTGGCCCCCCTGGCTGCAAGGCTCCGGTTAGTTATAGACGCCCGCCCATGCCGCCGCAAGCCCCGGTTGAAAGAAAGGCGGCGTTCGGGTAATCTACTGCGATTTCGCGCCCGGCGCGTGGACGCCCGGGCGGATGGGCAAACCACTTGGCCAGGACGACCCTCGATGAAGATGGTGCGGATTCGGGAACTGGGCCGCGACGTGTCGTGTCTCGGGATGGGCTCGATGATCTTCGCGCCCGAGCGGAAGGAGCTGGTGTTCGAGCTGCTCGACCGCTTCCGCGAGCACGGCGGCAACCTGATTGATTCGTCGGAAGTCTACGGCGGCGGGAAGTCGGAGCTGGCCATCGGGATGTACCTGGCCGAGCGCAACTGCCGGGCCGACTGGGTGATCCTCGACAAGGGCTGCGGCGCCGTGTCGCTGGTGACGCCCGAGAACATCCGAAAGGCCATCGCCGGCAACCTCCAGCGCCTGGGCACCGACTGCATTGACCTCTGGGTCGCCCACCGCGACAACCCGGCCGTGCCCGTCGGCGACATCGTCGAGGCCCTCAACGACGAGCGGGCCAAGGGGCGCATCAAGGCGTTCGGCGGGTCGAACTGGACGGCTGCCCGCATCCGCGAGGCCAACGAGTACGCCGTGAGGAAGGGGCTGATGGGCATGGCCGTCTCCAGCCCCCACGTCTGCCTCGCCACGGCGGCCGAGCCGTTCTGGGCCGACTGCACGCAGGCGAGCGAGGCCGACATCGCGTGGCACGCGACGAGCGGGGTGCCGCTGGTCGCCTGGTCGAGCCAGGCCCGCGGCTTCTTCCTCGGCACGAGCGGCCCCGACGACCCAAACGCCGATCTGCGGAGGGTCTACCATCCTATCGCGGACAACTTCGAGAAGCTCGCCCGCGCGCGGAAGCTGGCGAAGGCGAAGGGCGTCTCGGCGATCCAGATCGCTCTGGCCTACGTGCTGAACCTGCCCGCGCCGCTGGTCGCCCTGGTCGGCCCAGCCACGGCGACGGAGGTGGACTCCTGCGTCGCGGCCGCCGGGCTGACGCTCACGCAGGCGGAGAGGGACTGGCTGGCGCTCCGCCGCGCCGCTCTCTGAGACGCGGCCGTCAGTCGCCTATTGCAACCCGACCCCGGACTGGCTATGATAGAGCGTGCTGCGGAAGTCCCCGGAGCACCTCGGCCGCACAAGGAAGCCAGGAGGAGGAGTCCCCATGGCGAACGCGCGCCCTGCGGGGACCTACTACTACCTGTCCGAGTTGCTGGGCGCCCAGGTCCGCGTCGAGGGGGAGGGTGCGCCGCTCGGCCGCCTGCGCGACATCGGGTTCCAGACCACGGCGCCCTACCCGCCCGCCACGTGCATCGAGGTGAGGTCGCGCTCGCGCGGCACGTCCACGCTCCCCTGGTCGGCGGTGAAGGAGTTCTCGGCGCGGGCCGTCGTGGTGCAGAGGGTGGAGGGCCCGCCCCCCGTCCCCGATTTCTGGGCCCGCCGCGACGTGTTGGACGACCAGGTGGTGGACCTCTCGGGGGCCAGGGTGCGGCGGGTGAACGACGTGCAGTTCCTCTACACCGAGGGCCGCCTGGTCCCCGCACACGTCGAGATCGGCTTCCTGGGCATCCTGCGTCGGCTGGGCGTGGTGCGGCCGGCGAGAGCGTTCCTCCACTGGCTCTTCGACTACACGCCCAAGGAGACCTTCGTCACCTGGCGCCACGTCCAGGTGCTGAGCCCTGGCGGCGTGCGGGTGGCCGCGCGGCTGAAGCGCCTGACCGATCTGCACCCCGCCGAACTCGCCGACATCCTGGAGGACCTGGGGGCGAAGGAGCGCCAGGCCCTCCTCGCCACGCTGGACCCCGAGACGGCGGCCGACGCGCTCGAGGAGGTGGACCCCGACGTCCAGCGCACCCTGATGTCGCAGGAGGAGCCGGGGAAGGCGGCGGACATCCTGGAGGAGATGCCGGCGCAGGAGGCGGCGGACGTGTTGCGCGAGCTGGCGGACCCCGAGGCCCAGCGGATCATCAACCGCATGGAGACCGAGGCTGCCGACGACGTGCGCGAGATCCTCGCCCACGAGGAGGAGACCGCGGGGTCCATGATGGCTACCTCCTGCATCGAGGCGCGCCCCGAACACACGGCCGCGGCCGTGCTCGAGGCCACCCGCCCCCAGGCCGAGGACGTGGGGGTGTTCAATATCATCTACGTGCTCGACGAGACGCGGCGCCTGGTGGGCGTGGTGAGCCTGCGCGAGCTGTTCGCCGCGGCGCCCGACACTCGGGTGGACGAGTTGATGACGACCCACGTGATCACGGTGCCGGCGGACGCGAGTCCACAGGACCTCGCGCGCCTGTTCGGCAAGTACGGGCTGCGCGCCATCCCGGTGGTGGACGAAAGGGGGGAACTCCTCGGGGCCGTGCGGCTGAAGGACGTGTTGAATGAGCTGGCGCACCTGATGAGGGAGTAGCCATGGGCGCCTGGCGGCGATGGCGAGTTCGCCTGGCCCTCTTCGCGATGGTGGTGGGGCCGGGCATCATCACGGCAAACGTGGACAACGATGCCGGCGGCATCGCCACGTACTCCGTGGCCGGCGCCCGGTTCGGCTACCAGATCCTCTGGGTGCTCCTGCCCACCTGCCTGCTGCTGGTCCTCGTGCAGGAGATGTGCAACCGCATGGGGGTCGTCACGGGCAAGGGGCTCTCGGCGCTCATCCGCGAGCGCTTCGGCCTGCGGGCCTCCTTCTACCTGATGCTCGCCCTGATCGTCACGAACCTGGGCAACTCCGTGGCCAACTTCGCCGGCGTGGCGGCGGGCGTCGAAATCTTCCACATCTCGCGCTTCGTCGCCGTCCCCGTCGGCGCGTTCCTCCTCTGGCACGTCGTCATCAAGAGCACCTACCGGGCCGTCGAGCGCTGGTTCTTCGTCGCCTGCGCCTTCTATGTCACCTACATCGTCTCGGGCTTCCTGGCGCGGCCCGACTGGACGGCGGTGGCCCGCAACAGCCTGGTGCCGACGATTCAGTGGAACAGCACGTATCTCTACATGATGGTGGGCATCGTGGGCACCACGATCGCCCCATGGATGCAATTCTACCAGCAGGCCAGCGTGGTGGAGAAGGGCATCCCGCTGAAGCACTACAAATACTCGCGCCTCGACACCATCTTCGGCGCGATCATCGTCACGATCGTCTGCTACTTCATCGTGCTGGCCTGCGCGGCCGCGCTGCACCAGAACCCGGACACGCGGCACATCGAGACGGCGGCCGACGCGGCCGAGGCCCTCCGCCCGGTCGCCGGCGACTCCTGCGCCGGCCTGTTCGCCATCGGCCTCATCTCCGCCTCGTTATTCGGCGCCACCATCCTCCCCATCTCCACCTCCACCAGCGTGTGCGAGGCCATGGGCTGGGAGAGCGGCGTCAACAAGAAGTTCCTCGAAGCCCCCCACTTCTACACCATCTACACCTTCGTCATCGTCGTGGGCGCGGCCATCGCCCTGCTCACCGACCGCTCTCGCCTCATCTCCATCATGCTCTTCTCCCAGGTCGTCAACGGCATCCTCCTCCCCGTCGTCATCTTCTACATGCTCCGCATCATCAACGACAAGAGCATCATGGGCGAATATGCCAACGGGCGGCTCCTCAACCTCGTTGCCTGGCTGGGCGCGGGCCTGGTGGCCGCGATGAGCCTGACGATGGTCGTCCTGACACTCCTCGGGTAATGAAGTGGGCGAGCGGCCCGCGGCGGGCCCGCGACGGAGGCTGAGCGACCTTGGCAACGGTGCCGCGGGCGGGGCGGGAGAGCACGGGGCAGAACCCCCTCGGAAGCGGGGCCGAAGGCACCCGGCTCACCCGCGGCGGCGCCAGTACCACAGCGTGGTCAGGAAGACGGGGATGAAGGCGATCGCCATGATGAACCAGAAGGAGCCCAGGCCCTCGCGCTGGTCGAGCGGGAGGCGGACGTTCATCGAGAACAGCGCGGAGGCGAGCGTGGGCCACATCAGGGCGATCATGATGTAGTTGAGGCGCTTGATCAGGTGGTTGAGGTTGTTGTTGACGATCGAGACGCGGGCGTCCATGAGGCTGGCAACGATGGTGGAGTGAATCTCGGCCTGCTTGCACGACTCGTTGTTGTCAATGGCGATATCGTCGAGAAGCTCGATCTCCTCGGCGGAGAGGCCGAGCTTGGCCGCGCTGTGGCGCAGCCGCTCGATCAGCGCCCCGTTGTAGCGGATGGCGTTCACCAGGTAGACCAGGCCCTTCTCGAGGTTGAAGAGCTGGATCAGGTAGTCGTTCTGCAGCGAGGTGTTGACCTTGTGCTCCAACTCGTCCGAGATCGTGTTGATGGCGGCCAGGTGGTCGAGGAAGTGGAATGTCGAGCGGTAGACGACCCGGAGGAACACCTCTCGGAGCGACCGCATGCGGCTGAAGAACTTGGGCCGGTCGAAGATCTCCGCATCCTCAGCCACGACGATCACCAGCTTGTCGGCGAAGAGGAACACGCCCATGGACGCGCTCCGGAAGACCAGGCCGTCCTCGGAGCGGTACTTCTTCGGGCGGTTCAGGATGACCGCGGCGTGCTCGGGCTCGAACTCCACGCGCGGCAGCTCATTGGGGTCCATGGCCGAAGCCAGGGTGTGCTCGTCCATCTTCAACTGGTCAACCAGGTAGCGCTTCTCGGCCTCGGTGGGGGCGGAGAACAAGAGGATGGGGCCGGTCTCCTCCTGCGACTCCTGCACTTTCCCGCCCTCGACGGCATAAACCTTCTTCACCGGATTGTCTCTTGTGTCACGCGGTCCCCTGGTGTACCGCACGCACCACTCCGCGTATTATACCCGCGCGAAGCAGGAAAACAAGAGGGAAGAAGCGAAGCCGGCCGGGGACCTTTGACCGCAGGACCTCGACCTCCTTCCGCAGATACTCCACCTGGAGCGTCTGCTCCTTGCACAGCAGTCGTGCAATCGTCGCGACCAGCGGCAGGCTGGCCCAGCTGAAACGGCGTCCGAGTTCCTCCATTGACCTGTCCTTTGCAGCCCGAGGGTTCTGGGACTGCCCAAGGATACCAGAACAGCCCCTGGAGGCGAGCTCCGAGGCTCGGACCAGTATTCGGACGCTACGCCGGCGCCTTTCCACGGCGCACCGAATTTCTGGACCCTACGGGCTCTGCGTGAGATCTTCGCTTCACGCGTCGCGGAGGGCTTCGAAGCCGGCCACGATGTCGAGCAGTTCGCTGGTGATGGTGCTCTGGCGCACCTGGTGGTACTGGCGGGTGAGGGCGGTGAGGCGCTCGTCTATGTTCTTCTCGGCGTTCTGCATGGAGGCCAGGCGGCTGGCGTTCTCGCTGGCCAGGCTCTCGGCAAAGGCGCGGTAGAGCGACACGAAGAGATACTGGCGGATGAGGGCAGAGAAGAGGCGGTCGCGGTCCATTGTGGACACCGGGAGATTGTCGGTGGGCCACGGGCGGGCCTCGAGGTCCTGGAAGGACGCGAGGTCCACGGGCAGGAAGTGGAGGGTCTCGGGGCGGAAGAGGGCGCCGCTCTCGTGGCGGCAGTAGTAGAGGGCCACCTCATCGAGGCCCTGCTCGCGGTGGGCGCGCTCGAGCCGCAGGAGCGCGGTCTGGACGGCGGGGGTGATGCCGGCAACGGAGCTGGGGACGGGGAAGACGTCGAGGACGGGCTGGCCTTCGTCGGCGAGGCGCGCCGCGGCCCGCTCGCCGACGATCCACGCCGTGCGGCGCTCGGCGGGCAGGCCGGTCGCCGCCAGCTCGGCGGCGGCGTGGGCGACGATCTGCTCGTTGAGCTGGCCGCACATGCCCTGGTCGGAGCCGAAGACGAGGGCGCCGATCCGCCGCTCCTCGGGCCGCTTGCGTCCCGCCGGCAGAGCCGGCGGCCGCTCCCGCAGCAGCGCCTGGAGGCCCAGGCGCACCGTGCGGTCATAGTCGGCCAGGCTCTCGACGGCGCGCTCGTACTGCGCGATGCTCACCGCCGCGAGGGCCTTCATGGTCCGCACCACGCTCTGGAGGCCGTGGGCGCTCTTGATCTTCCGCTTCAGCGCTTCCATCGGTCATGACCTATTGGGGGACTCGCGAGGAGTGGAGTCGTCACCCTCGTCCGCGGGTTCTGTCTTCTCGGCCTCCTCCTGCTCCTTGTCGTCTTCCTTCGCGGGCGGCATGGCCTCGTCGAGGGCGGCGCGGGCGCCGTCGAGGAGTTGGCGCTGGTCGGCGTCGGTGAGCTTCTCGCCGGCGAGGATGCGCTGGCAGAGGTCGGTGAGGGAGCGAACCGCCTCGCGGACCACTTCCTGGGCACGGGCGACGTCGTCGAGGGCCAGGCGGTCGAAGAGGCCGCCGTTGACGGCGAGGAGGACGGCGATCTGTTCGGGCACGGGGAGCGGGGCGAACTGGGGCTGCTTGAGGACTTCGCGGACGCGGCGGCCCCGCTCGATGGTCCGCCGCGTGTCGTCGTCCAGGCGGGTGCCGAAGCGGGCGAAGGCCTCGAGTTCCTCGAACTGGGCGTAGGCGAGGCGCAGGTCGCCCGCCACGGCGCGGTAGGCGGGGAGCTGGGTCTTGCCGCCCACGCGGCTCACGCTCTTGCCCACGTCGACCGCGGGCAGGATGCCCTTGCGGAACAGGTCGGGCGTGAGGTAGATCTGCCCGTCGGTGATGGAGATGAGGTTGGTGGGGATGTAGGCCGCGACGTTCTGGTCCTCGGTCTCGATGATGGGCAGGGCGGAGAGGGAGCCGCCGCCGTGCTCGGGGCGCAGGTGGGTGGAGCGCTCGAGGAGGCGGGAGTGGATGTAGAAGATGTCGCCGGGGTAGGCCTCGCGGCCGGGCGGGCGGCGCAGGAGGAGCGACAGCTCGCGGTAGGCGCGCGCGTGGCGCGTGAGGTCGTCGTAGACGACGAGCACGTCGCGGCCCTGCTCCATGAAGAACTCGCCCATGGTGGTGGCGGCATAGGGGGTGATGAACTGCCAGCCCGGCGGGTCGTCCTCGGTGGCGACGACGACGAGGGTGTACTCCAGGGCGCCGCGCTGGCGCAGCTCGGCCACCACGTTGGCCACCGCGGCCGCGCGCTTGCCGCAGGCACAGTAGACGCACAGGCAGTCCTTGTCGGCCTGGTTGACGATCGTGTCGAGGGCGATCGCGGTCTTGCCGCTCTGGCGGTCGCCGAGGACCAGCTCGCGCTGGCCGCGGCCGATGGGGATGAGGGCGTCCACCACCTTGAGGCCGGTCTGGAGGGGGACGGTGACGGGCGCGCGGTGCATGATGGGGCGCGGCTCGCGCTCGACGGGCAGCCGCTGGGCGGTGCGGACAGGCCCCTGGCCGTCGAGCGGCCGGCCCAGGGGGTCCACCACGCGGCCCAGGAGCGCCTCGCCCACGGGCGTGTCGAGCACGCGGCCCGTGCGGCGCACCTCGGCGCCAGCGCCCAGGCCCTCGCTCTCGTCCAGCAGCACCACGCCCACCTCGTCGCGGTCCACGTTGAACGCCAGGCCCCAGAGGTCTCCGGGGAAGCGCAGCAGCTCCTGGCTCTGCACGCCGGGCAGGCCGGCCACCGTGGCGATGCCGTTGCCGATGCGGGTGAGAAGGCCCACCTCGCGGACGGCGAGGGTCGCCTCGTGGGCGTCGAGCGCGCGGCCCAGCACGCCGAAGGCACCGTCGAGAGCGGGGCGGAGGATGAGGTCGCTATCGCTCATGGCAGGTGTCTCAAGAGGGGTGCGCCACGGAGGCACGGGGAGCACGGAGGATGCCCGGAGAAGAGCAGCGCGGGGTTCATTCTCCGTCGCTCCCCCCGTTCTCCTCTGTCCCTTCCTTCTTCTCCGGTGGGTCCGGTTGTTCGGTTTCCTTGGTCTTGCCTGCCTTGTCTTCCACCAGGCTCCCCTCTTCAGTTTTCTCCGTGTCTTTCTCCGTGGCCTCCGTGTCCCCGTGGCGAGGCTCTCCTGCCTTCCCCTCCTCGGCTTCGAGGGCGGTGCGGAGGTCGTCCTCGAGGTCGGCGAGGTAGTGCCCGAGGCTCCAGGCGAGCTGGGTGCCGCCGGCGGAGAGCTCGAGGCCACCGACGACGTCGCCCGCGGTGGCGAAGTCCACCCGCACGTCGGGCTCGATGTGCCGGCCGATGGCCTCGCCGAGGCGCTGCCGCTGGTCGTCGTTGAGGTCGAAGGCGCTGCGGACGAGGACGTGGCGTCGCCCCTCGGCGTCCTGGGTCTTGGCGATGGCGTCGGCCAGGCGCTGGCGGTCGGCGTCGTCGAGGTGCTCGATCTGGGCGAGGAAGCGCTCCGCGATGCGGCCCTCGAGTTCGGCGTCGGCGAGGTCCGCCAGGGCCTTGCGGGCCACGGCGAGGGCCTGGGCGCTGGCGCGCTGGCGGAGGTCCTGGAGGAAGCCCTCCTTCTCGCGGGCCACGGCCTCGAGCCACTGGGCGCGGGCGCGGTCCGCGTCGGCGCGGGCCTGCTCGACGAGCTTCTTGCGCGCCGTCTCGGCGGCGGCCTGGGCCTCGGCCAGCAGGTCGTCGCGCTGGGCGGCCAGCTCATCGGTCCGCCGCTGAAGCTCGGCGCCCTTCGCCTCGGCGTCCTTCTGCTTCTGTGCGGCTTCGTCGAGGGACGCGGCGATGCGGGCCTCGCGGGCGTCCATGGCGGCGATGAGGCGCCCGTAGAGCAGCTTCTTGAGCAACACGAGCAGCACGAGGAAATTGACGATCTGGAAGGCGACCGTTTTCCAGTCGATCACGGTGCGGGCCCCCTCACTTGGCCGCTTCGGCGGCGCCGGCGGCGATGACCTTGTTCCAGAACGGATTGGCGAAGATGAGGATCATGGACACCACGAAGCAGTAGATGGCGGTGGACTCGACCATGGCGAGGCCGACGAAGAGGGTGCGGGTGATGGTGTTGGCCTCGTCGGGCTGCTGGGCAATGCTCTGGAGGGCCTGGCTGAGCGCGCGCCCCTCGCCCAGCGCCGGCCCCACCGACCCGATGGCGATGGTAAGCCCCGCCGTGACGATCGAGGCCATGGCGATGAGAGACATTGCATCCATGAAACGGGCTCCTTTCCTTGAGACTCTCTGCTATGCGCTACGCGTTACGGGTTCGGTGTCTGGTTTCTCCTTCTCGGCCATTCGCACCTCGCGCTTCCGGCGGGCCTGGGTGCCCGAGGCGATGTAGACCATGGCCAGGATGGCGAAGATGTAGGCCTGGATCATCCCCGTGAGCAGGCCCAGGACGTCCATCAGCGTGGGGATCACGATGGGTACCACGGCCAGCAGGATGCCGCCGATCATGGCCCCGCTCATGACGTTGCCGAACAGCCGCACCGCCAGGGCCAGCGTCCGCGACGCCTCGCCGATGATGTTGAACGGCAGCATGAACGGCGATGGCTGGAGATAGACCTTCAAGTAGCGGCCCACGCCCTGCTGGGCGATGCCGTAGAGCGGCACGGCCACGAACACGCACAGCGCCAGCGCGGTGGTGGTCGAGAGCGACCCCGTGGGCGAACGGAACCCCGGCACCACGCCGAGGAGATTCGACACGGCGATGAACAGGAACAGGCTGCCCACAAAGGGCAGGTAGCGGCCGGCCGCCTGCTGGCTCACCTCGCGGATCTGCTGGCGCATCCCCTGCACGATGACCTCCAGCAGGTTCTGCCAGCGGGAGATCTTCGGGCCGGTCGAGAGGCGCCGCGTCACCAGCCACGAGCCCACGGCCATGAGGGCCATGACGACCCACGTGAACACGATGGTGTCGTTGATCGGCCCTGTGGCCGGCTGGCCGAAGAGCGAGCTGTCGGGGCTGATTCTCATGCGTCCGTCCCCTTCGCGTCGCCGCGCCGCTCCTCGTCTCGCCGCTGCTCGCGGTCGCTCTTCCGCGGCTTGAGCTTGAACACCATCACGCCCCGCACGATGAGGAACCCCACGAGGCACGCGGCCACCCGCTGCCACGACTCGCGCGCGACGAGGAACACAACCAGCACGACCACCGCCGTGCGGCCGAAAAAGCTCAGCAGCGCATAGGTGTGCGGGCTCCTCGACCCCGGCAGCCGTTGCAGCGTGAGCCACAGCCCACCGAAGTAGAACGCCCCCAGCACCAGGCCGACGACGAAGGCGATCACAATGCCAAACACATCAACCACGTGTCAACTCCCGCGTAAGGAACAGGCAGAGGGCCGCGATGACGCGGCTCCTCAATCTTCCCTCGACCCTTTCCCTCGACCCTCTCCCTCGTCCCCCTCCCTCTTCTCGAGGGCCTCGCGCTCGCGGCTCACCCACAGCCACGCGTTCAGGCACCCCAAGGCGATGCCGAGCACCAGGAGCGTGAGGGTCCACGAAAAGGTCGTGGGGCGCGTGCGGTCGAGCCAGATGCCCAGGGCCACGCCGATGAGCATGGGAATGGCCACCGACCAGCCGATGACGCCGAACATGCCGAGGCCAAACCAGATGCCGCGCTGGGTCTCCTGGCGGGCGCGCAGTTTGCGCCGCGCCCGCTCCCCCACCGCATCGGTCATCTTGTTCGCCGATTTCGCCATGCGCACCCTCTACTTGCTCAGTTCCATGAAGCGGCGGACGAGGTCGGCCTCGAGGCGCGCCGCGGCCGCGCGCACCTGGCGCTGGTGCTCGTCGAGGGCGCGGAACTCGTGCTCCACGGTCTCCCGCAGGTGCTCGAGGTCGTCGCCGCGGACGGCGCGGCGGGCGGAAACGAGCACCTCGGGGCCCACCTTGACGAGAATCCCCTCGTCCACGGCGAAGAAGGTCTCCGTCCCGCCGTCGTGGATCTCGAGGAGGCCCGGCACGAGCGCCGCCACAAAGTCCGCGTGCCGCGGCAGCAGGCAGAACGAGCCGTCGGCCCCCTCGGCGATGACCTTGGTCACCGCCTGGTCCACAACCGTCCGCTCGGGCGTGAGAACCTTCAAGTCCATCGCATCCGCCGCGGGCCGTCAGGCCTCTTTGCGGCTCTCCTCCTTTGCTGGCGTGTCCTTGCGGCCCCTGCGGGCATCGCCGATGGCGCCGATCATGTAGAGCGCCTGCTCGGGCAGGTCGGCGAACTCGTCGGCGAGGATGCGCTCGCAGCCGTCGAGGGCGTCGTCGAGGGCCACCCTGCGGCCCTCGTGGCCGGTGAACTGCTCGGTGACGAAGAAGGGCTGGGTGAGGAACCGCTCGATTCGGCGCGCCTGGTGGACCGTGCGGCGGTCCTCGCGGCTCAGCTCCTCGATGCCGAGCATGGCGATGATGTCCTTGAGCTCCTCGTAGGTGGCCAGCACGCGGCGGAGGTCCTGCGCCACGCGGTAGTGGCGCTCGCCCACGATGCCGGGCACAAGCATGTTCGAGTTGCTCGCCAGGGGGTCCACGGCGGGGTAGAGGCCCTCGCTGGCGCGCTTGCGGCTGAGCACGATCGAGGCGCTCAGGTGGCCGAAGGTGTGCACCGCCGCGGGGTCCGTGAAGTCGTCTGCGGGGACGTAGACGGCCTGGACGCTGGTGATGGCGCCGGTGGGGGTGTTGGTGATGCGCTCCTCGAGCTCGGCCAGCTCGGTGCCCAGGGTGGGCTGGTAGCCGAGACGCGAGGGGAGCTGGCCCAGGAGGCCGCTCACCTCGCTGCCGGCCTGGATGAAGCGGAAGATGTTGTCAATGAGCAGCAGCACGTCCTGGCGGGCGTCGTCGCGGAAGTACTCGGCCATGGTGAGCGCGGCGTGGCCCACGCGGAAGCGGGCGCCGGGCGGCTCGTTCATCTGGCCGTAGACGAGCACGGTGTTCTCCAGCACCCCCTGCTCGGCCAGCTCGCGGTAGAGCTCCTCGCCCTCGCGGCAGCGCTCGCCGATGCCGCAGAAGATGCTCACGCCCTCGTGGGCGCCCACGGTGTTGTGGATCATCTCGCCGATGAGGACCGTCTTCCCCACGCCGGCGCCGCCGAAGAGGCCGGCCTTGCCGCCGCGCTCGAGCGGCGCCAGAAGGTCAATGGCCTTGATCCCCGTGGCGAAGACCTCGGTCCGCGGGGCCTGGCGCGCCAGCGGCGGCGGCTCGGCGTGCACGCTCCGCCACTCGCCGCCCGTCACCGCCTCCCGCCCGTCGATGGCCTCGCCGAAGACGTTGAACATCCGCCCCAGCAGGTGGCGCCCCACGGGCACAAGGAGGGGGCCGCCGGTGTCGGCCACCGCGGCGCCCCGGGCCAGCCCCTGGGTCCTCGTGAGCGCGATGCCCCGCACCGTGTGCTCGTCGAGGTGCGACAGCACCTCCACCACCACGCGGCCCTCGGCGCCCATCAGCAGCTTGTTCCGGAGCCCCGGCAGACGGCGGGGGAACGCGCAGTCCACCACGCTCCCGCGGATGGCCAGCACGCGGCCCTCGTTCGTCGCGTCGGCGGCGGGGATTGCGCTCATGCCAGGCCCTCGGCCTCGCGGACGGCAAAACCCCAATATACACGGCCCTTGCGCCGCGCGCAAGCATGGGAAGAAGGCGCCCCGTAGTGTCCGAATACCGGTCCGCGCTCCGGAGCTTGCCCGTAGGGCGTAGGGTCCAGAAATTGATCGCGGGCCAAGAAGGCAGCACGCTCCATTGGCGGTTGTCTTCGGCCGGTGCTGACGTTGAGGGTTGTCGCGGTGTCGCCGGATGTCTTTGGTACGACGCGCGGAGTCGGCCTGCTCTCTCGGTGTTCTCCTCCGTGCCAGAGGTGGGCCACGACGCGTCAGGCCGCGGCTCGGCGGTACGACTTCAGCAGGCCGCCCAGGCTGTCCTCGCAGTGGACCTTGCCAATGAACCCGCTGACTGGCTCGGGCGCCGGCTCGTCCCGCACCGTCCACCGAGACCTTCCCGGCCCGCCCACGAAGGAAAACAGCAACCCGCAGGCAAGGCAAGCCGCGTCTCGATTTCGAGGGACGGGTTTTCGGACACTACGCCCACTTCGCCTGCCCCATCTGTATCACCCCATCCCCTCGTTGCCCCTGATACAGATGGGCCGGAGCCGCAACGGCGGCCGGTTCTCGCCGTTCCGTCCGATCTGTATCACCCCGCCCTCGGGCACAGGGGGTTGACTCTCTGAGCGATTCGCAGTAGGCTTGGCGCCTGAAAGAGGCAAGACCGTGTGGATGTCCACCCTCAGGCAGGCAGTTGAGCGAGGCGGGTTCGTGATGGCTGCTCTCTCGGCCAGCGTGGCGTGCGCTGCGGGGCCAACGGCCCCGCCCGAGCTGCGGCGGTGGCTCGGCCCGCAGGACTGGGAGCGGGACACCGCGGCGCCCGTCGTGGGGCTCGGAGAGCCGGGAGCATTCGATGACACCCACGTCTTCGCTCCGTGCGTGGCCTCCGAGGGCGGTCCGTTCCGCATGTGGTACTGCGGTTCGACCGGGGCCGTGGCCGAGCGGGTGTTTCATCTCGGCCTGGCCACGAGCGGCGATGGCAAGGTGTTCCAGCGGGCCGCGACGAGCCCAGTCTACTCGTTTGGCGACGGCAAGCACTCGGTGCTGACGCCGGCTCTGCTCCGAAGCGCCGACGGTGCGGTGCTACGCGATGGGGAGAGGCTGCGAATGTGGTTCTGCTCGACCGACTTCTCGGTGGTGGGCGGGCCGCACACGCTGCACGAGACCTTCAGCACCGATGGCGTCCATTGGTCTGCACCCTCGAAGCCGCTCCTCGAGCACGTCTATGCGCCGACGATCCTCCAGGAGGGGGCGGCGTATCGCATGTGGTACGTGGACGTGTCGTCCGAGCCGTGGATCCTCCGCTACGCCGAGAGCGGCGACGGTTCCCGCTGGGCCGTCCGCCCGGAGCCCGTCCTCACGCTCGACCAGGACTGGGAGAAGGCGCGGCTGTTCTACCCCACCGTGGTGAAGGCCGACGGCGCGTACCTCATGTGGTACGGCAGCTACTGGCGCGAGCAGCCGGACAAGACGGCCATCGGCTTCGCCGTCAGCCTGGACGGCTGGCGATGGTACAAGCACCCCCAGAATCCCGTGCTGCGGCCCGATCCCGCGCGCCCGTGGGAGTCTCACTACACCACCAGCCAATCGGTGCTGCGACTCGCCGACGGGAGCTGGCGGATGTGGTATGCCAGCCGCAAGAAGCCGCCGTTCACGAACATGTACTTCGCCATCAACACGGCCCGCTGGCGAGGCCCCGACAAGGCCGAACTGCCGGCCAGTCTCGTGCTCGACCCCCAGAGGCTGGCTGCGAAGCCCGGCCGCGCCGCGTTCGCCGCCTGGCAGGAGGAGACCCGCGCCGGGCTGCGCCGCATGCTCGGCATCCCGAGCGACCGCGTGGCGCTCGAGCCCGAATCCCGGGGCCAGGCCGAGCTCGGAGACATCGTGGTTGAAAAGTGGGTCTACACCAGTGAGCCCGGCTCGCGGGTGCCCGCCGTGCTCTACCGTCCCCGCAAGGCGGAGGGCCGGCTGCCCGCCGTCGTGCTGACCTTCGGCCACGGGGGGAGCAAGAGCCAGCCGTCCTACCAGTACATCGGCCAGCTCTACGCCAGGCTGGGCATCGTGTGCCTGGCGGCTGACCCCATCGGCGAAGAGGAGCGACACCGCACGGCGCAACGGGGAACGCGCGCGCACGACCCGTATCCCGTCCACCGCCAGGCATGGGACGCGGGGCGGCCGATCATGGGCAAGCTCGTGTTCGATACCCTGCGGGGCGTGGACCTCCTGCTGACCCGCTCCGACGTCGCCCCGAACCACATCGGAGTCGCGGGGAACTCCCTGGGCGGGGCCAAGGCCGGGTGGATGGCGGTGCTCGACGGCCGGCTGAGCTTCGCAATCGTCAGCGGCTGGGCCTTCGCCGACGTGGTGCTGCGCTCGAAGCACTGCACCTCGGCCCCCAATGAGCGGATGCGCGAGGGGCTCCGCTGGGACGAGTACCTGGCGCTCGCGGCCCCGAAGTGCGCCCTCCTCGTGATGAACGGCACGGCTGACGTCATCATAGACCGCGATGCGGATGGCTCCGCCTGGAGCGAGACCCGGCGAGCCGTGGCCTCGGCCGAGCGGGTCTATGCGGCGCTCGGGCGCCCGGGCGGCATCGAGTGCTGGTTCGAGCCCCGCGGCGGCCACCGTCCCTACCCGGCCCATCGCGCCGCGCTGAAGTGGCTCGCGCGACACGCCTCGCCCGATGGTCTCACGGAGGAACGGCTCGCCGCCCTTCCTGACCTCCACTTCGGCGACTGGGCACGCAAGCACGGCATCCAGTTCGAGGCGCTGTACGGCACGCCTCTGCACCTCCGCGGCGCGACGGTCGTCGACATGGGCATCGCGCCGCTCGCCTCGCTCGCGGTCCTCAAGCCCGAGGAGGTCGGGCGCCCCGAGTTCACGCTCGAAGGCTGGTTGAAGCGCATCGCTGGGGCGAAGGAGCACTGAGCAGCGTGCCTGTCTCCGCCGCGTGCACGATCCGCGAGCCGAAGTGCGAACGCAGGAGGCTGCCGGCCGACCTCCACATGCACTCGAAGCTGTGCGGCCATGCCGCGGGGGCTACGAGTTCACGGCGGGCACGGGCGCCACGGCCATGCACACCTACTATTCACCAGGGAGCTACACTATCACCCTCACCGCCGGGGGCAAGACGGCCAGCGCGACCGTTGTGGTGAGCGAGGCTCCGGGGCATTAGCTCAGATCCGGGAGAACAGCGCCACTGGAGTCAGTGGTGATGGGTACTGTCCTCACCGCGAAGGAGGACCTGCCATGAGGGGCACTGATTGTGGGCGTCCAAGCCGTTCGGCGGCCGTCCTCGGCGCAGCGATGGCGCTGCTTTGCGCGGCAATGGGCGCCAGCGCGGATGGTGTTCAGCATGACCTCATCCAGGATCAGCCGGGTCAGGGCGCTGCGCTCATGGCACGGGACGCGGTGCCAGCGGGCCTCCCGCCAGCAATCCGGTGCCGCCCGATTGCGCTGAGCCCGGCCGTGAAGATGCCGGCCAAGCTGACGAAAGGTGACCTTCTCACCCTCAACCTGTTCAAGGACGCGGTTTATACTGCCCGGATTGTCCGGGTCACCGTGAATGCTGGCGGCACGGTGACGGTCCAGGGAAGTGTGGAAGGGTATCCCTTGGGCTACGTGCTGCTGTCCACGACGCGGGATCGCACCCTCGGAACCATCCACGTGCCCGAGAAGGGCAAACGATACGCCATCCAGAGCGATGCGGAAGCCAAAGCTCATTACGTCCTCGAGGTAGATCCGAAGCAGGAGCGCGTCCTGGAGGACGGCCCGCCGCTGATTCCTCCGCGCCGAGCAGCGGGCATGGAGCCTCGCGCCGCCCCTGCGGGAGACGCCACAACGCCCGCCACCATTGATGTCATGGTCGTCTACACCCCGGCGGCCCGGCAGTGGGCCGATAGCTCGGGCGGCGGCATTGCCAACGTCATCGCGCAGGCGATGAGCAATGCCCAGATGACCCACAGCAACAGTCAGACGCTGGTGACCTTGCGGCTGGTCCACTCCGCCGAGGTCAGCTATGTCGAGAGTGGTGACAGCGGCACGGACCTCGATAGGCTGACCTCCACCACGGACGGCCACATGGACGAAGTTCATTCCTGGCGCAACACCTACGGCGCCGACCTCGTTGCGCTGTTCTCCAGGGTGGAGGACACCGGCGGGATCGGGTGGCTGCTGAGCTCCGCCTCCGGCAATCCCAACAACGCCTTCTGCATCACCCGCGTTCAGCAGGCCGCGAACACCTACACCCACGTCCACGAGATGGGCCACAACATGGGCTGCCACCACCGCCGCGACCAGACGGTCCAACCCGGCCCGGGCCTCTTCTCGTATTCTGCCGGCTGGCATTGGACTGGTGCCGATGGTGGCAAGTACTGCTCGGTCATGTCGTACACGGACGGCGGCTACACCACCGTGGCCTACTTCTCCGACCCGAATATCAAGTACCAGGACCGCGCGACTGGCACGAGCAACGACGACAACGCCCGCACGATCCGCGAGGTGAAGGACGTCATCGCGGCGTACCGCAGCGCCAGCTCGGCACCTGCCAACGACCACTTCGCCAACGCGACGGCGATCTCGCAGGCGAAAGGCCAGACGACAGGCTACAACGCGGGGGCCACCAAGGAGACCGAGGAGCCGAACCATGCGGGCAATGCCGGCGGGCGGTCCGTGTGGTGGCGGTGGGCCGCGCCCGCAAGCGGCGATGTGACACTCCACACCTTCGGCAGCAGCTTCGACACCCTGCTGGCAGTGTACACCGGCAGCTCCGTCGGCGCCTTGACCGTCGTGGCGTCGAATGACAACGCGCCCGGCAGCCAACAAAGCCGGGTAGCCTTCACCGCGGTGGCCGGCGCCACCTACTGGATCGCCGTGGACGGCTACAACGGCGCCACGGGCAACATCGTTCTGGACTGGGACCTGGCGACCAGTGGCCCGCAGAACGACCATTTTGCGAACGCGATCAGCGTCTCCGGCGCCAGCGGCCAGACGACGGGGACGAACGTCGGCGCCACGAAGGAGGCTGGGGAGCCAAGCCACGCAGGGAACGCCGGCGGGCGGTCCGTGTGGTGGCGCTGGACCCCATCCTCCAGCGGACAGGCCAGGATCAATACCTTCGGGAGTGGCTTCGACACCCTCCTGGCCGTCTACACGGGCAGCTCCGTGTCTGCCCTCACCGCGGTTGCCTCGAACGACGACGCCGGCGGCCCGCAGAGCCAGGTGACGTTTGCCGCCGTCGCAGGGGCCGCCTACCGGATCGCTGTGGACGGCTACAACGGCGTCAGCGGAAGCATCGTCGTGGACTGGGCTCTGACGGGCACGGGCCCGCCGAACGACCATTTCGCGAACGCCACGGCCATCTCTGGCACCAGCGGGCAGGCAACGGGCACGAACGCCAGCGCCACGAAGGAGACCGGCGAGCCGAATCACGCAGGCAACGCCGGCGGGCGGTCCGTGTGGTGGCGCTGGACCGCGTCCTCCAGCGGCGAGGCCACCATCAACACTTTCGGGAGCAACTTCAACACCCTGCTCGCCGTCTACACGGGCGGCTCCGTCGGCTCCTTGGCCCTTGTGGCATCGAACGACGACGAGGGCGATGGGTTGCTGAGCCAAGTGAGCTTCACCGCGGTCGCCGGCACCACCTACCGCATTGCCGTGGACGGCTACAGCGGCGTCAGTGGGAACATCGTGCTGGACTGGAATCTCACGGGTGGAGGCCCTGCGAACGACCATTTCGCGAACGCCACGGCCATCTCTGGCACCAGCGGGCAGACGACGGGCACGAACAACGATGCGACCAAGGAAGCCGGCGAGCCGAACCACGCGGGCAACGCCGGTGGAGCATCCGTCTGGTGGCGCTGGACCGCGCCCTCCAGCGGCCAGCTGACCGTCAGCACGTTCGGTAGCAGATTCGACACCCTGCTGGCCGTCTACACTGGCACCTCCGTGGCGGCGCTGACCAGGGTCGCCTCCAATGATGACGCAGGCGGGGGCCTGCAGAGCCGCGTGACCGCGAATGTCACCGCGGGCACCACCTACCGCATTGCCGTGGACGGCTACAGCGGCGTCAGTGGGAACATCGTGCTGGACTGGAATCTCACGGGTGGAGGCCCTGCGAACGATCACTTCGCAAATGCAACGGCCGTCTCCGGCACGAGCGGGCAGACGACCGGCTCGAACGCCAACGCGACCAAAGAAACCGGCGAGCCCGACCACGCAGGCAACGCCGGCGGGCGGTCCGTGTGGTGGCGCTGGACCGCGCCCTCCAGCGGCGAGGCCACCATCAATACCTTTGGGAGCGGCTTCGACACACTGCTCGCCGTCTACACCGGCAGCTCCGTCGGGGCCTTGACCCTCGTGGCATCGAATGACGATTCGGGCGGCGATGTCCGAAGCCAGGTGACGTTCATCGCGGTCGCCGGCACCACCTACCGCATTGCCGTGGACGGCTATGGCGGCGGCAGCGGGAATATCATTCTAAACTGGAGTCTCACGGGCACCGGCCCTGCGAACGACCACTTCGCGAACGCCACGGCCATCTCTGGCACCAACGGGCGGACGACGGGCTCGAACGCCAACGCGACCAAAGAAACCGGCGAGCCCGACCACGCGTACGACGCCGGCGGGGCCTCCGTCTGGTGGCGCTGGACCGCGCCCTCCAGTGGCGAGGCCACGTTTGACACGTTCGGGAGCGACTTCGACACACTGCTGGCCGTCTACACCGGCAGCTCCGTGGGAGCGTTGACCCTCGTGGCCGAGAATGACGACGCCGCCCTTGGATTCCAAAGCCAAGTGACCTTCACCACGGTCGCCGGCACCACCTACCGCATCGCAGTGGACGGCTACGACGGCGAAACGGGTGATATCGTTCTGAACTGGAGTGCTACGGGTGGAGGCCCTGCGAACGACGACTTCGCAAATGCAACGGCCGTCTCCGGCACGAGCGGGCAGGCAACCGGCACGAACGCCAACGCCACGAAGGAGACCGGCGAACCGAACCACGCGGGCAACGCCGGCGGGGCATCCGTCTGGTGGCGCTGGACCGCGCCCTCCGGCGGCGATGCCACCATCAATACCTTCGGGAGCGACTTCGACACCCTAATCGCCGTCTACACCGGCAGCTCCGTCGGGGCCTTGACCCTCGTAGCCTCGAACGACGACACCGGCGGCCTCCAGAGCCAGGTGACGTTTACCGCGGTCGCCGGCACCACCTATCGCATTGCCGTGGACGGCTATGGCGGCGACAGCGGCGGCATCGTGCTGAACTGGACTCTCACCGCGCCGACGACGCGGATCATCCGTCTGGTGGGGGACCTGGCGTTCGGGAACGTGGTGGTGAACACGACGGCGACGCGGACGCTCACGGTCTACAACGATGGGAACAGCACGCTGAGCGTGTCGGGGATCACGTATCCTTCGGGGTTCAGCGGGTCGTGGAGCAGTGGGCCGATAGCTGCCGGGGGCTCTCAGGCGGTGACGGTGACGTTCTCGCCGATGGCGGCGCAGACCTACAGCGGGACGGTCACGGTCAGCTCGGATAGGACGAGCGGCACGGACACGGTCGCCTGCTCGGGCACGGGGACGACCCCGCCGCCGCAGTTGGTTGTCGAGCCGGCCGGGGATGTGGACTTCGGCCAGTTGCCCGTGGGGACGTCGTCGGAGCAGGATGCCTATACGGTGCGGAACAGCGGCGGCGGCACACTGGCGGGCACGGTGAGCGTGGCGACCCCGTTCAACCTAGTCTCGGGCGGCACGTTCAGCCTGGCCGCCGGTGCGAGCCAGGTGGTTCGCGTGCGGTTCACGCCGCCCGCCCGGACAAGCTACAGTCAGCCCGTCTCTTTCGCGAGCAACGCGGGGAATGCCAGCCGCACCGTGAGGGGCTCCGGCGGGCCGGTCACCCTGGTGATCGACAACCGCGACAATGCCGCCGACAGGCGGTTCGGGGTCGTCTCGGGCACGTGGTCCACCTCCACGTGGCAGACGAACCGGTGGGCCGCCGATTACCACTACACGAGCACGGGGACTGGGAGTTCCGTGGCGGCCTGGTACTTCACGCTCCCGGAGGGGGGCATCTACGATGTCTCGGCCTGGTGGCCCGATGGGCATTCGGCCTGGGGCAGCAACGTGCCCTATCGCACCTACCACCGCAATGGGAACAGCGTGGTCCGCAGGGACCAGCGCTCCAATGGCGGCCAGTGGAACGCCCTCGGCACCTGCGAGTTCGTGGCGGGCACCGAGTACCGCGTGGAGATCGCCAACGATTCGCCGAGCACCTACGTGCTGGCCGACGCAATTCGCGTGAAATGGGTCCGCGAGGCCGTGCCCGTGCTGTCCGTGGCGCCGGCGGGGGACGTGGACTTCGGCCAGGTGTTGATGGCCGCCCAGAAGGAGCTCGATGCCTACACCGCGACGAACACGGGCGAGGGCACGCTCTCGGGCACGGTGAGCGTGCCGAGCCCGTTCTCGGTCGTCTCGGGCGGCACGCTCGACCTGGGCCCCGGGGCAAGCCAGGTGGTGCGCATCCGCTTCGCGCCGGCCGCGGAGGCCAACTACAGTGAAAGCGTGTCGTTCGCGAGCAACGGCGGCACGCAGGCGCGGACGGTGACGGGCTCGGGCGTGGCAAGCCTGCCGTCGCAGTTGGTTGTCGAGCCGGCCGGAGAAGTAGACTTCGGCCAGTTGCCGGTGGGGACGTCGTCGGAGCAGGACGCCTA
>Ga0307380_10001890_pt1 | contig 30101 bp, 6 predicted proteins | sample UN3MG_FD_202239 | JGI IMG/M metagenome (GOLD analysis project Ga0307380, IMG submission 202239) | Soil microbial communities from Risofladan, Vaasa, Finland - UN-3 | ecosystem: Environmental > Terrestrial > Soil > Coastal area > Acid sulfate soil | place: Finland: Risofladan, Vaasa | collected...
CAATACTAGTACTGCAGATTCCATTAAATATATTGATAGTGGAAATACAACTACTATACCTCAAGTACTAAAAAGACATGGTGGAGCACCTTGTTATGATTGCGGTGGTCCACATATGCAAGCTGGTGGAGCAATGACTCCTGAGTTAGCTGGTCAATATCCTATATTTAATTATGGTGGTATGGATGGATATCATACAATGCCTGATGGTAGTATGATGCCTGATGCTGATATGATCTATCAATATGGTGGGGGAGATGATAGCTTATGGTTAGCTCAACAACAACAAATGTTAGAGAAGAGAACTAAGCAAGGAATGCCTCAAGGTGTTAAACCTACAGGAACAAATCCTCTTAACTATAATCCTTTTATTAAAGGAAGTGATATAGCACAACCAGATTCTATACACACAAGTCCTTACAATCCTAATATAGCTGCTTACTTTAAAGGTAACAAAGTTATTGCAGGCCCTGCACAAAATACTGGACCAGCTATACAAGCTGCTAGGAAAATCAATACTGGAAAATTCTATAAGAAAGATAATGAAATCTATACTAATTATAGAAAAACTGGTGGAGATAGTACAGCTCAGGGTGGTAATCAAGATTTCCTTACACAGTATAGAGATAACTTCAAGAATGTTATTAAACAGAATGTAGAAAAGAATATGCATGAGGAAGAATTTCAGAAAGTTTCTGATGCTTTCTATCAAGCAGAATCTCAGATGCCAATGCCCGGTATGTATCAAACAGGTGGCGGCATAAATTATGGGGCATCTTACTATGGATCTCCTAACATGGAGAATGCAGCTTTGCAAGATCAGTATCTTCAACAGATGGCTAACTTTCAAAATCAAGATGCTCAAGATAGAAATAATTTTAGAGCAGGTACAGCAGGCTTTGCAAACAATATGTTGAATGCCTATAGAACTGCAGACTATACACCTCAAGCTCAAGTGGGCGGAACATCTCAAGAGCAAGCTGATTGGGATGCGGCAATGGCTCAGCAAATAGAAGAAGAGGCTAGAAGAACTACAGCATATGGCTTAGACAAAAAGAAAGCTAAGAATGATTATATAGAGAATCTTAGAGCACAACAAAGAACTGTTAATACTACTAATACAAATACTAATACTGCACAACAGAATTTACCTTGGTGGCAACAGATGGCTCAAATGTATACTCCTCCAGGAGAAAGAACAAATGGCTTAAACTATTTTCCAGCTAATGTAGGTTCTTATTATCAGATGAATAAAAAAGGTAGAGAAGCTTTTAATAATCTACCTGCTAACTTTCAAGTGGGCAAAGCTAAAGGCTCATTAAAGTATGGTCCTTTAGGTAGAACATGGTTAGGTAAGAAGATGGGTATAGGACCTAAGAGAATTGATTATGAACTTGATGGAACCAGTGCTTGGGAGAATTCACCTTATGTGCAAGGACCTCAAATTGATTTACAAGATCCTAATAACCCTTTATATAATTCTAATAAAGAAGATATTCAGGTTATGTTAGATCCTTCAAGGAATAATAACTTTGGACCAGAAATAACTACTACACCAAATCCTAATATAAACTGGAACTTTAATCAGAATGCTTATGGTGGATTATATAAAGCTCCTGATGGGGTAGCCACTCCTATTAGTATGGGTAATTCTATATCACTTAAACCTGCACCTAAAATTGCTAGTTATAGTTACTTAGGGGCAACACCTCCAAATATTACTCCTGAGTCTGCTGGTATAAAACCTTCAGGTATAGCTCAGTTTAATATGGCTGATGAAAAAGGTGTAGATAATATAAATGCTAAAGCCTCTCTTGAAAGACAAGTTAAAGGGGTTGGTCGAGCTGTTGGTCAATATGCTGTTCCATTTATGGATAAGATATCAAGTATGTTTGAAGGAAGACAAAATGCTATAACTCAACAGAGATATCAAGATACCTTATTAGCAAATAATGCTTTCCAATCTACTCCTCTTAATGCTAAGAACCGCGGAGATTATGATGTGAACTCAGGAATGCTTAGACCGGATGATTATGTACCTGTACAATTTCCTGGATCAGTAGCAAGATATGGTGGTGGATACATGCAAGATGGTGGATATTATACTGATCAAGATTATTTTCAAACAGGTGGTATGTACAATGAAGGAGAAGAATTAGATTTATCTGATGATGAGATAGCAGAATTAGAAGCACAAGGTTACATTATAGAAAGACAATAATATGGCAAGAGTAAAAATAGTTAAGATTCCAAAAGCTCAAAACGGTATTGATCTAGGAGCTGGAGCATCCGGCACCAATGGTAGTAGACAGTTTGCTTTAAATAATTTAGCAATGAGTGGAAGAATGTCTCAAGAACCTATTGAGGCCAGACAAACTCTACAAGCTGTCCCTAGAGATCAAGCTAATCTTGAAGCAGAAAAAGGAGAGACTGCTGTAGTTAATATGGGAGGTATGCCTGCTCATTTTAAGATTGGCGGCAAGAGACACTCCCAAGGTGGTACTCCATTAGATCTTCCAGATAATTCTTTTATCTTTTCTGACACTAGTAAGATGAAGATTAAAGATCCTATTATCCAGGCTCAATTTGGTATGGCTTTCAAAAAAGGTGGATACACTCCGGCTGATATTGCTAAAAAATATGATATCAATAAGTATAGAAAAACTTTAGCGGATCCTGATTCTGAAGACATAGATAGAAATACCGCTGAGATGATGATCTCTAATTACAATCTTAAGCTTGCTAAGCTAGGACTAGTACAAGAGTCTATCAAAGGATTCCCTCAAGGTATCCCGGTTATTGCTATGCCTTATATCATGACTGGTCAAATAGATCCTTCAGAGTTCTTACCGGATCAAGCTGAAGAACAACAAGAAGGTGCTACTCAACCTGATGCTGATATGGGTACTGCTAGATATGGCGGTTTACCTAGAGCACAGAATGGATATGCAAACACTTGGCAAGAGTTGCTAGCTCGTCCTGGAAGTAATAATAAACCAATCAGTTTACCAGAGACTGATGTAGTAGCAAATAAACCTGATTATACACAAAATTTTGCTAATGCTTTCAGAATGAAAGATGAAAAAGGCACACCAAGTTATGAGAAGCTTATAAATATGGATCCCCAAGAACCAAACGAACCTCTAACTATAGGAAGGGGCTTTAGTGGAGATAAAGCTTTGGAAGCAAAATGGGCTAAAGATCCTAATGTAGGTCCTTATTACAGAAAGTATAAAGAAGCTTTGCGATCAGGTCATCCAAAAACTATGATGGATGCTGCAGAAATTATTGAGAATGCAGATATAGGTTCCTGGGATAAACCAAATTTTGCCTGGGATCCTGTGAGTGGTCAAAATAAATTAAGTGATTTTGCAATGATTCTTAAGCAAGAAGCTTATAGAAAGTATGAGGCTCAAAAAGCTAAAGTAATTCCCGAAGAAAATAAAGATAAACAACTTGCAAAAAAAATGTCTGATGCTTATACTAAAGCTTGGAAACTTAAGAAAAAAGCTGAGCAAGAAAATAATTCTGATCTTGAAATACACTATGATGAGGCTCTTATAAAATTACAAAAATTTCATCCAGACTATAAGAAAGAACATTTCTGGAGAAAAGAAAATGCAGGAATATTAGATAATATAAGTAATGCTTATACATCAGTATTTCAAAATATGACAGATCCTTTAGGATTAGATGTAGGTCATACATTTGCTATAGATAATAAAGGTCCAATTAAGAAACTTAATGCAAGCAAGACATCAGGAAAATCTATACTTTATAGTGCAAAAGATGATGATGAAATAGCACCCTTAGAGAGTGAATATCCTGAACTTTTTGAGGAAAAGGTGAAAGAAAACAAGGTGGAAGAAAAAAAGGTAAAAAAAGATGATGGAGCTATCAGTGATGATGCTCTTAATGCCTTTGAAGATCTTCAAACTATAGATACTACAAAGATGACAAATACATCTATGGATACTAAAGAGACTACATCAGTTAATAAAAAAGTTGCTACTGAATCTACAAAAAGAACTGAGAGAAAACCTTTAAGAAACTGGGATTAAAATTATATAATCATGGCTGATATAAAGCATAAAATAGTTAAACAGGGAGACTCATACCGTCTTCTTGAAAGCAGTGATAATTGGGTTACATCAAAAGATATTGGTGAAGCTTCTCCTGCTGAAGTAAAAGATTATGAACTTCATCAGGCAGAAAAAACTGCAGGATATAAAGCATCAGAAGCATATGGTCCAAAAGGTTTAGCTAAGTTAAATGAGCTTAGAGCCAATGTTGGATTACCTCCAGCTAAGGATGTTAAGACTGGGATTAAAGAATTACAAGAATACTCTGGTAAGAACTATGATTCTTTAGTTTCTGATTATATGATTAATCGTAGTCCTAAACCTAATAAAAGACTTGAAGATAAACTTAAAGCTTTAGGTTATCCTACAACTAAAGAAGGTGCTAAGAAGGCTTATGAAGATGGGGCATTAACTAAAGATCAAGTCATAGATGCTTATAAAGATGACCAATGGTGGTTTAGAGCTATTGCTCCTAAGAAAGTAAAAGTAAGTAGGGAAGAATATGATAGATTACTTAAAAGACCAGGCGCTGTTAAACAAGGTGATAGTGCATTCTTTGTAGAAGATGCTGATAAACCACATGAGTATACAGAGTATGTTCCAGAAGATGCTGCTCCAAAGGATCAAGACATTACTCTAACAAAGGAGCAAGAAGCAGCAGCTGCTCAAACAGTAAGAAGAAATCCTATTGTTGCAGGTAATCCTCCCACATATGCCCCATGGTGGTTACAAGATATTGTAAAGATTTCAGGAGCTGTTGGCGATAAAGCCAGGATTAAAAAGTATTTACCTTACCAACAGGTTCCAGAAGTACGTCTTCCTGAAGCTACCTTCTATGATCCTACACGCGAGCTAGCAGCTAATGCTGAGCAAGCTAATATACAAACACAGGCTATGGCAGCCTTTACAGGACCACAAGCTTTATCTGCAAGATCCTCTTCTGTTCAAGGACAGGCTTTAAAGAATGCTGCAAATATTGAAGCAAGATACAACAATCTTAATGTTGGCATAGCTAATCAATTAAACCAGGAGCGTACTGGTATTATGAATCAAGCAGCTCAGAATAGAGCCGGGTTAAATACTCAGCTTTGGGATAAGTATACTATTGCTAACCAAAACTTTGATAATTCTAAAGCTCAAGCTAGACAGAATATCAGACAATCTTATATTGATGGTATAACAAATAGAGCTAAGACTCAAGCCTTAAATACACTATACCCTAACTATTATACAGATCCTTCAACTGGTGGTTTTGTTAATTTCAATCCGGGTTATGGACCATTTACTCCAAATCAAGTAGATAATACTAATGAGTATCATAAAGCAGTAAAGCTTACAGGAGACCCTGATAGAGCTTTAAAATATCTACAGTTAATGAAGACTGGTAAAGTAGATGGGGATTCAATGATGCCTTATCAAGGATATCAAGGATATCAAGGATATCAAGGATCATCACAACCTCAAGTGAAACAATCAAATGATGGATACTTCGGATAACTAATAAACTTTATAAGTGTATTAGTTATAGGGATAAATTTTATAAATTTACAAGCATAAAAATAAGTCATGGCTACATACATTCAAGGCGTAACAGATTACATTCCACAGATACAACCTTTTCAAGTTGACCTGAATTTCTATGGTAACATCATGCAGAACAAGCAGTCTCAGTATGATGCTGCTAAAAAGAAAGTTGGTGACCTTTATGGAAGTTTATTGAACTCACCTATGAGTAGGGACAGCAACATTCAAAGAAGAGATAATTTCTTTAAAATTATTGATCAAGACATTCAAAAGATTTCTGGATTAGATCTTTCTCTACAGCAAAATCAGGATGCAGCTATGAATGTATTCTCAGGTTTCTATGATGATAAGTATATGGTTAATGATATGGTTAAAACCAGAAACTTTGGTAATGAGATGCAAAAAGCAGAAGCTATGAAGAACTGTACAGATCCTGTAAAGTGTGGTGGTATGTATTGGGAACCAGGTGTAAGCAAACTCCAATATAAAATGGAAGAGTTTAAAAAAGTATCTGATGATGCTTCTCTAGGTTTTGATATAGGTAGTTTTGATCCATACTTTGATTGGAAGAAGGAAGCAGCTCAGAAAGCTAAAGATCTAGGTTATGAAGTAAAAAGAGATACTCCTAATGGGAGATGGATTATTCATGATAGTAATGGTCAGTTAGTACAAGGAGGGTTAGAGAGCTTATTTGGATCTCTCTATGGAGATGATCCGCGTGTACAAAGAAACTATGAAACACAATCTTATGTGACCAGAAAGAATTATTCTAGGGCTAATGCTCTTCAGTTTGGTTCAGAAGAAGAAGCTGAGAAGGCTTACATAATGAAAAATATTAATCAAGGGCTTAGAGATACCACCAATAGTTTAGCCCAGGTTACTGATAGCTACAATCAAGTAAATAGCACCTTTCTAGAACTTAATAAAAAAATAAATAATGGAGTAGCTCTTACACCTAAAGAACAACAGATATATGATCTAGCCTCTAAGAGAAGAGAAGAGCTTGATCAATCTAAAAATTCAATACAAATTAAGATTGATAGTATTCAAAAGAATATTGATATGAATGATATTGATAGTCTTAGAAGAAGAGCGGATTCAGCTACAGCAAGTATTCTTGAACACAATGATATAGAAGGCTTGGCTTATTCATTAGCTAATATCAAGAAAGAACAAACTATTAAAGTTAATGAGTATACTAAGATGTATGAGGAGTTTGGTCTTCAGAAGAAACTAGCCGAGTTCAATGCTTTATTGGATATTCAGAAGATGGGAATAAAGTATGGTTATGATGAAAAGCTTGAGAAAATTAAAAAAGGAATAGAGACAGGACAAATACCTACAGTAGATAGTTATTCAGTTGAAGGTGCTCCATGGGGAACAGCTAAACAAAATATAGACGATACTCCGGATTTATTTTATAAACAAGATTTAGCTGAAAGAAATAATAAGTTTGTAAAGGCCAATGATGGAAGTGCTCAGGTACTTTATCAATTATATCAAGATGCTAAAAGGGCACAAGAAGCAAAGCCTAATGAAAGCGCTGGAGCTACTGACTTTATTAATAAGTTTGGAAAAAGTAAAATAACTGATTTATCTACATTTAAGAAAGCTCTTGCGGATAATAAGCTTATAGCAATAAGTTTATTTACTAATATTTCTGCAGCAGCTAGTACTAAGGATAATCCTACAGGTAATTATAGTTGGGCTCGCCCTCTTCTTTATGCAAAAGGAGGAATAGTTGATGAGATTAAATATGCTAATGATGCTTTCTATGCAACCTTTGATGCTAATCTAAAAACAAATATAAGAACTGCTAATGCTGTAGCAGGTACAGTTAGTGCTGAAAATCCTGTAGCAAGATTTGCTAACTTACTTGTATCAAAAAGTGGTCTTATTGAAGATGAGGATTCTTTTGTTAAGAAGTATATAAATGCTTATGATAAGCGTCATATCACAGTAACTGCAGATAAAGCCAAAGATGCTTATAAAGCTCTTACAAAACAATTTTATAATACTTATAATGCTGCCTATAATACTAGCATGCAACAAGGAGAAGGTCTTGCTGGAAGAAATGGAACAACCGCTACACCTCAGACATTTACAGAATTGGATCTCCTAAAGAAAGGTAGTGAGAAAACTGTAACAGATATTATACAAACAACCAATACAGCTATTGGTCAATTTGCTACTACTGTTGTTGCTATAGGAGATCCCTCTGCAGAAACTTTTAAGCAAGGTACTAATCCTAAAGTTACAGAATTTTTAACTTGGTACTTAAATCATTCAGGAGAGCTTACAGATAAAAGTAAACATAGAATGTTTACAGGTACAATTAGCAATGTTGCTGCAAATGATGCTACTAAGGCCGCTATTACTTTTAAAGGAATTGACCCAGCTATTATCAGGTTATACGAAGCCTATACAGGTAAAGAAAAAAATTCTATTAAAGAAGATTTATCTAAAGGAATAACTGTATTCTGGGATAAGACTAAATTAAAATCACCTTTTGAAAGGCCAATGGGTAATTTAGAAACATTAATGAGATTAACAGGACATGCTAAATCTATAGGATTCCAAGATATAGCTGGTACAGTTGATTGGAATTATGATAAAGAAACAAAGCTTGTTACACCAATGTGGACACCTTGGCACTATAATGACGATGGTGTTTGGAGTGCGCAAGAGGCCGTACCAATAGGATTATCTAGAGATATTAGTAATATAACAGCTATGCAAGCTGATGTAGAAGCTAGACTTGGTATATGGGCTACACAGCAAGAAGCTGAAGGTAAGGAGTGGGCAGCATATAATAAAGCTAAGAAGAAATAAAAATGGCAGAAGAAGTAGAACAAATTGAACCAGATCTTAATGCGTTCCAAACAGATAGTGATTTACCAGCTAAACCTGTAGCTATTGATATCTATAAAAACAGTGTAGGTAATCCGATAAAAGGAAGTAATCCTGGTTTAAACACGATGTCCCCTAAAGACTTTGCTGCATCTGCTGTTGCATCTGATAGAGGTAAACAAGATGATCCTTATATGAGCATGCGTCCCTTCACTTATAGTGCTGATTACGATGGTGCAAATTTTGATAGATATTATGGAACCAAAGCATATAAGGCTTTAGGATTTTCCCCATACCGAGATAATGATGCTTTATATAATCAGAAGATGACCTTTGGTGATCAATTTGTGAGAGCAGCTGGTCAATGGGGTAATCTTATGTCAACAGGTTTTATGTCCGGAGTTAAAACTTGGGGAACTATCTTTACAGATCCTTTAGCTCCAGATCTTGATTCTGCTAGAGATATGCAAAGAGCAAATGCTATAGGTACATCAACTGCTGGTGGATTTGGTGGTGCTATTACAAATACATTTCTTAACTCTGCTTATAGTATTGGTATTGGTTTAGAGTTCTTAGCTGAAGAAGCTGCTTTAGCTGCAGCTACAGCCTTTAGTGGTGGATTAGCTGGCGAAGCTACATTACCAGCAATGGTTGCCCGTGGAGGAATGTTAGGAAAACAACTTCTTAAAGCTGGTGAATTAGGTGCTAAGATTGCTGGAAAGACTGATAAGTTTGCAGATGCTGCTAGAGGTTTTGAAAAAGTTAAAGATTTTACAAAAGTAGCTGCGGAAACAGCAGGTGGTTCTACTGTAGGTTCGGCTAGAGATTACTTTAGTAAATTTGCTAGTGGTGCTTTTGATGTGGTAAATCCTTTTGAGTCTACTTCTACTGCACTTAAAAGTACTAGATATGCTAATGATTTAGCAAAAACTGTAGGAACAGTAGGAGCTTTTGCAGATGATATAATCCGTATTAAGACAGCCGCTTCAGAAGCTAAGCTTGAAGGTGGTATGGTAAAAATTGATGCTACAGAAAAACTTATTCAACAATATAGAGAGTTACATGGTAAAGATCCTGAAGGAGCTGATTTAAAAAAGATTGAAGATCTTTCAAGTATTGAAGCACGTAGAGCAGTTCTTTGGAACTTTCCTGCTATCATGACTACTAACAATCTTCTTTTTTCAACTATTCTATATCCATTAAAGAAAGTTACTGGTACAGCTAGCGGTAAACTTTTGCAAAATATAGTTGCTGAAAAAGGAATGAAGGCTGCTGTTACAGACCCTTTTAGTATAATATCAAAAACTACAGGAGCTCAGATAAAAGCTGCAGCTAAGTCTTTGGCTAAACCCAAGATATATGGTAGTTATGGAATGGCCTACTTAAAGGCCAATATAGGAGAAGGTCTTCAAGAGAACTTTCAAGAAGCAATCTCTCAAGGAGCTATAGAGCATGCCTTAGCTGTTCAAAAAGATCCTGGTATGTCTGCATATCGTGGATATATGGGATACCTAATGGATGGTTTAAAAGACCAAGTATCTGCAGAAGGTGCTGAAACCTTTGCTTCAGGTTTTATAATGGGTGCTTTTACTCAACCTATTATGACAGCTCCAGCATGGGCTTTATCAAAAGGTGCTGAGAAATTTAAAAGTAAAGAATCTAGAGATGCTGCCAAAGCAACAAGAGACGAAGCAGAAAAAAGAGATGTTGCTGTATTAAATGACCTAGCTACTAATGATATTCTTTATTGGGGTCCTAATCTTATTACATCTATAAAGAATGGTAAGTTAAGCAAGGACATCATGGATGATGCCCAAGTGGGTAATGTAAAGGGTTCTAAAGATAACAAGTTTAGATTAGAATTTAATCATATTGAAACAGCTGTCAGAACTGGAAAGTTTGAAGACTTAATGACTAGATTAGCTGATTACAAAAACTTTACTCCTGCCGAGGCTTTAGAAGCATTTCAAAGATACGGTATTGGAATAAATACAGAAGCAGAAGCTTCAGCAGCACTTGATCAAATAGATGGTGTTATTGAAAGAGCTAGAAGGATTAAGGATCAATATGAGAAGGTAGCTCAAGAGTTTCCGAATCCTTATACTACATCTGGTATAAATCCTAATATTAAAGAGTTTACAGCCATTCTAGATGCACAACGTGCCTGGACAGAAGCTCAGAATAATCTTGTATTTGCTAATAGTGAATTTCAAGAATACTCAAAGAGATTAGAAAAAATGACAGCAACCTTTGGTGCATTAGCTTCAGGAATTGCTAAAACCGATGCCCAGAGTTTAATGGCGGTAACAAGTTTACCAAATCTTAATAGAGAGATTGATCTTTTAAATAAAGAGATTCAATCACTAGGTGAACTTGAAGGTCAAGCTGCTATAAAAAAACAAAAAGAAAAAACTAGAGATCTAATTCAGAACTTTAAAGAAAACATAGTTGCTGCTCAAGAAAAGATTGCTAATGAAAATATTACAGACTATTTTGAGAAACAACAAGTATATCAAGGTGCTAAGAAAGAGTTTCAGAAATACTTAACTTATCTTGCTAAGAAAAATGACACTATTCTTTTTAATAGTGCAGCTGATGAGGCCTTCACCCTACTTACAGATACTCTGGAAATGCGTGATGAGCAGCATAGATTAGCTGATAGCATTAATGTACTCAACAACCCTAAAGGATTCTTAACTCTTCAAAAGAGATTAGCAGATGCCTTTAGTGAAGAGAGACTTAGTAGAAATGATGTTATTGCAGATAACATAAAGAAGTTTTTAACCATGGTTGATGAAAACGATTTCATTCAAGCATTGGGACAAGCTGGTGTAAAGATACCAGAAGATTTTTTAGCTGAATATAAAGAAGCTCTTACTGCTGGAAAAGCATTACCAACCCCTACTACTTTTATTGATCCTAGTACCCAAACAGAAGTTACAGCTATCTCAAATCCTGATAAGTTTGCTAAGGCTATAAATATCTGGGAAGGTTTTGCTGAATGGATGAAACTTAATCATCAACTAAAAGATCCAGAACCTGTGATAACTCCTGAAGAGATGTTGCAGAATGCCGCAGAAGATAAGAAAGCTATTATTGCATATAATGACTATGATCAAGGTTTGAAAGATGATCTAGCAGCTATGTATAATAAAGCAAAAGCTGACAAAGATATTGATGAGACAGAGTCCTTGGGAACTTTTTTAAGAACAAATCCTGAAGCTCTTATTCAGATTAAGCTGGCTGATACAGCTAAGAAACTAAATGAAGAAATGGCTGCAAAGGCTGCTGTTAAGAAAGATGAAGGAATTCCTTTAGGTACAGCGCCTAGTGAAGAAGCTAAAAGAAGACTTAATAGATTAGATTATACTAATACTCAGATAAAGGATCTCTCTAAAGAGGAAAGAGATAGGATTATTAGAGATGGTATTTATGCAGAAGATTATTATACTATAGATGAAGATCCTAGGATAGCTGCTATAGAAAGAAGAAAAGAAGATAGAATTAAAAAAGTAGAAAGTAAATTTTGGATAGGTAATGAAAAAGCATATCTTGCTTTCCTTGATGAATTAGGTGGTTATGAATTAAAAACTTTTAAAAGTGATGTAGAAATTATTAGTTATCTAAAAAATAGAATACAAACTAAATATGATGCAGAATTAGCTACTTTAGGAAAAGAACCTATTACTACTACTCCTGTAGAAATTGAAGTAGAAGAAGAACCTGTTAAGGATATTCATGAAGAATATGTAGGTAAAATTATCTATATGACTCCTGGATCAAATATAAAAGATGCTGCTAAAAATAATAAAAATATAATTGATGTAGATTCTTTAATACAAGAATTACAACTAGATTCTATAAGAGAACTTAAGCCAGATGTTATATGGGATGTAGAATTATCCTTTGAAGAAAATTTTAAAAATGCTACAAGATATCAACAAGTTAATGAGAAGGATGTAAATAATCTAGTAGCAAATAAGATAAGAGAAATAGCCCTTAGAGGTAAGACTGTACTTACAAGTAACATGGACTTTATGAAAAATAGTGATTATCTAATGCTGTTAGAGTATGAGTTAATTAAGGATCCAAGTTATAACTTTATGGATGAAGTATTCAAAGCTACAGAATCAAATGTTAAAATGATTGCTGTAACTACAGAAGCTGCAGAAACTCTTAAATTATCTCCAATACAGTTATTAGGAATACCTCAAGAGACTTCTACAGAAGAAACTGAGATTAACCCAGTCACTATAGAAGACATTAACCAGAATCGTACTATCAATAATTTACAAATAGCTCAAGAGAGAGGATACGATGCTCTTTATAAAAATAATAGATATACTATTACAAAAGTTGATGAAAATTCAGTAACTTTAAAGGCTATGGATGGAACAACTTTGGAAGTAAAACCTGAAGAAATCACAGCTATAACTCAGACTGAAAATGTTGTAACTACTCTAGAAGAGAATGAAGTTTTTAAGAGTAATCAAAAAGTAGATGAGGGCTTTTTTAATTTTGACTTTAATAGTGATGACAATGATCTTGATAAAGCAGGTGATGATATAATAAAAAATATATGTTAAGCTATGGGAATTTGTAATTTAGATGAGAATAAAGAACTAGGTAAGAGTCTAGCCAAATACTTAAATATTAGTATCAAAAATAGTTTAAAACCTGATGGTAAATCTTTTAAGTTAATCACTACTATGAAAGAGGTGTATACTCTTGTTCATAGTAAAGATCAAGATACAAATAAAGCTTTAGGAGTGGCTGGTGCTATACCTGAATTGTTTCTAAGTTTATTGGAACACCAACCTAAATATCTTCGTCAACTAGAAGAAAAAGGATTTAAAAGAGATCCTGTTGTTGATTTTAATAAAGAAATAAAAAATGCAACTAAGCCTCTAGACTTAATTGCAAAACATGTTCTAGGTGTGAGTAATCAACCTACTGTATCACAAGCTACTCAAAATATTGTTAGTATTGAGAATCCCTCTGTAATAAGAAAGAAAGCTGAAAAGATTAGTACATATACTGATAGAAAACTAACTGGCAATACTCTTCAAAAAACTATAGGAGTAAGTACAGTAAAGAAATCAAAGGATGATATAGCCTCTATAGATGAGCAGAATCCAGATAAAATAAATTCTTTTGAAGCTCTGGGACAAATCTTAATGCAGCAGAATGGTGAAGAGACTTTTGAGAATGTTACTTATGATAATCATAAGGGTTTTAGATTACGTGGAATCATTGAAGGAGCTTTACCTAATCCTGATAAAAATGTTTATAGTGAAGATAAGGGTAGTAGTATTACACCTGTTCTAGCTATTACGGATAATCAAGGAAATTTTATATACTTTGATCAAGATGGTAGAATAACTACAGCAGATAAGGGAAAGATTAGTTATCAATCTTTACCAGCTATTAAAGAACCTGCAAAAGAAATAGCAAATCAAGTTGCTATGGCTCTTGCAAATGAAGAGTCAGGACTTAGAGAAGCTACTAAAGGAAACATTAAAGAGTATGAAGAAAGAAGAAAAGTCTTAAAAGATCTATATACAAAAACCTTTACAGAAGAAGTTAGATTTATTAATGAGACTAAAGAGAAAATAGTAAGCAATGAGAAAGTATTAGTTAATATCACAGGAGGTAAAGTTGGTAGTATTGATGATAGAAATATAAGTACTACTGTATCCGAGATGTATATCAATGACCAAGAACTATCTAGTATGGGTCGTCCTTTTATGCCATATAAAAATACAACAACAGGAGTTACAAGTCAAAATCCAACAATAAAACTCAGAAACTACCCTCATAGAATTACTCTTAAGGGAAAGCTTATGAAAGATGCTGATCCTGAGTTATTAAAAAAACTTGTTGATTTACTAGTAGATGATCTTGTTAAAGCTGATGACTCTATTGTATCTCCTTCTGAAAAGATTGAATTATTCAAACAGTTTATTCATGTTCTTGATCAAGATAAAAAACAACAAGCTAATAAACTTCAACTATCTATAGGGGATGGGAAGATTAATATTTATATAGGTAATAAATTACTAGCCCTAGAAGATAAAGAACAAGCTAAAAAAGATCTTGAAGAATTTTTAAAACCTAAGACATACTTTACTTATGTAAAACCTAGTGGCTCTACATATAATGCTTTTACTATTGATGCCGGTGTATTAAAGATTAAAGAAGAACCTTATAATGCTTTTATTAGTAAGTATCTTATTGCTAGAATTATGGTGGATAAGAATACTGGAAAAGGTATGGTTAATAATGGTCATTTTACATTTTCACCAATCAATGAGTCTGAGATTGTACAAGAAGAAGCCATTAAAGTTGTAGAGAAAGCTAATGAAGAACTTAAGAACTCTAATTATGACCTAGATGCCTTTGATGATTTAGATAGATCTAAACTTATTGAATCTCGTTCAAATAAAATACAAGAAGCTGCTGCTGATAAATGGATTGATGAAGCAGCTATTCTTAAAGTTGAAGTTGATGGAAGACCTGTATTAACAGCTATTGATGCTAGAAATATTGTCAATTCTGATTCCTTTGCAACATTTGCTAGAGCCACAATGACTCTCTATAAAGGAGGTAATTCAACTCATATGTACCATGAAGCTTGGCATGCATTCAGTCAAATATATTTAAAGAAAGATGAGAGAGATAAAATCTATAAAGATGCAAGCAAACTTAATGTTTCATTTACTTATGTAAAAAAGATACCAGGTCCTGGTGGTAACACAAATAAGACCGAGACTGTTAAGCTTAATACACTTGATTTTAATAATAAATTTGATAGGAAGATACTTGAAGAGTTTATAGCAGAAGAGTTTAGAGTTTTTGCTATGAATGGTGGCAAGTTTAAGGTACAAAATAAAAAAGCTAATATCTTAAGTGAAATTTTTAGAAAGATCTGGGAGTTTCTTAAAGCTATATTCAAAGGCACTCTTCCAGTTAATGTTTACTCTAATCCTGGATCTAATGTATTCTCTGAGATGTTTAATGCATTATATAATGCTAAGAAACCATCTGATCTTAATATGTATCAACCTTCTATACATAATGCTGAATTTGGTGAGTTAAATACAGGAGCTATTGATGTATTATCCGAACTTGATTTAGATCTTATATCTAGATCAATGGATGGTATTATATCTGATTTTACAACTGATTTAATTACTGTTAAAGGAAAGACAGGGGCTGCAATGCAGATTTTCGCTAATCCTGAAAAAGTAGATAAGGTATATAATGTTATTCTTAAAAAAGCTCTTAGTGATAGACTTAAAATTTTATTAGCTGAGAAAGCATCTAATGAAGCTAAGTGGAATACTATTGAAAAGAGTTATTATAACAATAATATTTCTATTTTAAAAACAGCTATAGAGCAGTTTGGAGATATTAAAGAAGTTCTTAATGGAAAGGCAACAACCAATAGTGTCTCTGCATATCACTACAAGAATAGTGCTTTTGCTGGTAGAATTAAAGATGCTCTCTTAGATCCTACAGATAAGTCAGAAACAGAGGCTGAAACAATAATGGCCCAGAATGATAAGTCTGCTAATTCACATGCATCAGAGAAACTTGCCACAGCTAGTGCTCGCTATATCCTAGAGAGCTTGGTTCAGCAAGAATATAATGCAAACAAGACTCAAAGAATAAACAAGCTTAATAAATTAGGCTTTCCACAAACTATTGAGTTTATTCCTTTCTGGAATTTTATAATGAATAAAGCCGGAGGAGAACAGAATATAGAAGATTTATATGATAAACTTGTAAGTTTAGCTGATAAAAAAATAAACCCTCTTGTAGAGCAATTATTAGAAAAGTTAGGTGACCCTAATACAGTTATATTAGGGGATACTAATAAAGATGTAATCGGTAATAAGGTATCAGCTGATATATGGATTGGTATGGTAAGATCAATGAATCTTACTAGGATTGATTTTCATAATAATATTTTTGAAAGTAGTTTTATAAAAGCTTCTGAGGGAGATGTATCTTTTTCTGAATTATTAGATGAAAAAGCTACTGAAAAGCTCACAGTTGTAAGTGGTAGAGTAAGTGCTGATTATTTTAATATTAGAAATAATATCTGGAAGAATAAGTTTAATCTAGAGACTGGTGATTTTATTAAGATCAATCCTGAGACTAAGCAGAATGAACTTGATCTACCTAACATTGCTAAAGCTTTCCTTACAGATCCTACAAATTCTAAGGAAAGAGTTATAAATTCTGATAGGGTTGTAGAATATAGATTAAAACCTGGCCAAGATCCTATAGCTTTTCTTAATGCTATAGGTCTTTATATGTCTAATGATTATGAAGTTAGAAACAATATTGATTCTGAAAGTATTGATTACATTGCTAATAAAATAGGACAAGCTTATTTTAATCAGATAACTATATCAGATCCAGTAAAGTTTTTAAATACTGCTATAAATATTAGAGTACAAAAACTTATAGGAGATAAGTTAGAGTCTGTAGAGGGTCTTTTTAGATTAGCTTCTTTAGCAACTACTGTAAATACTTTAGCTCAAGTTGAAGCTGATAACTCTACAGAGTATAGCAGTCAAATGAAAGCATTACCAGATGGTAATAAGAAATCTATTAACTCCTTAAATAGCACTACAACAAAAGCTATATCAGCTATTAATCATGTTAAAGATATAAATGAACTTGGTGATTCTCAAGGTAAATATGGAATAGTTCCACAATGGATTTATACCAAGAATCCTAAAGTAATGGGTAGTATTTATAAGAACTCATTATTTGATGGAAATACTAAGATAGAGGGTTCAGAAATAGTTTTAGTAGAACTTGTAGGTTCTCAACATAAAATTAAGGACGGTGTTACTGAAGGCTTATCTCATGGTGATATGACCAAGAGTGAAAAGTTTATTAGTGATTTACAATCCATGCTTTCTACTGGTTTCATTGAAGCTTTAAGGGCTGGTGAGAAAAGTACTTATTTAGGAATGAGACCTGATACTATAATAACCTTACCTAATTATAAGAAAAAATCAAATCATTTAATCTTTGATACAGAGCATTTCTTACTTAGTGAATATGGGAAGTCTGTAACAGGTGTTAGAATTGATGAACATATTAATACTGTAATGCATAAAAAGCTTGAGGGAGAGTTAAGAACAATCCAGAAGTTTAATGATGGTATTACAGAAACAGAAGCAAGGGCTTTAGGTTTAGTTACAGATGAAACTAGTCCAGAAGATATAACTAAGATTACTAAGAACTTTTATAAGAATAATATAAAAGGTTTTGATAATGGTTTTAAGTTTGATTGGTTTGAGGAGGTGTTAGAATCTTCAGAATATGGTGCTACATTAAAAGAAGATCTTATTAATCTTTATGCATCTCAGTTAAATACAACAAATAATCTTGTAGATCTTTTGACCAGCACAAATGAAGGCAAAGTATTAAAGAAGAAAATTGATGCTCAAATCCAAACATACTTCAAGAATTTAGCTGCTGAATTTAAAACCCAGAACTATGATAAAATTTTTGATAAGGATGCCCCTATTCCGGAGTTCTTAAAAAACTTAGCAACTCAAGGTCTTACCGAACTTCAAAAGAGTCAGCTTAGTAAAGAGTCTAGTAAAGAGTCTATCATAGAAGGTTTAATGATGTCTTTTGCTGTTAATACAGCATTACATACTGATGAGATCATGTTGATGATCTTTGGTGATGGTTTTCAGTTTAATCACACTAAAGAAGAAGCTCTTAAAAGGGTTCCTACCTATAGTTCACCTGGTATAGTATTTTCTACAGGAGATCTATCTGTGGCAGCTATTAGCAAGTATTACCCTAGAGAACTGGAAGCTAAATTAATAGCAGAAGGTGTTATAAATAGCAGAACTACTCCAAGAGAATTTAATAAAATTGGAAATAAAGTTATTGTTAAAGAACCTGTAATAAAAGCTTCGCGCTATGAAGAGTGGCATGATCTGTTTAAGAAAACATTAAATGACAGAAAAGGTTATACACCGGAAGAAGTGGATGAATTACTTTATGGAAAAGGGCTTAGCTATAACGATGAGCCAGCTTCAGGAAGTATTATGGCTAATTTAGCTGGTATTCAGTATGCCGATGGTCAAGGTTATATTACTCTTGACTACTACCGTATGCTTAAAGGTGCTGAGAATAACTGGACACCAAAGCAAGAAATATTATATCAGAAAGAGATTAAAGGAGAGTTCATTTCAGCTAAAGATATTTCTGATGCATTCCCTGTATATAAATTACAATATGCTGGATCACTAGCTCTACCAGGAACAATGTATCCTATTCAAAGTATTGATAAATTTTCCTTATTACCACTTATACCAAGTTTAATAAAAAATAGCCCCTTAGAAACTATTAATATACAGATGATGAATCAAGGTGCTGATTATATGTTATTTGATTCTGGAGCTAAGAGATCTTATATTAAATCAGGAGAAACCAATGGTGATAATATTTATGAAGGGAATGGTAGCTCAGGTCTTATACCTGATTTTAAGTTTACTCTAAATCCTTTCTATGTAGATTACTTAAAGAATCAGACTGAGGTTAACAAGATATTCAAAGAGCAGGTTACATTATCTACTCAGTTTCGTAAGATCTTTGATGTAGGACTATATCAAGAAAAGCTCCCTATTGACTATACAGGAACTAAAGATCAATGGAATGAGTTAAGTGATTCTGAGAAAAAGAAAGCAAGTAAGATATATGAGAATACAGAAGCTGTACTTCATGAATTAGATAGGCTTACAACTTATATGAGAAAAGATCTCATTAAAGAGATAGGTTGGAAAGAAAAACCAGATGGAACTTTAGATGGTGATCTTGATAGCATGTTGACTTATATAAAGAAGAAACTTGCTGATCAGGACTATAGTCAACATGAAATAGATGCTATTGAAAGTGATAATGGTCGGATAGATTTAAGTACCAATCCTATTGCTCCGAGACTTGAGAGATTCTTATTTGCTATTATTAATAACAAATTAGTAAAACTTAAGAGTAAAGGTGAAGCTTTTGTACAAGCATCTTCTGTGTTTACTAATCCTACAGATGCTCAGAAAGGTGAACATAGTGACTTTGGATTAAGTGATTATGTTGCTGATATCAATGGTCTAGATAACACTAAAGGCACTAAAGTTAAAATAGCTATTACAGCTAATTATGAAAATCTCTATCAAACATCATACTTTGTAAAAAATAAAGAAGGAATCTATACTAAAAGTAATACAAATATTGCTGTATACAAACCTGATTATACTATAGATGAAGAAGCAAGTTTCAAGAGATTGAATGAGATGATCAAGGTTGATGCCTGGTTAAACAGTGATGATAATAGAGAGAAGATTCAGATTACAGGTGTTAGGATTCCTGTACAGGGAGCTAACTCAACAGAGTTTGCTGAGATATGGGAGTTCCTTCCTGCTTCTGCTGGGCCAATAATTATTATTCCTCCCGGTATTGTAGCTAAGTCTGGCGGTGACTTTGACGTAGATAAACTAACAATGTATATCAAGCACATCAGTTCTCAAGGAACCTTGTTATTAGATACAGTAGATTCTCCAGATGAGCTTAATGCAAGAATAATAGAACTTGAAGGTAGATTAGATGTATTAAAAGCTAGTAAACTTAATATTAAAAACTCTCTTGAGGATTTTAGAAAAGCTCTTACAAGTGTTCTTGGTCATATAAATATGAGTCCGGAACAAGTAAAGCGTTTTACTGATAAAGATAATAAGGCTTTATTAAAGGCTTTAAGTAATGAGTATAGCATGATGTATATAAAGCGAGTAGCTCCTGAAGCACATGCAATTTATACTAAGAAAATAAAATCATTTATAGTAGATGAATATGATACCGTAGATAATGCTATTAAACAAGTATTAAGTAAAAATGGTGAACTAGGATCTCTTTATAGAGAGCTTAGTGATTTAAAAGATCATAAGAGAAACTTTATTGCTGTCATACAAAACAGTATGGTAGGTAATCTAATTAAAGTATTAGAGATGCCTGAGATGGCTTTCTCCTTGTTATTACCAAATGGTACATATTTAGCTAAACCTTTTGCTGATAAACTTAAGGATACACTTAGAGAAGTTGATAATAGTGTAGACTTTAATAAATCTATTAATACAGGGAAGCAATTAAATGGTAGGAAAAAAGGTATAAATCCGGGTACTCTAAGAAATTATAATTATAATCTTACACAACAACAGAATAATGCTGCAGGTAAACAAGTATTAGGACCTATTGTTCTAGAGATTCCAATAAGTAATCAATTAAACAAAGCTGGTGCTTTATTAAATTCTGACATAGTAGAAAAAATTACTATAAGAAAAAAGGAACAGGAAGTTAGTACTCCTATAACTTTAGAACTTAGGCATAACTTTGTAAATACAGGAACTGCAGCAAAAGAGATAAGAAGAATATCTATGTCAAATATTCTAGATGTAGATAAGAAAAATCAAATAGCTGATGTACTTTCACAATTAGCTAACGGTGCTGTGGATGTAGGTAAAGATGCTTGGATCACCTACTTACAAGGTAATTTAGAAGCTATTCCTAAACTTTTATTCTTGCTTGAAGCAGGTGTTGCTGCAGAGGATGTATTCTATTTTGTTAATAATCCTCTAATAAGAGATTATGTAAGAGTTAAACAGGCGGCTAGTTCTAAAATGGCCAAAGTATTTTATGGAGTTGGTCACAACAGAACTTCTATGATTAATGAGTATCTTGATAAGACACTATTAAGAGTTAAAACTATGAATCCTGATGCTGCATACAATATGAAAACATTATGGGGTAAGTATAACCTCATGAATACATATATGAGTATAACTCAGGTACAGCCTTTTAGTAGGGGTATTCTAGAAAAAGTTGCTCAAAACAAAGGAACTGAAGAGCAAAAAATGGCAGGCCTACTACAATATTTATATGTAGAGCATTTAACTGATTATCATGATAAGTTAAAACAAGCTTATGATGTAGATAATGATACCACTGGTGATAACTTTGAGACTCAAGCCAAACTTGAAGAAATAGAAAATACTAAAGATTTACTCATCTATGATCAAGAGACTTTAGATTATTTTAAAGATAAGAGTGTTATATCATCTTTCTTTATTCAAGATCTAGCTGTAGAGTTATTTGGTGAAAATCTTTTTCCATTCAGAGCTGATAAGAATTTAGATAAATTTATTAGAGATGTCCAAGATAATTGGGAGTTGATGAGTAAATTAAAAAGTAACACAGGTATAGCAAAAGATCTTTTTGCCCCTAAGTTTAAGAATGCATTGACTCTTCATATATTAAGTAACGCATTAGGTGAATTTAACTCTAAAGATTCTCTCTATAAGGGAATTGCTATTACTGATTTATTGAATACAAAATCCCCTATTACAAGTGTTGCACAAGCTTTAGATGATTTTAAAACTAAAAAGTTTTTATCAAAAAATAAAAGTGATGAGAGTTATCTTAGTAGGGGGTTATTTCCAATTTCAGAATTATATCTTGCAGGTTATACTGCCAATGATTTTCTCAAACTTACTTTAGAGAGAGAGTATTTAAGAAAACATCAAGTACCTCATACTGAAGCATTAGAGAAGACTGTTGAATTTAAGACTGCTAAAAATAAATTATGGAAACAAGTACCAGATCTTCTTAAATCATGGACACCTCAACAAGTAAATAATTTTGTATATGAATCAATGCTCTTACATAGAGCTCTTCTTAATACATATAATAACTATGAGATGTTTGTTTCAGGAGAATATACTGTAGCTAAGAAGCTTATAGATATTATTAAAAACTATCCAGATCTTAATTATAATTATGGAAGTCTTTTAGAAAGATTTAGTTTAGATTCTGTATCAACTCCTGATAAGAGTAATCCTAGAAGAAACTTTAAAATAAAAGCTATTGCTGATATTACTAAGCCGGAAGCAAATGATTACTTTAATAAATGGTCTGAACTTGCAGATCCTAATAAACATAAGCTTAGTGGTACCAAACCTGAAGATTTTATTGCTAATAAATATATTAGTGATTTCTTTGCAGAGCTTCCTGTATATGCCTTTTTACAATCAGGTATGGATCCAAGTCAGTTCTCTATGAACAATATACTGCCAACTGATAATTATCAGCCTATCATGGATGCTGCTGTTGTAAAGTTTAAAGAAGAAGTATTAAGTGATCCTAAGAAAACTACAACTGTATTAAGTAAGTTCTTTACTATTTTCTTAACTAATAACAATAGCAAGTTATATGAATTAAGAGGTCGTGGATTAGACTATAAAAGAACTTTGTATGTAACAGAGCCAACTGAGTTAAATAATATTACAAAAGTAACTTCTGAAGAGAAACTTGATGAACTAGTTGTAAATAGTAATGGGGCAGCAACCCTTATTAAACAATCATCAGAATCTCAGAACCCAACTATTCATAAGACAAAATTTATTAGTGATGCTGATATAGCTGCTTTTAAAATGTATATGGAAAAGTCTAAGAGTGTACTCCCTAAAGAATTTTTTACAAGCAATACACGCTTTAAGTTATTTTATAATGATGAAACTGGTAGAAGAGATGGTGCTCCTCAAACAAGTAAATGGTTACTTAATGCTAAGAATCTATATGATCTAGTAGATAAAGAAACTGGTGAGATCTATCTTACAAATGTTAATCTTGAGACAGGTTATCAAGAAACTCCTGTAGAAGAAGTTAATGTAGAAGAAACAATAACAGAAACTATAAAACCTTCTAATCCAGTTTTATTAAAGAATGAAGATGGTTTAATTATAGCAGAGAATGTAATACCTAAAGCAGAGACTATAAAAATTGTAGAGCAAGCTAAAGATTTCATTGAAAAAACTAGTTTTAAGCAAACAGGTGGAGCAGTATCTTGGGGTTATGGAATGCAGTGGATGAGAATAAGTGCAATGACTCCTAAGCAAAGAGAAGGTCTTGTAACCGGAAAGCAATTAAATGGTAAAGATATTACTCAAGCTATGAAAAGTGCTTTCATAAAAACAGGTAATGCTGTAGGCTTTCCTCTTTATGGATATACTAATATTGATCAAAATGGAGAAGTACTTCCTCAAATTCCTCAGAATATAGTTAATTACTTAGCATCTGTAGGTATTGATGTAAGTCAGTATGATGCTAGTTACAACTCTGTTTATGATAAGGATGATAGCGGTAGCTTGATTATTCATCAGGATAACACTGAAACAAATAAGAGTCCTATTATAACTATTTCATTAGGAAGACCTATGAAGTTTATTACATATGAATTAAAGGATTCTACTGATTTTAATGTTGCTGATAGCAATAACACAGCCTTCAGAATTGCTGTAAATGCAGTAAAAGGAGAAGCTCTTAAGTTAGACCTTATCCCTACCTCGGCAAAAGATGCTAAAGGAAATATTAAATATGGTCATCTTACACCAGATACTCTTATAAGATATGCTGAGCAAATTGATAAAAAGCAAGGATCACAACTTAAGCAATTAGTTATAGATAAGCTTAAAGAGCAGTTTAGAAATGCAGAAAAAACAGAGTATGATCTTAAGAATGGTGCTGTGCTTGTATTCAGTGGTAATAATAGGAATGTTTTACATGAGATAGTATTTGATCAAGAGACTAATGAGCAAGCTATGGAATCCGGCTTTCCTACATTGAGTATAAATAAAGCTTATAAAGGTCTTGGTCATAAGGACAAGATGGTTAAGACTAATGATTATAGAGTTGTTCTTACCTTGAGAAAAGTAGAAGGACCTACTCTTACCAATGTAGTTAATGAGCAAAAGCTTATAGGAACACTTACTCAACCAACTACTCAAGTACAATCTGTTGAAATAAGTTCTAATGCTAAAGGTCTTGCTGCTGCTTTAACTAATCCTACAGAACTAGCAAAATCAAAGGGTAATGTAGTTCAATCTTATCCTGTAGAATTTAGAGGTAAAACATATAAAGATGCTGAAGCAGCTTATCAAGCTTTAAAAAATACAGCTACTAAAGATGAAGGTCCTAATAGTACTTATAATCTTATGGTAGATATTATTAAAGCTAAATTACAACAATATCCTAGATTAGTTTCAGAAATTACAAAACAAGGAGGATCTAATTGGATATTAGCCTCTACTCATCAACCTACTAAACAAAATTCAGTATGGGAAACTGGTGGTAAAAACTGGTTTATTAAAGCTCTTAATGAGGCTTATGCATCTACTCAAGTACAATCTACAGCACTTCCTAATGATAAGTATAAATACTTTGGTAGTCCTTATGATATAGTTAGAGATGCTGAAGGTAAAGGTATAGATGTTGTAGGATACAAGGGTAAAGCTACCGCAAAACAGAAGTTACTAGATGCTTATAATACTAATCCTAATGTAGATCCTCAGAATGGCCAAGTCTTTAGAACCACTTCTTCAACTAAAAATGAAGAACAAACTGAAGAAAAAACACCTCATGAAAAGAAGTATGAATTATTCCCAGGAGTATATGCTAATGAAGGACAAAGAATTGCTATTGATAAGATAACTAAGTTCTTAACTAGTGATAGTGATGAGTTTTTGCTAAAAGGTAGAGGTGGTACTGGTAAAACTACTATTATTAAGAAAGCCTTAACCGGATTACCAAAGAGAAGAGTAATAGGCGCTACTGTATCTTATGAAGCCAAAGAAGTACTTCAGGAAAACATGCCTGGTTATAAAACTTCAACTATGGCAAGTCTTTTAGGTCTTGTTCCAGATTATGATGCAAAAACTGGACAAGTATTCTTTAGAGAGAGGGATGCTGAAGAAGAAGAGAAGTTTAGAGCAGCCCGCAAAGAAGATCCTATAGAAAATAAAGATTATATTATTATAGATGAAGCTTCTATGATTAGTGAGTTTCTATATAATAAGTTATTAGAAAAGAAATTACCTAATGCTAAGATTATCTTTATGGGTGATAATGTACAGATTCCACCAATTAATGATGAGGGAGATAGTAAAGACTCTCCTGTATGGGATCTTACAGATGGTGTGAATTTTGCTGAGATAACAGAAAGAATGAGACAAGGTGCTGAGAGTCCTATTCTTGGTATAACAGATGCTTATGCAGAGAATGTTGAGAATATGCAGAATGACTTATCTAGTGTAGAAGATCCGCTTACAAATAGAATTAGTGATTTTGATGGTAAGGAAGGTGTATTATTCTTAACTAGTAAAGAAGAGTTAATTAATGATTTTATTAATGAAATAAAAGACTCCAATAATACTAAGCAAGCTGTAATTATAACTGCTAGAAATGCCCCTGCTGATAAGCTTAATGATAATATAAGAGAAAAAATGTTTAACACTGATGAGCCTTATGTTAAAGGAGATTTCATTAGAGTTAATAGCCCTTATGTAATAGATGGTGAAGTTCAAATACCTAATGGATTTAAGGGTAAAGTTACAGCTGTTGAAGAAAAAGGTTATAGTATTCCTGGAATTACTCTTAAAACCTATAAATTGACAGTTTCATATACTAGAATAGATTCTGACGGTAAAGCTGTACCTGCTAGTAAAAGCTTTAATACAATAAATCCTAAAGAAAAGCTTAAACTTAAAGCAGCTATAAATCAGTTAGCTGTTGAAGCAAAAAAATATCCAAAAGGATCTCAACAAGCTAGAGCTGCTTGGAGTAATTTCTATAGTCTAAAAGGTAGTATTGTAGATGTAGGTTATGGTTATGCTATCACATCCCATAAAGTTCAGGGTAGTACATATAACTCTGCTTATGTTCTAGAGAATGATATTATGAGTTTCCCAGGAGGAAAAGAACAGAATAATAGAATGATGTATACAGCTGTATCAAGACCTAAGAAGAAACTTGTAATATATAATCCAGTTCAAACAGTTCCTGTGACTAAAGAAACTTTGGAAACTAAACCCATTGTAAAACCAGAAATAGAAACTGCTGAGACTAAGATTGAGAAGAGAAAACGTATAGCATTAAGATCTATACAAGATTCTATAAAAAATTTCAGAATAGATGAGATTCTTGCTGAAAAAGGTGTTGATATACAGGATATTATCAGTACCTTAGAAGCTGCTAAAACTGATGCTGAGATTACTGATATTACTGTTAAATTAGTTAAACTATTATGTTAAACACTTGTCCAAATAAATCTACAATAGCTTGGGGAAAGATACTTGCTAGGGCTAATGGTAATGAAGATGAAGCGCTTAAATTATGGATAGATGAAGGTTATGCTGATAATGAGTCTTTGAATACAAAGATTAATCATGAGACTTTTATGGATGAGAGAGAAGGTGAACCTGATATAATAGATCCAGAAAAAGATAATAAGTTTTCTAAACTAATAGATAAAGTTAAAATTCTTCTTGCTAGAAAACTTGCTATGCTTGAAGAAAAAAACATAGTAAATAAAAGTAAAAAACAATACGAATATACAAACCTTATTGCCGCAGTTGAAGCAGCAAAAGGAGTTGAGTCTATTAATATATTTGTAGCAGATGCTTATGAAAAAGGTGAGACTGCAACAAGAGTCTTAGGAAATTTACTAGCAAAGAAAGACACTCTTGATAAAAAAACAGTACTTAGAGAACTTACTGCTATAGCTGATTTTGCTAATGGGTACTCTATCTTAGATGAGATACAGGAAGAAGATGTTTATAAATATTTTAGTAAAAAAGTGGATCCTAGTATTCCTGATAGCAAACTTACACCTCAACAAAAATTAAGTAAGGCTATTACTACAAGAAATTCTATAAGAGCTAAATACTTAACAGAAGGGATACCTCTTATGGCCCAGTTCTTATTAGGTTATAAGTCTGATGTTAGTGCGGATGCTCAATTACAAATAGATAGTGCTAGAAAAAAAATAGAAGAACTTATTGCTGGTAATACTAGTGATGCTAATAAAAAGAAGAGAATAGCTGAGTATGAAGCAAGAATAGCTAAATATCAAGGATTCTCTATAGATGAGCAACAGATGATTGATCTTCTTAAAGAAGTTAATAGTGATGAAAGTGTTCTTGATTTTTTGATAAATCCTTTAATAAGTTCTGAAGACTCCGCTTTAGCCTTATTTGCTAAAGCTATAAAAAGCAAACTTGAGACAGCTCGTATGGAAGATTTAAGAGTTGAAAAGGATGTGGTTGCCGAATTTGAAGCTTATAAAAAATCTACTAGTGTTAGTCAAGATAATGTAGCTAAGTTTAATGAAGGTATATATGAAGAATTATCATCATATTATAAGAATAAAGAAACTGGAGAAGTTGAAGAATTTAAGCAATTAGCTTTTGTACAGAAATATGATATGACTGCTTACAAGAAAGCAGAGGCAGAAATGTATGCAACTATTGGACCAGAACCTGAAACAGATGGATCAGGTTTCCAAGATACTAGATTAAAGCATTGGAAAGCCAAAAGAGGTGCTTGGTATGGTAGAAATACACAACTAAAGCCACAGGCAGAAATAGATGCTATTGTAGCACTTAAACAAAAAGAAGTAAATGCAGGGTTTATAACTGGAGGAGAGTTTGAAGCATGGAAATGGAGTAGTGAATATAAAAGAGCAATTAGTAAACCTTCTGAGAAGTATTTGAATCCTAAGTGGACGGCTCTTTATGATAAAGATGGTACTCCTAAGAATGCAAAAGGTGTTTATCATAAGCAACTTTTAGATAGGTATTTAAAAGCTCAAGAGAAACTTCCACCATCAAAACAAAAAGGATACATCCTACCATCTATTCCAAAGACAGATCTTGAAAGAGCTGTTGCTAATGGTGTAATAAATACTTTAACTACTAATGTAAAAGATGCTCTTAAATTACAAGCCTATGATACAGAGTTTGGCTTAGGAAGTCTTTCAGATAGTGAAGCTAAATTCTTACCAGTTTTCTATACTCAGAATATGGATGCAAAAGATGTTAGTCTTGATTTAGCTAGATCTGTATTATTATTTAATGCTATGGCTAATAGATATGAAGCCTTAGATGAAATTAGTGATGAAATAGCTTTGTTTAAAACTATAATTGGAAAGAGAGAAGTATCAAAAACTAATAGTAAGGGTCAGGCTATAATTGATGCTTTTGCTAATAAATTAGGTTATACAGAATATCTTAGACAAAATGGACAATCTTATTCAGAAAGGCATCTTAATGCTTTTATTGATATGGTTGTTTATGGAGAAATGCAGAAAGCAGAAGAGATATTGGGATTTTCTCTTGCAAAAATTACTAATACTTTAAGTGGATATTCTGCTATTACTACTATTGCTGCAGATTTATTGAAAGGTGTAGCTAACAATCTTCAAGGTAATATTCAGATGATTATTGAAGCTAATTCTGGACAATTCATTGGAAAAAAGAATCTTGCAAAAGGAAAGGTTGCTTATAATAAAGGAATCCCTGCAATGCTTAGTGATTTTGGTAAACCTATACCTACAAGTCTTATAGGAATGCTAGTTGATAGATATGATGCTATACAAGGTAATTTTAAAGATCACTATGGAAAAAATATAACAGCTTCCATGGCCAGGAAACTCTTCAGTACAAATACACTTTTCTTTAATCAACATGTTGGTGAACATGAAATACAAGTATCTACTATGCTAGCTCTTATGGATGCTACTATGGTTATAGATAAAGCTACTGGAGAAGAGATGACCCTTCTTGCTGCTCATGAAAAGTATGGTGCTGAAGAAGTAGAACAAAATACTGATTTTACAGAGAGAAAAAGACAAGATTTTCAGAATAGACTACATGCTTTAAATAAACGTATGCATGGTGTATATAATGATTTTGATAAAGGTACTTTACAAAGATATTCTTTAGGTAGATTGGCTGTTATGTATAGAAAGCATCTTGTACCAGGTTATAAAAGAAGATGGAAAGGATTATCTATGGATGAAGAACTTGGTATGTTTACTGAAGGTTTTTATATAACCTTTTGGAATACTGTTGGTAGAGATCTTAGAGATTTTAAATTTAATATTATGCAAAATTGGAGTAGTTATACTCCTTTTGAAAAAGCTCAAATTAAGCGCACTATTGCAGAAGCTACAATTATTCTAACAACAGCAGCATTAATTGCTATCTTAAAGAGTATGGTTAGTGATGATGATGATGATGATGAATTAAAAAAGAACTATGCATACAACTTTATATTATATGAGATGATCCGTATGAGAAGTGAAACAGCTGCATATCTTAATCCTAATGATGCATATAGGGTTGTAAAATCACCATCAGCTATGACAGGAACTTTAGAGAGAGCTATTAAGTTTACCGATCAGTTTTTCTTAACATGGGATCCTGATAAACTTAATTACAAAAGAGATCAAGGTGTGTGGAATAAAGGTGATAATAAGTCATGGGCTTTCTTTTTGAAACTTATGGGTTATTCTGGATATAATATTACTCCAGAAGCAGCTGTTGAAACATTTGAAGGAACTTTAAATAAATAATTATGGCCAAACAAACAATTACAGCAGCCTTCAGAGGCAAAGCTAAGATTAAGAGAAAAGGGATCCACGCTAAGAGCAAAAGCTCATCTAACCCAGGTAGCAAGAATTACTTGAAACCTAGGAACAGGGGTGGAAACTAAAAAAAAAATAGA
>Ga0307380_10001891_pt1 | contig 30093 bp, 29 predicted proteins | sample UN3MG_FD_202239 | JGI IMG/M metagenome (GOLD analysis project Ga0307380, IMG submission 202239) | Soil microbial communities from Risofladan, Vaasa, Finland - UN-3 | ecosystem: Environmental > Terrestrial > Soil > Coastal area > Acid sulfate soil | place: Finland: Risofladan, Vaasa | collected...
TCCTGTTTCCAAAGCCTTTTTTGCTACCAGTTCATCAAGCTCTTGACATCTCAGGACAGGGAAGCCTGAGTTTACTGCATTCCTGAAGTAAATGGCACCGAAAGAAGGAGCAATAATCAGCCCGATCTTCAAGGAAATAAAGCAGCCAACAGCGTGCTGCCTGGATGACCCGGCTCCGAAATTCCTCCCTGCGATAAGGACGTCTCCTAGACTGGACTTCTTCGAAAAATCCTTCCAGCCCTCTAGGTTCCCCAGGGCATACTGCCCCATTTGAGAGACTTCGGTGATATGAAGAAAGGCGTTATGGTAAATCTGATCAGTATCAATATCTTCTATCAATCTTTTATTTTGGTCCAATAGAATCCAGGTTCTTCCCGAAATAAAAGACTTTTCCATATTTTATATCCTTATATATCCTTATAAGGTTGAGATTGCCGCGTCGCTACGCTCCTCGCAATGACATTTTTTCATATGAGATTGCCGCGTCGCTACGCTCCTCGCAATGACATTTAATCTCGTTACTTAGGGATAAACTCATACCCTTATTATATATCCTTATCCTATATTCTTATTTTATTTCCTTATTGCATGCCTTTTTATATCCTTATTATATATCCTTGGGGTTTGTTATGTGGCCTGTAAGACAGGATGCAGCTACGACTGCCGGGCTCGCCAGATAAGTTTTTCCTTTTCCCTGCTTTCCCGCGAAATTCCTGTTGCCCGTGCTGACTTGGACCTCCCCTTTTCCTGTAAGACCAATATGCCCCTCCGCGCAACCACTACAGCCTGGATTTCTGATGATGGCACCGCTCCGAAAAAGGTCTTCAAGGATTCCTCTCTCGAGAATTTCTTTGTAAACTCGTTTTGTAGCCGGGACAACTTTAAGCGTGACGCCCTCTTTAATCTTCTTCCCTTTCAAGATCTGCGAGGCATGAGCAAGATCCTCTGTGCGGCCGTTCGTGCAGGAGCCGATAAACCCCGAGTCTATTTTTACTCCTTTAAGCTCGGAGACATCTTGAACGTTGTCGGGCGCAAAAGGCACTGCCACTTGAGGGGAAAGCCCGCTAACATCTATCTCCAATGTATCCGAGTAAAAGCAGTCCTCATCAGCCTTATGTGGGGAGAATATTGTTCCCGAAAAATTTTCGATTTCGGCTTTAAGGGAGTCTCCAAACTCAGGAACAAATCCAATGATTCCGGCCATTTCTGTAACCATGCTGCAAAGAGTGATGCGGCCAGGAAGATCAAGCCCTCTCACAGCTTCACCATAAAATTCCACGGCTTTCAAAGCCGCCTTTTTAGTCCCCAGCTTTTTAAGGATGTAGAGAGTCAAGTCCTTGGCCGTAGTGGATGAAAAAAAGCTTCCTTTTATTAATATTTTTACCGTTTGGGGAACTTCAAACCAGGTTTTTCCCGTCTTAAAAGCAAAAGTGATGTCCACATCCCCCATCCCCTGGCCGAAACTTCCCACAGCCCCAAGGATATTCAGATGGCTGTCTGTACCCACCACAGTCGTTGCAGCCCGTGCCAGACCTTCCTCCATCAATACATGAGAACCAATCCCTCTATCAACATCAAAAACCTCAATACCTTGCCCTCTTGCAAATTCACGGCATATCTGCTGATTATCGGCGTATTTAAGGGAAGAAGGTGGAACGCACAGGTCGAAAGTAAAAAAGGTTTTTTCCCTGTCTGCCACCGGGGCATCTCCGTATTCCTCCTCGTAGTTTTTCACAACATTCGGGCCGCCAAAATCCCGGGCAGACCTTATATCGAGATCCATCCAGACAATCTTCCCTGCTTTGACTTCCTCTTTGGTATGGTCCTGGATTATTTTTTCTATGATTGTCTTTCCCATATCTTCTCTTCTCTATTTTATCTAAAGTTTTGATGCAACTTCATGGGCAACGTCCAGTGTAGTGGAACTTCCGCCGAGGTCATAGGTCCTCACTTTGCCCTCTTTTATGACCTTGGCAACAGCATTTTCCATCCTTGAAGACTTCTCTTCCTCTCCCAGCCACTCCATCATCATTTTTGTGGCCAGCAACATCGCTGTCGGATTAACCTTATAAAGGCCTGCATATTTTGGCGCTGAACCATGGCTGGGTTCAAAGATTGCATAGTCATCGCCGATATTCCCGCTGAGGGCAAAGCCCAAACCACCAACAAGCTGCGCCGCAAGGTCTGAGATGATGTCACCAAATAAATTTTCCGCAACCAAAACATCAAAGTCCTGTGGATTTTTAACCAGCCACATCGCCATGGCATCTACATTCGCCTCCTTGAACTCTACATCAGAAAACTCCTTGGCTACCTCTCTGGCAATATCCAGCATAAGTCCACCTGTCTCTCTCAAGACATTCGGCTTCTCGACAATAGTCACGGAGCGGCGCTTATTTTTCCGGGCATACTCGAAAGCTTTTCTCACTATTCTCTCGCAGGCTTTTTTGGTCATGATCCTCGTCGAGAGAGCTATCTCATCGAGGGGAAGGTCCTTAAATTTCGCCATCTTAGGATGAAGAAGAAGAGCGTTTCTCACTTCCTCGGGAAGAGGGTAAAACTCCACACCCGCATACATTCCTTCTGTATTTTCTCTGAAAATTACCAGATCAACGTCATCGCGATAATTGAGAGGATTGCCCGGATAGGCTTTACAGGGCCTTAAACATGTGTAGAGGTCGAACTCCTGCCGGAGGCGGACGATAGGGCTGAAATAAGAATCTCCCTTTCCCCTCAAGGATGGATCAAGTTCTCGGGCAGCATCATCTTTAGGTTTTGAGGTGATGGCGCCAAAAAGACAGACATCGGTCCTCTTTAGTATCTCGATTGTCCGGTCCGGGACAGGATTCCCTTCTTTGCACCAGAATTCCCAGCCTATATCACCTTCGATATATTCAGCATCGAGACCTATTTTCTCCAGCACTATCATAGCTGCTTCCATGACATCATTTCCTACTCCATCACCAGGGAGTAAGGCAATCTTATACTTGGGCATCAGTACCTCCTCTCTTTATTTTCCTTCCAATTTCTTTTTCGTATAGGGAATAAGCCCTCCTGCCTCCAGGATTCCCATGACAGATTCAGGAAACGGAGGAAATGTAAAATCACCCCTGGCGGTTTTTATGCTCCCCCTGTCAAAATCTATTTCAATCTCCTCGCCATCCTCGATACTGTCCACAGCTTGCTCTGATTGAAGCACAGGCAAACCCTGGTTAATGGCATTCCTGAAAAAAATCCGGGCAAAAGATTTAGCTACCACAGCCTGGACTCCAGCATACTTCAAACATGTTGCTGCCTGTTCCCTTGAACTTCCGCAGCCGAAATTCCTGCCGGCGACGATGATATCCCCAGGCTTTACCTTTTGAGCAAAACCCGGGTCTAAATCTTCGAGTGCATGGCGAGCCATTTCCTCTGGTTCCAGGATAGAATAGGTGTATTTTCCTGGAAAGATAACATCAGTGTTGACGTTATCTCCGTACTTCCATACTCTTCCCTTTTTCATAGAAACTTCCTCGGATCAGTGATTTTCCCTTCAAGAGACGACGCAGCGACTGTAGCCGGAGAAGCCAGATAAATCTGGGCTTCCCTGCTTCCCATTCTTCCCCGGAAATTGCGGTTGGCTGTACTCAGAGCAACCTCTCCAGGAGCAAGGATTCCTTGATGAGCTCCCAAACAGGGGCCGCAGCCCGGGTTTAATATCACACAACCTGCCTCTACCAGAATCTCCAGGATTCCTTTCTTTAGAGCAAGCAAATACTCCTGCCTCGAGGCTGGGATGATAAGCACTCTCACTTTGGGGTGAACCTTCTTTCCTTTTAAAATCCTGGCTGCCACCTCTAAATCCTCAAATCTCCCATTGGTACACGTTCCGATGACAGCTTGATGAAACTCCTTTCCTTCAGCCTTTGAGATGGGTTTGACATTATCGACAGTATGAGGACAGGCTACTTGAGGTTCTAAAGAGGAAATATTATAGTCAAGGACTGCTTCATAATTGGCATCCGGATCCGAGCTTATGACTTTAAATTTATCCTTCGCTCTTCCCTTGAGCCAGAGAAGAGTCTCCTCGTCAGGCTCAAAATAGCCATTCTTGGCTCCCATCTCGGCTGCCATGTTGGCCAGAACCAAGCGGGAGGCTAGGCTGAATTTTTTTACCGCCTCCCCTGTAAATTCCACCGCCTTGTAATTTGCTCTGTCTGCTCCCTCATCTCCTATGATTTTTAAAATAACGTCCTTGGCATAAACTCCAGAAGGGAGCTCACCTTTTATCTCAATTTTTATTGTCTCCGGAACCCTGAGCCAAACCTCATCCGTTGCCCAGAGAGTAGCCACTTCAGATCGGCCGATGCCTGCAGCAAAAGCTCCAAAAGCGCCGTAGCTAGTGGTGTGGGAATCAGCGCCCATAATCAGTTTTCCTGGAAGAGCAAATCCATTCTCGGAAAAAACCTGGTGGCAGATCCCGCTGGGGATATCAAAGAAATTTTGAATCTTCTGAGCGGAGACGAATTCCCTGATAGTTTTATGGTTCAGAGCATATTTTTCTGAAGCAGCAGGGACAACATGGTCCAGAATAATAACAAGTTTTTGAGGAGACATCACATCTTTGACTCCGAGCTTTCGAAACTCCTTGATGATAGCTGCAGAATTATCATGGGAGAGAATGTAATCTGGAGAAACCGTAACAACCTCTCCAGCATGGACGTCTTTCTGCGCTTTTAAGCCGAGAATCTTTTCAGAGAATGTTTTTCCCAAAATTTCCTCTTTTAGCTTTTCCTAAATTTCTAAAGCCTCAAAATTAACAAAGTCAGCATGATTGACGATTACCGCTTCCACGGTGTTCCTGGCTCCATCACCTTCCTTGGAATGGGAAACTATGATGTGAATCACTTCCTGGGGGAGCCCGTGTTGGGAAGCAAAAGCAGCCCCGGAAATGGGATGGCGGTGGAGCTTCCCTTCTTCACTTTTGACAAACTTTCCCTTTACTTTTTCATACTCAAATAATTTCCCAACATCATGGAGCAGAGCACCTGCCAGAAGATAATCCCGGTTTACTCGAATTTTTTCATCATATTCTTTAGCGAACACTTCAGCAATCTCCAAGGCGCAGCGGGTGACTGCCCTGGTGTGTTCGATGATGTTAACCGAAGTTCTTTCAATCAACAAGGTAAAGGGCATCTGACGCAGATCATCAAACGTCCATCCGCTCTTTTTTATCGCCTCGATCCAGACATTAATCGTTTTTTCCTGGATTTTGGAGTCTTTAATACGCTTAAATTCAGGCATTATGCGCAAAAGTTCTTCTCTCATTCTATCTCCCTCTCCTCGGGCCCGTCATACTCATAGTCCTGGGGATGGATCTTTCTCATGGGCCTCATCCGCGTTTTCTCTTCATGAATGTGAGCCACGAGCCCTGGCACCCGAGCAATAATGAAAAAGGCATTCCCTATCTCGGGAGAAATTTCAAGCTCACAGAGCAAGGCAGCTATCGCCCCATCGACATTGATCGGAAGCGTCTTGCCCATAAGATTCTCTAAACTTTTCTCTACAGCCCTGGCTATTCTGACATATTTTCCCAAAAATCCAAGTTCCTCGGCCAAGGAGAAAAGCTTCTCTGTCCTGGGGTCTTTAGTATGGATGCGATGACCAAAGCCAGAAGCACGCTTCCCTCTCTCCTTCATTTCCTTGAGAACCTCAGGAATAATTTTTTCCTCCGAAGACTCCTTCTCTTCCATACGTCTTGCAATCTCCAAAAAGAGCTTCATCCCCTCTTCGATGGCTCCTCCGTGATACCTGGATATGGCCTGAACACCGGCAGCAATAGCTGAATTCAACTCAGCTCCTGTGGAAGCCACTGTCCTGGCCGCAAGAACTGAGGGAGGACTGGCTCCGTGATCCACCGAAGAGACAAAAATCGCATCGATGAGCTTTCCCGCATCAGTCGTGGGGAATTCCCCTTTTAAAACCAGATAAATAGCCTGAGCAAAAGAAATTTTTCCCATGAGTTTATCCAGCGGATATCCTCTCAAGCATATTTTATTAGGTTTAACATCAGTAATGGCTGTCTTCCAATGAAGCTCTCCCATTGTCATCCTCCCTTTTTACTTTTCAGCATTGTCCAAAAGTTACATGTCTATATATTATTGCGGGCATAGCGTGGCAATTTCATCCTGTTGTTGTCATTGCGAGCGTAGCGTGGCAATCTCATAGGAAAAAAGGGTCGAGATTGCCGCGTCGCTGCGCTCCTCGCAATGACAACGGTAACTATAATGCATATCGTTAAATCATTTAACTCTGGAATAATTGCTATTTTTCAGTTTTTTGGCGATTTTGGGAATATCGGAGATAGAGTCTGCCACATGAACTCCGACTTCTTTTAATCTTTTAACCTTGCTTTCATAAGAACCTCTCGACCCCTCGACAATGGCACCGGCATGAGAAAATCTTGTCCCAGACTTGGCGGCTTTTCCCCCTATAAAGGCAATGAGTGGCTTGGTAAACTTTCCCGTCTCTATCAGGTCTGCCACTCTTTCTTCCTGGGTGGTTCCGATTTCCCCGAACATAACGACCATCCGCGTCTCGCCATCCTGCTCAAAAAGCTCCATAATCTCAGGATGAGAGAGACCAAGGATGGCATCGCCTCCAACGTGAATGATCGTACTCTGCCCAAATCCTTCTTCTGTTAAATAATAGGAGATGGCTGATGTCATCCCCCCGCTCCTTGAGCTTACCCCTATATCGCCAGGACGAAACCATTCTTTTGCTCTCTCCGCCCGGCCGCCAATCATTCCCAGAACAGCCTTTCCAGGGCTGACAAGCCCCAGCGTGTTGGGACCGACAAAACGAGCTCCCTTGTCCCGAGCAAGACGGATGATCTCAAGAACATCAAAAATAGGCACCCGATCAGGAACTAAGACCAGGAGTTTCACCCCGGCATCTATGGCCTCTAAAGCCGCATTCTTCACCAGGAAAGCGGGCACAAAAATGACGCTTATATCTATCTGTCCCGCACTTTCCCATGCTTCCTCCACCGAATCAAAAACAGGAACCCCATGAACTTCTCCTCCTCCTTTGCCAGGTGTCACACCAGCCACAACGCGTGTACCGTAATCCTTCATCAATCGAGTGCGGACCATTCCCTCTCTTCCCGTTATGCCCTGCACAACAACCCTCGATTTTTCATTCACCAGTATGGCCATCATAAACTCTCGTTTCTACAGGTTTTTAATATCTCAAAATCTTCCTTTATTCCTTATTTTTTATCCTTTATTCTTTATTCTTAAATGCTCTTATTTTCTTCATGTCCTGTTATACTCAAGCTCTTTCTTTAGTAATCTTTTATACTCAAAATCTTCCTTTTTTTTATGCTTTATTCTTTTTAATTATTTTCTCCCTGTATTCCTTCAATCCGGGGATGGGAAGATGGATAAAAATGGCGTCCTGCTCATGAAAAGTGCAAAAAATCTCACAAGCCAAACATTCTGTACATTTTCCCTTCTTTGCGTCCTCTTGAGAGACCGAAAGCACAGGTTTTCCGTCTTCGAGCTTCAAGACTTCAGCCTTGCAGGCCTCAATACAGCCTTTTGTTCGACAATCCGGACACCTCCGATGGTCGATTGCAAGCTTCCCTGTCAAAGTCTCAAAAAAATAGCAGTTTTTAGGAAGAGCAGGGTCAACAACAGGTTTTACCTCATGATAGGCAGATTGATTTTCTTTGATTAATTCCTCCAGCCTCCGAGCACAAAACTCCGGGGAGTCGTCCCGGCCATATCCTTCCACCTTAGCCGGGGTATCCTTAAGATAGGTCCCGAGGATTTCAATGGCTTTTTCCTCGAAATTCCCTCCAAGACGGATAACACCAGGAATGCTTAGTTTCTCCTCATGGAAGGCTTTCACCATTCCTCGGGCTGAATGGTATTGTTCCTGACTGGCAACACCCGAACCAGAGGCAAAATAGCCCCGGATATCAGGCTGGGAGAGGATGATCTTCGAAGCCCGGTAGACTTTGCTCGCCGAAGGATTTCCGCTCGTATCACAGTAATTGGCCAGCTTAAATCCTCTGGTGAGCACAGCATCCATGGACATCATAGAACCGCCACCACCGGCGCCATGAAAGCCTATAAACTTTTCTTCCTTGGATACTTCTTCTGCCATCTGAAAAAAATAAAATGTCCCGCGGTAATCCTTCTCCTCCACTTGATAGGCTATTTTCTCTAATAGGGTTGGCGGACGGTCAAACTCCCTCGCCACCTCGATGCCCAATTCCGGATGACGAAAAGCAGCATAATCATCGATGGTCAGATGACAGTCAGCAGCATAAACCAGATTGTCTTCTGTCAGAACCAGGGGATTCATCTCTGCTGAGCGGGCATCATAATGGCGGGCGACTCTATAAAACTTTGTCAAGACATCAGAAAGCTGAAGGAGAAGCTTACCGGATATTCCTGTTTTCCGGATGAGGTTTCGGGCCTCGTAATCTCTCAAACCGGTCAAAACATCGATAGAAATTTGAGAAACTTTTTCTGGATGGCTGCGGGCAATCTCTTCTATTCCTGTGCCTCCGACCGAACTGAAAATGAGCAAAGGTGATTTTTTTGAGTCATCGATAACGAGTCCCGCAAAATACTCAGATTTAATCTTGAGTTTTTCCTCAACTAAGATCTTATCGATAACGAGATTCTTGACATTCATCCCGAACATCTTCCTAGCAGCATCTTCTGCTTCTTCGTAGGCCTCAGCAAATTGAATTCCCCCTAAAGCGGCTCTTCCTGTCAGCCAAACCTGTATTTTTAAAACAACAGGTTTCCCTATTCTCTGGGCAATCCTGCGCACCTCTGCAGGAGAGGAGGCTACGTCTCCTTCAGGGACACGAATCCCTCCTTCCTTCAAGAGCTTTTTACTCTGGAATTCGTAAAGTCTTGCCACTCTCTTTTTTCCTTTCGGTCTAATATTATTTAAGCAGCAAGTTATTTTGTCAATAAATATAAGCTGATTTTCAGAGTTGGAAAGCCATTGACAGCTTTATCATTGACAACGAATTACATATTTAGATAAGATTCATATGGTAGGTAATAATGGGACAAAAAATATTTCATATTTTTTTCATTCTATTTCCCGTTTCTCTCGTGCTTACTTTTCTAGCAATTAACATTTTTAAAATTGAGAGAAAAGAAAGTAATTACCTGATAATCTTTTCAAGCATATTTGGAATTCTAACTTTTATTTATCTCTTGTTCACAGTATAAATATTCGTGGGGTCAGGTCTTGCTTTTTGCCTTTACTCATAAAAACGCAATTTATACTAATGCATTAGATTGCGTACGATCCAGCTCTTTTTATAAATAGGCAGGAGAGCGTGGCAAAATCTCATCCTGAAGAGGGGAAATATCTATGTCGCTTTCATCCTTGCAATGAAATTTCAGTGCGTTTGTATGAGATTTTTGAGACAGGCAAAAAACAAGACCTGACCCCTCTTATTGCTAAAGAAAAAATGCTGGCTGTTAAGGGGAAAAATAAGCAAAAGGGGTTAATGGTGGGTAACCCTGCCCAGCCAGCACAGCAGGAATTGATTAGATTATAGCATGTTTATTATAAAATTAATAGAAATAATAAGATTTTTTTTAAAAAAAATAATATGTGCTGTAACTGATTCTTTTTCAATTAATTAGCAATCCATTGCAATCAATATTATCTCTTAATATTCATGAACTTTTTCTCCAAATAATTAAAATGAGACAATCAGGATTAGAAATCAATTTATCGGCATCTACAACTGAATACCTTATATATAAAACGAGACAACCAGGATTGGACTTCAATTTATCGGCATCTGTAACTGAATACCTTTTGAGAATTATATTTCCTGAAATTGAATACTAATACAAACGCAATATATATTTTTACAATGTCATTGCGAGCCCTGAAAGGGCGTGGCAATCCGCCGTTGCGAGCGCAGCGTAGCAATCTCATAGGAAAAAAGGTCGAGATTGCTTCGTCACTTCGTTCCTCGCAATGACAGCTTATTTTACGAGATCGCACAGCCTGTTCCAAGCAAAGCGAAGGAATCTTCTTCGCTCCTCACGATGACACTGGAATAATTGCGTTTATATTAATTGGAAATTCTTTGGCCCTAAATTTTTCCTCTGCGGCTTTATGAAAGTTTAAATTTTCCTTACAAATGTTATTGACATGTTCATTGCATGTTATATAATTTTGCGTAAGGCAAATTCCCGCTAAGGAAATGAAGAAAAAAGAAGATAAAAAAAGAAGGGTAGAAGACAAGACTGGATCAATATTATCTATCATTGCGCCAAGCACCAAGTTCAAGGGTACACTCAGTGGAAGCGACAGTTTGCTTATCGCCGGACATTTTAAAGGGGATATCAAATGCGAAGGATTAGTCAGGGTTGACAGGGAAGGAAGAATTCAGGGAACGATCAATAGTCCCTATGTCATTGTCGAGGGAGAGATAAACGGGGATATCATGTCGGCAGAACATGTCGAGCTCAGGGCCGGAGCTCGGGTAATCGGTAATATCAACACCGTTAAAATCGTGATGGCTGAAGGTTGCATTGTACAAGGAGAAGTTAAGACGCCAAGAGAAGGAGATAAACCTTTCGTCTTTGTGGAAAAAAGAAAAAGTGAAAATCAGCAAATTAATCAAAACAAATCTCTTTCATCAAATGCAGTAAACAATAGCCAAGCAAACTCCCACGGCCCGAGCAAGAAGAAGCCGAGTTAGAAGAAAATAGGCTTTTCATTTTTTTATATTTTCACTTATCATCCCATAATTTCAGCAAAAGAATGGAAAGAGGTAAAAAATTTCTTTTAGAGGTTGTGTCGATGAGAGAAGAACTCTTTTGGGACAGGGAGGAACAGATGCTTTCTCCTGAAATTGAGATTGAAAGGGCGATCAATTTTGGAGGCTTTGAGTTTATAGAAAAAGTTCAGAAAAAACATAAATACATAAAGGGGTCGTATCTCACACTATTTTGACTTCTCGATGAGAACGTGATAGATTTAATCAAAAAATTATAGCCCAAAAAGGTATCACTTTGAAAAAAGAAATAACATCCAAAGAAACTACAGTTGAAAACCTGAAAAAGAAACTCAGTTCAAGGAATGAAATAATCTTTAGCTATCTCCACGGATCCTTTCTGGATAATTATCCTTTCCACGATATAGACATAGCAGTCTATGTTGACCAAGAAAAAATAATATCTCAAAAGGCATTTGATTACTCTTTTCAACTGTCTCTTGATCTCTCAAAAGAAACGGGTTTTGAAATAGATATTCAAATAATGAACTATGCGCCTTTAGGATTCCGACACAGCGTTTTGAAAAATGGAAAATTATTATTCAGCAAAAATGAGAAACTAAGACTAGATCTTATCGAGAATACCTCCTTAGAATATATCGATTTTTATGAATTATCCTTACAGTATATTCACGATGTTGTCTCCTAAGAAACCAATGGCTATCGATATCGAAAAAATAAAACAAAGAATAACTGAGATAAAAGAGAATATTGAAAAGATAAAAAAATATTCATCCATACCGGAAAAGGAGTTCTGGGAGGATGAAAGAAACATCCTCTCCATTAAGCATTTGCTCTTGGAATCGATTGAAGCCTGTGGAAATATATGTGTTCATATTTCAGCAAAAAAATTATTCAAGGCTCCCTCAAGTTTTGCAGAATGTTTTGAAAACCTTTATAAATCTAAGGTTATAGATGATGATTTATCCACTAAACTCAGAAAGATGGCCCGCTTCAGAAATATTTTAGTCCATCGCTACTGGCAAATAGATGACCAAAAAATCCTTGATTATGCAAAAAACAACCATGGAGATTTTGATCACTTCTTAAAAGACATCATCAAATCCACCTTATGAAAAATGGGGACGTTAATCGAAGTACCCGACCCTTACGACCTCCACCTTTCTTTCCTTCTACTTCAATTGAAGTAAAAAATAGGAAAATTTCGCAATAATTTAGTCATATTTTATGGAATCTATATGATTTTAGTGTGAGAGTATTACCTTAAGAAACGTCTCCTAATTACTAATTTTGTTGAGATGCGATCCCTGTTACTTTCATTTTTGTGGAAAAAAGAAAAAGTGGAAACCAGCAAGATAATCAGGATAAATCTCCTTCATCAAAAAAGATGAACAATAGCCAAGCAAACTCCCAGGGCCCGAGCAAGAAGAAGCCAAGTTAGAAGAAAAACAGGCATTGACAGCATTGAAAATCAACTCATCATGCTTTTTGTTTCAATCATTAACAATTGATGTTAAAATTGCTATATGAGCGGGAAAAAAAAGATTGAAAATCTTAAACAAATCTTAATTCAAATATTAGAGTGTAAAATTCTTCCCCAAGAAAGTTACCTGGCAGGCGGGACTGCCCTTTATTTTTATTTTCGACACCGTTTATCCATTGATCTTGATTTTTTCACTTCAAAATCTTTCAAGTCCGAATCTCTTGTTTTCAAAATGAGAGAGTGTTTTGATCGTGTGGATGTTGAAATTATGGAAAAAGAAACTCTAATCTTGTTTCTTTCTGGCAAAAAAATAAAGTTTTCATTATTTCATTTTCCATATCAACTTTTGTCTGATATAGTTTTATTTAAAGTAAGTAAGGGGATTATGTGTCCCCTAGTATCATGGGAAGATATTGAAGCAATGAAGGCTATTTCCCTTGCTCAGAGAGGTTCAGCCAGAGATTTTGTAGACTTGTATTATTTACTCCAGCGAACTAAGCATACCTTCGAGGATGTTGCTATTCGCGTTCAAAAAAAATATCAGCTTGAGAAGAAATATGATTATCACTTGAAAACTGGCATGGTTTATTTTGATGATGCCGAAAAGGAGATCAATTCCATCATGATCGTTGATCAATCGGGAAGAATTCGAAAAGTTTCACCAAAAGAATGGAAAGAGATAAAAAATTTCTTTTTGAGGTTTTGCCGATGAGAGAAGAACTCTTTTGGGACAGGGAGGAACAGATGCTTTCTCCTGAAATTGAGATTGAAAGGGCGATCAATTTTGGAGGCTTTGAGTTTATAGAAGAAGTTCAGAAAAAACATGGCATGACGAAGTTTGCAGAAGTATTAATGAGAAACAAAAATCTGAGCAAAAAAGCTGTCAATTACTGGTGTCAGGTTCTTGGTATCAAGCGAACAAAGACCTACACATTTCAGAACGCAGTTACTATCTGGATGCCGTTCAGGTAGCTAAACTGTCGTATTACGCAATCTAAAATTGGCCATATTTTCAACATTCATGAGAAAAAATGGGGGTAGAAAATTGGAAATAACTGGGGACTGCCCCCATTTTCAATAGGACTTTATACGGGCTTATTTCGACCTTACTCAAACCAAATCTTCACTGTTTCATCATCTTCAATAACCTCGATGAGAACCGCCGGACCCAGTCTCTTCAGTTCCGCAAACAGCTCTTTGAGATCAATATCGCACTCATCACCGTCGATATCCAGGTCATCTTCATCGACGCACTTGAGAAGAGTTTCAATTAAGAAAATCGGCAGCGTGATCTTAACCTTGTCTTTCTTTGTTTTGTTATCCGTGACAAGCACCTTGAACCACTTCACTTCCTCTCCGGCCTTATAGTCCGGATTCTTCTTGACTGCTTTCTTGATCGTCTGGATATCATCCTTACTATCTGCCAGAAGAAGATTAGGCAGAAAAACACCCAGCACAAAAACGATTAAAACTAAACTAGCAACTTTTTTCATCGGATACCTCCTTTAATTAATCTATCCATATTTTGATGATAGTTCCTTCTTCCTTATTTTCTATGTAAATGATTTCCCCGGCTTCTGCGAGAGTTTTCATGATTGTATCCAAATCATAGCCTTCTTTTTTCAATGAGGCTTTTTCTTCTTCTTCAATAGAGCCCAGCGCCAGGTCAGCCAGAGCCCAGGGAATATTGATTCTAAGCGTCAGCTCACCGTCTTTCCAAACTCTTATTTTCAATAACTTTGCTTTTCTCACGGGTCTTTCCTCTTCTAAATCCTTCAAGGCACCAGGGTCAACCCGGAGAAGGGCTATTTTTGCCCTGTCTCTAAGCTCATCATCCTCTTCTTTCTTGATGATTTCCTTCAACATAGGAACTGCTCTGGACGCAACTTTCTTCTCTTCCACTTGACTAAGTTTAATGGCGGCAAAATATCTGACCACTCTGTTTGAACTGGAAAGCCTTTTTTCTATTTCATCCAGGTAGGACCTTTTTCCATCCTTGTAAAGCTCGTAAGCAAGGTCAATGATCGAAAGCTCGGTATCTTCGGTTAAACTTTTGCTCCGGTCTTTTTGCTTAATGTAGTCCTGGAATGCCTTCAATGCTTCCAGCTTTTTCCCCTTCTGTTCCTTCAAGCATTTAGCTCTGTAGAAAACAGCCTGAGAATACCAGGGGCTGTCCGGATACTTCTCAAGGAGATCCTCTAGTTTTTCTTGAGCATCTTTCCACTCCTTATCAAAGATAAGGATCTTTGCTTCCTGAAAAAGTCTCTCATCGGGCTGTGCCTGAGCGTATGCTTGAAGAAGCAAGGAGGCGAGGAGAAGAATTCCAATATTTATGATTACTTTTCTCATCTTATACCTCACTTTGTTCCAATTCTTTCTTCAATAATTTTATCTTAAGGAGAAGATTTTTCTCTTCGATCATATTCTGGATTTTGCCGATCTCTTCTTCTGAGAGCTGGACGGTTATCTGTGTCAGTTCATAGAATAGATATTCAATCTGATCACAGATCGCTTTCGCCTTGGCCATCTTAAATTTGTCCAGTTGAGGACTGATGTATTTTTTCTTGGCGAGAAGACCTCTTGCCTTCTGGGAAGCAAATTCACTCTGCCAGAATTCTGCCGATTTCTCAGAAGGAGATTGGATAAAGTCCAAAAGCAGATATTGACTCTCTTCAAGATAGCCCAATGTCTCCCTCCTGGCCATTTCCAGCTCCACTCTTTCCAAGAAATCTTGAGATACGAAGTATTCTCCTGCATCTGTCTCTCTTGGAACAGGAGCCCTGAGAACCATGATAGTAATAATAGAACCCAGCAGAACACCTATGAGGAGAGCCGCATAAACAGGCTTCAATTTGGGTTGAAACAAGAATCTTGAAATACCTGCCAACCATGGTTCTCGAGGGAGAGGAGCTTCCTTCTCAAACACAGCTTCAGTAATCCTTGAAGGGAGCTCTTCCCAATCTACAGAAGCCATGGCTTTCTCGATATCTTCCTGGAGAGAGTCTGCTCCTTTGATGACTTCTTTTATATGCTGCAGTTCCTTCCTGCAATCGGGGCAGGCATCGAGGTGAGCTTTCATAAGCTCTTTTTCATCTTCTCGAAGCTCTCCGTAGAGGAAGGCTACTAAATCTTTTTTAATTTTTTTACAATCCATCATAGCTGTCTCCCTAAATAGGGGGCCATCAAGCCCCTTAAGTTTTGAACAGCTTTAAAATGAAGAGACTTTGCTGTTCCCAGGGAAATATCTAATATCTGGGCTATTTCCCTGTATTTAAACTGGTTGTAGTGTCTCATCACAAATATCATCCTCTGTTTCTCTGCCAGCTTTTTAAGACAAGTAGAAACTATTTCTCTTAAGTCTGATGAGCTTAACGGGTCATACGAATTCTGAGCAGGCAAATTCATCTCGTCGATGGGTTTATTCCTATCCCATTCCTTACTTTTGCTGTAATTTTTCCGGTAATAATCTACACACAGGTTTTTTGCAATCTGTAAAAGCCAGTTTTGAAAATTTTTCCCTCTCTGGAACATTCTTATCTTCTCGTAAAGCCTTAAAAAGGTTTCCTGAACAATATCCAGAGCATCTTCCTTATTACGAAAGAAAGAAAAAGCCAGCAAGAAAACTTTCTTTTGGTAAAGACCGGTTAATGTCATGAAAGCCTCTCTGTCTCCTTCCTTGATTTTATCCACAAGGGTGTAGACGTCATCATGTTCTATCTCTCTCTTTTCTTCCATTTTAAATTTTTCTGGCGATTTTCTTAGAAAAAGAACTGAAACCGGTTCTTTCACTCCAGCCAAATCAATACCTTATTTTCCTCATCATCTCTTTTTAATCTTTGCATTCCCGGCCTCATGATTATGTCTTCAGAGTTTATTACGTAACAATTCTCGAAAAGGTTCACCCCTAAAAAAATAAATTTATGACAATACACATTTTTCCCCTGAACATGAGGGCTAATAAAGAATAGAGTTTGTCCCAAAGTGACGGGATTCCGTGTCATCGCGAGGAGTGAAACGACGTGGCGATCTCTTATAAAAGAAATCAATCCTTTTTCTATGAGATTGCCGCGCTCCCTACGGTCACTCGCAATGACAATTGGAGAATCTCTTTTACTGCATGAACATTAATCCCGTCACTTTGGGACAAAACCAAAGAATAATAATTGCAGGCCTATCTATATTTTATCCACCTGACTATTTCGGCAAATTTAGGTCGTTTGCCATACATTAAAATCCCAACTCGATAAATCTTGGCTGTAAGCCATACCATCAAAAGAATAGTCAGGATGAGAATCACGATAGAGGCTCCAATCTGCCCAAACGGAGGAAGAAGAACAGTTATGCGCAAGAACATCAAAATCGGGGCGAAAAACGGTATAAAGGATAAAAATACAGCGAGCGAGCTGTCAGGAGCCCTTATGATAAATATCATGAGCATGATCGGAATAATCAAAAACATGGTTACCGGCATAACCAACTGCTGGGCTTCTTTTTCTGAATTGACCATGGAGCCTATGGCTGCAAAAAGGGTTCCAAAAAGAAAATAGCCCAGGATGAAAAAAACCACAAAATAGACAAAGACATGGGCAGGAATGCTGGGCATAGCAAAATCTGCACCAGCAGGGATAAACGATGTACTATACGCGGAAGCACCGATTCCAAACAAAGTCCAGATAGAAAATTGAGTTAAGCCCACAGCGCCGATTCCCAAAATCTTTCCCATCATGAGCTGAAACGGCCTTAAAGAAGAAAGCACTACTTCCACCACTCTTGAGCTTTTTTCCTCGATAACTCCCCTCATGATGACTTGCCCGTAAATTAAAATTGCCATATAGATGATAAGAGCCAGGAAATATGAAATCATAAAAGTTCCCGCAGTATCTTTTTCCTCTCCCTTTTTTGTTATTTTTATGGGCTGTAGCTCCACACGCTTGATATACTGGGCGACTTTTTGAGGATCCAATCCTTCTCTCTTCAATCTTTTTTCGATGACAACATTGTTCAGTGCCCCGTTGAGAGCTCTCAACTTTTCAAAATCAGTAGTGTGCTCGGAGACATATTCGGCTTTTACCTCCTCCGGTTCGGAATCTCTAACTGCTGATTCGCGAGCTCCAATTTCTAAGACATCTTCAGGGATATAAATATAAGCTGAGAGCTCCTTCTTTAACACTCTTTCTCTTAACTCGTGCCTTAACTCCTCAGTGCCTGCAGAAGCCTCAAATTTTTCAAGGACGTAACGGCGAAACCCATCCTTGAGCCTATAGTCTCTATGATCCAGTTTCTTGTCGAGTTCCATAAAAATTTCATGTGTTAAATCCACAACTCCTATGGTTTCCTGCTTTTCCACAGAAGCTGAGGAAACAATGATCGGGACCACGATTAAAGCGAGCATGAAGACCGGACCCAAGATAGTGCCTATAATGAAGCCTTTGGTCCTTACAATCTGAATATATTCTCTTTTAATGACTGATAGTATCTTCCTCATCTTTGACTTCCTTTCCTCCGACTTTTTCGATGAAAATAGCGTTCAATGTTGGCTCTTTTACTTCATATTTGTTGATACTGATTTTCCCCACCAGCTTGGGGAGGAGATCCTGGGGGGAAAACGTCTCTTTCAGTTTGATTTCCATGAATTTTCCATAGTCATCGATTTTCTCAATCTCGGGGAAATTTTTAATAAAATCTGCTTCGCCGTCGTAATCCAGTATAACTGTATTTTTCCCGTACTGCTTCTTGATCTGGCTTAAATTTCCCTCCAACACCCTTTCAGCTTTATTTATTAGACAGATGTTGTCACAGATCATCTCGACTTGTTCCATGCGGTGAGTGGAGAAGACGATTGTTCGACCTTTTTTCTTCATCTCCAGCATGATATCTTTTAAAAGTTTGGTGTTAATTGGGTCCAGACCGGAAAAGGGTTCATCGAGAATAATAAGCTCGGGCTGATGGATGACGGTCACAATAAATTGAAGTTTCTGCTGCATCCCCCTTGAAAGCTCTTCAACCTTTTTGCTTTTCCAATCTGAGAGATCGAACCTCTCAAGCCAGAAATCGATCTCCTTTCGAGCATCAGTGCCTTTGAGCCCCTTTATCTCAGCCAGAAACATAAGAAGCTCTCCGACCTTCATCTTGGGATAAAGGCCTCTGTCTTCAGGGAGGTAGCCTACCCTTTCTTTCATCTCTTCATCCATCCTCCGGCTGAGAACTTTGATAGAGCCTTCATCGGGAATGATAATGTTCATCACCATGCGAATCGTGGTTGTTTTTCCCGCTCCGTTTGGCCCCAGAAGTCCATATATCGTTCCCGGGAGAATCATAAAAGACAATTTCTTGACAGCATAGAAATCGCCAAACTTTTTAGATATTCCTTCAATCTCAAGAGCATTCATGACACTATCCTTTTAAAATAAATATTTTTCAAACGTTACATGATATAATGAGACGAGTCTCGGTAAGAATTTTTAGACAATGACTGTCTTTAAGTTTTCTAATATACTCAATCTCCCCGAAATATTCTATACTTAAATTATGGTGGTAAGCATCTCCCATTCTGTTATTAGAAAAGGTTTTGGGAGAAAAAGGGGCCTGTTGTACTAGCTCAATAACTCGGTAACACTTTCATAATGTCATTGCGAGCGGAGCGAAGCAATCTCATAGAGTGAGATGAAGCAATTTCATAAAAAAAGGTTGAGATTGCCACGCTCCCTTCGGTCGCTCGCAATGACGCTTTTATCTTCAATATAATTACAGAAAGTGTTACCTAATTACTGAGTGACAACTATCAGGACATCGTAGAGTCATAAATATCATAACATCGTAGAGTAGCCAAAGTCATCTTATACTGATATTCCGTAAAGGAGGTCAGTATGAATGAGAAGCTACTCAGAGAGGAAGCGATACGAAGATATGAGAATGGTGAATCAGCGAAAAATATTTATCAAAACCTTAAAAGAAGTGAGCCGTGGTTCTATAAATGGCTAAAGCGATATCGAATGGAAGGGAAAGGTTGGGCAGAGAGCCATCCGTATAGGCCTCATCGTATTGCCAATAAAGTGGAGTCATCTGTGGAACAGGCAGTTGTTGAGATGAGAAAACACCTTGAACAGCAGCAATATGCTCAGATTGGAGCATTAAACATCCGCTGGCATTTAGAGCAGAGAGGGATCAGGTCTCCGTCGATTCCAACTATTGATCGAATTATCAAGCGGAATAATTTAGTTCGAAAGAGAAAAGCTTATGAACCCAAAGGGATCAGTTATCCGGTAATAAAAGCCACACACAGCAATCATGTGCATCAGTTTGATATCGTTGGGCCTCGATACTTGAAGAACGATGGGCGCTTTTATGCAGCCAATGTCATAGATGCTTTTGACAGGCGTTGCTCCGTTAATCCGAGCCGTAGGCAGACTCGCCTGGATGTCACTCGAGCTCTGATCAGATGTTGGCAGGTCATAGGAAGACCGATATACCTTCAAATGGATAACAAGCTCCCTATGCGAAGCCCCGGCCGGCATCCTCATTCTTTCACTTTGATCATACGCCTCTGTCTTGAACTGGATATTCAACCCTTATTCATCCCTATAAGCGAACCATGGCGCAACGGGATCATAGAGCGTTTTCAGAACGATTTCGACAAAATGTTTTTTCGGCCACAGTACTTTAAAGACTTCAAGCACCTCTCTGAAAGTGCAAAAGACTTCGAGCTATTCCATGACCGGAACCATCGCTACAGCACATTGAATGGCAAAACGCCTCTTGAGAAATGCTCAGGGCCAAAACGTCTATTATCCTCTGGGTATAAGCTGCCAGAGAGACTTGAGATCTTCCCTGGATATGTTCATCTTATCCGATTTATCCGTAGCGACAGAGTCTTGAGTATCTTTGGAGAGAAGTATCATATGCCAGGCGAAGTTGAATACGAATATGTGAAAGCAACGATTGACACAAAAGAAGAAACATTAGGTGTGTATCATGATTTAAAGTTGATAAAGGAGTTCAAATACAAACTGCCACAAACAGCTTTGGATCTCTCAAAGATTGAATGGTAAACTTCACGATGTCATGATATTTTCTGACATTAAGTTTACTCTACGATGTTATGATATGTGACAACTGAGCATAAAAACCTGTCCCCTTTTTCTCGTCCCCTTTTTCTCGTCCCCTTTTTCTCGTCCCCTTTTTCTCGTCCCCTTTTTCTCGTCCCCTTTTTCTCGTCCATTGACAGCTATTTCCCAAAACCTATGCCTCAAATATAGTAATCAGCTATTTCGCATTTGGAAATGCTTCCATTTATAGCCTAATTTCTGCTATATTCTATTAGAAAATGTTCAAGCAATTAAAAAGGAGGAAAAAATGAAAAGAGGAAAATATGTGCTGATCATAATTTTAATATTTGTCTTTTTGTTCCTGGCAGCTGTTTTTTCTTTCATCTATTTAGAGTTTGGAAGACCTCCCGCAGTAAAAGCCCGTTCTTATCTGGAAATCAAGCTTTCAGGAGAGATTCAAGAGCAGGCGCCCCGAGACTTTATTTCGAGTATGCTTGGACAAGCTCCTTCTCTCTCGTTGCACGATATCTGGATAAACATCAAAAAAGCTAAGGTTGACGACCGAGTCAAAATCCTTGTTCTGCGCCTCGGCTACATCCAGTGCGGGTGGGCAAAAGTAAACGAAATCAGAGAATCTATCCTGGATTTTAGAAAATCAGGGAAAAAAGTTTATGCCTACATAGATGAGTCTTTAGAATTCGACAAACAATATTACCTCGCTACCGCCTGTGATCGAATTATTCTCCATCCTATGGGTGTGTTTATTATAAACGGAATCGGCGGATATGTTCCGTTCTTCAAGAAATCCCTGGATAAACTGGGCATAGAAGCTGAAATTGAGCATGTAGAAGAATACAAGACAGCCTATAACATGTTCACAGAAGAAGGATTCACGCCAGCTCACAAAAGGATGATGAAATCCCTGTACGGCGATCTCTATTCTCACTATATCAAAGTGCTTGCAGAAGCTAGGGAAAAAAGCGAAGAAGAAATTAAAGCACTTATTGATCATGGTTTCTTCCAGGGAGAAAGAGCGTTGGAGGCAGGATTGGTGGACGACCTTCTTTATGAGGACGAATTTGAGGATCTTCTCAGGGAGGAAGAGAAAAAACTAACCAAAATCACGCACGGGCAGTACTCAAAGATCGAGCCATCATCTCTGGGTTTGAACAGAGGAAAAAAGATTGCCCTCATCTACGGAATGGGAGCTATCCATACCGGAGAAGGTTTCTATCAATCAATGGGAAGCTCTACGACGGCCCGCTGGATTAGGAAGGCCCGGAAAGATAAATCCATTGCAGCAGTCGTCTTCCGGGTTGACAGCCCGGGTGGCTCGGCTGTGGCTTCTGATATTATCTGGAGGGAGGTAGCTTTAGCCAAAAAGGAAAAACCGTTTGTTGTATCCATGTCCGATGTGGCTGGTTCGGGAGGATACTGGATTTCCATGTCCGCTCACAAAATTGTAGCCCAGCCCCAAACCCTCACCGGGTCTATCGGAGTCATCTCTGGAAAATTCAATCTCGTAAAACTTTATGAAAAATTGGGAATAACTTCGGAGAAACTCACATTCGGGAAAAGGGCAGATTTATTTTCTACTTATAAGAAACTCACCAGGGAAGAAAGAGACTTCCTTAAAAAAGAAATTCTGTGGGTTTATGATAAATTCCTGACAAAAGTCGCAGAGGGGCGAAACTTATCAAAAGAAGAAGTCGATAAAATTGGAAGAGGTCGGGTCTGGACAGGAAGTCAGGCAAAAGAACAGGGTTTGGTAGATGAGCTCGGAGGATTATCTCGCGCGCTTGAACTGGCAAAAGAACTGGCCGGTATTCCAATCGATGAAGAAGTTAGACTCGTAGTTATGCCCAAAAAAATCTCATTCTTTGATACGTTTTTCGGTAGAAGATTGGCAGAAATGAACCTCGGTCTCGATCCCAGATTAGAAAAAATGCTTTCTGCATTTATGCTGCTGAATAAAGAAAAAATCCTGGCAATAATGCCTTTCTGGTTTGCCCCGGAATAGGCAAAAAAGAAAAAGAATATCAACCACCTTAAGCTAACGTTTACAGCCTCAAAACCTCCTCTGTGCCACCTTACTCGTTCATTTAATAAGTTGTTCAGCATATCGACTTTGATAAATCTTCCATCCTTCTTGAAACAATCGAAGAAATTTGCCTTTATAAGCATGTGCCGCTCGAATGACATCTTTCTTTCCGAGAAGATTGACGATGATACTTGCTCCATCAAGGTCTTTAATCATTTTGAGCTTGGCCTGTCTTCCTGAACGAAGTTGAGACATAGCAATCTTGTGGGCCGCCCAGAAAGCTGGCTTCGGGACTGTCACAGAGATATCTTTATAAACAAAAATCTTGCTATTTTCGTGCAATATTCGCTGATATTTCAACGGAGTCGTTACGATGTTGAATCCTTTGATTCTATAAGGGTCTTTGATAATCCGTCCTGGCTCACACAAGAACTCAATGCTCAATTTGTTCTTTGAGCTTTCAAGTGCGGGGATGTATTTTTCAGATCGGGTGATCGGGCCACTATGAGGAATATACCCAATCTCGGTAAATCTCTGGTGAATAGAGGGATTTGACTTTTTTGCAGGATCATGAGGGCGGATGATGGTGAAATCAACATCGCTTGTGGTGAATGAAAAACGTGGAATTGGGTGATTTTCCGCATAGACAAGCAAAACCCACCTACCGATTAATATCAAATGTTCAAGGGCGCCGATTTCATGCAAGCTTTTTAGGATTGCATGAAATTCCTTTTCAAATTCAAACATTCTTATAAGCTTTTTTGGCGATTTTCAATTGCCCTTTGAGGGTCTTAAGGTTCTGCCGGATTTCCTTAAGCTGTTTCTTAATCATTCGCCTTTTTTTATTGGCCGCATGGATTTCCTTCATTCTTCTCCGATATTCATCTTCGCTTCGGCAGAGAAATTCAGAAACGGATCTTCCGCTCTTCCAATATTTCTTATAGTAATAGATGTTTCCATGAATTTTTCGCTTATAAACAGAAACAGCTGCATGATCTTTTAGATAGCTTTCTATCAGCTGTAGTCGTTCTTGCTGATTTTTTATTTCTTCCTCAAGATAAACGATATTTGATTCAAGCACCATTTTTACACCAGGAAACTTTCTGTTTAATTATAAATCATGGTGTAAAAAACTAAGCAAAATTACACACGGGCAGTACTTAAAGATTGACCCGTTATCTCTGGGTTTAAACAGAGGAAAAAAGATCGCCCTCATCTACGGAATGGGACTTATCCATAGAGGTCGGGTCTGGACAGGAAGTCAGGTAAAAGAACAGGGCTTGGTAGATGAGCTCGGAGGATTATCTCGCGCGCTTGAACTGGCAAAAGAACTGGCCGGTATTCCAATCGATGAAGAAGTTAGGCTCGTAGTTATGCCCAAAAAAATCTCATTCTTTGATACGTTTTTCGGTAGAAGATTGGCAGAAATGAACCTCGGTCTCGATCCCAGATTAGAAAAAATGCTTTCTGCATTTATGCTGCTGAATAAAGAAAAAATCCTGGCAATAATGCCTTTCTGGTTTGCCCCGGAATAGGCAAAAAAGTGCGGATTTGATGAATCAAATCCCCCATGACCTGTAAATAATTATACATATATTTCAAAAGGTGGGCTTGATAAATCAAGCCCCTACAATAAATCAAACCTCTACAATAAACCAAACCTCTGCAGTAAATCAGATCCCTGTAATAAATTAAACCCCTGAAGTAAATCAGACCCATACATGACCTGTAAATAATTATATATATATTTCAAAAGGTGGGCTTGATAAATCAAGCCCCTACAATAAATTAAACCTCTACAATAAACCAAACCTCTGCAGTAAATCAGATCCCTGAAGTAAATCAGATCCTTACAATACCTGTAAATAATTATATATATATTTCAAAAGGTGGGCTTGATAAATCAAGCCCCTACAATAAACCAAACCTCTGCAATAAATTAAATCCCTACAAAAGATAAATCGTACCCCTTATATAAAATGCAAGTTTGATGAATCAAATCCCTACAGAATCAGTAGGCGTATGAGGAAGGACAGATCGTTTTGAAATCACAAAAGTTGCAATTGTGCCAATCGGGCTTTGCTTCATAATTTTGGATTCGAATGCCTGCTTCTGCTTCTTTTATTTTCTCCACAGCTTTCTCCATCTCCTTTTCGTTCTTTTGGGCATGGCCTACGATGTCTGATTCCAGAAAATGGAGCTGTGTCTCGAAAAGCGGAATATCTTGCGTCTTGATAAAAGAAAGGGCGTACAAATTCATTTGAAGGCTATTCCTGGCTTTTTTATCAGCTTCTTTCTGGTCTTTGACATCTGTCGCCTTAAAATCAACGATAACCGCCCTATTATCTGTATAATCAATCCTATCCCAGCGGCCGATGAATTTAACATCGTTTAGCTGCCATTTGAAGCTTTTTTCAAGGAAGTGAGGAAGATGCTTTGAGTTTTCTTCCCGGCGATAAAATAAGCGAAGTGCCTTTGCACCTGCTTTCTTCCTCGTTTCTTCATGTTCCCGGCTGAGAAATCCTTCGTTTATCCAGCGTTTGTCGTATTCTCTAAGAAGCTCCTTTTGACTTAATTTCGCACCTTCTATCTTTTTTCTCAAATAAAGATGGATAGTGTTGTGGAGGACACGGCCAAAAACCAGATTGTGGTGGGGAAGAACAGGAATCCGCATGATGTGCTTGTATCTGTACTTCAGGGGGCAGGTTAAGTAATTATCCACCTGAAAATAGCTTAAGGTTAGGACTCCTTTGACCTTCGCTTCCTGGATGAATTTGGGCTGGGGAGGTGACTTGGAATACCTTTTTATTTCTTCTATGGCTGAAGTCTGGAGAATATCTTCAGGCATCTGGGGAAGATCAAAAGCTTCGAGGACAAACGGACTTACCTTTTTCAAGCGCTTCAAACCGTAATCTCTAGCCCAAGTCAAATAGAGGAGGTCTTTGGCTCTTGTCATCCCCACATAAAACAGCCGCCTTTCCTCCTGAAGATAAATCTTTTCCTTCTGTTCTTGACCATAATCACCTCCTCTGAGAACTTTATCCTTGAGAACCTCATCAGGGACAGGAATTCTCTCTTTTCTCTCTCTGCCGGGAAACCTGTCGCCGATCAGACTGACCATGAAAACGACAGGGAACTCCAAGCCTTTAGCTTTATGGACTGTTAGAACGCTAACAGCGTCTGCCTCCAGTTCCGCCTCGGCAGTGGCAGGATTATCCCCTACCTGCTGAAGGATATCCAGATACCGGGCAAAAGAAGAAATAGAGTCATCATCTGTTAACTCGGAGAAATTTTTTACCTTATCAAAGAAAATGCGGATATTTTTTATTTTCAACTCCGCCTGAAGGCTCCTTTCCTCAACGAGAGATTTTAGATAACCAGTCCTCTCTAGAAAAGAATAGATTACCCTTCCCGCATTCTGAGAGCTTGCCAGTTGGATAAAATAAAGCAAATCTTCGAAAATTCTCTTGATTTTTACCACAGTAGAATCAGAAATCTCTACCGGACTCTTTCTTCCAGAAATTCTCTTGAAAACTTCATGGAGAGGAAGATTCTTTTTGTGAGCATAATTGGAAATTTTGGTCAGATCGTAAAGATCTGTTTTATATACATCGGAAAGGGCAAGATAAAAGAGGCTCTTGCTGTCTTCAAAATCAGTCAGGGATTTTATGAATGAAATGAGGGTTTTCACCTCGTCCTGAGAATACAATCCCCTGCTTCCAGAAAATCTGAAGGGAACCTCCTTCATGTTTAAAGCCCTGAGGAATGGATCTGCATCTGCATTCCGTCTAACCAGAATGGCAATATCACCGTACTTATAACCCTGTTTAATCTTTTCCAAAATCATATCAGCGACTTTATCTACCTCATGGGAAACAGTATCAAATTGAAGCATGTGGATACTCTTTCCCTTGCTTTTCCGTGATGCCTCCAGGGCTTTATTAATTTTTTCTTTAAATTCCAACCGATCGGGATTATTCTGCTTGATCAGTTGTTGGGCAGAATCAAGGATGGATTGGGTTGAGCGGTAATTCTTATTTAAAACGACCTTCTTATAATTAGGGTAAATCTTCCGAAAATTATAGATATTGCTTAAAGATGCACCTCTAAAGCGAAAAATGCTTTGGTCATCGTCTCCGCAGACAGTCAGGTTCTTGCTTTTTGCTGCCAGGAGCTTTAGCAGCAAGAACTGAATGTAGTTTGTATCCTGGAATTCATCAACAAGAATGTACTTGTATTTATCCTGGAATTCTTCGAGTAAGGAAGGGCGCTTTCGAAAAAGCTCTGCCACCAAAAGAACCTGGTCTTCAAAATCAATCTTTCCTTCCTTCATCAGCAATTCCTGGTACTTATGATAAACTTGGGCCATTTCCAGATGTTTTAAGGCACTCTCCTTTTCCCCGTCATTCGAAGCTTCTGCGCTGAGCCTTTGAGAATATTCCAGATACTCGTCTGGTGTTATATCTTCCTGTTTTAATCTTTTAATAGTACTCAAGAGTTCTTGAATGTGCTTTGTGGGAAAACTCAGGGGACGATAGTAGTCTAAAGGAAACTCGAAGAGGTGCTCTCTAAAAAAAATAGCCTGCTCAACTTCATCGAGAAGCTTGAAATCCGGAGAATAACCCAGTTCCATCACATAGTTCCTCAGCACTCTTTCCCCGAAGGAATTAAAAGTGCTGATCTCTACGAAAGAGTAGCTATAAGGAATCAAGAGATCAACTCTCTCTTCCATTTCATTGGCTGCTTTTTCGGTAAAGGTTACAGCCAGGATTTCTTCGGGTTTGGCTAACTTGGAGGCAATGAGATAAGCGATGCGCTGAGTTATAACTTTTGTTTTTCCTGTTCCAGCCCCCGCAATAATAAGAAGAGGACCCGAACCATAGGTCACTGCCTCCTTTTGGACAGGGTTCAGGTCTTTGAGTAAATGATGCAGACTTTCCTTTTGAGTTGATCGGGGCATGCTCTGAATGATGCGAAAATTGATTTACTTTTCTTTTTTAATGATAACGACTTCATCTGGCTTAACCAGCCAGAGCTTTTCTCGAGCTTTCTTCTCCACTGCTTTTGGATTCTGCTTCAACTCCTCTATCTCCTTCTCCAATCTTCTTTTTTCTATCTCCAGCTGCCCTATCTCTTGAAGCAGAACTTCGTGCTCTTTCTGAGCTCGATATATTTCAATCAATCCTTTCTTTCCAAAAAAAGAGGCGAGGAGCAATACCAAAAAGAAAAAGCCCAATCCTGCGATTAACAGCTTTCTCCGAAAGGATATATTGTCTTTCTCTTTTTTCCTCATCAAGAAATCAACTCCAAGCCAAATCCCATGAGTTTCTCTACTTCTTTCTTTGATCCAGATTCAGCATAGCATCGAATAAGAGGCTCTGTCCCAGAGAGCCTGAGGAGAAACCAGTCATCATCGGCTAAATCTAACTTTATCCCGTCGATAGTTTCTATGTTGAGAACTTTTCTGTCATCGAGGTGGCTTGGAGGATTTTTTATTAGTTTTTTAAGCTTCCTCTCTCTTGCCACATCTAAAGGAATACTCTTCTGCTCTCCCACTCTTTTCCCGTATTTCCGGAACAAATCATTTATCTGTTCCGAGAGTGATTTCCCCAAGGCAGCTATCATTTCTGCAACCAGGAGTCCGGCGAAAATCCCATCTTTTTCTGGAAGATGATCCTTTATGGCGATACAGGCACTCTCTTCTCCCCCAAAAATAATTTTTTTCTGCAGGAAGAGTTCGGACAGGAACTTGAATCCAACAGGAGTTTTATAAAGAGGAAGATTGTATTTTCTGGCGATCCGGTCTATAAGATGAATTGTGGCAACGGATCGAGCCACTCCTCCCCTCCAATTCTTCGTAGTGACAAGGTAATCCAGCAATAAAGAGAGAATCAAGTTTTGAATGACAAAATGTCCTCTCTCATCAACAACTCCGAAACGATCACCGTCACCATCGGTAGCAATTCCTAAATTACATTTTTTAGCCTTGACAAGTTTTTTCAGTTCTCCAAGATTTTCCTCTGAACAGGACGGCGAAATCCCGCCAAAATAGGGATCGATATAGGCATGGATTTCCTCGACAGGAATTTCGTTCTCTTCCAGAATTTCATCCAGATATTCCCGGCTCGTCCCGTAAAGCATATCCACTGCAATCTTGATTTTAGACTTCCGGATGAGATCAAAATCAACCTTCTTCTGGATAAAAGCCAGATAATCTGCCTGAAGGTCAATTTTTTCTATAAACTCATTTTTAGGATACAAGGCACAGAAAGAATATCTTTTCTGCAAAAGTTTTATTTCTTCTTCTATTTTATCTGTTACTTCTGGAAGGGCAGGAGCACCGGTCTCTGTGTTGAATTTCAGGCCGTTATATTCAGGAGGATTAAAGGAAGCTGTGAAATTGATGCCTCCTTGAGCTTTTCTCTTTATGACCTGGTAAGCTTGTGCCTGCGAGGGTGCATCCCTATCTGTCAGAAAAACATGAATCTTGTTGTGGGAGAGAACTTTTGCCGCCTCGAAGGCGAATCTTTCTGATAGAAAACGGGTATCATAATTAACAACGACTGCTATTCGTTTTCCGGGAAATTTCTTCTTTAGGTAATTTGCAGTTGCCTGCACAACCAGTCTGACATTTTGAAAAGTGAACTCCTCCCCCATTATGGCTCGCCATCCTGAAGTCCCGAATTTGATCATCTCTGCTTTTTTCAAAATTAACACAAGAACCGACCAAATGCAATGGGGTAATGGGGTCAGGTCTTGTTTTTTGCCTGCCTCAAAAATCTCATACAAACACATTAAAATTTCATGGCAAGGATGAAAGCGACAAAGATATCTCCTATCTTCAGGATGAGATTTATAGTTTATGTGGAAATCTGTTACTCCACAATATAAATCTAAGTAATTTAAATCGTCGATTACAAACATTTATTGAAAGTAAAGGAAAAAGGAAAAGGCTATCCATCGAAGATTCGGAGGCTATCCAAATAAAGCCTAATATATTTGGGTTAGGTATTAATTTTAATTACATTATAAAACGCCTCTTTTGGTAAGCTTATAAATAAGAAATAATCTTATTGCTATTTTCCTAAACATACAGGATAAAAAAAACTATCTAGGTAACTAGAACCCAAATCCCCTAAAGCCCCGGCTTCCCGATGGTGTAAATGACGCAGTACGGAGTAACGCCTGAATAAGATAGACGGTTGAGGAGTAGAGAAATTCTCAGGAATGTGGGCTAATTTGCTTAGAATCGGAATGATGGCTTTGATTGACAAGTTATTATAATGTTGGATAAGATGGCCAGGTCACAAAGGAAGAAAAAATGCAAATTAAGACTGTTCAACACTTGTAACCACTTGAATATAAACAGTTTATAAGGGCCAATTTTGGGACTTACCCCCATTTTTAGACGGAAAACACCCCAAATAGCTCATTTTGGGCAAAAGTTACCCCCACTTTTCATAAAAAGTTACCCCCACTTTTCGGGCATTTTTCATATATCTATTCAAAATGGTTATTTTTATGTAATTATATGCTATTTCAAGTAGTTATCTTGCAGTTTTTTCGCTATTTTTGGGTAGATTGAGTATTGAACAGGTGCCACCTTTATTATTGAACACCTAAAATTCTATTATTGAACGCTCTTAATTTAGTATTCAGCTACTTTTTTTTAGATGACTAAATTTTTTATCTAATTTAGCTAAGGTATTCAAATAATAAAATTATAAAAATCTGACCCCGTCTGACCCTG
>Ga0307380_10001892_pt1 | contig 30089 bp, 22 predicted proteins | sample UN3MG_FD_202239 | JGI IMG/M metagenome (GOLD analysis project Ga0307380, IMG submission 202239) | Soil microbial communities from Risofladan, Vaasa, Finland - UN-3 | ecosystem: Environmental > Terrestrial > Soil > Coastal area > Acid sulfate soil | place: Finland: Risofladan, Vaasa | collected...
TGCGCAGGGTTTCGACGCTGACTTCCGGATAGCGGTCCGTGAGGTGCGCGCAGACGTTCTCGCAGCCACATTTCGCGAGCATTGAGCAAATGTAGGTGTCGGCGCCGACCGCCATGTACGGGTCTCGCCAGACCAGGTACGCGACGGGGTGCGTCGTGCGTGGGTGTAGGTCGGCGAACGCGGCGCGAATGCTGCCGGCCAGGGCCGCCGCCGCAGCGGTGCGGTCGGTGAGGTTGCCCAGGGCGGCGATGGCGCGCAGGGCGTCTTCGAAATCGGCCACGTCAACGACGTACACGGGAAACGTTTCCGCCAGCGTTTCCACCGTGTCCTGCGGGTTCTCCTCTTTGGCTGCAATGATCAGATCAGGTTTGAGCGTGCGGACACGGTCGATCTCGATATCCTGCGTGCCGCCGACAGTGGCGACGTTTCGCACACGGTCGGCCGGGTGGATGCAGTACGAGGTGCGGCCGACGACCTCCGCGTTCAGCCCCAACGCGAAGAGCGTTTCCGTCAGCGAGGGACAGAGGGAAACGACGCGCCGCGGCGAAGGTCACCTCACGGCCCAGGTCATCTTCTACCGTCTTCGGCATCGATCGGGCTCACTCGCCGTGCCAGCCGGTCTCGCCGAGTGCGACGAAACGTCCGTCTTCGGTCGAAGGAAAGAGCATTCTACGGATCGACGCAAAGCGATTCGATGAAGTCGTTGATGACCTCCCATTCCTCTTCCGTTGCTCCGGAAACATCGGCCACGCCCACGTCGAAAAGGTGGCCGTGCCGATAGTAAAACGCGTCGATCAGCGAGCCTGCCGGCGCTGACGCGACCAGCACCCACCCGGTTTCGCCGTTGGCAAACTCCAGTGCCCGGTCTTCCAGCACGGCCCCACCCAGCATCGGGATCACATCGCGGTTGAACTGGACGACGGTTTCGAGCGTGGTTCCCGGCGCGTCCTGCACGGCGACGGAATAGGCGCGGCCGTCCTGCCCGGTCCACTCGGCAACGAACCAGGGGGTGTCGGCCAGGGGGTTGCCGATCGGCCCGGTGGCGCCGGCGGGCGGATTCACGCCGACCCCGATGTTTTCGTCATGCCAATCGCGCTCGCATTCGGGTAAGCCGCCTTGTTGTGTGTCGGATCCTGCGGGGAGCCCTTGGCCCGACGAACCGGCGGTTGGATCGGTCGGACATCCGCCGATGAGCATGGCGGTTGCAGCGAAGGTCAGAATCACTGCGCGTTTCATCCACTTCTCCCTTCTGCGCGTTTGCGGTTGGCGTGGTTGCCCGCGATGGCCGCCAGGCGAACGGGCCGCCGCTACGGTCCACGCGCACGCCGAGAGGGCAGCGTACGTGCCGGAGTGCAGTTGGGCAACGCCCGCAGGGTGCATGACGGTTCCGGCGGAAGTCCCAGCCCCGTGAGGGGCGATAGTCAGTAGCCGGGGGCGTTAGCCCCCGGAAAACAGCCTTGCAGACGGCAAAGCCCCGAAGGGGCGAAACAAGGCCTGCTGTCGCCCCGCCGGGGCTCGGGGAAACGCGTCGCCCTCACCCCGGGGGCTCGCGCCCCCGGCTACCAACTGCCGCCCGTGCCGGGCTGAACGCCGCCGCCGAAAGCGTCACGCACCCCCGCGCGCAGTCCCACCAGCCGTGCGATTGCACGAGCCGGGCTGTTTGCACTACAGTTCGTGCTTCCACAGGTTGAGGCGCGTGGAGCCCGCACAAAGGAGGTCATGGTTATGCGCGGATCCATTCTGTCGGTGTTGGTGCTTGTGGCCGGGGGGACGAGCGCGGCGTGTGCCCAGTCAAAGCTCGATTGGACGCAGTTGTCGCTTTCCACCAGCCGCGTGGATGAGTTCTTGAAAGCCAATCCCGAGCACGACGGGCGCGGCGTCGTCATCGCCGTGATGGATACCGGCGTCGATCCGTCCATCCCCGGGCTGACGGGCACGCCGGACGGGCAGGTCAAGGTCATCGACGTGCAGGACTTCTCGGGGCAGGGCGATATCGAACTGCACCGGGTGCGGCTGGACGAGCAGGGCCTGCTCATCAACTACGACGAGGAAGGCTCGCCGATCCAATACACGCTGCCGGACCTGCCGGCCGGGCCCGTTGGCGAGCAGCGCCGCTTCTGGTTCGGCTTCCTGGACGAGGCGAAGTTCAAGAACTCCGAGGTGTCGGACCTGAACGATAACGGCCAAACGGACGACGAGTTTCCGATCTGCGTGACCGCGCTGACCGGCGACGGCGACGACCAGGCCGTTTGCTTCGTCGATGCAAACCTCGACCGCAACTTCGCTGACGAGAAGCCGCTGCGGAATTACCGGCTGCAACACGACACGTTCACGCTTGCCCGCGAAAGGCCGGAGCGCGAGATCGAGCCGCTCACGTTCGCGGTGAACATCTTCCTGCGGCAGAGCAAGATCGTCGTGGTTTTCGACGACGGGGCGCACGGCACGCACGTGGCCGGCATCGCGGCGGGGTACCAGATCAACAACCAGCCGGGCTTCAACGGGGTCGCGCCGGGTGCGCAGGTGATGGGGTTGAAGATCAGTGACAACGCCATCGGGGCCGTCAGCGTCACCGAGAGCATGAAGCGCGCGCTCGAGTACGGGGCGCGCTACTCGCGTGAGCACGGCGTGCCGGTGGTGTTCAACATGTCGTTCGGGATCGAGTCGGTGATCGAAGGGAATTCGGATATTGACAAGTTCGCGGACGAGTTCTTGCAGAAGCACCCGGGATTGATCTATTGCACGTCGGCGGGGAACGAGGGGCCGGGGCTGTCAACGGTGGGTACGCCGGCCGCCGCCGCGCGGGCGGTCAGCGTGGCGGCATTGCTGGCGCCGGATACGGCCCGGGATGTGCAGGGCTTCACCCTAAATGCGCCCGTGCTGACGCCGTTCAGCTCGCGTGGCGGCGAGCTGGATAAACCGGACATCGCCACGCCCGGCTGGGCGACCTCCACGGTGCCGCGCTATGTCCGCTCGGGGGATTATTGGGCGGGCACCAGCATGGCCAGCCCCTACGCGGCCGGGCTGTGCGCGCTGCTGATCAGTGATGCGCAGGCCCGGCATCCCGGAAAGATGGTGCGCGGCTGCGACGTTCGGCGGGCGTTGTGCCTGTCGGCGCGGCCGGTAGACGACGCGACCGTGCTGGATGTTGGGTACGGCGTGCCCGATCTGCCCAAGGCGGCTGAGATTCTCGATAAGCTCATGTCGGCTGCTGAGGATGACCCCGTGCTGGGTTATGAGATTTCGACGCCGTGCCCGCAGGGGCACAAGGGGCGCGCGCGAGCGGCGTATTGGCGTAGTACATACTTCCCGACGACCAACCCGCAGGTCTTCACGGTGACACCGGTGTTCGCGCCCGGGATCGACACGGCGGCGCGCACGGCCTTTACGCGGCAGTTCGAATTGCGCTCCACCGTGCCGTGGTGCAGGCTGCCACAGAAGCAGTGCTACCTGCGCAGCGAGCAGCGGGCACGGATCTTCGTTGAATACGACGCGGATCAGCTTACCGATCCCGGACTCCATGTTGGCGTGGTCGAGGCGGTACACGAGGGCGAGGTAGCCTTTCGCCTGGTCAATACGATCGTCGTGCCGTACCGCTTCACGGCCGAAGACGACTTCGCGCGGACGTTCAAGAACCAGGTTGCCAAGGGCTGGAGGTCGCGGCGGTATTTCGTCGCGGTCCCGCCGGGCGCGTGCGCGATGCGGCTTACTCTGTCAGCACCGGAGCGGGAGGAGTCGAAGGCTCGTGTCGCGTGTGTGTACGACCCGACCGGCGGCCGCTTCCGCAGCGGTGTGCCGCGATTGGACACCGAGGCCGGCAATCGCGAAGCCGACTGGACGCTGACCGACGAGCTGACGCCCGGCGTTTGGGAGATCGTTGTGGTGGCGGATCGGCCGGACGCCCAGTGGCCGTACGAGCTGACCGTCGCGTTCTTCGGCTTGCACGCCGAGCCGGACGAAATCACATCGTGGTCGGACGGTTCCGGCGAGCTGACCGTGACCAACCTGTTCGAGCGGCCGGTGATGGCGACGGCGGAAGGGCGGCTGGAGGGCTTCCGCAAGCGCAAGGAGGACAACTTCAAGGGCCTCAAGGACGAGCTGAGCTACACGATCAGTCTCGACGAGCGGTTCAATGCGGCCCGCGTCAACCTGGAGTTCACGCCGGAGAACTACGCGCGGATGACCGACGTGGGCGTGCGGATCGAGGACAGCAGCGGCAAGGCGCTCTACGCCTACGGCTTCAGCAACCGCAAGTTCACCACCACGGTGCGGAACCCGACGCCGGGCGAGGCCGCCACGCTGAAGCTGGTGATCCGGGCCGGTTTCGCCGGGTCGGACGACCAGCGCGAGACGCCGATCACGGTGGATATTGACCACCTGCTGGCGGAGCCGCTATCGATCGACGTTGAGCGCGACGGGGAAAGCAATATTGACTTCATCCCCGGCGTTCCGATCAAGCTGGAGTTCTCGCTCAGCGACCGTCTACCCGACGCCCCCGACGGCACGCGCCCGGTCGGCTACCTGCGGTTCAAGGAACGTGCCACGGGGCAGGCGGTGCTGCGCGTGGCGATCGACATCAACGATTGAATAGCCGTCAGCGGCTGCTGCTGGCAGTCCTGTATGGTGCGTCGCGACCGACCCCACGTGCTATACAGCTTGCGAGGGGCAGCCTAATCGCTGCGGACGGGCTCGCCGCATTCAGGGCAGCGACCGCTCACATTGGCGGTCAAGTCGTAGCCGCATTTCTGGCAGTGACCTGGTGGGAAGCGACGGCGGTCGAACAACCAGAGGAAGGCAGTCGGAATCGTAACGATGAGGAATGGCAGCCACAGAGGAATATACACCAGACGCGCTTGACCTGGGTTCTGGCCGATCATTGGCCACATAAAGCCAAAGCGCTGCGACCACGGCCACCCGCCAGTCACCAACGCGGGGACGCTATGAACCGCCCACCGCTTCTGCGCGCTTGGGTTAACGCCATCGTACCAATGTATCGCCCCCTGCATCAGCATGACGTAGTTGCTGTTCCCAACATATTCCACATAGAACTCTTTGCTCCACACACGCCCGGTGCTTAACCCCCACGCCGCCAGAACCAACACGCAGATTACCGTGCCGATCCACTTGAGCACGCGTCGCGCTGTCTGAAGGCGAGCCATGGCGCTATTCTAACCCGCTGACACTTTTGTAGGGTAGGTCTGGACCCACCTTCTACCCTGTGAAAGACAAGAGCTGGGTCTCGACCGACCCTACGTGATCGCGGTTGCGGTTCGGAGCGGAGGATTTCGAGGGCGGGGAGGAGGTCGTGGGGGCGGAGGGCGGGGGGCAGTTCGCCGAGCGTGGTGAGGACGAAGGTCGTGGAGTTGGCGCGGTTGAGGGAGCCATGGGTGCTGGCGACGTTGCCGATCATGGCATGAAAGAAGCGTGAGCCGTAGCACGCGCCGTCGCGGAGGTTGGCGATCAGGTCCGGCGGGTTCTCGACTGATTCGTGAAACGCGGCCCAGATGCGCGCGAGCGGATCGGGGTAGTAGTGGTCTACCGTCGCGCTGAATAGCGATTCGTCGTCGATCCCGCCGTCAGCCGCCAGTCTTCCGTCTCGGCGGAGTTGTTCGGTGATCGGATTCAGCTTCAGTGGGTCGGCTTCGCGCGTGTCGTAGACGAAGCCGGTCTCGCCTTTGGTGATGCGCGCGTGGCCCGTTCGGTCGCAGACGATGACGGCGTCGTCGGCCGGATAGCAGGCGAATTCCACGTCCTCGTGCCCGACCAGGCAGTTGGCCACGCCGGCCGGGTCGTTTGTGTAGAACGCCGTGTAGGTGACCAGGCCGTAGGAGATCGGCACGACGTCGCGTGGCTCGCGGAGCGACTTGGCTTGCCGATAGCCGCCGCCCTCAAGCGCCTTGCGAAAGGAGATCCGCCGGTTCTCGACCAGGTTGTGGCCGTGGTCGGCTGTCAGGGTGATCTTCACGCGCCCGCGCCGCTCGAACACGATCTGCTCGCAGAGGCGGTCCACAGTACGCAGGTACTTCAGAATGGCCTCGCGCCCGCCGCGCGTTCCCAGGCCGGCTGTGCCGACCGTGTACGCGTACCGCTCGCCATCCTCGATCGACCGAAATGTGCGGATGATGCCGTTGATTTCATGGTCGAAAAGCGCCTGCGGGTTGAGGTAGGCCTGGGCGTCCCACCAGAATGAGCAACGGTAATCCATCTGTTCGAGCCAGCGGGAGTTGCGCGCGCTGAGGTACACCGCGGTGCCGTCGGTCAGACGGTTGGCCCGCCGATCGAAGTAGAGGGCCTCGTACGCCAGGCACCGACCGGTGTGAAAGAATTCGTTCAGGGCCAGATCGGTCATACTGGGAAAGCCGCAGATGACCTTTGCGGGTGGGTGGAAGAAGCGAAAGTGCCCCTCGCGGTAAAGCTGGTCAACCAGCTCAAACGGCACGCCGTCCAGCACGATGACGAAGTGCGGGCATTCGGCCGGGTCGATGGCGTCCAGGTCGATGCGCTCGCCGGGCTGCTCGGACCGCTCGGCCGCGTAAGCGAGGGCGTGTTTGCGCCCGCCCGGTCGCTGGTATTGCCAGAAATCCGCTCGCTGGTCGCGGTCGGTGTCGAAGGCGAGGACGGTCTCGTTGGTCTCGGCTCGAACCTCAATGGGGGCGGGGAAGCTCGGCTGCGACGCGCATCCGCAGCCGACCCACAGGCTCACGATTGTCGGCAGCCCGGCTGTCAGCGCCGCGACGCACCGTGTACGCGTGCCTAGGTTCATACCGATCGCCTCCACAACACAGCATGCGCGGAGCGTTCGGGTTCGTCCAGCCAGCCTTTTGTCTTACGGCGATGCCCGATCCGGGCGGCCTGGGAGCGGTCTGCGGCATCTATGCCGGGCCCCGGTCGGGGAGTCAGGCCTGCTGAGCGGCGGGTGTCTCGTTTTGGGTCGGTGTGGGAGCGCTGTCACCAAGTTCCTGGTCCGTGCGAATCGGATCCGTGTTCGGAAGGCGGACCCGGTGGACGTCGTCGCGCAAGTGCGTGAGCCGGGTCTCCAGATCCTTCAGTCGCCATCGGAACTCACACCCTCCCATTTCCGCCACGGTCTTCAGCGAGATCGCGACGACTCTGCGGGTTGCTCGGGCCAGGACCGGAGATAAGGATGATTCGCTCAGGCCGCCTTTGGTCAGGGTTGTGTGCCGGGCATCGTGGTTGCTGACAACGGCGGCAGCGCGGTGCTCAGGCGGGAGTGGGGGCGGCAGCGCAGGCGCGCTAAGCCCTTTCCATGCCAGCGCGTTTGGAGGATCTTGCACGGAGAATCCTCGGCCGACGATCGTGTGGGCGGCGGTCAGCACATCCTCCGCCCCGATTCGCTGCCGATCCTCGCCGTACGCGTCAATCATGGCATTGTCGCACACCTGGTTGATCAGCCCGGGGTTGCCGTGCGTGAGGTGATGGAGCTGGGTGACGGCCTCGTCGGTGAAGATCTCGGCGCCCTGGCCGTCGACGGCCGCGACGCGGCAGCGGACGTACTCGTGCACTTGCTCGCAGGTCAGCGGCTGGAGCACGTAGGTTCGGAACAGGCGGCGGCGCAGGCGCGTCAAGGCGGGCGTCGCGAGCACCCGCCCGAGCGACGGGAGCCCGAAGAGGGCAACGTTCGGGGGACGCACGCCGATCGCCTCAGAGGCCAGTAGAGACACGATGTCGCGCCAAGCCGCGCGCGGGAGTTCGTCGGCGTTATCGACGATCAGGAGCGCCGTGGTCATGTCGGGGGAGCGGGCGCGCCACCACGCGGAAAGTGTGGTCTGTTTTGCGGCGGACTCATTGGCTGCTCTGTTGAACGAGCCCGGCGGATAGATGTTCACTACCGGCGAACTGTCCGATTGCTCGAGGCCATGGATCCACAGGATGGTGGTACATTGGCCGACAGCCTGACAGAGCAAGCGTGCCAGCAGCGTCTTGCCGGAGCCTGATTCGCCGAGTACGACGCAGCAGCCTTTGTGGGCCTGGACGGTGTATTGCAGGGTGGCGACGGCCTCTTCGTGTGAAGGGGTGGCGTAGAAGAGGCGCGGGTCGGGCGTGACTTCAAAGGGTGGCGAACGCAGTCGAAAGTGGTCGTGCGCGCTCATGGTGCAACTCCGTGGTACGAGTGCATCATGCATATCGGCTGGCGGGGGAGGGTCCTAAAAGGCAGGTGGTGGCCCCGATACAAAGTGAGGTCTGCTTGCATCTAATTTCACAGGGGCAGTGCTTTGGTCGATAACGCCTGCGTGGGGAAGAGTTGCGGACTATGTCCGTCAGGGAGGATGCGGACAGGATTATAGGACCCAACGACCATGCGGGGCAGCTCTCAACCGCTTGGCCGGTCACCCTGCCGGCGAGACGGCCCCCGGCACGTCGTCGTGCGCGGGATGATCGCGTTGGCCGTCGTCGTGGCATGTGGTGTGGCCGGTTGCGGGCCGACGCACGGGCAGCTCGTGGAGTTCCTGCGCTCCCACGAACTCGTTACTTCTACAGGGCATTACACGGTGTTGCCGCCCGACGCCATCACCATCCACGCCCCCGCAGCGCCGGAAATCGACGGGGTGAGCCAGACGGTCCGCCCGGACGGGAAAGTCGCGTTCCGCCTGCTGGGCGAGGTGCAGCTGGCGGGTCTGACCACGAAGGAGATTGCCGAAAAGCTGGAGGCGCAACTTTCGCGTTACTACGTCGAGCCGGAAGTTGTGGTGGAGATCGCGGCCTATCGCAGCCAGTTCTATTACGTTTTCGGGCAGGTCGCCAGACCGGGGGCCAAACCGTACACCGGTCGGGACACGCTGCTGAAGGCGTTGGCGGACGCCAAACCGACGTTCCTGGCGTGGCGTTCGCAGGTGCGCGTCGTGCGGCCCTCACCCGATGAGAAGCAGCGCAAGATCATCATCGTCGATCTCGACGAGATGGTTCGCAGCGGGGACGTGAACAGAAACTTCCTGCTGCAAGAGGGAGATATTATCGAGGTTCCGCCCACGCCCCTGGCCTGGCTGGGCCTGCGCGTGCGTGAGTTGCTTTACCCGCTGCAACCAGCGATGCGGACCTATCAGGAGCCGACAACCGTCATCCGGGCAACGGATGTTTACGAGGACGGATTCGACACTGGCTCTGACGGCGATTGAACGTCGGCGAAGCCCCTGATGTCGCCGACGCGGAGATCGCGAGGCTAGCAGCAAGCGATGGCTACACAGCCTGACCGAGCTTTTGAAGACCTGCGCAACACGGTCAACGAATACGCCCGCATTGTCCGCGGTCGTTGGCGGCTGGGGCTGATCGGCGTGGGCATCGTGGGCTCGCTCGCGTTTTGGTGCAGTCAATATCTGCCACGCCAATATCGTGCCACGACCCTTTTCGAGCGCCGCGACGACGTGGTGCTGCGGAACCTGATCCAGCGGAACTCTCCCTACAGCTTCGATACGCTCAAGTCGAGCATCGCCATGGACATGACCGGCTCGCGGGCCCTGGCCAAGGCCGGCGTCCAGCTGGGAATGTTGCCCGTTGAGGAATTCTCGGCGGGCGGGCCGCTGAGCGACCGGCAACTGAGGATGCTCGACGGGGTGCGGGGACGATACAAGCTCGGGGCGACGATCCGGCTGATCCACAGTTCGCCGAGCCTCGACACCATCGAGCTGTGCTGCGAGGCGAACGATCCGCAGGTCGCCCGTCGGTTCGTGGTCGCCCTGCGCGACCTTTACATCCGCGACACACGCGAGCGGATCAGCGAGATCCTCTCCGGCACGAAAGAGTTCTTCGAGCTGGAGGTCGAGCGTTATCGCCGACGGGCAGTGGCCGTCCATCAGGAGTTGCGCCAGCGGTTCGAGGAATTCCCGGGCATCGACCCGCTGGACCCGGGCAGCGCCGGAAGTCGCCTGGAATCGCTGCGCCTGGAACGCGACCGGCTGGCGCAACGGCAGGCGGAACTTCAAGCGCAGATCGCGGCCCGCGAGCAATTCCTGGTCTCGGCGCCGGTGATGGAGGCGGATGAGGTGGAGGCGGCCGGCGCGTCGCAGCCGCCGGTGTTACCCGGTACGGAGGCGGCCATCCACGGCAGGATCGCCGAGGTCGAGGCTCAGATTGCCGAGGCGATGACGGTCAACCGTATGACCCGGGAGCACCCCGCGGTCAAGACGCTGTACCGCAAGCTGGAGGGGCTGCGTGCGGCGCGGCGTGCGATTCGCGCATCGGCCGCAACCACCAAGGCGGCCCAGGACGCGCCTGCCGACGCGGGCCAGCCCCGAGCCAAAGTCCATCCCCAGTGGTATGCCCAGCGTCTGCGGGTGGAGCTCGAGCTTGACGCGCTGCGCAAACAACTGGAGGTCGTGCGCCCGCGCTGCGAAGAGGCCGTGGCGCGCGCGCAACGGATCGAGATCTTGTACGACGAACTGACGCAGAAAGGCGAGGAGCTCCACAGTCTGGAGGACAAGTACACGCAGGATACGGCTACGGCGGTGGCGTGGCACCAGTATCTCGGGCAGCTTAATCGCATTCTGGCCGCCGAGAGCGAGCAGCGCGGCACCCAGTTCACGCTGCTCGAGGATCCCAAGCAGATCAACCATGCCACCTCGCCGCGCGTCGGTTCGGTTTTCGCCGTCTGTTGGGGCATCGGGCTGGCGGCAGCGGTGCTGCTGGTGGCGCTGGCGGAGCTGCTGGACCGGACCTTCCGCTCGCCCGGTCAGGTGACGCGCGTATTGGGCGTACCGGTGCTGGAGTGTGTGCGTGTCATTCCCACGCCGAGGGAACGCCGTCGCCGCTGGACCGCGCGGCTGACCTGGACGCCTGCGCTGGGGATTCTGTTGGCCTGCCTGTTTGTGACCGCGTCGCTGGCGTATTCGAGCCTGGAACGGCCGGCGTTGCACCAGCGGGCGATCGCCAAGCTGGACCACGCGCTGAGTAAGCTCGGCGTCCCGCCGACGTCGTTGGCAGAGGAGCATTCGCGTTGAGGTGCCCCCCGTGGGCTTGATGACGGAAGTAATGAAGAAGATGCGGGAGCAAGCGGGCCAGCGGGAGGTCCGCGCGCTTGAGGGGCCGAGCGAGGACCGCCCGGCGGACGAGCAGGTCGGCCCCGCGGAAACACCCGACCCGCGGTCCGCCTTTGTCTCGAGCGACGACGCGACGGAGGCGAGGGCCTCGTCCGGCGAGGTGACCGGCCCGCCCGCTCCCACAACGCCCGCCGCACCGCCCCTCAGCCCCGAGACAGTCGTGTGGAACGCCAAGGACGTAGACCCGGCGGTGATCGCGTTCCACGACCGTTGCTCGGGGATCTGCGAGCAATACCGCTCGGTGCGTGCGCGCCTGTTGACGATGAACGCCGCGGCGGCGCGCCAGGTCATCGCCATCACCAGCAGCGTGCCCCAGGAAGGCAAGAGCGTGACCACGGTCAATCTCGGTCTGGTGATGGCCGAGGGCGGAGAGCACAACATTCTGATCGCGGACGCCGACTTCCGGCGTACCTCGCTGGCACGCATGCTGGGGATCAAAGGCGCACCGGGGCTGGCCGAGTTGGTGCGTGGGGAGGCGGAGCTGAGCGAAGTGCTACAGCCCACGCCCTGCCCGAATCTCAAGATCATTCCGGCCGGGGCCAGCGCGGGCAAGAGCTACGCGGAACTGCTGGGCGGTCCCCCGGCCCGAGCGATTCTGGCCGATTTCCGCGCGCTCTTCCACTATACGTTCCTGGACACGCCCCCGGTCACGACCGTCTCGGACGTGAGCATGCTGGCCCCGCATTGCGATGGGACGATCATGGTGATCGAGATGCGTCGCACGCCGGAACCCACCGTCCAGCAGGCCGTTCGCACGCTGCAAACGAACAACGTGAAGGTATTGGGCTGTATCCTCTCGCGGCACCCGGATCGTCCCTCGCGCTACTATGACCGGTACTACTACAACTACTACCGCAACGATTGAGTCCACACGAACCGCGAGCGTCAGCGATCCGTCGGTCCGGCTCACCCCGGTTGTCTCCTCCCTCTCCGCTGAGCCGCGACCGTCAGCAAGCGCTCCGCACGACCGCGCGCGCACCGCCTGGAGCGCCTACGTCGAGAGTGCTCCCCGTGCCACCCTGTTCCACCACCCGCTCTGGTCCGAGGCCGTCCAGGCCGTCTTCGGACACGAGCCGCTGCACCTGGTCGCCAAACGGGGCGAGAATATCGTCGGCCTGCTCCCGCTGATGGAAGTCCGCAGCCTGCTCGCCGGTCGGCTGCTCGTCAGCATGCCCTACGCCACCTACGGCGGCATCCTGGCCGACGACGAGGAAGTCCGTGACGCACTGGCGGCCGAGGCCGTCCAGCTCGCTTGGCGGCGCGGGGCGCGGGTTCTCGAGCTGCGCTCTGCCCAAGCCACGATTCCCGGGTTCGAGCTGGACGAGCGCTACGCCGGATTCTTACGCGCGCTGCCGCAGCGCCTCGACGACCTCCAGACGTTCCTGCCCCGCAAGGCTCGTGCCGCGGCACGGCAGGCCCGGCAGCGCGAACAGCTCACCGTCCGCCACGACACGGGTGGCACCGACATCGGCAACGCCGACTTGCAGCTCGTGGAGCTCGTCTGGACCCTCTATGCGCGCAACATGCGCCGACTCGGCTCACTCGCCTACCCGCGCCGGTTCTTCACCGAGCTCGTCCGTCGCCTCCGTAAGCGGGCCTGGGTCACGACCGTCTGGCGAGATCGGCGACCCGTCGCCGGTTTGCTCAGCTTCGTCTTCAGCGACACCGTTATGCCCTACTTCGTGGGCGTTGACGAGCGTGTCCGCTGCACCGGCTGCACCAACCTGCTGTATCTGACCGTCATGGAACGGGCGGTGGCCTGCGGGCTGCGCCGTTTCGATTTCGGACGCAGTCGCCGAGACAACCACGGCTCGTTCGCTTTCAAGTGCAACCAGGGCTTTGAGCCGCAGGTCCTGGGGTACCAACGCTGTGTTCCGCCCGGTCGCAAGGCTCCTGATCTGACGCCGAGCAATCCCCGCTTCGCCCTTGCCCGGCGTCTGTGGCGGCACCTGCCCCTGTGGCTGACGTCTCGACTTGGGGGGTGGTTGTCGAGGTCGATTCCGGGTTGAGGGTGGCATGATGAAACTCCTGATGTTGACCCACCGCTTCCCCTACCCCCCCGTCCGGGGTGACCGCATCCGGGCCTGGGGTGAGCTCGAATACCTTTCGCGCCGACACGACGTTTGGCTGGCCTGTGTGGACCGGGCCAGGCCCTGGCCGGCGCAGTTGGCAGAAGCCGAACGCCGATGCCGCGACGTGGCGGTGTGCGTGCGCTCCCGCGCGGCGTGTTTACTGCGGGGTGGGTTGAGCCTCCTGTGTGGTCGCAGCCTGACGGAGGGGTACTTTGCCGATCGGGGGCTCGCGCGGGTGCTGCGATCTTGGGCCGAAGAGATCCCGTTTGACGCGGTGCTCACGTTCTCGTCGGCCATGGCCCCGTACGCGGAACTCGTCGGCGCCCTCCGGCGGGCCCTCGACATGAATGACGTGGACAGCTTCAAGTGGCGGAGCTACGCCGACCAGGCAATGCCGCCGCTGAACTGGCTGTACCGGCTGGAGGCGCGGCGACTGGCCGCCGCGGAGTCCGCTTGGGTCCGCGCACAGGATGTTACTCTGTTGGTGAATGAGCGCGAGCGCCGCAAGCTGGGGGACTGGGTCGAGCCGTCGCGCTCGGCGGTGGTGCGCACGGGGGTGGATCTCTCGCGGTACAGGCAGGTGGGCGTTGGGCCGGAGGGGATCTCGGTGCCGGCGGAACCCGTTGTAGGCACGCTAGGCTCGATGTGCTATGCCCCTAATGTCCGCGCGGTGAACTGGTTTGCCCGGCACGTCTGGCCGGTGGTTAAGCGTTCGCGGCCGCAGGCGCGCTGGCTGGTGGTGGGCAACCGCCCGAGGCGGAGCGTCCGCCGCTGGCACCAGCCGCCCGACATCACCGTTACCGGTTTCGTTCCCGACGTGCGGCCGTATCTGCGACGGATGCGTGTTTTCGCCGTTCCGGTCACCGGCGACATTGGTGTGCAGACCAAGCTGATCGAGGCGATGGCGGCCGGCAAAGCGGCGGTGGTGACGCCGGACGCCGCCGCCGGCATCGATTACGGCAACGAGCCGCCATTCCTGGTGGCCGAGACGGCAGAGGAATATTCTCAGTGTGTGCTGCGGTTGCTCAGTGACGATCGACTGGTCGGTGAGCTGGGGGCGCGGGCTCGTGCGGTGGTGGAAGCCAACTACCGGGTTGAGGAGCAGGTCCGGTTGATCGAGCGGTGGCTGCAGCCTGACGGGGCGGCAGATCAGCCCGCGGCCGAACCGCGACCGACGGCGAGCGGCCAGTCCGGCGAAGCCCGCTCGGCAAGGCCCTGCGAGGTGGTGAACGCTTGATCCGCGGCCGCAACATCGTCTGCCTGGCCAGCAACTGGTTCGAGCACCCGACCAGCAAGCACCACGTGATGCGCATCCTTTCCGAGCTCAATCACGTCCTGTGGGTGAACTATCACGCCTCGCGCCGCCCGAAGCTCGGCGGGCGCGACGCACGGATGATCGCCCGGCGTCTGCGACAGGTGTGCGGCGGGGCGCGCCGCGTTTCGCCGACGCTGGAGGTCTTGTCGCCGTTGCTCGTGCCCGTGCCGGATTCGCGGCTGGCGCGCTATGTCAACGGGCGTGTGCTGGCCAGACAGATCAGAGCCGCGCTACGGCGGGCGGGACGCCCGCACTCCCCGCGGGTCGCGGCGCGGCCGATGCAGTTGTGGCTGTTCACGCCGGACGTGCCGGAGCTGATCGATCTGCTGCCGGCGGAACGTGTCGTTTATTACTGTGTGGATGACTTTGCCGCGTTTGCGGGTTTCGACGCGGGGCTGGTGGCCGAGCTGGAAGGCAGGACGATCGCGGGCAGCGACATTGTCATCACTACCTCGGCCAAGCTGTACGAGCAGCGCCGGCCGCTGCATGCGAACACGCACTTGGTCCTGCACGGGGTTGATTACGACCACTTCGCCGCGGCGGCCGACCTGTCGCCCGACGCCATCCCCGACGACATCAAGCACCTTCCGCGGCCGGTGCTGGGCTACTTCGGTCTGATCAGCGACTACGTAGATCTGGAGCTGCTCGGCCAGGCGGCCCGCCGTCGGCCGGACTGGTCGTTCGTGCTCATCGGCGAGGCGCGCTGCGATCTGGGCTGGCTGCAAGGGCTGAGTAACGTGCACGTTCTCGGGGGGCGGCCATACAAGGAGCTTCCGGCGTATTGCCGTGGTTTCGACGTGGGGCTGATCCCGTTCCGGATGAACCGTCTGACGCGGGCGGTGAACCCGATCAAGCTGCGTGAGTACCTGGCGGCCGGGCTCCCGGTCGTCTCGGCCCCCTTGCCCGAGGTGAATCGCTACGCCCATCGGCAGGCAGGATGTCCGTCCCACCCGCCGGGATGCTCCTGCCACGCCGTCTACACGGCGGAGGGGCTGGACGAATTCCTGGCGGCCTGCGTGGCCGCTCTGCAGGCCGGCGGCGCGGCCAACCGCCGGGCGCGACAGGCCCTGGTCCGGAGCGAGGGTTGGCGTGCACGGGTCGAGTTGCTGTCGGAGATTGTAAGCCGGTGTCCCAGCCAGGCGTGGAAACGCGAAGAGCTTGAATGCCCCATCACAGTCGGATGAGCAGCATCGTCGCCGCGATCAGCGTCAGTCCCACCAACAGCATTGTCGATACGGCCCGATCGTGCGGCTCTCGGCGTACGGGGCGCGCGCGTTGCCGCTTGCGATGATAGTGGCGCGCCGGCAGCAGTACCACGTCCTTGACGGCCAACGGCTGCGCGCAAGTGGCGCACAGATGCTCGGTGTCCAGCTCGCCGGGGCGCATCCGATGGCGATGACCGCATCGCCGGCAACTCAGGTGGACGTGTGCCGGGATCAGAACACGCCCGCCGCAACTTCCGCAGCGAATTGTGTGCCCGCTGAGCGAGCGCTGGATCTTGGCCCGGCAGCGCCCGCAACGGAACGCCGGTGTGCCGGCGGACGTCGCCGCCGCCGTCCCCACGTCGGGGGCGAGACCGGGCGCGGGCGCGAGTTCGCGGGCAAGATGCCCGCACTCCCCGACGGCGGGGTCTCGTCCTGGCGCAACGGCCGACGCCTCTGCCGGATCCGCTTCGGCAAGCTGGCAAACGGCGTGTCCCATATCAAATGAATCGCCAAGTCGGCGGCGTCACGTTAGTAGGGAGCCGATCCGCCACAGCGCGGATTATGCTCGTGACGGTAGTGGGGCAACCGAAATCTACGCCGGTCGGCTCGGCATCCGATAAGTACTTTATGGACGCGCAGCCAACCGCCCCCGCTGTCACGCAGCCCGCTGCTCGCGGCGATCGCGCGGGTAGGGGCAAACGTAGGGGCAAAGATCATCTTTGCCCTCCCGGCCCTCCCGGCACGTTGGCCTGTCTGACGGTTGACGTCGAGGAGTACTTCCACGCGGAGGTGTATGCGGGATGCCTCGGCCGGGAGCAGTGGCCGCAAATGCCGCGGCGGGCGGCCCCGTTCGTGGAGCGACTGGCAGCTCTGCTCCAACGCCACGAGAGCAGGGCCACCTTCTTCGTCCTCGGCTGGATGGTGGAACGCATGGCCCCGCTGCTACGCCACTTGGCGTCGCAGGGACACGAGATCGCCTGCCACGGCGACGCCCATGATCACCTGTCGCGGATGACGCCGCAGACGCTGCGTGAGGACCTGCGCCGCGCCCGCGGCCGGATTGAAGACGCGCTTGGCATCCGCCCGTGGGGCTACCGCGCGCCGACCTTCTCCCTCACCCGGGCGAGTGCCTGGGCGCTCGATGTGATCATCGAGGCCGGCTTCGACTACGACGCGAGCATCTTCCCGATCCGTCACGATCGCTACGGCGTGCCGGACGCTCCCGTGTTGCCGTTTTGGGTGGTGGCCCCGTGCGGGGCGCGCTTGCTCGAGTTCCCGCCGCTTACGCTCGACTGCGGTCCCCTGCGCGTCCCGGTTGGCGGCGGAGGGTACGTGCGGCTGCTGCCGGGTGGCGTATTGCGGCGCTGCGTGGCGTGGCGTGTCCGCCGGGGTCAGCCGGTCATGATCTACGTGCACCCGTGGGAGCTCGACGCCGGCCAGCCGCGGCTCGCTGTCGGCCGATTATCCCAATGGCGGCACCGCGTGAATCTGCGCACCACCGAGGCGAAACTCGAGCGGCTGCTGGCGGCGTTCCGTTTCGATACGGCGCGGAACGTGTTGGACCGCATCAGATCAGACGGCGATCTGCCGGTGTTTGAGCTCTCGCCTGGCGCCGATCCGTACTGAGCGAGGCCGATATGGGGGTCTACGAATCCCGCGCGGGGCCGCATACCACCTCGAACTCGGCGTAGTCGGGCGCTACGTCCGAGACCACGTAGCGCCGTTTACCAGACGGGTCCGGGGGGATGCGTTCAACGACGCGGCAGTCCACCTTGATGCGCGGCCCGAACAGCTCGCGGTAGCGCTGCTGGACACAAGGGATGGTCGCCGGGGTGAACCGTTCGTCAACGACCAACAGCACCTCGAACGCGTCGAGCTCGCGCTGGAGGGTCTTGAATTCCACGATCCCCGGCTGGTCGCGCAGCACGTGCGACGTGACCGCGCCGTGGCACAGTTGACCGTCGGGCAGCGCGATGAAGCCCGTGATCTTGCCGCCCGCGACCCACAGCAGCGGGAACGGCAGCCCGCACGGACATGGCTCGCGCAATAGCGTGCCGACGTCGCCGATGCGATAGCGGATCATCGGCTGGGCGCGCGTGTTCAGCGTGGTGCAGAGGATGTCGCCGCAGCGACCCGCCGCGAGGGGAAGCCCATCGCCCACAATCTCGACGTGTATGTGGGGTGCGACGACGTGCATACGTCCCTGGGGGCAATCGTGTGCGATTAGACCCACCTCGCGGCTGCCGTATTCGGAAACCACGCGGCAGCCGAAGACCTCGCGGAGCTGGGCGACCTGGTCGGCGGTGACCTCTTCACCGGTTAGCACGACCAGTCGCAGCCAGGGGAAGTCCGCCGGCCCGTATCGTCGCGCCGCGTGCCGGGCTAACAGCGCCGCCGCGCTCGGATAGCCGTACAGGACGCGTGGCTTGAACGACGCGATCCTTGCCAGGTGTACGTCCATCTGCGTGGCGGACATCTCGAAGGCGTCCAGGAGGATCTCGTTCAGGAAGCGGTCGCGCCAGCGTTTGAGTCGCGACGTCTTTGATTCGATGGGGGAACCCCAGAGGTACGCGCGTCGAACAAACCCTGCATGAACAGCCGCGCGGCCAGTTGCTGCGCCTGGCGAATGCGGTCGATGAAGAAGTGCAGTGTATCGCCGCTGGTTCCGCCGCTGCTATGCGGGATCGGTCCGCCCGGCACGGCGCGATACACCATCTCGTCTCGGTGTGCCCGCAGGTCGGCCTTGCTGAGCGCGGGGAGTTTGGCGAGCTCGGCGTAGGGATCGGCGGCGCGCGAATCGAGGCCGCACCGCTTGAACAGGGGGCCGAAGTAGGGGAGGTGTTCCTCGGCAAAGCAGAGCAGGTCGCGCAGATGCGCCGCGCATTGGCGTTGGACGGCTACGGGCGGCAGGGCCGCGAGCCGGGCGAGGGCGTGCAACTCCCGGAGCGTGTGGCGTCCGCGCAGCCGTTCGTGCAGGGGGTACGTCACGTGCCGGGCGAACCAGTCTTGTGCGCTCATGCGCGGTGTGCCCTCAATGTCGCGTAGCGATGGCCGTCGGCTCCGGGCGGTCGGCGTCCGGACTTCGGTGCTCGCTTGGTGGATGGCGTGTGTGAGCCGCGGGCTCCGGGAAGGGGGGCATGGGGGCGCAGACTGAAGTCCGCGGCTCGTCTCCTGGTCCTCGCCGGGTGAGCCATCGCGGGAGAATGCTCTCGTACAGGCGCGCCACGCGGCGCACCTGTTGATCGATGTTGTAGTTCGCTGCCACGTGCGATCGTAACGCCTGGCCGATGCGTCGCCGCAACGGCTCATCAAGTGCCAGGCTTGTCATCTCGCGTGCCAGGGTGGCCGGGTTGTGCGGCGGAACGAGTGGGGCGAGGCGTTCGCAAAAGCGCGAGCGGCCCGGCGGTCGCGGCATCAATACGTCCGGCACGGCGCCCACGGCCGTGGCGATCGCGGGCAACCCGGCCGCCGCCGCTTCGAGGATGGTGAACGGCAGGCCTTCGCTATGGCTGGGATGTACGAGGCAATCGGCCGACGCAAGCAAGCGGCCCTTCTCCGCGCCCTGCACCGGGCCGTGGAACGTCACCCTTTGCGTGAGTCCTGCCTGGGCGATGCGTTGTTCCCACGCGGACCGATCAGGAGGTGGCGCCGGGCCGGCGATCAGCAGGTGGAACGGGGTGCCGCCCTGTTCGAGCAGGCTTGCCGCTTCGATCAGGTCGCCCAACCCTTTCGGCTCGGCCAGCGGCCCGAGAAACAGGAATCGGCACGGCGCGCGGCCTGCCGATTCGGCGCCCGTTGACGGTCGCGGTTCGTGTTCCTTCGCGTGTGGTTCGTGCGCGGGGAGCGCGACTCCGTTGGGGATCACGAGCACCCGCGCCCGTCCCACGAAGGGGCTGAGCCAGGCTCTCCAGCTCGGCGACAGGACCACGACCGCGTCGGTGAGCTCACACCCGCGGCGGATGAGCCAACGTCCCGCCATGCCGCTGTCGGCGCAGAACCGCGCGAACCGCCCGCCGCGAATGTGCAAAACGGTCTTTCGCCCGAGGAGTTTGACCAACGCCAGATCGAGCAGGTTGCGGTAGAAGGTGAAATAGCTGCAGGTGTGGATGTGGACCAGCGTGATCCGCTGATGGATGAGCACGTGCCCGAGCCGCAGCAGCGCCGCGAGATGCCGGGTCCCGGACGCGAACTTGAGCGCCCATCGCCGTAGCGGCCCGTGCGCTTGGGCATGGTTTGTCCGGGCCTGGTCAGTGGTGGTTGCGAAGCGGTGCAGGTCATACGACTCGCGAAGCGGGGAGGTCATCAACCCGTCGATGGCAGTGACCATGCCGCCGATCTGTGGTGCCGCCGGGCCGACCATCAGCACGCCCGGCCGCCGCCGGCAAATGGTGGAGCGGTCTGCCCGGCTGACGTTCCGCCTTGGGCGCAGGCAGTCGGCGTAGAGCTGCTCGTAGCGCTGCACCATCCGATCGGTGGTGTACCAGCGGGCGTGGTCCTCGGCGGCGCGGGCGGCGCGCCGACACGCCGCGCTGCGGTCGCGCAGCGCGTAGCGCAGGGCCGTGGCCAGCGCGGGCGGATTGCCTGGTGGGACAAGTACGCCCGTCTGGTTGTGGCGCAGCAGGAAGCGCCGCGGGTCGGCGTGCGTGTCCAGGCGGCCGACATCGCCCACCGCCGTCGCCACCACCGGGACCGACTGCGCCATGGCCTCGAGCACGACGTTGGGCATACCCTCGGTGCGGCTGCTGAGGCACAGCACGTCTGCCCCGGGCATCAATTGCCAGGCGTCGTCCACTTGGCCGGGGAAGAGGGCGTGGTCGGCGAGGCCCAGGTTCTGCCGCTCGCGCTGCACCTCGGCCCAATAGGCGGGGTCCGGCGTTGCACCGACGCACACGAGGGTGGCGTCGGGCCGCTGGCGGCGCAAGAGGGCAAAAGCCCGCAGAAGCCCGCAAATGTCCTTCTCGACCCGGATGTTCGCTACGCTGACGATGACCGGACTACGCAAGCTTCGGCCGCACAGTTCCTCCAGACGCGTACGCGCGCGTTGCGGCGCGAGCGGTTGCAGGTCGATGCCGTTGGGGATGTGCATTGCCGTGCGGGCCACGCGGCCGTGCGGCAATCTCTCGCGCGCCGAGGCGCAATTGACTACGACGCGCTCGACAAACGGATCCAGGCGATCCGCCAGCCGGCCGTAGCGGCTCGGCCCGCCCAGCGGCCAGCCGTGCCGAACGTGAACGAGCGGAAGACCCAGCAGCTTGGCCGCCGGAAAGACCCAGGCCAAGGCGGCACAACTGTGGGCGTGGACGATCTGGACGCGGTCGGAGCGCAGCCAGCGGGCCAGACGCCAGGCTAGCAGGGGACTACGCCCGACGGCGCGCGCCTCGCGCACAATCACACCGGCGGCGCGCAAGTGCTCGGTGGGCGTCTCGGCGTGCTTCAGGCTATAGACGAATACCCGCTGGCCGCGACGAGCCAGCCCCGCCGCGAGCCGCCGCACCACACCTTCGGCGCCGCCCCCGGCGAGCGTGTCGATGAGTAGCGCGATGTTCACTGCAGCTTTCCTGTGACCGGCGGGGCGTCGAGTTCGTCCATGACCGGTGGTGCCGGCAGCGCGCTGGTGAGCGCGTCGGGAGCATCTCGGCGGTCGGTCTGCGCAAAGATACCCGCGGCCACATTATCCAGACAGCACGCCAGACCAACCAGTATCCAGAACCCCTCCGTGTAGAGCCGTGTGGTGAACAGGCCGCAGGCGAGATAGCCGACCAGTGCGGTCCGCAGGGCCATCGCGTGCCAGCCGAGATGAAAGCGCATCGGCCGCTGGGCTACCTCGATCGGCAGCACGGGGTCCAGTTGATTGGCCTGTCTGCGGACGAGCGTGAGCCGATGCAGCGCGACGCCGATGATCGCCAGGAAGACGATCAACCCCGGGATGCCGAGCTCGGCCAGGCAGGCCAGGAGCGTGTTATGCGCGCTGCGCGTGTAGGCCAGGCCCGGGACGTACTCTTTCACGACCTGGTGGAAGTTCCCGATGCCGATGCCGAGCGGGTAATCGCGTGTCATTTCGAGTGCCGCGCGCCAGTAGGCGATGCGGCTGGTGACGGCGGTGTCTTCGCTGTAGGCGGAGACGCTGGCCATGCGCTTCCACCAGGTGGGATCGGCAAGTTGGGTTGCCAGCAACGCCCCGACCACGATCGCGGCCCAGCCCTTGGCGCGGTACTTGCGGGGCAAGGAGAACGCCGCGACCACGCACATGGCGACGATGCCGACGATGGCGTTGCGCGTGCGGGTCATCACGATGGTGTTGACGGCCAGTGCGCCGATCATGAGGACCATCCCGCGGCTCCACCAGTGGCGGGCCATGAAGAACATAGCGCCGATCAGAGGCAGGGACGCGACCAGGTGTACGGCCAGTCCGCTGGACTCGGCGAAGTCCGGGCCGCCCAGGCCCAGTGACAGACGCCCGCGCACCAGTCCACCCGCCTGGCCGAACGCTTCGTACCCCAGATAAAAGACACCTGAGAGCCAGGCGATGATGGCGAGGTGGTAGTGCCGGGGCTGGCGCACGCAGCGGATCAGAATGAGCACGAAGATCATCACTTTGACGATCTTCTCCGCCTGGTAGATCCCACGGCTGCTGATTCCGTAACCCCAGATCAGGCTCCCGAGCGCCAGCAGCACGAGCCCGATCGACAGCGCGAACGGTAAGGGGAACTGCCGCCCGCCGGGGCCGAAGCGCGGACGGCGTGCCAGGATGCCGATCACGATCGCGACCGCCACAGTCATGGACGTCCGCAGTCCGATGGCGCGGATGCTGTGACCCCACCATTGCGTCTCGGGATGGAGATGGTACACGAGGATGTATAGGAGCACACCGGCCAGGGGATAGAGCAACGCTGCTCCGGTTCCTGTGATATAGATGAGCCAGAATGCGAGGGCCGTTAGTGGTATCGCCTCGAGATTCAGTTCAGCACCCATCGCTCGCTTGCGTCACGATCATTGCCTGGACCGCGCTGGCGGTAACCGCGACGGCAAGCCGCCGAGGACGCGCGTTGCGGCGCAGCGGTCTCCACCCGTCCGGCTGTGCTTGAAGCGTCGCCAGGCTGTCCGGTCCGCCAGCGGCACGCCTCAAGCGTCGCCGCGCGCAGGACGGCGAGCCGTGTAGCTGCCTCATCAAGCTGATCGGTTGGATTGTGGTGGTGATAGAACAAGTGCTGGGAAGGTATTGACGGGGTTTGTCCGGAGGCGAGCAGGCCGCCGCCGCGCCGTTCTCAGTAGTTATCGGACGCGCAGGGCCGCCCGTCGGGCACGCGGGAAGGGGCCTCGTCGGTGTTACAGGGCACGCCGCTTTGGACCGATATTCACTGCGTAACACGGCGGCGGCTGAAGAACCGGCGGGGTGGCGCAGTCGGTTGTGCGGGCGCGGTCGGCGGGCGGGACGCCCACACTACCCTTGGAGGTCATGGGCACTTCAATGTCACAGGCTCGGTCGGCGGGAGCGATTGGAGGCGGGGTGCTCCCCGTGCCGGACGAATCCGGGCGCTCGCGCGGTGGTTCGTTGAAGAAGGCAACGAGGCAACGAGGCAACGAGGGAACGAGGTCGCTTCGGCTGCCGGGCGCTTCGCGGGCCCGATGGCTGACCGTGGTCGGGGTGTGTGCGCTGGTGTGGGCCTTGATGCGGGCGACGTTCTTCCTGGGCGTGGCCGGCAGCGACGACATCCGCTACATGCGTTTCGCGGCGTGCTGGGACCGGCCGCCGGCCAACCACCTCGAAGCGCGCCTGATCGCCAACGGGCTTGTCGCCGGGGCCATGAAACTCGGCGGACGGACGGAGTTGGCGGCTGTGACGCCGGCGCTGCTGTCTTCGGGGCTGATGTTGGGGTGCGTGCTGTATGGCTGCTATCGCTTCGCCGGGGCCTGGCACGCGTTGTGGGCCGGTCTGCTGGTCGCGGTCCTGCCGATGAACGTGGATGAGGCGACCACCGTCTCGGCCCACGCCGTCATGACCGCGCTGCTGACACTGGGAACGCTCCTGTTTGTGCTTGGTCCGGAGTCGAGCGCGCTGCGGCTGGTGGCAGCGGGCAGTCTGGCCCTGGGAGTGGTCACGCACTATACGGGGGCTTACTATGTGGCTTGGCTCGCCGCCGCCGCACTGATCGTGGACCGTCGGCGGTTCCTCAAGCCCGTGGCCCTCACGGCGGCGGCCGGCGTGCTCTTCATCCTCGCGGACATGGCGGTGTTCCACTTCGCCTACGGCGACGCGCTGGGACGGTTCCGCGCCTGCGTCGCCCAGTCGCCGGACCGGGTCCAGCGCGTTCCCTTGCTCGTCGAGGGTGGGCTCAATTGGCAATTCTTCGTATTTCCGCTGCGGGGCCTGTTATTCAGCAAGGCGTTCGGCGTGGCGCTGGTCGTGGCGCTTGGGACGGCGGTGTGGCGCTATCGTCGTTTTCCGAGGCCGCTTCGTGTGCTGGCCCTGACGGCCCTGGCGTGCTGGCTCTGGATGAGCTTCGGGACGCAGGTCCCCTGGGACTATCGCCCGTTTGCGCGGAATACGCGGTACCTGCACCCGTTGTTGTTCTCAGTGGCGATCTTGTTTGCCTGCGCGGTGGTTGCGTCACGCCGGCGGCTAGTCGGCGTGGGCGTGGGCCTGGCCGTTCTGGGAGTATGTGTGCTGAACCTGATGGGCAGCGGACCTTGGGGGCAGAACGTCGAGATCAGCCGCGAGCTGCTCGCCTACGCCAAGGCCCACCCCCAGACGCGCTTCGTCACGGACGTCAATACGCTGAACGAGATGTACATCATCAACCGTCTGCGGACGCCGGCGAACGTGGTTGCGCTCGACGACCGAGACGCCGGACGCATCATCGACCCGGCGGCGTTTGCCGCCCGGGTCACGCAAGCGGACTTGAAACCGAGCGACCAGATCCTGGTAAATGTCTTGAACCATGGGCGGAATCCGGACTTCGGCGTGTTTGTTGCCGCCCGGGCCGGCGGCACGCACTACCAAACCCAGCCCGTCTACCGCACCATCTGCCGACTTGTTCCCCCGTTGCGCGCCTACTCGTGGGCGATCCGCCGTCCGGCAGCGCGGGTGTGCGCATGCACCGCCGCCGCGACCCGCTACCTGTCGATCCTGGATTACCGCGCGCAAGGCGGCTCGGGCATCTTGCCCGAGTTCCACAGGCGGGACGCCCCTGCCACCGTAGGCTGGAGGGCCCGACAGTGTTCGTAGGCGGCGCACATGGCGGCAGCGGTGCGTTCCCACGTGAACGCGCGAACGCGCGCGGTGCCGCGGGCAACCAGCCGGTTGGCCACCGCACGGTCGAGAAGCTGTGCGATGCCGGCGGCGATGCTGCCGGGGTCGTGCGGGTCGCAATAGACTGCCGCGTCGCCCGCCACTTCCGGCATGCTGCTGAGGTTTGACGTTAGAACTGGCACACCGCTGGCAAAGGCGTCCAGAATGGGCAAACCAAATCCCTCGGCCAGACTCGGAATCAGTAACCCGCGCGCTCCGCTGAGCAGGGCGGCCAGGTCCTCGTGCGGTATGAAACCCTGGAAGCGGAAGCACGAACGCACCCCCAGCCGCTCGGCCAGTGCTTCGAGCTTTGCCCGCACCGCAGGCGGCTCGCATCCCACCAACACGACCAGGAGGCCGCTGCGGAGCTTGGGTGCCGAGCGTGCGACGGCCTCCACGATGCCGGTCGCGTTCTTCCGCCGTGACGAGCCGGAGAAGTTGAGCAGCCAGGCTTTGTCGAGCTGGTAGCGTGCGCGAACACGCCTGATTGCCGCTTGCATTTCGTCGTTGCCGATTCGGGCTGCGACGTTCTGGTCGGGTGCCCAAGGGATCACGGTGGCGCGCTCGTGCGAGAGGCCGAACTCCTTGTGCAGCTCGTCGCGCGTGGTGTTGGAGGGGGTGATGACGTGTGCGGCACCGTGCAGGGCCCGTTCGAGGCCACGGCGAAACGCTTGACGAGCCCACCGCGTGGTCTGCCCCGCGACCCTGAGCGGAATGAGATCGTGGACGGTGACCACGTATGGCACCGGGCACCAGGCCGGGGCGGCGTTGGCCGGCAGGTGCAACAGGTCAACCCGGTCACGCCGGGCGGCCAGCGGCAAACGGACCTGAAACCACAAATCGAAACGGTTACCGGGGATGTCGATTCGACGCGTGCGCACATTCGGGTGCGAGCAGAGGCCGGCCTGAGCGTGGGGTGCGTTTGACGGCGGGCTGAGCAACGGGCAATGTCGGGCGTCACGTTGGTGGTAGAGGATGAACTCCCAATCGGGCCTCAGGGCGGGTATGAGCCGGTACGCGTCGGCCAGGTTGCGGCCCGTGCCACGGGGCTTGGGGCTGAAGATGGTGCGGGCGTCGAGTGCGATCCTCATTGCGCCGGTCCGTCCGATAACGCACTCCCGCCCGCCGGTCGGCAACCCGGCGCGCATGCGTCCGAGAAGAGTCCCTGTTCTTTATCGGTCGCCCGCTCGGAGTAGGTGAGATCGAACGCTCAGGTCGGTCGGCTGCGGGGCGGACACGCGCGCCGGCGGGTAGATCGCGTCCCAGATCCGTCCGGCGATCAGCCACGCCGCTACGGCCAGCACGAGCGGAGTAGTGTCGGCGAGCCCGTCGCCCAAAAGTGCCCGGCATACCTCGGCCGAGGCGAGCGCGCCGGTCAGTAGCAGCATGGCGGCCACCCGCCCCTTGCCCCGGGTCAGCAGTAGACAGAGCAGCGTTATGAAGGCGTATAGGCCGATGGATCCCGCCGCATGCGCAATGACGACCGGAAACCGGTCCATGAACTCCTCTTGGAACGGGACCCAGCGGATGTCGGGTCTGCCCGCGGGCCGGATCGGTCGGCCGTCGGACCAGATGCTTACCCCGACAGTCCCGAACACGGTGAGCAGGAGCATGCCGACCGCGAGCACCCGCCACAAGCCCGTCAGCACGGGAGGACCGGATCCGCGCGTCTTGGCGTCTTGCGTCCGGATGATTCCCGCGTGGATCAACAGCAGGGTGGTGGCGCAGCCCGCCAGACCGCCTGTGACGGCCACTACGACGTCGAGCACGCCGCAGGCGTGCGAGTGGACGAATACTTGCGCCGCTTCAAGCAGGATGGCCAGCAGGATGAGCCGCGACGCCACCTTACGGATCGTACGCGACCGATCCTCGGCGTATCTCGCCAACGCTCCCGTCAACGCGAAGCCGACCAGGCCGAATGTGGCGAACCGTGTGATGTCTGCCAGGTCGAATGGGCGGATGAAGTCCACCTCAATCTCGGAGCACGTCAGATTCCAGGGGATGGTCATCAGGATGGCGGCGGCCACGATGGATAAGCCGGCCAGCATCGTCCACGGTCGGCAGCGCAGTTGCGCGTAGACGGCCGCGTGCACTCTGCGGATGACGCGCTGCATCCGCGGTGCGAGCAGACAGCCTCCCAACGCACCGATCGCATTGACGTACACGTCCGTCAGGTTCGACGAGCGCGCCGGCATGAACTGTTGCAGGACTTCGGTGGCGAAGCTCAAGGCCAGCGACAGGCCGAATCCGAACGCCAGGTCGCGCCCGCCGGCCCGCCCGCGGCGACGCACGAGCAACCTGAACGCGACGCCGACCGGAGCGTAAACCAGCAGATTGGTGAGAATATCGTCGAGATTTGTGGCGTGCGGCTGGGGAACCCAGTGCCACGTCTTGACCGTTTCGAGCCACGGTCCCCGGCCGTGCCCCAATGGCCCCAGCGTTCCAAATGCAATCACCGCCAGGCACGCCGCGCTTAGCAGACGCAGCGTCGCGCGCCGCAACACGGGGGGCTTCGGGTCCCCCGGCCCGCCGGCGCCCGGCTGAGCGTCGTCGCGCCGATCGCGTGGGGACGAGCTGTAGTGTCCCTTCATTGGCGTGGCACCTCAGCTTCGCGCAGCCGCCGTGAGGGCAGCGCGTTAAGCGCGGCCATGCTTCGCCGTCTGGTGAAGCGTAGAAATCGCGGGGGCATTATCCAAAGCGTGGTCGCCCGCGTGGCAGTGGGCGTCCATTTGGGCTCGCGAAAGCGAGGTTTCTTCGGACGCGTGTGTGGAATTGAGCACCGGCCGCCCGGCAAACCTGATCCGCCGCTGACGACGGCGGCGCTCGGGGCCTAGCCGCGCACGGCCCAGCGGGCCAGGTCGCTGAGCTTGGGTGGCTTGCCTTGCATGAGGATGCCGACGCGGAAGATGCGGCCCGCAGCCCAGACGCAGAGTGTGGTAAAAACGATGATGCCCGCCAGACCGGCCCACGGCTGCCAGGCCGGGATCGCCGCCGGGCTCGCTTGACGCATCAGCATGAGCATCGGCGTAAACGGCGGAATCAGCGATACCCAGGTGGCGAGGTTGCTGAGCGGCTCCTTCACGACCGGCAGCCATACGAACATGGGAATCATCACCAGCAGCCAGGCCGGCATCATCATCGACTGGGCTTCCTTCAAATCGTTGCATGCCGACCCGATGGCGGTGAACATCGCCCCAAACGTGAGGATCGCGGCGACTTGGTACACGACGAACCAGGGGAGAATGTGAAACGGGATGTGGTCCGCGACGTCCAGATGGTAGGCGACGGCGATCGCGCCGCTTATGTAGATCGTCACTACCGTCAACGAGACGGCGACCGTGCCCAGCAGCTTGCCCAACATCAACTGAAACGGCCGGACCGACCCCAACAGTACCTCTGCGATCCGCTGCATCTTCTCCTCGAGCACGGCGCTGACCAGCGGCGTGGCCCCCACCATGATCATCATGAACAACAGCATCATCAGCCCCATGGGCAGCAGGATGGCCTGGGCTTCGTTGCTGCGCTCGGCCTCTTTGACCTGGCCGGTGGCCTCGTCCACGGTGAGAAGCCCGAGGCCCTCAGCAGGTATCCAGCGCGTCAGCTCATCGACGGTTGCCCTATCCAGGCCCGCCTCGGCGAGCCGAAGACCGCGGATGTGATTGTTGATCGGTTGGGCGATCCACTTGCGGGCATCGTGGAAGACCGAGTTCTCGGCGTGGTAGGTGATGCGGGCACCCTGCGCGTCGTCGCCGGGGTGAACCACGTCTTTGCCGATCTCGACGAACGCGTAGAGCTCTTTGTTGCCGACCCTGTTCGACAGGGTCAGTCGCTGGGCCTCGGGGTCTTCGGCGCTCGGCGGGACGATCTCAATGATGTAGGCTGGCGCGATCTTCTTGCCGGTTTCCTCATCGAAGATCTCCGATGTGTTTCGTTTCGTCGCCGCTTCGTGCAGGGCCGCCGCGACCACGCCGGAACGGTCCACAACGGCGATCCGTTTGTCGGCGGTGTCTTTTCGGCTCTCCAGAAGCGCCGTCACGCCGGCGGTGCCGCCCATGAAGACCGGCATGAGCATGATCATGATGAGGAACGCTTTGCTGCGGACGGCGACCTTGTATTCCCGCAGGGCGATCTTGAGAGTCTTACGCATGGTTGGTCTCCTCCGCTTCGGGGCCGGCGATCCGCACGAAGATGTCGTGCAGAGACGGGCGGGCCAGCTCGAAATAGCGCACGCGGGTCCTGGACATGATCGCCGCCAGGATCTGCTGCGAATCGCCGCCGGCGCTTATCCGCAGCTCCTGCAACCGGCCGTAGTCGTTGACACGCTCGACCCCCGGGAGGTCATGGAGCACGGCGCCGTTGCCCTCGATCCGCAGGCGGATCGTGTCGCTGCCGTACCGGTCCTGGATCGAGGTCAACGTCCCGTCGAGCACCTTGCGGCCTTTGAAGATCATGAAGATGAAGTCGCACATCTTCTCGGCGACGTTCATGTCGTGCGTGCTGAAGATGACGGTTGTGCCGTCGGACTGCAGTTCGAGCACGGCGTCCTTGAGCACGTCGGCGTTGACCGGGTCCAGCCCGGTGAACGGCTCGTCGAGAATGACCAATTCGGGCTTTGAGACGACCGCGGCAATGAACTGCACCTTCTGGCTCATGCCCTTGCTGAGCGTCTCCACCTTCTTGTCGGCCCAGTCGGCCAGCTCGAGCTGATCCAGCCAGCGGTCAACCTCGCGGTTGACGTCGCGGGCGTTCTTCAGGTCGGCGTAGAACCGCAGGATGTCGCGCACTTTCATCTTCTTGTACAGACCGCGCTCCTCCGGCAGATAGCCGATCCGGTCGGTGTGCGCGTGCCGGCGCTGCTCGCCGAAGACGCGGATCGAACCGCGGTCCGGATAGAAGATGTTCATAATCATGCGCAGCGTGGTGGTCTTGCCCGCCCCGTTTGGACCGATGAAGCCGTAGACGCAGCCGCGCGGGACATCCAGCGACAGCTCGTCCACGGCGGTGTGGGTACCGAATGTTTTGGTGACGTCTCGCAGCTCGACAGTGTTCATGTACACCTCCTCCCAGCGGGTTCTGTAGCTCGTCATGCGACGCGGTCGGGACGCGCGCCTCAGCTATTATAAGGGCGGTGTTCAGTTCTAATGGATTACCGGGGCTGAC
>Ga0307380_10001895_pt1 | contig 30069 bp, 28 predicted proteins | sample UN3MG_FD_202239 | JGI IMG/M metagenome (GOLD analysis project Ga0307380, IMG submission 202239) | Soil microbial communities from Risofladan, Vaasa, Finland - UN-3 | ecosystem: Environmental > Terrestrial > Soil > Coastal area > Acid sulfate soil | place: Finland: Risofladan, Vaasa | collected...
AGAGTTGGGCGCTCACCTGTCCGGGCGCCTCCATGACCCAATGGCAAGATCAGTATGGCAATGTCTGCCACACCCTGACCCTGCCGAAGCCGGTCGAGCATCTCGATATCAAGGTCAGTGGGCTGGTGCGAACGCGCGACACCAATGGCGTGGTAGGCACGGCGTCCTCCGAGCTCCCTTCCATGCTCTATCTTCGCGACACGCCCTTTACGGTTGTGAGCGACCCGATCCGCGACTTTGCCGGGCGCTTTTCGACCGAGCCCAAAGAGGACCTCATTCAGACGCTGCACGCGATCATGCTCGCCGTCGCCGACGAGGTTGCGTATCGCCCCGGAGATACCGATGTGCAGACCACGGGCACCGAGGCGCTGGAGCAGGGAAGTGGCGTATGCCAGGACCAAGCCCATGTTTTCTGCGCCGTCTGCCGCGCTTTAGGCGTGCCGGCCCGCTATGTCAGCGGCTATCTGAGCCACGGGTTCGGTATTGAGGCCCATGCGGCAAGCCATGCCTGGGCGGAAGCCTTCGTTAATTCTCTGGGCTGGGTCGGTTTCGATCCGACCAATCGCGTGAGCCCCAACGAATCGTATATTCGTACTGCCGTCGGCCTCGATTATGCTGAGGCCAGCCCGGTACGAGGGGTTCGCGCAGGGGGTGGCGTTGAGACCATGACTGTCAAAGTGAGTTTTCCCAGCCAGCAACAAACCCAGTGAGGGGTTGAAAAGGTGACGTACTGCATCGGCATTTTGCTCGATGAGGGTGTGGTGCTCGCGTCGGATTCGCGGACCAACGCCGGCATCGACCGTGTTTCGACCTTTCGCAAGATGTTCTCGTTCGACAAGCCGGGCGAGCGCTTCTTCACGCTCGTGACCGCCGGCAATCTCTCGCTCACCCAAGGCGTCGTGAGCCTTATGACCGAATGGCTCAACAACGAGAACCCCGAGCAGGATCTCTATGCGGTGACCTCGATGTTCGGGGCGGCCCGGGTCGTGGGTAATGCTTTGCGCGAAATCCACAAGGTCGACGCCGGCTATCTGCAGCAGCAGGAGGTCGATTTCTCCGCCTCGTTCATCCTCGCCGGCCAGCTCAAGGGCGGTCAGCTCCGCGTGTTCATGATCTACGACGCCGGAAATTTTATCGAGGCCATGGGCGACACGATCTATTTCCAGATCGGTGAGGTCAAGTACGGTAAGCCCATTCTCGACCGCATCATCCAGCACGACACGAGCTTGAACGACGCCGCCAAGTGCGCTCTCATCTCTTTCGATTCCACCATGCGCTCCAACGTGTCGGTGGGCCCGCCCCTCGACCTCATGATCTACCGGCGCGACTCGCTGAAGCCGGGCTTCACGATCAGGCTCGAGGACGATGATCCGTATCTGCAGGCTGTCCGCGAAGGCTGGGGCGGGGCGATCCACAAAGCCTTCCACGACATCATCCACGATCCGGGCTGGAAGATCTGAGCGCGTATAGGCCTCGTCCGGGCCCGCGTACCGCTAACGACTATACAACCGGCTTGCGCTAGAACCCTTCTCGGTTAGGAACCGGAGGAGATTCCGCGCGACCCATGAGCATCCATATTCATCACGTCGAGCCCGGCGGGACCGTTGACGACGAAGCGGCCCTTGAGCAATTCCAGAAGCAATGGGCCACCTATCAGAAAGTGGTCGACCATGACGCGCTCTCCCATCGAGAGATCGGTGGGATCCTGCACAACTCGCTCATGGGCGTGCCCAACCCATTCAATTTCTTGGATATTGCTTGCGGCGACGCGGGGCAAATGAGAGGCGCGCTTTTGGGTACGCAGGTCCGCCACTACCAGGGCATCGATCTGTCGGAGCCGGCGCTCGAGCTTGCCGCCAGGAACCTGGCTGGCGTCTCCTGCGATGTCGAGCTCGACCATTCCGATTTTGTCTCGGCGCTGGCAGCGCGGCATACGCCGGCGGATATTGCCTGGTGCAGCCTCTCCATTCACCATCTCCCCACGGATGGGAAGCGGGAGGTGCTGAGGGCCATCTGCGGCTCAACCAGCGATTTCGCGATGCTCTACGAGCCAACCTCCTTGGACGGCGAGGACCGAGAGAGCTATCTCAAGCGTTTTCGCGGCGTAAATCACGGCGCCTGGGACTTTCTCACACCGGAGGAATGGGCCCAGATCGACCACCATGTCACGACGTGCGACTTGCCGGAGACCGCGGCGACCTGGACCGCGCTTGGCCGCGAGGCGGGCTTTGCCGAGGCGCGGCAGGTCTATCTCGACCCAACCGGCTTCTATGGCCTTTACCGCTACGATCAGTAGCGCTCGGCCTTCATCGTTTGAGCTAGAGAAGGGAAGACCTATGCCGCATGCAGGACCGCTCCTGGAGGAGCCTCTGCCGCTCTCGGATCTTTTGAAGGTCGGGTTGAAGAGCCGGCCGAACGATCCCGCCGTGAGCTCCATGGAGGCCTTGTTGACCTGGGCCGATCTCGACCAAGCCTCGGATCGGCTTGCCGCCAACTATCTGGGGCTCGGCTTGAAGCCGGGCGACCGGGTCGCCTCGCTCATGCCGAACCGCGTGTCGCTGATTGCCCACTACGTCGCCTGTTTCAAGGCGGGCCTCGTGCTCACCCCGCTCAACTATCGCTACACGCCAAAGGAGATCAATCACGCGCTGGATGTCAGCGACGCCAAGATCATTCTCGCGCACACGGAGCGCGCCGAGGATATTGCCACGAGCAAGGCGGCGGGCTTGCCGCTTGGCGTCATCTGGTACGGCGCGGACGATGAGAAACAGCCCAGCATCGAAAGCCTCATGAAGGCAGAACCGAAAGATCCGGCCCTGCCGCAGCCCGATCCGTCGGCGCCGGCGGCCATCTTCTTCACCTCCGGCTCCACCGGCCCGGCCAAGGGCGTAACCCATACCCGCGAGTCCTTGAGCTGGATGTTTGCGAGCGCCGCGCAAGGCTTCGAGATCACACCGAACGACACGGTGCTGCCGGGCTCGTCCTGCACCCATATCGGCGGCTTCACCTTCGGCATGTCGGCCCTCTCGGCGGGTGCCCGCCTGCTGATCGCGCGCGGCTTCGACCACGAGGAAATCGGGCCGCTCTTGCGCATGGCGCGCCCCACGCTGCTGTCCATGCTGCCGACCGCGCTGCTCCACCTCATTCGCGAGCACGACATGACCACGGCCGACTTCAGCTCGCTGCGGCTGGCGCGCTCGGGCGGAGACAAGGTTTCCGCCGAGCTGGAGAAGGAGTTCATGGCGCTCACCGGCAAGACCGTCAGCGAGGGTTACGGCATGACGGAGTTCGGCCTGGCCGCGCTCAACCCGCCCATGGGCGTCGACAAGCTCGGCTCGATCGGCCTGCCGGGTCCCGGCTTCCTGTTCTCCATCCGCGATGAAGATGGCCGCGAGCTGCCGCAAGGGTCGGAGGGACGCCTATGGGTCCGCACGCCGACCCAATGCGCCGGCTACTGGAACGACGCGGCGGCGAGCGCCGAAGTGATCGACGAGGGTTGGTTCGACACCGGCGATGAGATGAAGATCGACGGGGACGGCTACAATTGGTTCTGCGGGCGCCGCAAGCAGATCATCGTGCATGACGGGTCCAACATCTCGCCCCAGGAAGTCGAGGATGCGTTGCTCGAGCACGATGCCGTGGAACTTGCGGGCGTGGTCGGGGTGGTCGACGAGTCGCACGGAGAGAGCGTGCGGGCCTATGTGGAGATCAAGGCCGGCATGAAGCCGCCAAAAGCCGGCGAACTCATCAAATTCGCGAAGGAGCGCGTCGGCTACAAGGCCCCGGAGGAGATCGTCGTCATCGATAAGATGCCGCTCAATCCGACCGGCAAGGTGGATCGTGCGTCCTTAAAGAAAATCGCCGCCGGCGAGCACGGCCATCACGTCTAGGGCGCGTCTCGTCCCTCTGCTAGGCTCGCCCGGAAAACCGGGGGAAGGCTGCAATGATTCTGGACGATTTCGGCTCTCTTCTGATCCGCGTGGCGCTTGGCTGGCTGTTCCTCACCGGCGCCTGGGCGAGCGGCAAAGACAAAGCCGGCCGCGACTTCACCGTTTCCGAAACCGCGCTCGTGTTTAAGCGGCGCCCCGAACTCTTCGCGATGCTCGGTATCCTGATCTTGGGCGCAGGCGGCGTTTCGGTGTTGTTCGGGATCCTTCCGCGCCTGGGCGCGCTGGCCATGACGGTCTTCCTGGTGCCGGCCGCCATGATCCATTTCGCGAAGCGGGGGCAGGCGGTGGCTCTCCAGACACAGATCGAACCGGCCCTGTCGGAAAAGGCCGGCGCTGCGCCGCGGCATGCCCTTCGGACGCTCACAAGCAACGCCGTGTTCGGCCACTTCACGGCGGGGATCAAGACGCTCAGCCTGCTCGGCGCCACACTCTATCTCGTCCTAGCGGGCGGGCGGGAGCCGATGCTGATCGGGCTCGGCGCGGACGGGCACTGGCATGGCTTCTTGACCCGGCTCTAAGCTTTCGTCTTCTGCCGCAAATCGTTAGAAGGGTGCGATGTGGTTAAGCAATCGCCCTGCTGCCGGGAATAGGGGCTGACCATGGAAGAAGAGCGTAGAGCCATCAGCCGCTCACCATCGTCGAAGACCGCCAGGAAATCAGCGAGGGTGACGAAGCGGGTGGCGGCCAAGGGTGCCAAGACCCCAGCCAAGACCCCGGCAAAGACCGGGCACACGCGCAGCGGGTTTCTCGGCCGGCTCCGCGCCGAGCTAGGGCTGATCGCTGGCATCGTCACCACGATTCTTTTCTACACGGTCGGCAAGGAGTGGATCTCCGGGTTCGACAGCACCCCCTGGCTTGCTTTCATGTTCACCTGGCTGTTTGCCGTGATGATCTGGTGCGCCTTCGGCGTTGTGCGCCACGCCGACGCGCTGGCCGAACTCCTGGGCGAGCCTTACGGGACTTTGATCCTCACCGTCGCGGTGATCAGCATGGAGGTGGCAATTCTGGCCACGATCATGCTCGACGGCACGCCGAATCCCACGCTGCCGCGCGAGACCATGTTCGCCATTCTGATGATTGTGCTGAACGGCATGGTGGGGACGGTGCTTGCCATCGGTGGCCTGCGCCATGTCGAGCAGGAATATAATCTGCAAGGCGCCATGGCGTATCTCGCCGTCATCACGCCGCTCGCCGTCATTGCCCTGGTGGTGCCGACCTTCACCCGGTCGACCACGGGCCCCACCTTCACCACGCAGCAGGCCGTCATCTTCGGTGTGCTCACCGCGCTGCTCTATGCCGCCTTCCTCATCATCCAGACCACCCGTCACCGCAACTTCTTCGTGCAGCCGAGCAAGAAGGCGGCGAAGGAGGCCGAACGCGCGGAGCCGGCGAGCCCCGAGCCGCACACCCACGGCCCGGTCCACTCCACGCCCTATCACGCGGTGCTGCTGCTTGCGACGTTGATGCCGGTGGTCCTGCTGTCGAAGCCGCTCGCCAAGCTGCTCGACTTCGGCATCGAGCAAGTAGGCTTGCCCATCGCCCTTGGCGGTGTGCTGATCGCCGTTCTCATTCTGTCGCCGGAATGGACCGCCGCCTGTCAGGCGGCAGCACGCAATCAGCTTCAGCGCGCCGTCAATTTGAGCCTTGGCTCGGCGCTCTCCACCATCGGCCTGACCGTTCCGGTCGTGCTGGCGATCAGCGTGTTCACCGGTACACCGCTGGAGCTCGGCCTCTCCAATGTGGAGATCGTGCTGCTCGTCCTGACCTTGTTCGTCTGTCAGATGACCTTCTCAGGCGCCCCCACCAATATCCTGCTGGGCTTCGTCCACCTGGTGCTGTTCACGGCCTATTTGGTGCTGGTGTTCAGCCGATAGAGCGCCGGGCCTTAACCCCATTTCTTGCCGAGCTCATCGAGGCCAGCGCTGACCAGATCTTCGGGACTCATGACCACCCTCAGGTCGCAATCGGCGTCGAATTTGAGAAAGAAGGGCTCAACGAACTTTGGAAGGTCCGAAGCTTTGGCCATATCGATGATGAGGACGGCTGACCGCTCGCCGCAATCGTCGGTGAAGTAGACCGCTTCGGGCTTCAACTCCGCCAGGATGCTTTGCATGAGCGGGCCAGCCTGCCCATTGCGGACCAAGGCGTTGAAAGACTCGGTGGGGAAACGCGCAGTCAGCATCATTCTTATGGATTGCCCTCCCTTGATTGAGTGCGGCCCTTCGACGCTTAGTCTAGCACCGCGAATGCCGCAACAAGACGACAGACCTAGTCCACGATCATGGCCTGCAGCGTCTCGAGGCGGTCGGCCTCGTTTGCCGGCTTGTCCCAGCGGATGCGGTGGATGCGCGGAAAGCGCATGGCGACACCGGATTTGTGGCGTGTGGAGCGATGGACGGAATCGAACGCCACCTCGAACACCAGCTTGGGTGCGACTTGGCGCACGGGCCCGAAGCTGTCCACCGTGTTGGCGCGCACGAAACTGTCGAGCTGCTTCAACTCCTCGTCGGTGAAACCGAAATAAGATTTTCCCACCGGCACGAGTTCCGGCGTGCCGTCCGCCCCCTCGCGCCAAGCCCCGAACGTGTAGTCGGAATAATAGGACGAGCGTTTGCCGCTGCCGCGCTGGGCGTATAGGAGCACCGCATCGATCGTCAGCGGCGCCCGCTTCCACTTATACCAATGGCCCTTGGGGCGGCCCGCGAGATAGGGGCTGTCCCGCCGCTTCAGCATCAGCCCCTCGATCCCGGTCTCGCGCGCGCCGGCCCATAGCGTCTCGAGCTGCGCGATCGACTCGAACGCGATGATCTCGGAGACATCGGTGCGCGCGAGCGCGTGCGTCGCATGCCAGGCTTCAAGCCGCGCCCGCCGCTCCGCGAAGGGCAGCGCCCGCAAATCCGTGTCGCCCTCGAACAGGAGATCGTAGAGCCGGATATGGGCCGGGTGCGATTTCAGCATCGCCGCCGTCACCGTCTTGCGGTTCAGGCGTTGCTGGAGATCGTTGAACGGTGCCACTGTGCCCTCGCGCATCACCAGAAGCTCGCCGTCGAGCACCACGCCGTCCGGCAACGCCTCGACGACGTCTGGAAAGGCGCCGGAGATGTCGTCGCCGGTGCGTGAGAACAGCCGCTTGTCGCCGCCTTGGCGGCTCGCCTGGACGCGAATACCGTCCCATTTCCATTCGGCCACGAAATCCGCTGGCGTGATGGCTTGAAGCGCCCGATCCTCGATCGCGTGCGACAGCATCAGCGGCCGGAAGACGGCGCTGCCGCCGGTATCGGGCCGTGGGCCGTCATCCGTGAGCCAGACAAAGAGCGGCAGGTAAGGCGGCGCGGTGCTATACCAGACCTCCTCGATGTCGGTGAGCGGTTTGCCGGACCACTCCGTCAGCGCTGTCTTGGCGAGCCGCGCCGACACGCCGACGCGCAGCGCGCCGGTCAGGAGTTTCAGCAGAGCCCAGCGGCCCGTCGCATCGAGCCGGTCGAGCCAGCCGGCGAGAAGCTGCGGGATTTCCGCCGGCGCCGCCTTCTGTACCGCTTCCACCACATCGACCAGTCGCGGCGGGTCTGCATCCTCATCGCGCGCGGGCCAGAGCAGCGAGATGGTCTCGGCGGTATCGCCCACATAGTCGCGGGAGAGCTTGAACAGCACGGGGTCGACGCGGGCGTCCAACATCTCGGCGAAGATGCGGCGGAAGGGCACGCGGAAGAACAGCCCGTCCGTCAGCGCGGCGAGCGCATAGCCGCGGTCGGGATCCGGTACGGCCGCGAAATAATCTGCCATCAAACGAAGCTTGTCGTTGCGCGACGGCGTATAGGCGAGCCGATCCAGAAGAGCAGAGAAGGCCTTCACTGGTCCTCGTCCTCGCGGCCGATCAGCGCCAGCGCTCGTCCGCGCCGTCCCGTGGTCTCGATGTGATGGAGCAGCGCATCCTCGCGGCCGTGGGTAACCCACACTTCGCGCGCACCGGTCTCGGCGATGGTCTCGGTGAGTTCGCGCCAGTCGGCGTGGTCTGAGATGACGAGCGGCAGCTCAACGCCCTGCTGGCGCGCCCGCGCGCGGACGCGCATCCAGCCCGAAGCGAACGAGGTCAGCGGATCGGGCAGCCGGCGGGCCCAGCGGTCGGCGATGGCGGTTGGCGGCGCCAGCACGATGGCGCCTTTGAGGTCCTCGCGGGCCGCCCCGGTCGCGGGCTTGAGTGTGCCGAGCCGCACGCCGAAGGACTCATAGAGATCGCAGCAGGCCTGCAACGCCCCGTGGACATAGATCGGGCGCTCGTAGCCCGCCGCGCGCAGAAGCGCGATCACGCGCTGCGTCTTGCCGAGCCCGTAGGCGCCGACCACATGGGCGCGCTCCGGAAATTGTTCGACCGACTTGATGAGCTTTCCCACCTCCGCGGCCGCGTCGCCATGCTGGAACACCGGCAGCGCGAAGGTCGCCTCGGTGACGAACAGATCGCAGGGCGCGAGCGCGAAGGGCGTGCAGGTCGGGTCTTCGCTCCGCTTATAGTCGCCCGAGACGACCGCGCGGACGCCCTGATATTCGATGAGCACCTGTGCGCTGCCGAGCACGTGGCCGGCAGGAAACAAGGTCACCGTCACGTCGCCGATGGAGAGCGGCTCGCCGTAGGTCAAGGCTTGTGGGCGCCTCGGCGCACCGTCGCCAAGCCGGGCGCTCATGATGGCAAGCGTCTCCGGCGTCGCCAGCGCCGCGTCGTGCCCGGGGCGCGCGTGATCCGAATGGCCATGGGTGATGATGGCGCGGCGGGCGCCTCCATGCGGGTCGATGTGAAAGCCGCCGGGCCGGCAGAACAGGCCCTTGGCATCGACCGTCAGCCAATCTTCGAAACGCTCGGGTCTCATTTCTTTGCGGCCTGTGGGGAACAAAACAAGGATTTACCAATCACAGATTGAAGTGTAGCTGGTTGCACGTCGTCAGGCTGCCGGGCTCCGCGCTGTCTCCCGCCTAAGATGTATCCAAGGCAACAGCACGCGAGTGGTCGCCGTGCAGGGGAGCAGTCTAGCAAGCGTTCCATCCGCACTCCGTGGCGCCGGGGTGCTGTGGTCGGCTGCCATGTTGCTTGCGGTGCTGGTCCAACCGCTTCGTGCCGAGCCCGACGCGCCCCACACGGAGATGTTCACGGGCTTCGAGGCCAGCAACAACTACGCAAGCGATTATGTGGGCGGGGGCTATGCCTTCGGCAAGGGACTCTACGCCCCGGGCTGGCGGGTCCGTGCGGTCGGCGCTTATGGCCAATATCACTATGACGGCGCCTTGTTCGATGGTGCCGACTATGTGGGAACGACCTTCGATGGTCAGGTTGGTTTCGCCGCGGCGCTGGCCGGCTATCAGTTCCGGCCGGGTGCGGTCATCGTAAAGCTCTTCGCCGGCATCGAAGCGGAAGACCAGCACATCGAGCCGCGCGATCCGAACAACACGGTGCAAGGCACCGAAATCGGTCTCCGGCTTCTCGCCGAGACCTGGTACGACATCTCCTCCCGCTGGTTTGTCTCTGCGGACGCCTCTTATGGCACGGCCTTCCAAGACTATTGCAGCCTCGCGCGCGTCGGCTTTCGCGTTCGTCCCAAGCTGTCGCTCGGGATAGAAGGCGGTGCGCTTGGCAATCAGGAATATGACGCGGGCAGGGGCGGCGGCTTCGTCCGCGTCAACCTCCGCAGACTCGAACTCACCGCGTCCGGCGGCTTCACCGGCGACTATCTCATGGAAGATCCGAGCGGTTATGTCTCGCTCGGGCTCTACCGGACATTCTAGCGTCAGGCTTTGAAGATAGAGTGCACTGCCGGCCCCGCTCCGGCAGTGCTTTGCATCCTCAACCGTCGCGACTCGGAAGAAGAGTCTCAATGCGGCGATGCTGTACTCTGGTTGTGCATTCTGTGCAGAGGATGTCCCAGGGAATATGTCCCTGGTGACTCGCTCCAACGGTCAGGATGACATGAAGACGACAGACAAGGCAAACGTGAGTTGCCGCTTACCCGCATTTTCTTTGAACCGCCGCAGCTTGAACTGCAAAGCCGGAATGCACGCGGCCTACGGCGACGCCTTGGGGGTCGCCTCTTCCTCGGCCGCCTCTTTGGCCTTGCGCGCTGCTTCCCGCGCGGCCTCCGCCGCCTTGACCTCCGCGCTCCACGCGGCAAAGCGCTGGTCGAGAACGGCGCCGTTCTCGCTCCACCAGGCATCGTCGAACTTCAGTGCATTCTGGAAGTTTTCCGGCGCCGTAGGCAAGAATTCCTGCATCTCGACGTCGATTATGGGGTGCTTGCCAACCATCGACACGGCGGATTTGCGCATCGGACCGTAGGCGATGAGCCGCGCCTGCGCCGCGAGTTGCGCGGGCGCCGTGGCGAAGCGGATGAAACGCATGGCCTCTTTCTTGTTGTCCGAGGCTTTGGGCACCGCCCAGGCATCGATGTCGTAGATCTGACCATCCCACAGCACGCCGACGTTCCGGTCGCCCACCGCGGCACGGAAGATGCGCCCGCTATAGCCGGCAGCCATCGCGGCCTTGTCCTCAAGCAGCCAAGTGATCGGCTGCTCCGCCTTGTCCCAGAGAAGAACGTGGTCTTTGATCTTGGCGAGCGCCGCGAATGCGCGGTCCGCTCCTTCCGGTGTTGCGAGCTCGCTATAGATGCTCCCGGGCGGAACCCCGTCCGCCAGCAGGGCAAGCTCCAGCGTGTAGCGTGGGCTGTTGGGGAGTGCCCGCTTGCCCGGGAAGCGGTCCGTATCCAGCAGCGCACTGATCTGCGTCGGCGCGCCTTTGGCGAAGGCTTTCCGGTCGAAGGCGACCGCGGTCGACCACGCCATGCTTGCCACGCCGCAATCCGACACCGCGCCCGTAAGGAAATCCTCTCCGGCGCTGGCGCCATCTGGCGCGGCGTCGAGCGCCGAGACCTCGACGCTCTCCAGCAAGCCATCCTTGCACAACGTATCGAGCGTGCTTGCCGAGACGTCGACGAGGTCGACAGGTGTCCCGCTGCCTTCGATCATGGCTTTGAGCTTGGTGGCGTTCCCGTCATAGATCTCGGTGGCGATCGCCGTGCCGGTCTTCTTGGCGAAGGGCTCGAAGAGGGCGATCTCCTGCGACCGTCCATAGGCGCCACCCCAAGTCGCCACGCTAAGCGTGTCTTGCGCGTGCGCCATCGCGGCGGCCGCGCAGAGCGCCACGCCGAACGTCGCGGCAAGCAAGCCGGGGCGGTGCCCGGCGGCGATGCGTCGATGAGGCGGACTATGGCGTTGGCTGGACAAGGTCTGTGGTCTCAGTCGGGGTCGGGTGGGTTGAGAACTAATTTGGCGTGGCCGAGCGGCTATCGGAGTTTGTCTTGGGCGATTCGTCTCCGAGAGTGGGGGGATTCGTCCCCTGAATCTGGGGTTCGATGAGAGAGCCTCGTACGGTGACCCGTGGCGGGGTCTCCATGACGAGCTGGGAAGCGCTTAACGGAGCGACAGGATTGGCGATCGAGAGGTCCCAATCAAGGGTTTGCTTCGCCACGTCCACGCCGCCGGAGCCGGAAATGATGTCCTTCGGGGTCTGCATGCGGAAGGATTGGCACCAAATGTGGCCCGCAGAGAGGCTGCAGTCCGCATCGAGCTTATCGAACGGTGTGCTCTCCTGGCGGCTCCAACCCTCCTCCGGGGGGGTGGCGCCCCCGGCCAGCGCGGGAAAGTCGATGGGGACCGTGCCGCTCTTTGCCGAGATCTGGAGATCGCCCACGAGTCCACGGACGAGTTCTGCTTGCGTGCCTCCACCGGTCGAAATATCGAGCTTGAGACTGCCGACACCTGTGAGGGGAACGCCGAGCGCGAAGGGCTCGAGACAGGTTGCGACGGTGATATCGGAGAGGGTGCCGACGAGAGTGGCTTCGGTCCGTTCGCTCGACAGATCCAGACCCATACGGCCGGCCACTTCGCCGCCGCACAGATCGAGCTCGCCGATCTCGCTCGAGATTGTCCCGTTCTTGGCGGTGAGGGTGAAGCCGCCACGGCCGAGTTCCATGCCGGCGGCCATCACCTCGGCGGCCGAGATGCGCAAATCCGCATCGATATATTTGAGCAGCGCCCAATCGAACGGCTTCCCTTTTGCGCCATCACCGCCGCCGCCAAGATAGGGGTCGAGCACCAGTGTCTCGAAAGCGAGCGTGCCATCGACCCGTGGCTGCGCCGCGGCGGTGAGCGCGAGAAGGCCAACCGCCGCGTTGCCGTCGAAGGAGAAGGTGCCGTCGTCGAATGTGAGGGTGGACGCATCCCAATGGATCGTTCCAGACGCGGCGAGGTCCTTGAGACTTTCACCCGCGGGGAGCGCGAACCCGACCCAGTTCAGGAACCGGCGGCCGTCGGGGACGTCGGTCTCCATCTCGCCTTCGCCTTCAAGGGCCTCGGCGGCGCGAACGGTCCCGGAGAACCGGAACGTTACCGGCTCGGAGGTGACCTTGAGCGTGACTGGCGCCGCGCTACCGCCCTCCGTCTCCGCGATCTTGCCGCTGTCGATGGAGAAAGCGACGGTCGCGCCGTTGAACGTGAAGGAGCCGAGTGCGTCGAGCGCGCCACGCCGGCCGCGGGCATCGATCCTGACATCGAGCCTGTTCACGAGGCGCTCGCCGGAGGCTGTCTTGATCGTGCCGTTGCGGATGCGCAGCGCCCCGACCGGCGGGCTGGTCAACGCCTCGATTAAGAGTGTTTCGGCAGATTGCCCGGTTTCGTCTTGGGAAGCGGTGTCTTTCAGCGTGATCACCGGCCTGCCGAGCCGAAGCGCGTCCACCTTGATCCGGCCCATCAGGAGCTCGGGAAAGGCCAGCATGACCTTGAAGTTGGGCGCCGTGAGCGCGCTGATCGCGGGCAGCTTGCTGGCGTTGGTGAGGACGAAGCCCCCACGCAGAGCGGGCGGGAAGTAAGTCACTTCCATTGGCTCGGTAAGAGTGACGGTGCCGCCGGTCCACGTCGAAAGGGCGGCGGCTACCCGGTCGCGGAGGTCTGAGGACGTCCCAAGCTGACGGGAGAGCAGCAGCGCAAGGCCCGCGACGACAACCACACCAAGGCCGACAAGAAGCCATTTCCAAGTAAGTTGGCGCGGCTTCATACCGACCTTTCCACGTAGCTGATTGCGCGGGGCTCCAACATGCCCCGGCCGTTCCATGCGACCGCCGCATGCATCGCTTCATCTAGCCCGATTTGCATAGGCCAGGCGAGCCCAACCCTCATATTCTCTTGGGTTATCAAAAGATCCGCAACGCCCATTCGGGCTTTGTTTGAGCGGCGGTGGCGCGGCCTACCGAAGCGCCTGGCCGGCTGTGCGCGATAATCCCGTGAAGCAGCAGGACGGGCGCCAGGCTCACGACCACGATCGTCAGCGCCGACAGGCCGGCTTCTTCATAGCGGTAGAGCGAGGCCAGGGTAAAGACTTGGGTCGCGAGCGTATCGAAATTGAAGGGCCGCAGGAGCAAGGTGGCCGGCAGCTCCTTCATGGAATCCACGAAAACGAGCATGGCCGCCGCGCCGAGCGCGGGCCTGAGCAGAGGCAGGTGCACGCGCCACAGCATGTCGCTCGCCGTGGCGCCGAGTGTGCGCCCTGCGGCGTCGATATTGTGGGAGATCTTGCTCAAGCCCGCCTCGACCGCGCCGAGTGACGCCGCCAGGAAGCGGATCGTATAGGCCAGAACGATGGCGAAGGCCGTGCCGGAAAACACGAGCCCCGTGGAAACGCCGAACAGCGAGCGCATGGCCGCGTCGATGCTGTTGTCGAGCCCCGCCAGCGGAATGAGCAGTCCGATGGCGAGCACGGTTCCCGGCACCGCGTAGCTGATAGCCGGGACGAGGCTCGCCAACTGAATGAGCTTCGAGCGCGTCTGTCGCCGGCCATAGGCCAGCACCACCGCGCAGGTGACACTGAGAGCCGCGGCGGCAAACGCAAGCCCCAAACTGTTGAGCGCGGCTTGCCAGAACGCCGGCGACAGGCCCGAGGAAATATGGACGGTCGCATCGCTCACCAAGACACAAGCGGGCAGCACGAAACCCACGAGGAGCGGCAAGAGGCAGGCGAGCATCGCCAAAATGCCCTTCGCTCCGGGCAGGGTGTCCTCAGGCAAGTCGCGATACTTACCGGTCGTATGGTGAAAGCGGCGCCCGTGCCGCAAGGCGCGCTCGATGAGAAGCAGCGTGAACACGAAAGCCAGCATCACGCAGGCGATCTGCGTGGCGCCGGCGAGGCTTCCGCGATCGAGCCAGGTGTCGTACACGGCCACGGTGAGCGTGCGCACGCCGAAGAACTCCACCGCGCCAATGTCGTTCAAGGTTTCCATCAGGGCGAGCGCGACGCCGGCGGCGAGCGCGGGCCGGGCGAGCGGCAGCGCAATCTGCCAGAAGGTCTGCGACGCATTGCGTCCAAGCGTGCGGCTTGCCTCGATCACGCACACCGACTGCGCGATGAAGCTCGCGCGCGCGGTGATGTAGACATACGGGTAGAGCACGGCGCTCATCACAAAGATCGCGCCGCCAAGGCTCCTGATATCCGGGAACCAGTAGTCTTGCGCGTTGCGCCAGCCGAACGTGCCGCGCAAGACCGTCTGCACCATGCCCGAATAGTCGAACAGCTCGAGATAGCAATAGGCGATGATGTAGGTGGGCATGGCCATCGGCAGCAGGAGCAGCCACTGGAAATAGCGGCGCCCCGGAAACCGGTACATGGTGACGAGCCAGGCCGTGCCGGTGCCGATCAGCAGCGTGAGCACGCCGACGCCGAGCATGAGGCCCAAGGTGCGCCGGACCGCGCCCGGGAGCACGTTGGCGATGAGATGCGGCCAGGTATCACCGCTCGACTGAAGGGCGATCACGGCAATCGCGATGATCGGCGCCAGCGCGATGAGCGAGAGGATCAGGGCTGCGACGGACCAGCCGAGAGTGCCGCTCTCGGAGAGCCGGGCTAGCCTCAAGCGGAAAGGAGCATTCTCCTGTGGCCGGCGGGCGGTGTCGTGCTCAGGGCCGGCCAGCGAAACCGTCTCCACGGCCTTTGCGATTGCCCGCGACGAGCGCTGCCACGGCCTCCTGCGACAGGCGCTGGTCGGCTTCGTGAAGCGCATCGGCGAAAGCGTTGGTCGCGTCGATGACGGGCTCCACCAGCTCGGAGCCGGTCAGCGCCAGGGCGCAAGCCTGCATGGCGGGACAGCGATGATGCTGCGAGGCGGCAATCAGGGAGATAGCCATGCACTCGTCGGCGCAAAAGCCCGCACAGCCGAACGGATAGTACTCGATCTTGCGCGACGCCGATGACCGCACGGCCCGCACCCAGCAAGCCAATTCCGTCACCGCGCGCTTTGCCCGGGACGGTCCGAGGATGCGGTTATATTCGTTCCAGCCATTCTCCCAGCACGCGATATCGCCGGTGTCGTAACCGGCGAGCCAGCACCGGAAGCCCACGCCGACCAGCCACTCCGCGCCACTGCGCGCCGGAATGAGAGCCTGCTGCCCCGCCTGCGTGTCGATTCTCTTGTGAAAGCTCATCGTTGTCCCCTCATGAGCTCGGCCCCTCATCAAAGCCAACCTTGTCCACGAGCTCGCTTGCAGTCTTGCGCAAGGCCGCGATCTCGTTGAGCGAGATCGGGTCCGACTTGAACGTCCCCCAAGACTGCACGAGTTCCGACCACGGAACCCCTTCTTTTACCGGGTACTCGTTGTTCACGTCCGCGTACATCTCCTGGCCTTTATCGGAAGCCAGAAACTCCACCAACTTAATTGCATTGTCCTTGTTCGGCGCGTTCTTCGCCAACACGGCGCCCGACACGTTCACGTGCGTGCCGCGGTCGTTCGTGTTGGGGAACAGCATGTTGACCGAGTTCGCCCAGTCCTTCTGCTCCGGGTGCTTCTCGTCCGTGAGCATCTTTCCCATGTAGTAGGTGTTGCCGATGGCGAGGTCGCACTCGCCGGCATAGACGCCCTTGACCTGAAGCCGGTCGTTGCCGGCGGGCTTGCGAGCGAGATTGGCCTTTACGCCGCGCAGCCACTCTTCCGTCCATGCCTTGCCGTGCTGGGCGATCATCGAGGCGATCAACGCGACGTTGTAGACATGCTGGCCAGAGCGGACGCAGATCTTGCCGCGCCATTTTGGATCGGCGAGCTCCTCGTAGGTAATCGCCTTCTGCGCTACCCGCTCCTTGGAGGCATAGACAACGCGCGCGCGGCGCGTCAGGCCGATCCACTCATTGTTCTCGGCGCGGTAGGTCTGTGGAACCGCGTCTATGACCGCCTTGGATTCGATCGGCCGGGCGATTCCTGCGTCCGTAGCCTGAGTGAGATTGCCGATGTCTACCGTGAGCAAAAGGTCGGCCGGGCTATTGCGCCCCTCGGCCTGGATGCGCTCGATCAAACCTTTGGAGGCGAAGATCACATTGGTTTTGATGCCGGTCTCTTCGGTGAACTCCTGAAGCAGCGGATCGATCAGGTAGGGCTGCCGGTAGGAATAGATATTGACCTCGCCGGGGTCCTCGGCGTGGGCACCGGAGTTCTCGGCGCGGACAAGAGGGACCGCCAAAGCAGGAATGAGAATCGCGAGCGCCGCGGCGCACGCCAGTAACCAACGCATCAAAGCCTCCAATGGCCGGGGTTCAAGGCCCCGGTATCGGACTGAAAGAGTTTCGCCGTTCCGGCTCGTGCCGAATGGCTATTGTCTCGCTTGAGGCTTGAGGCGCTGTCAATAAGATTATCGAAATGGAACTAAACTTAGAAGCCTTCTAACTAGTGAAATTACATTAGAAGGGTTCGAGGATTTAAGTAATTAATCCCGATCACATAGTAGAACAGTGGCAATTCACTTATCAAATCTGACTTTGCGCAGTGATTTCGCAGCCGCGAAGGTAAGTGAGCTGACGTTGATGGCGTGTTTAGGAGCGGAAGAGCCGCTCGGCCGGAAAGATCACGTCGGCGGCGGTGCCCACGCCCGGCTCGCTGGTCAGCGCCAGTCGCGCGCGGTTTGCATCCACCAGCGCCTTGGTGAGCGGCAGCCCCAGCCCCGTCCCGGATTGCCGGCGCGGGGCGGTGTCGAGCTGGTGGAAGGGCTGCATGGCATAGGCGATCTCGTTCTTGCTCATGCCGACGCCGCTGTCGCGCACCCGCACGCGCAGCTCGCCCGCCACAATCGTGCCGGACACGATCACCTGCCCGCCCTCTTTGGTGAACTTGATGGCGTTGGTCAGAAGATTGAGCAGGATCTGCTTGAGCCGTCTCGGATCGGCGACCACGAGAGGAAGATCGTCGGAGAGCGAGGTCCGCAGCACGATGCGTGAACGCTTGGCGAGCGGCTCCAAGCTCGCGACGCAGATCTCGACCACCTCGCCCACGTCCACTGCGGTGAAGTCGAGTTCGAACTTGCCGGCTTCGATCTTGGAAATATCGAGCAGATCGTTGAGCAGGCTGAGGGCGTAAAGCCCGCTCTGGTGGATGTCCTCCGCATAGCCCCGGTAGCGCGCGTTGCCGATCGCGCCGAAGCGCTCCTGGAGCATCAGCTCGGTGAAGCCGATGACCGAGTTCAGCGGCGTGCGGACCTCATGGCTCACCTTGGCGAGGAAGTCGAGCCGGCGGGACGCAGCATCCGCGTCGAAGTCTGTTTGCGGCGTCGGCGCGGCAACGGCCGCAGGCAGGGGTGCAGACGGCTCGGCGTCCTGGACCGCCGGCGGCTCGGGCTCGAAATCCGATTGATCGATGAGCCGCACAAGGGTGGTGTCCGCCGCGGCATCCAGCGTCGAGACCGCGAACGCCAATTTGAGGCGGCGGCGCGAGCGCGTGACCGCATCGACGTCGCCGGTTCGCCCGTCCTCTTCGGTGTCGTGGAACAGGGCCGCGCCCCCGGGCAGGATGGCGCCGAGGCCGCCCGCCGCCATCAGTTCAGACGGGGACCGGTAGCCGAACGCGTAGGCGAATGCGCTATTGGCATAAATAAGGGCCTCGCCCTTGAGGAGGCCGATCGCCGCCGGCATCGCCTCCAACAGAATCTCGAGGCCTTCTGGGGCGAGCGTCAGGGCGGTCTGGGGATCCATGACCTGAGGATTCATGGGCTCGGCTTCGGGCCGCGGTTCACCCTCCGTACCGGGGATGGGAGGTGCAGCACCCGGACCGAGCAACACGCGCCCTTCGAGCGCGCGAGCGATATGCTCAAGCGCCTCGCGGTCTTCCTCTTCGATGCGCCGCTGCAGTCTGAGGTCGGCCATAATCGGCCCCGATGACATACTCTATGGAGCGCGCGTCCTGCGCTTTCACGCACGATTCGGCTCGGCCACGTGACACGCCCCTTGGGGCGCCTACTCGACTCAACCACTAAATTTAGGCGAATTCGATCTGATGCATAGGGCGAAAGCAAGCGTTTCGTCCACAGGGCAAAAAAGCGGCGGCTTTGCGCATAATGCCTCTTGAAGCATCGCACCGCACCATCTATATTGCAGTGCAACAAAAAGCGGCGACCTAGGTGAATCCGCGTTCAGTCTCGATGAGCCGAGACGAGGAGATCAACAAAGAGGTGCCATTATGACCGAGCCAGCCACAATTCCAGAGACCCCCCAGGAAGCGGTCGAGGCGGTATCCGAGACGTTCACGTCCGCAGCCAAGGAGTTCGATGCTCTCAAGCTCGACACGACCGTCCCCGAGAGTGTCCGCGCGCTTGCCGAGAAGACCGTGAACCAGACCCGCGAGGCCTATGAGCGCGGCAAGGAATCGTTAGAAGAGTCGATCGATGCGCTAGAGCGCTCCTTCGATGCCGCGGGCCAGGGCGCGACCGCCTTCAACCGCAAGCTCATCGACATCGCCCAGCGCAATCTCAATTCCGGCTTCGACCTCGCCAAGAACCTGGCGGGCGCCAAGAACCTCGCGGAGATCGTCGAGCTTCAGTCCAGCTTCATCCGCAGCCAGTTCGATGTGTTCGCGAGCCAGGCCGGCGAGATTCGGGCGCTCACGACCAAGATCGCTGCCGACACCAGCGAGCCGATCAAGGGGCAGGTATCGCGTTCCTTTGAGGCCGTTCGAAAGACGTCGTAGAGCGATCCTAGCGCCGTGGTGGAATCATCCGCCACGGAGCATCAGAAAGTGGCGTTGCGTTGAGTGCGTATGTGCGTAACTGCTAAGGCCCGGGCCCACCCCCCGGGCCTTTTGTTTGCTCGGGTCCTTGATTTTCAGGAGCGATCGTGAAATCAGCGGAACCCCTAAATTGTTTGACCCGGTCGTGGCCCGTTCGGCCTGCTTGCAACGGCTCGGGCCTGCCCTTAGGTTCCGGGCATTGAGGCTGCCTGTGCCGCTGTAGCTCAGTTGGTTAGAGCGCTTGATTGTGGATCAAGAGGTCCCCCGTTCGAACCGGGGCAGCGGTACCAAAGTTTTCAATCACTTATAGCCTTGGCACCCTAGCTTCCTCCTCCGTAGGTAACCCACTAGGTAACACCCGGAGGTTTTCATGCTGCAAACCGTCAAAGAGCTTTCCGCTTGGAAGGCCGACCGTGAGGCGCTGAAAAGTGATGCCCTCGCGTTTCTCGATGTAGACAATAGGCGCGCCGACGAGCTGCTGTTGATCTACCAAGCTGCCCGCACCGCTTATGAGGCATGGGCACCGCCCTCAGAGCATTACGAAACGACTCCCTGGCCTCATAATCCGTGGACGCGAGAGAGCGAGCGGGCCTTCATCGTCATGGAAGCCGTTGCCGCAAGGCTGGCCGATATATGGGTGAAGGCCAGCAACGAAAGCCCACCGGTACATGTCGCCGCCGTGTTGGCTGATTGGTACTCCGCCTGTGACGACAATCCCCGAATCCTCGCTGCGCTGATCGGGCTGTACGGCCAGAGCAAACATCTGAGGGGGGCGTCATGACGCGCGACCTGACAGAGTTCAAACGCTACTTCGATGCGCTGAAACCCGTTGACCAGCGTTTGGTCGCAGACGTTGTTGAAGCTCTCTGCGGCAAGCATGGTCACGGCGTAGAGGGCGCAAGGGCTGTCATCCGTACCGCTGAGCATCTGTCGCCACAGATCAAGACTGAGCTAGCTGACATACTAGAACGCACCGGCTAGGGGGTAGCCAGCGCGAGGAAGAGGCTGAGCCCGGAGAGCCTAAGAACGAGGCGGCCGCTGAATTGCCAAGGCAGGGAATTCTGATACGCTAACCAGGTGCAGGAGTTCGCCGCAGATAATCCTGCACAGCTCTAGCCTCACTGAGCCCCGACAGTTCCCTGCCGGGGCTCTTTTCCTGTCCGGCACCCAAAATTTCAAACTGAGACACTACCGGCTAGGGGCTCACCCCCTGGCTGGCACTAGAGAGAGGCGTTGGCTTCGGCTGACGCCCCTACAGCGACCGGCCTCAATTGAGCGCATAGCTCGTGCTAGCGTACTCTTGGAATCGGGTGGGAGCCAAAGTCGCTTCCCCTAGCGGTACTCTGGTAGCCCGGCGCCCCAAAAACTGAGTGTTCTGTGTAGTGTTCTGCGTAAGGAAGGCCCCCACAATCTGTCGGGGCCTTTTCTTTTGCCAGCTCGGAGTGCGGGGGGAGCTAAAGAGGGAGGCTCCCATGACTGACGACGGCACTGACGCCAAAGCGCGGGCCGCTTTCCACTGCTACTGAGTGGGGACGCTTTTCATTATTTCTTGATAAGCCGCCGCCGCCTTTTCAGCGTAGGTCTTTGGCCAGTTTGCAAAGTACACTTGGGATGTGGCGCTATTGAAGCAATACGTCTTGTGAGTGTCTGCATCCGTGTAGTTTATCGAGCAATCAGTATGGATCAGATCGCCCGCCATGAGCCCCACAGGATCGTAGTTGTTGAACTCACCGTGCAAGCCTTTTGCAGAGAAGGATTTCCAGATGCCAAGTTCCGTGGCGTGGGGTCTTGCTCCCATGGTCTGCTCGGTGGCAAAGACCAAGGTGCTCGCTGATCCCACGACAAGCGCCCCCGCTATCAATATAATTTCTCGCATCAAATGAAACTAGCATGCTTTGGCTGGATGCCATAGCCGGTCCCTTTTCAGCCCTCATCGGAGACCGCTCACGTTTGGGGGCTTGCGGGGAGCCGGGTTGAGGGAGGCTCCCACCGCATCCTGGTCTATCAGATGCCTTTGACTAGATTCCCAACAAGTAGCACCAGATAGGAGATCAAAAGCGTCCCAAACGGATGGTCACTGATCAACGGAATGCGCACGCCGCCGTAGTGCGCAACCAAGGCAACGAGAGCAATCAAAACGGAAACAATCAACGTGATCTGTCTTGGCGCGCTGATATTCATGTCTTCCTCCCTACAGGTGTGCTTGGCGGCCACGATAGCACTTTCACTGCCGAGTGAAAGAGGGAGTCCCCCATGACAACACGCCGCTTTCCCCCACCCTGGCACGTCGAACAGATACCGGGCGGCTTCAAGGTGCTGGACGCATCCGGCCAAGCCCTCGTCTACGTCTATGCCCGTGGGCCGGCAGGTCCATGGCCCGCACGGTCTACAGTGACTGCATGGTCCATATGGACCATGTCTTCGGGCAGCTCATGAAGAAGCTCGAGGAGACCGGCGAAGCCGAGAACACGCTCGTTATCCTCACCTCCGACAACGGTCCGGAATGCGAGATCCCGCCGCGTGGGCGCACGCCGTTCCGCGGCTGCAAGGGCTCATCCTGGGAAGGCGGCGTGCGCGTGCCGACCTTCGTCTACTGGAAAGACATGATCGCTCCGCGCAAATCCGATCAGCTGTTCGACCTGGCGGACATTCTGCCGACAGCGCTTCATCTGGCCGGTTATCCCGGCGCCAAGTTGGCCGGGCTGTTCTCCGATAAGACCTATATCGACGGCGTCGACCAGGTGGCGTTCTTGGTCGCGGACGAGGGGCTCTCGGCCCGCCGCAGCCGCATCTACACGCTGAATCAGTATTTCTCGGCGGTCCGCATCGACGAGTTCAAAGCGACGACGACGGGTGAACTCGAGGACGGCATCATGAAGCGGGGCTACACCGGCGGCTTCTCCGGATCGATCTTCACCGATACCGGCGGCGCGGTCGTGGCCAATCTCTACACCAACCCGCAAGAAGACGTCTCCATCGGCATTCGCCACATCCCCATGGCCGTGCCGCTCGGCGCCACCGGCGGCTGGTACCTGAAGGAGCTGTTGGAATACCCGCCCCAGTTCAAGGTCGGCTTCATGTCGAATAATCCACCGATCTACGACATGATTCCGATCGGCGAGATGGCGGTCAAAGCCTGGATCAAGAAGCACGGTTTCGGGCGCTTCCAGAACTAGAGCCACCAAACGGCATCGCTTCGGCCAGGGGCGTCCTTCGGGGCGCCCCCTTTTTTGCTCCGCTCTGTTGCCCATGGGCAACAAGTGTCGGGAATTGAAGACCGGGCCGCGCAAAAACGCGCCCATGCCGCGCCAAGCCCCACTATCCTGACCCCTAAGAAGAGTGAGAGCGTAAGTATGAGGCGTTGGGTCTGGTTGGGAGTGCTTGGGGGAATGGCTCTTGCCGCCAGTCTCCCTGCGATGGCGCGTGCGCAGGAACCGGCGCCGGCTCCCTCCGGCTGGACTTATGACGGCGGGCTCTATGCCTGGGCGCTGTGGTTGGAGGGTGATGCCACGGCCCGGGGGCTCGACTTCGACGTCTATGCCGACCCGGTCGATCTCATCGAGGCCTTGGACGGCCCGATCATCATGGCCAATTTCGAAGCCAAGCGCGGCCGCTTCGCCTTCTATGCCGATGTCGTCTACGCCAAGTTCGGCTTGGAGTCGGATTTCGTCGGCGAGGCCGAGCCCATTCCCGTGCTCAAGCTGAATGGGGATGCGCGCATCGGCGCCGATTACAAATTCGGCGTCTATCAGGCCGACGCCTTTTACCAGATCGCCAATTTCGCCGGCGCCAAGGGCAACACCACCCTCGAGCTCGGTGCCGGCGCGCGCTTCGTGGAGCAAGATTTCAAGGTCACCGCCGGGGTCGACTTGAACGCAAGCGTGCAGCTCGGCAAGCTTCTCGATCGGTTGGAAAACCGCATCAAGCACATCCAGAACCAGGAAGACAGGCTTCAGTCGCTGGCGCAGCTCAACGCCTTGCGCCAGGAGCTTCTGCAGAAGCGGATCGTGCGCGCCAAGGACAAGGGGCTGAACCGCCGTGTCGCGCGCTTGGAGAAGAAGCTCAAGAGCGTCGACAATCGTGGCGAAGCCATTGCCGCGCTTGAGGCGTTCGACAAATTCCGCGCCGCGCTGTTGCAAAACGCCGTCAACCTCGACGGCAAGGACGTCCAGGGCAATTTCGCCTTCGTCAACAGCGGCAACATGGACTGGGTCGATCCCGTGATCGCAATGCGCATGACCCATGAATTCGGCAACGGACAATCTGTTATGGCCATGGGCGATTTTGGCGGCTTTAACGTCGACGACGGGCTGAGCTGGCAAGCGGTGCTGGCCTATAATTGCGACGGCACGCTGTTCGGTTTCGATACGACAACGACCTTCGGCTACAAGGCGCTTTGGCTGAAATACGAGGACCAGACGGCCAAGGGCGCGCGCGGCATCGACGTGGTGTTGCACGGCCCGATCGCCCAGGTCGCCTTTCGCTGGTAGCAACCACAGCGAGTAGTTTGACCACGAAGACTCGATTTGCGACCTCTGCTAGAATGACCGAGGAGTGGGACCAATCGGCAGAGGTCCCGTGCCGACGGAACCCAAAGAATCCGCGGCATTGCTGGGGAGGATGCGGCATGTACGCGCTACCCGTACGCGTCTTGGCGGGTGTCCTTTTGCTCGCCGCGCTGGGCGTCTCTTCGGCGCAAGCGCAGGACGGCGGCAACCTGGCGCAAGAAGCGCAGAACCCGATCGCCAATCTGATTTCGGTCCCGTTCCAGAACAACACCAACTTCAATGTCGGGCCGTTCGACAAAGACCAGAACATCCTCAACATCCAGCCAGTCATCCCGTTCAAGCTGAACGAGGACTGGAACCTGGTCACGCGCTGGATCCTGCCGGTGGTGTATCAGCCGCCCGTGTACCAAGGCGACGAGAGCGATTTCGGCCTCGGCAATTTCAATCCGAGCTTCTTCTTCGTCAATCAAGTCAGCCCGAAACTCATGATCGGCGCCGGCCCGACCTTTCTCCTGCCGACCAACACGGACAGGAGCCTCGGGCCCGACAAATGGGGCGCCGGCCCGACCGCCGCCGTGGTGTGGACGCCGGGCAAATGGGTGGTTGGCGCGCTCGTCAACAATATCTGGTCCGTCGCGGGCGAATCAAACGAGCCCGACGTGAACGCGTTCCTGCTCCAGTACTTCATCAACTACAATTTGAAGCACGGCTGGTACCTCACCACCGCGCCGATCATCACCGCGAACTGGGAAGCGCCTGACGACGACCAATGGACGCTGCCGTTCGGCGGCGGCGTGGGGCGCGTGTTCAATCTCGGCTCGCAGCCCGTGAACATGTCGCTCAGCGCCTACGACAACGTCATCACGCCCGAGCAGGGGCCGGACTGGCAGCTGCGCTTCCAGGTGCAGCTTCTGTTCCCGACCAAAGGATGATCAATCCAAGGAGAAGATATTCCGATGAATGGACGTGCAGCTATTTCGATTGGCGCGACGGCCCTGTTCTTTGCGGTCTCGGGCGTCGCGGCGCAAGACTCAGGCATGCTCACGCCGGAGGAGGCGGCGAAGCTTTACCCCGACAAGCCGGTCTATTCGCGCTACGCGGGGCGTGATTTCCCGACGCGGCCGTTCTTCGGCGACACCCACCTGCACACGTCGTTCTCCATGGACGCGGGCGCGTTCGGTGCGCGTATCGACCCGCGCGAAGCCTATCGCTTTGCCCGCGGCGAGCAGGTGACCGCCTCCAGCGGCCAGCCCGTGAAGCTCTCGCGGCCATTGGACTTCCTCGTGGTGGCTGACCACTCCGACAATATGGGCTTCTTCCCCGATCTTCTGGCCGGCAAGCCGAGCGTGCTGGCCGATCCGACCGGCAAGAAATGGTACGAGATGGTTCAGTCCGGCAAGGGCGCCGAAGCCGCGGTTGAGATCATCGTCGCCTTCTCCCACAACAAGTTCCCGGAAGACCTCATGTATTACCCGGGTACGCCCGCCTACAAGAATGCGTGGAAGGAGACCATCGACGCGGCCGAGGAATATAACGACCCGGGCGGCTTCACCGCTTTCATCGGCTACGAATGGACGTCGAACACCGGCGGCAACAACCTGCACCGCAACGTGATCTTCCGCGACGGCGGCGACAAGGCGAGCCAGGTCGAGCCGATGACTGTCTATCCGCCATACGGTAGCGACAATCCGGTGGATCTCTGGAAATGGATGAAGGCCTACGAGGACAAGACCGGCGGCAGCGTCCTCGCCATCGCGCATAACGGCAATCTCTCTAACGGGCTGATGTTCCCGACCGTCGAGGCTTTCGGCAAGACGCTCGACAGTGACTACGCCAAGACACGGGCGAAGTGGGAGCGGCTCTACGAGACCACGCAGACCAAGGGGACCGGCGAGGCGCATCCCTACCTGTCGCCGAACGACGAGTTCGCCGACTTCGAGCTCTGGGACAAAGGCAATCTCGACGGCAGCGTGCCCAAGAAGAAGAGCATGCTCGAGTTCGAGTATGCCAGGTCGGCCTACAAGAACGGGCTGAAGCTGGAGAAGGAGCTCGGCACCAATCCCTACAGGTTCGGTCTGATCGGCAGCAGCGACGCGCATACCGGTCTCGCGGCCATGCAGGAAGATAATTTCTTCGGCAAGACCACGCCCCAGGAACCGAGCGCGGAACGCATGCGGGCGGCCTTCCTCGACAACAAAGAGACCGGCGTGACAATCATGGACTGGGAAGTCGGCGCCTCCGGCTACGCTGCGGTCTGGGCGACGGAGAACACGCGCGAGTCCATTTGGGACGCCATGCAGCGCAAGGAGACCTACGCCACCACGGGTCCGCGCATGATCGTGCGCTTCTTCGGCGGCTGGGATTTCGAGCCGGGCGACGCAGAGGACCGCCTGCCGGCGCACACCGGCTATTCCAAGGGCGTGCCCATGGGCGCTGATCTGGGCGCGGCACGCGACGGCAAGGCGCCGACATTCCTCGTCGCCGCCCTGAAGGATCCGATCGGCGCCAATCTCGACCGCTATCAGATCGTCAAAGGCTGGCTCGACGCGGACGGCGAGCTGCACGAGAAGGTCTACGACGTGGTCTGGTCCGGCGACCGTGAACCCGGCGAAGACGGCAAGGTGCCCCCGGTCGGCAACACCGTGGACGTGAAGGAGGCGACCTGGACCAACACGATAGGGGCGCCGGAGCTGATCACCGTCTGGACCGACCCGGACTTCGATCCCTCACAGCCCGCTTTCTACTACGGCCGCGTGCTGGAGATCCCGAAGCCGCGCTGGACCGCGTATGACGCCAAGTTCTTCGGAACGGAGCCGCTACCCGGAACGACCATGACCTTGCAGGACCGGGCCTACACCTCGCCAATTTGGTACACGCCGAAAGGGTAAGATAGCCAGCCATGCGCGCTTGCACTTCGCCCATCTGGTACACGCCGAAAGAGTAGGGACGAGCGCCCATGACATACTTGTCGAAAGTCATCCGCGAACCTTTGGTGCACTTCGTGCTGATCGGTGCGGCGGTGTTCGGCCTTTACGCGCTGGTGTCCGGCGACGAACTGGACAACGCACGCGACAGGATCTTCGTCACCGAGGGGCGGGTGCAGCAACTGGCGCAAGTCTTTTCCAAGACGTGGCAGCGGCCGCCAAGCCCCGAAGAGCTGCGCGGCCTCGTCGACGCCTACATCAAGGAAGAGGTCTACTACCGCGAGGCGATCAAACTTGGATTGGACCGTGACGACACGCTGATCCGCCGCCGCATGCAGCAGAAAATGGAGTTCGTCACCGAGCCTGCCGACGCACTCTTGCAGCCCGGCGACGATACGCTTCGGGACTATCTCGACGCCCATAAGGCCGACTTCCGCGTGGAGCCGCGCTTCGCCTTCGAGCAGGTGTTCCTCAACTCCGACAAGCCGGGTGAGGCGGGGCTTGCTCGGGCCGAGCAGGCGCTCAAGGTTGTGAAGGCGTCGGACGGCAGTCCTGCCGATGTCGGCGACCCGACCTTGCTGCCGGGGAAAATGCCGATCTCTCCGCTGGCCGGCATCGAGCGCAATTTCGGCGAGACCTTCGCGGCCAACCTTACCGACCTCCCGGAGAATGAATGGGCGGGGCCGATCAAGTCGGCGTACGGCCTGCATCTCGTGCGCGTCACCAAGCGCATCGACGGCTACGATCCGAAGCTTGCAGATGTCCGCGACGCCGTGGCGCAAAAATGGCGGACCGAGAAGCGTGACGACTTCCAAACGCAAGCCTACGACCAGCTGCTTGCCAAATACGATGTCGTCTTGCCCGCCGTCGGGGACGCGTCGCGACAGCCGGAGCCGCAACCATGATCCGGCTCTTCACCACCCTCGCGCTTCTGCTGCTTTTGCCGGGCACCGGTCTGGCGCATGAGCTGCGCCCGGGCTTCCTTGAGATCAATCAGACCGGCGCCGACACATATAATGTGCGTTTCAAGGTGCCCGCGCGCGGCGACATGCGTTTTGGGCTCTATGTGCGACTTCCGGACGGTTGCTCCGACAAAGTGCCGCCGCGCACCGAGCGCGCCGGCAACGCCCTCCTGGAGCAGTTTGTCGTTCAGTGCCCTGGCGGACTCGCCGGCAAGCCCGTCTCGATTGACGGGCTGTCCGGCACCTTCACCGACGTCGTTGTCAGAGTCGAGCTTGCTGACGGAGCACTCCAAGCCACGCGGCTGACGCCGGACCAGCCATCCTTCACCGTCGCGGCGGCGCCGACCTGGCTCGACACCGCGCGCACCTACTTTCTCCTTGGTGTGGAGCACATTCTGCTCGGCATCGATCATCTCCTGTTCGTGCTGGCTTTGCTTTTGCTCGTCCGCAACACGTGGATGCTGGTGAAGGTCATCACCGCCTTCACCGTGGCGCACAGCATCACGTTGGCTGTGGCGGCGCTCGGCTGGGCGCAGATTCCGCAAGCGCCCGTCGAAGCGGTGATCGCCCTCAGCATCATGTTCGTGGCGGCGGAGACCCTGCGACAGAGGCGGAACGAGAATGATCTCGTCAGCAAGGCGCCCTGGGTCATCGCCTTCGCCTTCGGCCTGTTGCACGGACTGGGGTTCGGCGGCGCGCTGAAAGAAATCGGTCTGCCGCAGTCGGATGTGCCGCTCGCGCTGCTGACCTTCAATCTCGGGGTCGAGGCCGGCCAGCTTCTCTTCGTGTTTGCCGTGCTCGGGCTCAAGGTCGCCGTGGACCGATTGCTCGATCTGAAAGTGTCTTGGGCGCGCACGGTCGCTGGCTACGGCATCGGATCGCTGGCCGCCGTGTGGTTCGTACAGCGCGTCGGGATCATGCTTTGAAAAATAGGGAAACGCGGGGGACGCACAATGAGTAAGACATATGCAGCAATGGCCTGGGGTGCCGTGGCGGCCCTAGCAATGCCTGTGGATATGGCTTCCGCCGCCGAGAATGCGGCAGGCTGGTACGCCATCGGCACCAAGACCTCGATGGCGGGATTCCTTCCGCCGCCGGGCACCTATTTCATCGACGTCAATATCTATTATGAGGGCACGGCCAGCGGCGCATCCGCGGTCGGCGTTGCGTTGCAAGACATCAGCCCGGCCGCGCGCAATCTCAACCTCCAGGGCGAGTTGCTGATCGACGCAAAGGCCGATGTCACCGGAAGGGTTTACTACAACCTGCCATCGGTCTTGTGGGTGGCGCCGGGGGAGGTCCTCGGCGGCAACGTCGGGTTCGGCGCCATCGTGCCGTTCGGCTCGAAGGACGTGGACTTCGATCTCGATGCACTCGCGACCCTAAGCTTGGGCCCGCCGATCAACAGAACCTTCACCCGCGGCCAGACTTTCAGCGAAAGCGATGGCTCGACGGAGTTCGGCGACCCCGTGCTCAACGCGGTGATCGGCTGGCACGAGGGGAACTGGCACTGGAATTTGAGCGCGCTGGTCAACGTGCCGATCGGCCCATGGGACAACACCAGCAGTTCGAATCTCGCCTTCAACCATTGGGGTCTCGCGACCATCGGAGCGGTGACGTGGCTCGATCCGAATATCGGGCTCGAGATCTCCGCCGCGCCCGGATTCACCTTCAACTGGGAGAACCCCGACACCGACTACGAGACCGGAACCGAGTTCCATGTCGAGTTCGCGGTGCTGCAGCACTTCTCGCCGAAATTCGCCGTCGGCGTGGCCGGCTTTCACTATCAGCAGGTCACCGGCGATAGCGGCGCCGGGGCCCGGTTGGGCGCCTTCAAAGGCCGCGTGACGGCCGTCGGGCCTATCGCGACGTTCAATTTCAATCTCGGCAAGCTTCCGGTCAGCTCGCAGCTGAGCTGGATGCACGATTTTGATGTCCAGAACCGGCTGGAGGGTGATCTGGGCGTGCTCACGATCTCGATGCCGCTCTCGGTGCCGGGGCAGTAGAGGGAAAGAAAGGGAGGGTGGACCATGAAAACAATAGCAGCTCTAGTGATTTGCGCAGTCGCCGCATTTTTCGTCAGCGCGAGTTTCGACACGCCGGCGGAAGCGAAAAAATACAAGCCGCCGAAAGTGGCGAAGAATGTCGGCAAGTCGGTCGGCAGGGCGGCGCGTAATACCGGCAAAACGATCGGCAGCGCGGCGCGCTGGGGCGGGAACGCGCTCTGGGTCGGGACCGGGCTCGGCTGGGGCCACGCCAAGGCCACCAACAACTGCACCTACTACTACAAGCGCTACAAGGAGACTCGGAATCGGAAGTGGAAGAACCAGTACAACGCCTGCATTCGCTAGGCCTGATCTAGAACCTTCAGCCTCGGCAGAGCCGCGCGAGTGCGTCTCTGTCGAGCACCTGAATGCGCGCGTATTGCTGATCGACGAGCCCCGCCTCGGCGAAGCGCCGGATGATGCGCTTGAGCGTGGGCAGAGACAGCGCGGTCAGGCTTGCCAATTCGGATTGCGACACGGGAACCAAGCCCGCCGCGTCCGCGCGCGTATCGAGTTCGAGCAGCAGCCGATCGGCCACCCGCTTCTCCGTCGAGGGGAGAGCGAGATTGGACATGATCCGGAACGCCGTGCTGAAGTTCTCGTACGTCAGAGCG
>Ga0307380_10001896_pt1 | contig 30064 bp, 19 predicted proteins | sample UN3MG_FD_202239 | JGI IMG/M metagenome (GOLD analysis project Ga0307380, IMG submission 202239) | Soil microbial communities from Risofladan, Vaasa, Finland - UN-3 | ecosystem: Environmental > Terrestrial > Soil > Coastal area > Acid sulfate soil | place: Finland: Risofladan, Vaasa | collected...
TGTACCTGTCGGCGTCGGAGTAACTGCTGTAGCCGATGGTGTTGGTGTTACAGTTGTCGTGGCCGTCGGTGTTGGTGTAGCCTCTGTAGCCGCTGGTGTTGGTGTCACTGCTGCTGTCGGGGTTGGCGATGCTGGAGCCCCGGGTGTCGGTGATGGAGTCACTGGTGCCCCAGTTGTACCTGTCGGCGTCGGAGTAACTGCCGTAGCCGATGGTGTCGGAGTTGGAGTTGCCGTAGCCGCTGGTGTTGGTGAGGCTGCTGTACCTGTTGGTGTTGCCGTAACTGCTGCTGTCGGGGTTGGCGATGCCGGAGCCCCGGGTGTTGGTGATGGAGTCACTGGTGCCCCAGTTGTGCCTGTCGGTGTTGGTGTCACTGCTGCTGTAGCTGTTGGCGTTGGTGTCACTGTTGGTGTAACTGTTGGTGACGGTGCAGGGGCTTGACCACCATCTGTAACACTCCACGGGGTTGCAACAAGTACTCCTCTGGCGGTTGTTGCTGCACCAATACTGTATTGACTGGTTCCCGCATGGAATTGAACGTTTATATTTCTAGTCTTGGCTGACCATGCGATAAGCAATGCATCATAATTTGCGGTTGATAATGGTGTTGCTAATAGAAACATATTCTGTGCGGTTGTTAATGAAGTAATATCAAACCCGCCTATATCTTGGTCAAACACCATGGCACCTTGGAACATAGATTGCATAGTAGTAACTAAACCTGTATCCCAACTACCTATAGGTTGATTGAATAAAACACTATTTTTGAACATAGAGGTCATAGTATTAACAGAACTTGTGTCCCAACCACTAATATCTTGATTAAACGCATTGGCACCATCAAACATATTATTCATGGTGGTGACAGCAATTGTGTTCCAACCGCTTATATTCTGATTAAAGGATTGAGCATCACTAAACATAACACCCAGTAATACAGCTCCAGTAGCCTTTAATGTCCACCCGGTTATATTGCCGTTAAATGCGTAAGCATTTGAAAACATACCAGTAAAATCCGTTCCGGAAGAAACAACCCAACTATTAAGATTTTGATTAAAGAGGGTTGCTGCACTGAACATCTGTCTAAAATTCGTTACACTAGAAACATTCCAAGAACCGATGTCTTGATTAAATGGAGTGCCACCAAACGTACCAAACATGCTATAAACAGAACCAGTATTCCAACTTCCTATATTTTGGTCAAACGATGTTGCAAGGAGAAACATACTAGACATGTCATAAACGGTGCTTACGTCCCATGCCCCTATATTTTGATTGAACGCGACGGCGGAGTAGAACATACTTTGCATAGTTACTGGGGCACCAGTATTGATTGTCCAGCTTGTTATGTTTCCATCAAACGCCGATGCATTTCGAAACATTTCAGTAAAGTCTACTACAGCAGAAACATCCCAAGTATTAAGGCTCTGGTTGAAAAGTGTGGCACCAAAAAACATGCGGGTCATATCAGTAACGGCCCCTGTTTTTGTACCCCAAGTATCCAAAGGTTGATTAAACGCGGCAGTGGCTTCGAACATACTTATCATATTAGTAACAGTGCTTACATCCCAACCGCTTATATCTTGATTAAATGATGCAGTGCTAAAAAACATACTTTCCATGGTCACCGGGGCACCCGTATTGATTACCCAACTTGTTATATTACCATTAAATGCATTAGCCCCGGCAAACATACCAGTGAATGAAGTTACTGCGGAAACATTCCAACTGTTAAGACTTTGATTGAATAGATTTGCACTTACAAACATTTCCCCCATCCCAGTAATCGCACTTACATCCCAAGCATCAATATCTTGATTAAAATTTAAACACCCATAGAACATTCTAAACAAACTAGCAGCACTACTTAGGTCCCAAGTTTCGATCCCCGGTATAGTAGTAATGGAGGAACAGTTCATAAACGCCCTGTAGAAATCAACAGATGGGTCGGAAGTGTCTGGTGCGTCCGTAGCAGTAATGGTTAATGCACTACAGCCATAGAACCATTCAGTTCCAAGTAATACCAAAGGACCCCACTCAGTGATTAATTTAATCTTTGTCTTATCGCCTGTATTATTAAATCGGAACCCGTCAATCGTTCCAGTGATACTAACAGTGTATGTGTTGGCTAAGGTGTATGTGTGTGTTGTCTCTGCCTGATTCCAAGCCGTGATAGTGTCAACCCCACTACCATCTCCCCAGTTTACATCGAAATTATATGTTCCCGTATTCATTAGGGGCAAGGTTATAGTTTCCCCTCCCCCGGTAGTTTGCCATATGCTTGTAAACGTTGGTGGTACGGTTGGTGATGGTGTAGGCGTAGGTGTAGTTGTTCCAGTGGTAGTAACAGTCGGTGTTGGTGTTTGTGTAACTGTCATTGTCAATGTAGGTGTAACTGTAACCCCCGGTGTTGGTGTAGGTGTTGACGTAACTGCTGCCGTAGCTGTTGGAGTAACTGCTACCGTAGCTGTTGGTGTCACTGGTGACGTAGCTGTTGGTGTGGGTGTTGGAGTACCCCCCGCTGTTAATGTGGGTGTTGGTGTAACGGTAGCACCCTGCGTGCTTGTAGCTGTGGCTACTGGTGTTGTCGTTCCAGTTGGTGTTAATGTTGGTGTAACGGTAGCAGTAGGTGTAGGCGTTACTGGTAGTCGTCCCCAAACATAAGGAAAAGCACCTGATAACGGACTTGACGCTACATCAGTAAAACTGCTACGAGATTCAAAAAATTCCCATGCGATATTGGGTTCCTGTGCTCCCCATATAATACTACCCGTTTTAGCTGTCAACTTTACGAGAGTGCCATCATTTGATGATGCGTAAACATTGCTGTTTATATCTACACTTATCCCTAATAGTTTTCTATTAGAAACTTTCTTCTGCCAAACCAAAAAACCTCTATGGTTTATTTTTCTAACAATTCCATCACTTGAACCAGTGTAGATGTTTTGTTTACCATCGACGGCTACTTTAGTCACGTCAGTATCGTTGAATTCACTATAATCCCATACAAAACTACCAGTAGAATTTAGTTTAATTACATGATTTCCCTGAGATGCTGCGTAAACATATCCTAAGTAATCTACAGTTACGCCGAGAATAGCCTGTGTGTTCGTGTACGACCATACAAAAGCACCAGCGGGAGATAATTTTCTAACTGTGGTATCATCACAACCAATATACACAAATCCATCGTGATCAACAGCGACCGCGTTTACAGGGGAACCTATCATATAAGACCACTGTGAAACACCAGTTGAATCTAATTTGCGTACAGTTCCAGCATAGGAGCCGGTAATTACATTACTGGCGACATCCACGGCTATAGCAATAACATCACTACCTTCAATGTAGCTCCACTCTTCATTCCCTAAACTGTTTATTTTACGGGTAGTATTGTTTGAATTAGCGGTGTAAATGTAGCCTAATGAATCTATTGCAACAGCTATAATCGGTGCCGCTGGGCCAATAAAAGTCCAATCTGTTGTGCCAAGTGCTGATAATTTCCGTAAAATACCATCAACAGCACCACTATAAACTACGGGATCAGAAACAGGCTGTGTTGGTGTATTGCTGGGCGTAGGCGAATTTGACGCCGGGGGTGTATTTGTGGGCGTGTTCGTAGGTGTAATTGTAGGTGTTACAGTCGGCATTTTCAATAATCCCTTGAATATTATTAATATTTATTACTTGGCCTATTATACTGGTACAAAATCACGCTGGGGGAGCCGATGGTGTCACCGTCAACGTTACAGTTGGTGTTGGTGTAATAGTTGCTGTTGGTGTCACAGTCAACGTTCCGGTTGGTGTTGGTGTTACCACTATTGGACTTCCTATATAATATGCACCCTCTAAGTTAGTAGGTACTGTGTACTGCGTACTAACCATTGGGGCTATTACTACCGCCGTTGTCTGAAACGATGCGGCAGTTGGTGCTACAATAGAAAGTGATACTCCTGTAATGTTAAGGGGGCTAGGTGGCATTGTAAATTCCTGTAATGGTATCTCCGCCTGTCCCTCTAAAGTTAGTTTATCGTCATTATTAAACAGAAAATAGCTTACTTTATTAGAGAGTATCCGTGAATTTGAGGCACCAACTAACGCTATGTTAGTACCATCAAACACGACTTGCTCAAATACCATATTGTCATCTATACCAGTGGAAAGACCCGGATTAACGAGTGTTTTGAAAAATCCCTGTTTAGGTCGGGTAGCTACTAGGTCTCCATTTGTATCAAGGGTAAGTAAGTTTCCTAATGAATAGTAGCCACCACCGCTAGCCCTCGTAGCACCTGTCAATAAATACCCACCATCATATAATGCTATATCATGTAGCTCAAAGAATCCCCCGCTACCATCAAAGTTGAAGCCATAAAACTTCTGTACAATGAAGTTTAGGTCAGAATCGAATTTCATAATCCCGCTTTGGCGTTGTACGGCAAGCCCATTGGACCGAGTTGCGCCACAAACTACAGAATCATCAGTGGGGTCATATAGTATTCTACCGGCAACGCCAGCACTAAAGCCGTCAAATCCTGTCTGAGCTACGACATTTCCGAGAAGGTCTAGTTTTAAAATATCAACACCATATCCCCCCGTGGAGGCGGTAATAAAAATATTGCTTGGTGAAAATGTCATGGATGTAAAAGCAATAAAGGCGGTATCCTTCTGAACCCATATAACAGCACCATCTAAATCTAGTTTCATTATAACCCCGTCGTTGATGCTGTCACGCCCACATACAAATAAACTTGTCCCATCTGTTTCGAGTGTTTGTATTTGCTGCGAAATTCCTCCCGATATTCTATATTCCTTTTCCCATATTATATTACCATCTGGGTCACATTTAATGATAATTCCCCAATCATCTACCATAAAAATGTATCCACCAAGCCATACTATATCCTTTAACGTATGAAACCGGGTAAGTGTCTGGTGCCAATCAAGACATCCATTTTGGTTTATTCTACCAAAATATGACCTACTGCCATAATATCCACAAAAATAATATATTGTGTTGCCGGGGGTAGAAACATCTGATGTTAGCCTGTTCATAACAACATTCTGATTCATACCAATTTCTAAAATATAATTACCACCAAATGGGCCTAATGCACATGTAATTAGAGATGGAGACGGAGTTATAGTCGGTGTAGGTGTTGCAGTTGCAGTCGGTGTAACCGTTTGTGTTGCAGTTACGGTCGCTGTAGGTGTAGGTGTTACTGTGATACCAAGACCCCACCACTCTGGGAAGGTTCCTTCAAGTGGGCTTGAAATTACATCATTAAATTTAATACGCGGCTCATGTATTACCCAGATGGTATCCAAAGTCATACCATTGAATCTAAGTTTTCTAACTGTCCCATTATGAGAAGATGTGTATATATTGTAATTTACATCAATACTTATACCAGTTATTTTCTCATTAATTGAGAATTCCCATATTAATATACCCCGGTGGTTTATTTTTCTTATTACACCCTTATCTGAACTAGTATATACATTTCCTCTGTTATCTACGGTAACATCAGTGGCATCTGTATTATGTGCGTATTCCCATAGTAAATTACCACTAGAATTTAATTTACTTAGGTTATTGTCCTTAGATACTGAGTAAACGTTCTTCAGGTGGTCTACTGCAATGTTAATAATTGGTTTACTATGTCCCATATATGACCATAGTAGGTTCCCGGTAGGTGATAAAGATCTAACAGAATTGTCGTCAGCACCAAAATATATACAATTATCATAGTCCACCGCAACAGCCTGTACAAACGTACCTACCAGATAATCCCACATGAAACTTCCGGTATTATCTAATTTGTATACTTTATTGTCGAATGATCCTATAATTACGTTACCATCGGGGTCTACAGCTACCGCCACAGCGTCATTAACAGTGGAATAACTCCATAATTCAGTGCCCGAACTGTCTATTTTTCGTACACTTTTATCAGAACTTGCGGTATATATGTTACCATCTAGGTCTATTGCCAATGAGTTTATTAAGAGTGATTCATCGTGAAATGTATTAGCCCAGATTCCCACGCCCGCCGATGATATTTTTCTTAATATGGAATCATCAGATGCAACAACCACGGAAGGGTCCACCAGTGCTGCGGTTGGTGTGTTGCTTGGTGTAGGGGTAACAGAAGCCCCGGGTGTATTCGTGGGCGTAACTGAAGGTGTGATTGTGGGCGTAACAGTTGGCATTTTATATAATCCTGTAATAATATTAATATTTATTACATTCGTATGGAATGCCTACTTATTATACTTCGCCGCCGTCATTAATTGTCCACCCATCATTTTCTGTAAGCCTACTGTGTGCTTCTACCGCCCCGGGGGTAGTGGTCCCACTATATGTGCTATTTCCGCCGTGAAAGGTAACAGTATTTAAGTGAGTCTTCACTTCCCACCCGATAATCAAATTACCGTAATTGGCGGTTGAAAGGGTTACTCCAGAGAACATAGTGGTAGCATTACTCAGGGTTGCAACAGTCCATGCACCAAGATTCTGATCGAATGCCATGCTGCCTGTAGTCCTGAACATATCTACCATAGTAGTAACTTTAGTTACATTCCAACCACTTATATCCTGATCAAATGCAAGTGCTTCTTGGAACATGCCGGTCATGTCTACGCTGGTAGTAGTATTTAATGTCCAAGCTATAGCACCATTGAAAGCGGTGGCACCCTTGAACATATTAGTGAAATCGGTCACTCCACTTACAACCCAAGAACTTACACTCTGATTAAACGCTGTTGCATCCGAGAACATATTAGATAAATCAGTAACAGAGCTTGTAACACCCCACCCACTGATATCTTGGTTGAATGCAAATGCAGATTCAAACATCCATGATAGCCCACTCCCAGTAACATCACTAACGTCCCATCCGCTAATATCTTGGTTAAATATATCACACCCTTGAAACAGTCCTAGCATATTGGTAACCCCGGTGGTATTAGCTCCCCATGCCACGGGTGAATTAAATGCCGCACAGTACGCAAAGAAATTGATCATGCTAGTAGCGCCACTAACATCTAATGCACTTAAGTTTTGATTTAAAACAAAACAATCATAGAAGAAATAGTCCCAAACGGTGACTGAACCTGTACTCCAACTTGTTATATTAGGTACAGATGTTAATACATTACATCCATCAAACGTTGATTCTAAATCAGTTGAACTGATAGTTGGTGTGTCAGTAGCACTAATTGTTAAGGCATCACACCCGGCAAAGGCACCCAGTGTGGATATATTAAGTGGCCCCCATTCACTTATCGTTTTTATTTTACTAACATGTCCAGCAAAATTAAACTGGAATCCTGTAATAGTTCCCGTGATAGTAACTGTATATGTATTTGCTGTAGCATAGGTGTGTGTTACTTCTGCTTGGTTGTATGTGGTGATATTATCTACCCCACTCTCATCACCCCAATCCACATCGAAGTTATATGAGCCGCCGCTTATTAGTGGTAATGTAACATCCTCACTTACTCCAGTAGTTGTCCACGTGGATACAAACGCTGGTGCTGCTGCATTTGTTGGCGTAATGGTTGGTGTAACAGTTAATGTCGGTGTCAATGTCGGTGACAACGTTGGCGTAATGGTTGTAGTTAATGTTGGCGTAATGGTTGTAGTTAATGTTGGTGTAACGGTCAACGTTGGGGTTACGGTCAACGTTGGTGTTGCCGTTGCTGTTGGTGTTGGTGTTGGTGTAAATCCTATAGGGCCACTTGGTGTAAAATTTGTACTATATCTAGCTACCCCAGCAGTAATACGGAATTCATCCATATATCCATTAAACGAACCACCACCACCGGCAGAATTTATTCCTATACGTTGGGGGGCACTAAAGGTTAGATTAACAGACCCGGTATGTGTTGTGCTCTGTTTTATTCCATCTACATACATAGAAGTAACATTAGATTCTCGGCAAACCGCCATATGATACCATCTATTTACGGATATGATGGTATCAGCAACAAATGAAATAGGGATACCACTTCCAGCAGAAAATCCAAGTTCGCCAGTGATCTCAACAGACATATGATATGCAACACCACTAGGCCATGCTGAAAATTTACTTATTATCGTGCAACCACCAGATTTTAAAAGACCCACCCATGCCCACAATTCTATGGTGAAATCCCCAGTACCAAAATCAATAGCTTCTGTTACCGTTAGATAGTCTGAACTCCCGTCAAAGTATGCTGAGGAGTTTCCATACACATTCTGATCTGTACTTATTTTTACATTACCCGATGGAGTAATAGTCTTACCCGTTTCGTCTGTAAATGTAGTTGATTCATTAGCTCCATTCATACGTAGATCAAGGGCTATACTGCCAGCAAACGGGTCACTTGATACGGTTGGTGTCATAGTTAATGTTGGTGTAACCGTAGGTGTAATTGTTGCCGTTGCAGTAAAGGTTGGTGTAACTGTTGGTGTTGCTGTAAACGTCGGTGTAACTGTAGGTGTTTCTGTTGTAGTTGGTGTCACTGCCGCTGTTGCAGTAACTGTAGCCGTGGGTGTTGGTGTTACCGTTGAAGTAACTGTTACTGTCGGTGTCACAGCCGGGGTATCTGAAATAGTAGGTGTCACAGTCGGTGTGCCGGTTGTAGTCGGTGTCACAGCCGCAGTTGCTGTAAATGTCGGTGTAATTGTTGCCGTTGGTGTAACGGTCAACGTTGGGGTTACGGTCAACGTTGGTGTTGGGGTTGGGGTTGGTGTTGGTGGTGGCCCTAACTCCCACGCACTGTACATGGCAAATTCTTGCAGGGCATCACTGGCGGTACCGATTACGAATAATGATAAACCATCAGGTTTAATAGATATACTTCGAGGGAAAGTCTCCTTGGAAGATACGTCTATACTTACTGAATCATATGATGCTGTACTTACATCCCACGCTGAAGACAGAGAATATTGATATACAAAACCAGAATCTATACCGGCAATATACATTTTAGTACCATCTGCCTTAAAGAAACATCCGTCATATTCTGATGACCCTTCAGCAAAAGTAAAGCTCTTAGAGTCATAACTGGCCGTAGACAGGTCCCAAGCGGTCATTGAATATTGGTATATGGCAAGGGTGCCAGTAACAAATAGTCTGGTTCCACTACTATCTATGAACATATCAACTGGAAATCCTGCTTCACTCACGCTAAGGGTTGCACTATCGTATGTGGCAGTACCCACATCCCATGCTGGGGATAAACTGTATTGATGTACGGATTTTGGTGTTAATCCAACTATATACATTTTTGTACCGTCGGATTTAAAATATACGCCTTCAACTACAGTCTGTTGTGAATTTATATCTACACTATCAGCAAACACTAACCCAGTTTCGTCCCATGCGGGGGATACCGAATATTGTAATATTCTGTTTACCGTTGGGGCCGCTATATAAACCTCCAGTCCATCTGATTTCATGAATAACCCGATTGGGGTTGCTTCTGACGGTATTACGGTAGCGGTTGGTGTAACCGTGGGTGTTACTGCTGGGGTAGCTGTATTAGTAGGCGTAACCGTAGAGGTAGCAGTAACCGTTGGTGTTGCCGTAAATGTCGGTGTTGCTGTAGTAGTTGGTGTCACAACCGCAGTTGCCGTAACTGTTGGTGTTACCGTAACTGCGGCTGTATTAGTTGGCGTTACTGCTGGTGTAGCTGTATTCGTCGGTGTAATAGTTGGTGTAACTGTTACTGCTGCTGTGGCTGTAGGTGTTACTGCTGCTGTGGCTGTAGGTGTTACTGCTGCTGTGGCTGTAGGTGTTACTGCTGCTGTGGCTGTATTAGTTGGAGTAATCGCTGGTGTAGCTGTAACTGTAGGACTTACTGTAGGAGTAGGCGTTGCTGGTGCTGTAGCTGTAGGTGTAGGCGTAACTACTTGTCCACCGTCAGTGATAACCCAACTACTGGTGCCTGTAAGTACCCCTCTGGCCGTTGTTGCTGCACCAGAACTGTATTGACTATTTCCACCATCAAATGTTACAGCAGTTAGTTCAGTCTGTCCTTCCCATCCAATAAGCAATGCATCATAATTGGTGGTTGAGAGGGCCATTCCAGAGAACATATCTTCGGCAGTAACTAATCTTTGAACCGTCCATGGGCCTAAATTCTGATCAAACACCATGCTGCCGATAGTTTGAAACATGCCCACCATCGTAGTTACCCAATGTACACTCCAACTGCTTATATCTTGATTGAATGAGGTAGCATCTTCGAACATGTAGTTCATATTTATGCCAACTCCAGAGGATAGTGTCCAAGCACCTATAGGTTGATTGAATGAGGTAGCTAACCAGAACATACCCGCAAAGTTGAATACACTTGAAACATCCCATATACTTATATTCTGGTTAAAGGCAGATGCGCCAGCGAACATCTCGCCCATGTCTAAAGCCTCACTTGTGTCCCACCCAGTTATATTTTGATTAAACACCAGAGCATCAGTAAACATTCCAAAAAAATCATCAACGCCCCCCACATCCCACCCGCCTATATTCTGATTAAAGATAGAGCATCCGGTGAACATATTAGCTAAACTAACCGGCCCAATTGGATCAAGTGACCAACTTACCACGTTGGGGTCATTAAAGAGGAAACAATTCCAAAACATGAAATCAAACACTTCTACGGCGGAAACATCCCAACTGTTAATTCCCGGTACATCAGTAAGTATGAAACAACTATCAAATACCGAAGTCCAATCGGTTGAAGTTATTGTTGGTGCGTCAGTAGCAGTAATAAGTAACCACTCACAACCAGCAAACCACTCAATACCAGTTAATGTCAATGGACCCCATTCTGATATGTTTACAATTTGGAGTGCAGAGATTGAGAAGGAGAATGACCACCCTTCAATTGTTCCGGTAATACTAATTGTATAAAAATCAGCGGTGGCGTATGTGTGTGTTGTTTCCGCCTGATTCCAAGTCGTTATGGTGTCAGTTCCACCCCCATCACCCCAATCTACAACAAAATTATATGTTCCACCTAGTTCTAGTGGAAGAACTACGTCTTCATTGCTACCAACAGTTTCCCATTCACTGGTAAATGTTGGTGGGGTTGTTGCCGATGGTGTTACGGTCGGAGTTAAAGTAGGCGTAGGTGTCACTGCTGCTGTATCAGTTGGTGTTGGTGTAACCGTTGCTGTAAATGTTGGTGTAACTGCTGGAGTACCAGTAACGGTTGGTGTAATAGTTGGTGTCGCCCCGATAGTAGGTGACGGTGTTGGAGTCACTGCTGCCGTCGCGGTAGGTGTTACTACCGCTGTAGCTGTATTAGTTGGTGTAATGGTTGGTGTTACTGTAACAGCCGCTGTAGATGTAGGTGTTACCGCTGGTGTAGATGTAGGTGTAACCGCTGCTGTAGCTGTAGGAGTTACTGCTGCCGTGGCTGTAGGTGTCACTGCTGCTGTAGCTGTAGGAGTTACTGCTGCCGTGGCTGTATTAGTTGGAGTAACCGCTGCTGTGGCTGTAGGTGTTACTGCTGCTGTGGCTGTATTAGTTGGAGTAATCGCTGGTGTAGCTGTAGGTGTCACTGCTGCCGTGGCTGTAGGAGTTACTGCCGCTGTAGCTGTAGGTGTCACTGCTGCTGTGGCTGTAGGAGTTACTGCTGCCGTGGCTGTATTAGTTGGAGTAACCGCTGGTGTGGTTGTAGGTGTCACTGCCGCTGTGGCCGTAGGTGTCACTGCTGCTGTGGTTGTAGGAGTTACTGCCGCTGTAGTTGTATTAGTTGGAGTAACCGCTGGTGTGGTTGTAGGTGTCACTGCTGCTGTGGTTGTAGGAGTTACTGCGGCGGTAGCTGTAGGTGTAACTGCTGCTGTGGCTGTAGGAGTTACTGCTGCCGTGGCTGTATTAGTCGGCGTAATAGTTGGTGTTACCGTAACTGCGGCGGTAGATGTCGGTGTTACCACTGGAGTACCAGTAACGGTTGGTGTAATAGTTGGTGTCGCCCCGATAGTAGGTGACGGTGTTGGAGTAACTGCCGCTGTAGCTGTAGGAGTTACTGCTGGTGTAGCTGTATTCGTCGGCGTAATAGTTGGTGTTACCGTAACTGCGGCGGTAGCTGTAGGTGTTACTGCCGCTGTAGCTGTAGGTGTTACTGCTGGTGTAGCTGTATTCGTCGGTGTAATAGTTGGTGTTACCGTAACTACTGCTGTGGCTGTAGGAGTTACTGCCGCTGTAGCTGTATTGGTTGGTGTAACTACTGCTGTGGCTGTAGGAGTTACTGCTGCTGTGGCTGTATTCGTCGGCGTAATAGTTGGTGTTACCGTAACTGCGGCGGTAGATGTCGGCGTTACCACTGGGGTATCAGTTGGTGTTGGTGTTACTGTGGCGGCTGGTGTTGGTGAAGCCCCAGATGTAGGAGAGGGGGTCACTGCCGCTGTAGTTGTAGGTGTTACTGCTGGCGTAGTGGTTGGTGTAACTGCGGCGGTAGCTGTAGGTGTAACTGCGGCTGTATTAGTTGGTGTCACTGCTGCTGTGGTTGTAGGTGTAACTGCTGCTGTGGCTGTAGGTGTTACTGCTGCTGTGGCTGTAGGTGTTGGTGTTACTGTGGCTGCTGGTGTTGGCGAAGCCCCAGATGTAGGAGTGGGTGTCACTGCTGCTGTAGCTGTAGGTGTTACTGCTGCTGTGGCTGTAGGTGTCACTGCTGCTGTAGCTGTAGGTGTCACTGCTGCCGTGGCTGTAGGAGTTACTGCCGCTGTAGTTGTATTAGTTGGAGTAACCGCTGGTGTGGTTGTAGGTGTCACTGCTGCCGTGGCTGTAGGAGTTACTGCTGCCGTATCGGTTGGTGTTGGTGTAACTGTGGCGGCTGGTGTTGGCGAAGCCCCAGATGTGGGTGTGGGTGTTATTGCTGCCGTGGCTGTAGGTGTCACTGCTGCGGTAGCTGTTGGTGTTACTGCTGCCGTAGTTGTTGGAGTTACTGCTGCTGTAGTTGTTGGTGTTACTGCTGCCGTGGTTGTGTTGGTCGGTGTTACTGCTGGCGTAGCTGTTGGTGTAACTGCTGCCGTAGCTGTTGGTGTTACCGCTGCTGTATCAGTTGGCGTCGGTGTTACTGTGGCCGCTGGTGTTGGTGATGCTCCAGATGTAGGCGTAAGAGTAGGTGTTACCGTTACTGCTGCCGTGGCTGTAGGTGTTACTGCTGCCGTGGCGGTGTTAGTTGGCGTCACTGCTGCCGTAGTTGTTGGTGTCACTGCTGCTGTAGCTGTAGGTGTCACTGCTGCTGTAGTTGTAGGGGTTGGTGTTACCGCTGCTGTGACTGTTGGTGTAACATTAGCGGTGGCTGTTACTGTAACTGGTGGTGATACAGTGATACTTGGAGTAACGGTAACCGTTGGTGTAATGGTTACTGTGATTGCCGGTGTAGGTGTTATTGCTGGTGTGGCAGTTATGGTCACTGGTGGTGATACAGTAATGCTCGGGGTGACGGTAATTGTAGGTGTAACAGTTACTGTGACCGCTGGTGTTGGTGTTACTGTCACTGCCGCTGTTGGTGTAACTGTCACTGCCGCCGTAGCTGTAACCGTTGCTGTAACTGATGGTGTCACTGCTGCTGTTGGTGTAACCGTCACTGCCGCTGTAGCGGTAGGGGTAGGGGTTAGTCCAGATGTGGGAGTCACTGTGGGTGTTACTGATGATGTAGGTGTTACTGTGACCGCAGATGTAGGTGTCACAGTTGGGGTTGATCCACCAGTAGGTGTTGGTGTAATAGTGGCTGTGACTGATGGTGTAACCGTATTAGCTGGGGTGCCAGTATTAGTTGGTGTTACTGTTGCTGTAGGTGTCAGTGTTGGTGTCTGGGTTAATGTTGGTGGTGTGCTTCTACCCCACTGATATGGAAACCCACCTGATAGTGGACTTGAGTCTAGATCATTAAATCTAATACCATGTGGTTCAAATAGATCCCATATAATATCCCCAGTTGATGATAATTTTGTAATATTACCATCATTTGAACACGCATATACATTGTAATTTACATCTACACTAACTCCCTTTATTTTTTGTGAAGATAATTTTCTGGACCAAATTAAATCACCTCTATGGTTAATCTTTCTTACAGTTCCATCTTTTCCACCAGCATAAACAGTTTCATTGTTATCAACAGCAACACAATTAACGTCGGTGTTAAACCCAGTATATGTCCACAGCAAATTACCACTCTGGTTCAATTTACGTAATGTATTATCCCTAGCTCCAACGTAAACATTCTCCAAGTAGTCCACAGCTACACTTAGAATACCATTTGTGTTCCCTGCATATGTCCATTGTAATTCACCGGCAGGGTCTAGTTTTGTAATAACGTTATCATCACTACCAGTATACACAAACCTATTACCGTCTACCGCTACGGCCCGGACATATGAATTAAGCAAATATGCCCACGAAAAGACGCCACTTGAGGTCAATTTAACTACTGTTCCATTAAAAGAGCCAATAACTACATTTCCATCTGTATCTACTGCAACAGAAACGATATCATCACCCACATCATAACTCCACAGCACAGTACCGGAAATGTCCAGTTTCTTCACTGTTTTATCTGAGCTGGCACTGAAACTATTACCATTTGGATCTACAGCTACTGATGTTCCCACGTAGGCTGAATTATGTATTTCTATAGCCCAATCTATTTTACCACCCGGGCTTATACTTCTTACCATACCATCATCTGCAACTGCAATAATTGACGGGTCAGGAAGTGCTGCCGTAGGGGTAGTACTAGGTGTTACAGGTGGTGTTACCTGTGAAGTCCCAGTGATTGTAGGTGTAGGTGTGGGTGTAGCCATTATTATTCAATTCCCCTTCCGAATATTTATCCGAGTGGGACTATTAAGTTCAGTAATATCCCATGTTTAATTGTCATGGGTGGCATTACGGGGTAGTCGGAGTTGGCGTTGGTGTGGGGTCCGGGGTTATCGTAACAGCCGCTGTTGGTGTAATTGTGGCGACCGGGGTTGCTGAACCAGTTGGTGTCACAGTTGGTGCCAGTGACGACGTTGGTGAATTCGTAGGTGTTATAGTCGGCGTAACAGTAAGCGTGGATGTAAGTGTAGGTGTTACCGTAACTGCGGCTGTATTAGTTGGCGTTACTGCTGGTGTAGCTGTATTAGTTGGCGTTACTGCTGGTGTAGCTGTATTAGTTGGTGTCAACGTTGGTGTTACCGTAAACGAAGGTGTTGGTGTGGGTGTAGCCGGTGATTGTATAGCTGGACCAGTGCAAGCTCCTAATGTTCCCGCTTGGCTCCAATCAACACCAGAACCATTATTTGTAATAAATGCAGTGTGATCATCATTGAGTAAATGTGTAGCAGCACTTCCTGTAAGTGTGGAAGCCGTGTAATCAACTGCACCACCATTATAGATGGCATTTATGTTGCCACCACTTAAATCTACATACACATTATTAAGATACAATTGAGCTATGCAACCTAGCCAATTGGCAATTGGCCCCCAGTTCCATCCAGCGATCAGAGTACTATCTATATCTAATTCGTTATCGTTATATTTCGTCCATGTTACACTACTTGTTTGGTCTACACCATCAACAAATACCCATCGTTTACCTGAATCCGATGTGTCCAGCGAGATTGCAATGTGTGTCCACACACCAGCCGTGAAAACCCCGGTTAGTGAGGCGATTACTGTTGATGTTGATGTTACATCAATTAAAAGGATGGATAATGATGATCCAGACCTTACAAGGTATCCCCCACCACCGCCACCATGACTAAAAAACGCCCTTGTGCCACTTAGATCATCAGGATTTACCCATACCGCAATAGTAAGTTCCTTACCGGTTGGCCATGAATCCGCAAACTTAGAGTCCATACGTGTGCTGCCACCGAAATGAGCAGCCTTTAATGCAAGCGGTGAGGTTACCGTTGGTGTAGGTGTAACTGCTGCTGTATCGGTCGGTGTTACTGTAGCCGTGGATGCTGGCGTTGGTGATACCCCAGATGTAGCTGTAACTGTTGGTGTAACAGTCAATGTTTGTGTCAATGTTGGTGTCACAGTAGAGGTTGGTGTAGGCGTTGGGGTTGCCGGGGTCTGTATAGCTGGGCCCGTGCAAGCTCCTAATGCACTAATTACACTCCAGTTAGCACCAGCACCATTATTTGTGCCAAATGTGGTGTGGTCCTCATTGAGGAAATGAGGAGCAGCAATTCCCGTAAGTGTGGAGGCGGTGTAATCAACGGCACCACCATTATAGAGGGCATTTATGTTACCTCCTGATAGATCCACATACACATTGTTAAGATACACTTGGGATATGCAACCTATCCAGTCCCCAACACCGGGCTTGTATGTCTTCCCAACGTTCAGTGTCCCATCTATATCTAATTCTTTATCATTATATTGCGTCCATGTTACACTACTTGTTTGGTCTACGCCATCAACAAAAACATGGCGTTTGCCTGAATCCGATGTATCCACCGAGATTGCAATGTGTGTCCACACACCCGCCGTGAAAACCCCTGTTAGTGTGGCAGTTACTGCTTGTGATACCGGGGAAAATGAAATTAAAAAGATGTACAATGATGATCCAGACCTTGCAATGTATCCCCCGTCACCACTGCCATGACTAAAAAACGCCTCTGTGAAACTTAAATTATCAGGATTTAACCATGCTGAAATAGTAAATTCCTTACCGGTTGGCCATGTATCCACAAACTGAGAGCTTACTCTGTCGGAACCACCGTCAAAATAAGCAGCCTTCAATGCAAGTGGTGGCGTTACTGTTGGTGTAGGTGTAATTGCTGCTGTTTCGGTTGGTGTTACCCCACCTGTTGACGTAGGTGTGGTAGTAAGCGTTGGGGTAGGTGTTGCTCCTATCGTAGCCGAAGCGGTAGGTGTAACCCCACTAGTTGGAGTGGGTGTTGGAGTAGCAGTAGGAGTCAACGTTGGTGTTAATGTGAGCACCTCTCCTCTACCCCATTGCCCGGGAAATGTTCCAGATAATGGGCTTGTTGCTATACCATTGAAACCTCTACGAATTTCCCTAAATATCCACAGCGTTGAACCATTTGCTGCTAATTTTGTAACAGTGCCATCATTTGAGCATGTGTATACATTGTAATTTACATCTACACTAACTCCCGCTATTTGTTGTGATGATAATTTTCTGGACCAGATTAAACTTCCACTGTGGTGTATCTTTCTTACAGTTCCATCTTTCCCACCAGCATAGACAGTTCTATTGTTATCGACGGCAACACAATTAACATCTGTTTCAAAACCAGAGTATACCCAAATTATATTACCAGTAGCATCTAATTTATGTAATGTATTACTTCTACCCGCAGCATACACATTATCTACGTAGTCTACAGCTACAGCAAGAGGTTGATTTAACATGCCAGTGTACGTCCATAAGAGGTCACCGACTGATGATATTTTTCTAACTGTATTGTCATCTGCACCGATATACACAAATCCATCAGCATCTATGGTTACGGCACGAACAAAGGTACCAACCACATATGTCCATATAAGAACTCCGCTTGTGTCTAATTTACGAACAGTGCCGTCAAATGAACCTATAGCAGTGTTTCCGAGTGGGCCTGTTGCAAGTGCCACAATATCATTACCAGTCGTATACGTCCACTGTTCGACGCCAGAACTGTTTAACTTATGAACAGTGTTATCCGAACTTGCAAAATATGAATTATTATTGATATCTACGGCAATAGCTGTGGTTATAAGGGATTGACTCGTTATCTCGGATATCCATTCTAAGGTACCATCCGAATTTATTTTCCGTACCGCCGCATCGTCAGAAACAACATAAACTGGCGGGTCCGAAACTGGTGGAGTTGGACTATTGCTGGGAGTTGGAGTTGGGGTAAATGGCATTATGTAATCCCTATAAGTATAAACCTATTTATAGGAACGTGTTATGGACTGATAATTATTTATAAGGTCGGTGACGGTGTTACAGTCATAGTCAACGTCGGTGTTACAGTCGTGGTCAATGTCGGTGTAATAGTCGGCGTCGGTGTTACAGTAAGTGTCTGACTTATAGTTGGCGTAATAGTCGGTGTCACAGGTGCCGTGGTCGTAGGTGTTACCGCTGGTGTTGCATCCGGTGTGTCGGTCACGGTCGGAGTGATGGTTTGTGTCACAGCCGCTGTAGCTGTAGGTGTCACGGGTGCCGTGGTCGTAGGTGTCACAGCCGCTGTAGCTGTAGGTGTCACAGCCGCTGTAGCTGTAGGTGTCACGGGTGCCGTGGTCGTAGGTGTCACTGCTGGTGTTGCATCCGGTGTGTCGGTCACGGTCGGAGTGATGGTTTGTGTCACAGCCGCTGTAGGTGTAGGTGTTACCGCCGCTGTTGCGTCCGGTGTATCAGTCACGGTCGGAGTGATGGTAACTGCCGCTGTATTAGTCGGCGTTACATCAGGGGTATCAGTCACAGTCGGAGTGATAGTAACTGCCGCTGTAGCTGTAGGTGTTACTGCTGCTGTAGCTGTAGGTGTCACTGGTGCTGTAGTCGTAGGTGTCACCGCTGGTGTTGCATCCGGTGTATCAGTCACAGTCGGAGTAATAGTAGTCGTAGGTGTCACCGCTGGTGTTGCATCCGGTGTGTCGGTCACAGTCGGAGTGATGGTAACTGCCGCTGTAGCTGTAGGTGTTACTGCTGCTGTAGCTGTAGGTGTCACTGGGGCCGTGGTCGTAGGTGTCACCGCTGGTGTTGTTGTTACTCCCGGTGTAGATGTTACTGCTGGTGTAGCAGGTGGCGTAGGTGTTGGCGTAGCTGTTGATGATGGTGTTGGAGATGGTGTTATGTTAGCCGTTCTTGTTACAGTGGGTGTCACCGCTGATGTAGATGTGTTAGTCGGTGTCACCGCTGATGTAGATGTAGGTGTAAATGTTACATGTGGGGTTTTTGTTACTGTGGCTGTCACAGTTGGTGTTGGTGTATTGGTATACGTAACATGTGGTGTTGTCGTATTAGTCGGCGTAATAGTAGGTGTTGATTCTGGTGTACCAGTCACGGCAGGTGTCACAGTGTTAGTCGGTGTCACAGTTGGAGATACCAAGGCAGCATCTGCTGCTCTAAGATTTAAATCCCTATCGACCCCATCTACGGTGGCATTATATGAACTAATCAAGTAAGCAGAATCTACTTCCCAGTTAACTGGCATAGCATATGAATTGAAACTCGCACCCGTGTCAATAAACATACGTGTACCATCAGCACTAAGGGACATTGCGTAAACAGTACTTGTTCGTGTTTGAAAGGTTTTTTCATATCTAGCGGTTGAAATATCATATAACACATTCATGGCATATTGATGCACAGAATTTGTATAGCTATCAAGGACATATAACTTATTTCCCCAGTTACCGAAGTTAAATGATAGTGGTATCATAGGTTTATCTTGACTTATTTCAACTACCAATGATTTACTAGCATAGACCAGCGTGGTCAAATCATATGGTGTTCCTAATGTATATTGGTATATCGTATTTGAGGCCGCGTCTAAAATAAATAGAGTATTACCAGTAGAATCTAATTGTATATCTATAGGTCTAAATACAAGACCTACATTTACTGGGTTCTGAGTAACGTCAACAGATTGTCCAGTATAAACTGTCGTAGATAGATCCCAAGCACTTAATGAATACTTATATACGGTACCCGTGCCGCTATTTACATTGGAATCCACTACAAAAAGTAATGTACCAGCTAAGGTAGTAAATAAACCTTCTGGTCTAACACACTCACCACGCAAATTAAATGTAACACCGTTAAATACCATGCTAGATAATATGTTTGTTACTGTTAATTCATATTGATCAATATCAACATCAGTAGGTGGTTTTCCACGCAATAGAAACAGCTTCTGAACGGGCAGTCCAGATGATACTGGGGTTACTGTTGGTGTTGGTGTTGCTACTGGTGTAGGCATTGTCTAATTCCCTTAAATTATTTTACTACGGTATTAGTATATATATCACATTTGAACCTGTATATTAAAATAATTGTAAATTAAACGACCTACCTTGACCTATTCCAGCGGGAGAATATGTGCCCACCTCACCTTGCATAATAGCATTTGTTATGGTCCACGGTGCTGGAAGTGAGTATGTTCTGAAATGACCATCAACGTATACAAACATTTCACTGCCTGACGCGGATAAAGAAACTCCTTCGATCATATAAGAGGCAATATCTACACTCAATGACTGAGAAATTAAAGCTGTTGTTATATCATATGCCACACTTAGATCATATCGAAATATATGTAAGGTGCTATCACCACATAAGTAGAGTTTTGAACCACCATCACCGAAGTAAAATCCATTTGCCACTCGTTCGGGGGTTATTAACAACACACCATATGCGATTCCTACAGTTGACAAATCCCACGCAATACCAAGATCGTGCTGGTGAATCTCATCGTCTCCTTGATCGCGTATTACATATAATCTATCACCAGTTGGATTGAATGCTATCTCTTTAATTACATTATGCGTTGACTCTTCAAAGGTATATGAGTCTCCAGTGTAGACAGCAGAGTAAACATCCCTAGCAATGACTAGGTTGTATCTGTAGAGTGTTAAAGTGTCCCGGTCGAGTATGAACATGCGTGTGCCGGAAGTGTCTATAAACAAACCAGATGGCTTCTTAGCCTGTGTTGTGACATTATATGAAGCATTATCTGGTGCCGCAGTGGACATCACATTTATAGTTCCTAGCGTGTGTTGGCTTACGATGGAATCAATGGGTCCATTATCTTCTAAGATGTATAGAGCCTGAATTACTGGTGTGACACTAGGTGTGACAGTTGGTGGTGGTGTAACCGTTGCTGTTGGTGTAACCGTAGGTGTAATAGCCGCTGTACCTGTAACTGTAGGTGTCACTGTTAAAGTGGGTGTGACAGTTGGGGTTATATCTGGTGTCGTTGATATAGTTGGTGTAATACTTATTGTGGGGGTCACAGTAGCTGTCAGTGTGGGTGTTGGAGTAGGTGTTAAGTACCCGGCTACATAATCGGCAGCTTCTTGCAATGTTCCAAAAACTAGGGACGCATCTAAAGTAACCGTGCCTTCCCCTGAATCACTCAATAGAACAGAGTATGTAATAGTAGTCACAAGTAGAGGTACGTCATTTACATACGTTTTTATTTTTACTGTTAAAACTTTCCCCTTTTCAATACGAGTACCGTCTATAACAACGAATACTGTGTCTTTGGGTTGAAAATCGTAATTTACTGTAAACATTTAAGAGCCTTTTCGATATATCCTCTTTCTATTTATAAAGGTACCCATTGGGGTAGTTAAAACCTCTATATTATGGCGTAACTACCATTCGGAAGGAAACTTCACAGGCGGCTACCAATCCGTCTATATTATGGAAAATATCAAGGTATATTCGCGTGAAATCTTCTTGTGGTGTGTCATCCGTTGCAGTCCAAGTATACGATTGGTGAACATCAAGGTCTGCCAATACCCCTTCCGCTACCCCTGAAGTGAAGTTAATAAATGGTTGTCCTGTGAATGGGCCAAGGTATGCCCAACGTAGCTTATAAGCACTTCCTATACTCCCTGATGGGTTTGTAACCCACCATTGTCTCGGGGTACCAGTTATACCGGGAATCCAATCGGTGTATCCATTATATACTACCCCCGCATTTGTAGTGATTAGCCATCCCCCGTCGGGGTAGAAATCCAATGTAACGAAAGGATTCTGTGGTGTTGGCACTACTACATTCATGTACGACTCATCACCGACATAATACCGTTTATCCCATATGACGGGATATGGCACGAACGGTATGGATGTCGGTGACGGTGTAACCGTCACCGCAGGGGTTTCCGCAGGGGTTTCCGCAGGGGTTTCCGCTGGTGTAACCGTTACTGGTGGTGTTTGTGACGCTGTTAGTGTTGGTGTAAACGTGGGTGTAACCGTTGGTGTAACCGTATGTGTTGGAGTTGGAGTTGGTGCTACATTCTCATCAGTTGACTTCTCCATACGTGGGTATATGTTCTCTATATTAGAGGAGTCAATAAACACTTCCCCATCAAACACATAGAATTTAGAAATATTAGCACCAATATCAAGATCACCAACATCAACCAATTGGTTTCTAATTTTATCACTGGATCTATACGGTGAATTGGATAATAGTAAAAACAGGGATCTTGGTTCAATAGGAATGTATGATCCTAGATAACCAGATGCTGTATCTCTATATCTAATCTTCAGCAATTCAAATGTAGTGCCATCAGGTATGTCTGATAATGTAGTAACGGAGGGAAATTCCGCTTGTATGGCTTCAAGTACACTGAATCCCTTTGTTGCAAAATTTCGTCTTTTTCTTATTAAAACCTGTTCCCACCCAAACCAAGGAGAATTACTACTTAAAGTGTCGCTTAAGAATGTACCATCAACTTTTGAAACGGGGCTACTCGGAATCTCTATTTCAACCCGTAAATCAAAAGCATCATCAGTTAAAGATATTTGTCCGAAAGGAGTATTCAGAACAGATGCCACAGCATAATCCATATAACCAAAATGGGACACTTGAAATAAATTATCGGCGTCTGGGACAGTGGGTATTTCTACTGGCACACTGGACCTAGCCACTAAATGAACAATACCACGACGTTGTGTCGGAAATGCAATCTCTAGATTATCTTTATTAATAAGGGTAACTGTGTAATCATCTTGGGATACTTCTATCGGCTCCTCTGTAACTTCGTCATAAAAATATACTGTTACTGCCGGGGCCACACCAAGATCATGTTTAACTTTCCATACAGCGGCTATAATATTAAATGTTTTTGAAAAAAAGGCCCCACGTGGCACATAATCGTCTAATCCGGACACATACGGTGGGAAAATGGGCTCACCACGGATAATGTTCTGATTTCTACTTAGTTTGTATAGCGTACCCTTACATCCCTCAGTTATGACACACTTGGCGAACACAGTCATGCCTAACTCGTTTTCAATAAGAGTTATTTCTCGCTTACATGTATCACATCTATAATTGATGGTGGCCATTCAAATACCTTGTTTGTATCTAATATTTATCAACAGGCTACTTATTTGAGATTTCAGCTATATGGTTAATTAACCTATTTGCGTTCTGAATAGCACTATCCATGAAATATCTAGGCCCGCACTCTATATCGTGGAGTATCCAAGCAAAATTACATTGAAATTTATGAATGGTAGTACCTCTAATGTTACCCTTGGATAGTTCCTTAGATGATCTGTTGCTATCTCTGGCAGAAAGAGTGGCTTTATACTTATAGCAAACATTTTCGAATCTTTCTGTTAAGTTAGCAATCTCCGTCGAGGTTGCCTCTGAATTATAATATCTATTATACATTTTACTCTTGGTTCCAAAATTGATTAAAACTATTATTGATCTCATGGGGTCTTGGCTTCCCATGAAAACAAACGACCTTTGCCTTATCTGGCAGTACTGCATCCTTCCCCCGGAGACAGTGTACTTTATATGACACTACCTCAGAAGGAAATAAATCTTGTATGTATTCTATAGGGGGTTTATGCTGGCTGATAAACGCTTGATCTCCCTCTCGGATATTATTCATGTATTTCCTGTCGTGCTTAACAAACTCATCGTAAATCCTATAGACTCTAGTACCGTGCCATGACATAAACCCACTGCCCATCTCCTCTGGTCGATAAAAGTCCCGCAATGCAGTAAATTCACCCCGGTATGTAACAATTTCATTCAAACTGCCTACAATAAAAGTATCCAAATCAAAGAAAAATACCTGTTCTTCTCCAAATAAATCATTCCTGAATAATTCTATCTTTCCCCACCACTTAGGCCAATTATGTCGAAATCGGATTAAGTCATCTATATCCCGGGTCAAATTTCTCTTATCATCTGTTAAACAAACCAATCTATGAGGCACATCAAGATTAGCTTTAATACCAGCTACTATGTTGTTAACATATTTATGATTATATACATCTCCACCGGTTTTAAATACTAAGGCTATCGTTATTGGTCTGTCCACGTCCATATATCTATTTAGTGTTTTAAAAAGTCTGTATACTCCCCGAACTCGAAGCATCGAACAGCACTGTTTGGATTAGCGTTGATTATATTCACTTTGCACCCAGACTTCTTCATTTCTCTGGACAATGCCATTATTGATGGTATGAATTGATCACTGTATATCTGGTCCTTGATAAACGGCCTCTCCTCATTATGATAGTGGCTTCGGTTCCCTTCTTTTTTCATATCATAACCTATTAAAATGACGTTAGATGGTCTCATGTTTACCACTAGATTTAACACTTGCACACCGCCGTTATTCCCCATTACACAATCTGCATTGGGATCATACCCAGCGTCCCCGGTTCGTCTTAGAACAAATCCATTCGCTATGGTTGTTGGGTCGGGCCTTCGTTTATAATTCAGATGTTGGGTGTGCTTAGATGTGAAACGCAGTTGACATGCGTGTTGTTTTAGATTATCATAGTTTTCCGAGGCCCAAGATTCGTCAACCCAATAGATAGCGGTGGCATTAGGGAAGTCCCTGTATGCATCATTGATACATACTACTACTTCATCTTGTAATAAACTGAGGTCTACGTTTAGAACACTCATCCCACCACCGATGATGAAAACGTTTTTTCTCTTAAGTTTCTTCATTAATGCTTGCAAAGATGGACGCATAATGGTATGATCCCCATATAAAAATAATGACGGTAAAACAATAATAATGAAAATATCAATTAGCCGGGAATGCTCTGAATTTCTACGAGAGAGTAATGGGCATCCCCTAGTAAAGTTTCTCCCAAAAGAAGGTTCAGACCAGCGTAAGTTAAAAGTACGCAAGGGAAAAGCAAACTCAAACTTTGATATTTCCTTCAATACTGTATTTAGCGATCACCCAGATTTGCGTCAACGGTGTATATTTACAAATGGTATTGCTGGGTTATCTAAAGCAGAAGAGTCAAGCGATCCATTGTTTGAAGCCTTTTATATTTTTCCTAGTGATGGCTATAAATTTATTTACAGCCCCAACGTGTTTAATTCCTCAATACAATACAAAGAAACATTAGAGAAATTTGTCGAGTTCCTAGGAGCCGACGGAGCAATAGAAACCTTTTCAGATGTCCTCAAATACGACTATATGTCAACAGACTTAGCATCCGGTATCTCACTTGGAAGCGAAATCATCTTATATGGAATCCAATATTATTATGCCCTGAAAATGGACAGCGTAAAAAGCTATTCAACTCTGTTTTCCTTATAATTTATAATCAAAATATAATACATTGATTTGCAACACATTATAGAAATTTAGAAAATTTACAGTAAATATATTTCACATCGACCGGAGATTTTAATGGAATTGGTAGAAGCAAAACAGGTAGGAAATGATGGGATTGTAGTAGTTAAAAGAAACGGTGAGATAGCCCCCTTTGACATAGAAAAGATACATAAAATGGTAGAGTTCGCATGTGAGGACATTACCGGCGTGTCAGTATCTGATGTCGAAATGGAAGCTCACTTGTTATTCTTTGATGGTATTACAACCATAGACATACATAGGTCACTTACCAAGGCGGCGGCTAATTTGATTTCGGAAAATGCTCCGAACTATCAGTTTGTTGCAGGTCGATTATTGACATATGACATTAGAAAGACTGCTTGGGGTGGGGCTCACCCACCACGGTTGTATGATCATATTACCACCAATGTTGAAAATGGATTTTACACTTCAGAATTACTAGAATTCTACAGTGAGGAAGAATGGGACCACATTGAGACATTTATAGATCATGAGCGTGATATTAAAATGGCACATATTGGTGTGAAGGAATATTTAACTAAGTACGCGGTTCGTGATCGCTCACTTGATGAAATAATCCCAGTTGAGACACCACAGTTCACGTATATCTTGATAGCTGCACTCATGTGTGGTGACACTAGGGATTCCAAGGCCATTAAATCGTACTACAATGACGTATCACTGGGAAACATCAGTTTACCTACTCCTATCATGGCCGGGATGAGAACCCTCACAAAGCAATTCAGCTCGTGCGTATTGATAGAGTGTGATGACACGTTGAATTCCATCGAGAGGACAAACATGGCGGTGCAGGAATATGTGTCTAAAAAGGCAGGTATTGGTATAGGTGCAGCGGCCATTCGATCAGAGGGTTCTTCCGTTGCTAAAAAAACAATCAAGCATACGGGTGTTATCCCCTACTTCCGCCAGCTACAAGGAACAGTAAAATCCTGTTCTCAAGGTGGCGTGCGGGGGGGAGCAGCTACTGTTTATGTTCTACTGTGGCACCCGGAGATTGAGAATATCATCGTATTGAAAAACAATAAAGGTACACAGGATAACAGGGTAAGGCAATTGGACTATGCTGTTATGATTAATAGTTATTTGTACCAGCGTCTTATAGACGGAAAGGATATAAGTCTCTTCTCTCCACATAAAGTTAGAGATTTATACAATGCGTATTTTGAAGATTCCAGTAAGTTCCAAGAACTATATGAGAAATATGAAAAAGATTCCAGTTTGGTAGAGGGCACAATCTCTGCTATAGAACTGTTTTCTAATTTGATGGTGGAAAGAAAAGACACTGGCCGATTATACATTATGAATGTTGATAATGTAAATGATCATTCCAGTTTCATGGACCCGGTTAGAATGTCTAATCTATGTGTGGAAATAACACTGATAACTCAACCGATGGGTAGTAGCAAATCATACCGAATTTATGTACCTAAGAGTGATATATTGGAAACTATCAATGAATTAGGGCAAAGTGATATTGTGAATAGTTTTCGAATAGTGGAAGGTGAGTTATAATGATAACATACAACGATTTCAGGGATTTGACAATGCCACCAGACAGTGATTACGTGGTTATTGAGTTGGAAGAGGATACATCACGTATTTCGTTGTGTACCCTATCTGCCATTAACTTAGGGAACATAAAAGAGTTAAGTGACATGGAATCATGGATGGATAATGCCGTACGCGGGCTTGATCATCTATTTGATTACCAAGATTATCTTTTACCCGCAGCTAGAGAGGCAACACTAGACTATAGACCCGTAGGGATTGGCATTGTAAACATGGCATATTATTTTGCTAAGAATGGGTTGACATTCAGTGATAGGGGTGCGTGGCAACTGATGCACGATACAATGGAGGCTCTTCAATTTTATGGCATCAAAGCATCTGTTGAATTGGCTAAAGAGAAGGGTCCATGTAGATTGTTCGAGAAGACAAAATATGGGAATGGCCTATTACCCATTGACCATTATAACAAAAACGTAGATGAGATTGTTAAACCTAAGTATAAGCAGGATTGGGAATGGTTAAGAGAGCAAGTCCGTTTGTATGGTATGCGTAATGCCACAATTTCCGCTCTAATGCCAGCGGAAACTTCCGCAAAAATCATGAATGCAACTAATGGGTTTCTACCCGTTCGTGCATTGGTTACGGTGAAAGGTAACAAGTCTAACATATCCAAACAGGTGGTACCTGAAATCAACCGATTGAAAAACAAATATGATATGTTGTGGGATATGGACAGCATGGCTGGGAACATTAAGACCATGGCTGTTATTCAAAAGTTTGTAGATCAGAGTATATCCACAAACCTAACATACAACCCCGAGCATTACCCGGATGGCAAAATACCAATGTCTGTGATGTTGATGGATTTACTATTATGTAATAAGTATGGGTTAAAAACTCTGTATTATCATAATACCCCAGACAATAGGGATGAAGATTTACAGCATTATACGGAAGAACCGGTGGACGTGGTGGACGAAGAAATATTAGAAGAAGAATGCGAAGCTTGCACAATTTAAGGAATAATAATGACAATAAAGGCATTTAATGCGAAGGAAGTAGATTTTACGAAACAGTTTATGTTTTTTGGTGAACAACCAAACGTTGCTAGGTATGATATCCAACGATATCCTATATTTGAAAAATTGATAGAAAAACAGTTGGGGTTCTTTTGGAGGCCAGAAGAGTTTGATGTAAATAAAGACAATATAGATTTTAAACGTCTATCCGAACATGAAAAGCACATTTTCATGGAAAATTTGAAATACCAAACACTTTTGGACTCAGTGCAAGGTCGTGCCCCTAATCTGGCCCTGTTACCTTACGTATCACTTCCAGAACTTGAGACTTTGATCGAGACATGGTCGTTCTCCGAAACAATTCACAGTAGAAGCTACACGTACATACTACGTAATATACTCAGCAACCCTGCCGTGGCCTTTGATAACATAATTAACAACCGTGATATTATGACCCGGGCTAATGCAGTGACTAGGTATTACGATGATCTCATGGAATATGGGACTCTGTATACCGTACTGGGTGTTGGCACACATACTGTTAATGGTAAGAAAGTTACGATAGACCTTACGGAACTAAAGCGTAAGCTATTACTATGCATGGCTTCTATCAATATATTAGAGGGTGTACGATTTTATGTATCCTTCGCGTGTTCCTTTGCCTTCGCTGAAAATGATGTGATGGAAGGTAACGCCAAAATCATAGCATCTATTGCTAGGGACGAGAATTTACACCTTGCAATAACACAGAACATCATTAAGAAATGGTCACTGGGGGAGGATGATCCAGAGATGAAGACCTTATTTGAATCAGAGCTACCTGTTATTGAAGCGATGTATCATGAAGCGGTTGAGCAGGAAAAGGAATGGTCCAAATACTTATTCAAAGACGGCTCCATAATGGGGTTGAATGACCGTATCCTTATTGAGTACGTTGAGTATATTGCTGGTAAGCGTATGCGGGCCATAGGCATCAAGAATGAATACAGTAAGAAAAATCCGTTGAGTTGGACTGAGAAATACTTGGTATCTTCCGATAATCAAGTTGCCCCACAGGAAACGGAAATAACATCATACATCATTGGTGAAGTTAATCACGATATCGGTGAAAAAACGTTTGCCAATATTAAATTTTAGGTGACATAATGAAATATTATGACCGACAAGTAGTTTTTCAAGAAGTGCCAAATGAGATATCACTGGCATATAGCATCACTGGATGTGACTTACAATGTAAGGGCTGTCACTCAGCCTTTACTTGGGATGGAACCATGGGTACTGAGCTAACCGTAATTGGGTTAGTTAACGATCTAGAGAAATATGGATCACTGGTATCTTGTGTTCTTTTTTATGGGGGAGAATGGCACGAAGATCAGTTAATACAGCTATTGTCCGTAGCACGAAGGAATTACAACCTTAAAACTTGTTTGTACACGGGTCGAGAAACCGTATCAGATAAAATACTGACACATTTAACATTTGTTAAAACTGGCCGATGGATTGAAGAACTAGGGGGATTAGACTCGCCTACAACTAATCAAGTTTTAAGAATAGCACATAGTGGTGAGATTTTAAATCACTACTTCATTAATAATAATACAAAAAGGAGTAAGACAGACGATGATACGGTTGAACAAAACACAACTAGAGAAGAAAACCAAGTTCATACGAGACTATCTGGAATCGGCTAATGCCGCCGATGGGTCGTCAATGGACCCTAATGCCAATGTTACAAGTAAAAACATTGCCACATTAGAAGCAGAATTAAATAAAGACATTAACATACAGGTTAATAGAGAATTGCTATATGAGCGAATTGGGGAAATGTATGGGATGGAAGTAGCAGATGAATATATCCGCCAAATAGAGGCCCATGAGATTTATATACATGATGAAACATCACTCAAGCCATACTGTGCAAGTGTTACACTATACCCGTTTCTATTAGAGGGGTTAACAACCCTCGGTGGGGAATCAAAAGCACCGAAGCATCTGGCGTCCTTTTGTGGGTCTTTTATCAATCTCGTGTTTGCTATAAGCTCCCAGTTCGCCGGGGCAATAGCAACAGTTGAATTCTTAGCATATTTTGATTATTTTTGCCGTAAAGAATTCGGGGAGGGATATTTAGAAACACATAAACACGCAATAGAAAACGAGCTACAGCACGTCGTGTATGCCATTAACCAGCCAGCCGCCGCCAGAGGTTA
>Ga0307380_10001897_pt1 | contig 30055 bp, 39 predicted proteins | sample UN3MG_FD_202239 | JGI IMG/M metagenome (GOLD analysis project Ga0307380, IMG submission 202239) | Soil microbial communities from Risofladan, Vaasa, Finland - UN-3 | ecosystem: Environmental > Terrestrial > Soil > Coastal area > Acid sulfate soil | place: Finland: Risofladan, Vaasa | collected...
ATAATATGTAAACTATGGAGAAAGTTCAGCGTTACACAGGGAAGGTACTGGTAGTCGACGATGAGAAGGTAAACGTCGACTTCTTTCAGGTGATGCTCAGCAAGCTGGGATTTGAGGTGGATATCGCGTACGACGGTGATGAGGCTCTCCAGAGGGTAAAGATATCCAGGCCGGATATAATCCTGCTCGACCTCCTCATGCCGAAGCTCTCAGGGTTCGAGCTCACAAAAATACTGAAGGGAGACGACGAGACAAAGGATATACCTATCATCATACTGACTGCAATAGACGATATCCGGGAAAAGGTTGACATGCTCGAGCTGGGAATCGAAGATTACATTACAAAGCCTTTCAACTTCATAGAGATACTGGCAAGGATCAGGAGTATACTCCGTTCAAAGGGATTGAAGGAAGAAGTTCGGAGGCAGGAGAGTAAGATGAGGGTGACAAAACAGCTGGAAGGCCGTATGGAGGAGTTCTTAGCCGACGTAAAAAAGTATGCTCGGGACCTCAAGGCCTCATGTAAAAGAAAAATGGAAGAGCAGGTCGAAAAAATAGTAGGAGATCTTACGCGGAGAGTTAAAAAATTCGAATCAGAGTTTAATAGCTTCATAGCAGAGAGCGGCAGGATAGAGGAAAACAAACCCTGGACATCTTCTCATAAAGACAGTAATAGTAATCAATAAGCTAAGAGGGGAAACCATGATAAGCGATGGGAAGCGCAATATGCTTAGCTACTACAACAAGGGGCTCGACCTATACAAGAGAATGAAGTTTGAGGAAGCACTGAAGAGCTTTGAAAAGGCCCTTCAATTTGAACCTGGTGACGGGCCTACCAAGCTGTACATTTCCCGCTGTGAGGAGCTGATCAAGGTTCCGCCTCCAGCCGACTGGGATGGAGTCTTTACGATGATTACGAAATAGTAATATTGATTCAAAGGGAACGACTTTTTATCCGTACACTTATTGATGGGTATAGAGTTATTCGACAAATCGCACGCGGAGCTGGTAAATGGCAAAAAAGAATGACTATTCAGACATCAAGGAAGGCGAACGAGTAGAAACAACCTTCAGCAACACGACTTCATTCAACGGTGTGCTGAGATTCGATTCATCTCTCAAGATCGAGGGGAAGTTCAAGGGGAAGATAGTTTCGAAGGGGCACCTCATAGTAGGGGAGAATTCAAAGGTAAATGCGAATATCAAGGCGAACTCCATCATCATTGCCGGAGAGGTGAGAGGCGATGTGGAGGCCAGCGATAGACTCGAAATGCTTCCGACCGGTAAGCTCTACGGAAACATCAAGACGAAGAAGCTGAAGATGGCCGATGGCGTGGTTTTCGAAGGCAGCTGCCAGATGCTGAAGAGCCTCGGCAGGGACGAGGATTCGATAAAGGGCGTATCTGCATCATAAGGGGACCTGATTTTCACGGCCCTGCTGATACTAGGAAAATCCTCCTAAAACACCCCTGAGGGAAAAATCTTGACTTCTTACTATTATTTAATACATTTACAAGGTTCGAAAAATCGGTCCGTAAGAGGATCTGCTAACGAGAAATAGGCGTGAGGCGTTATTAAATAAAACGCTGAAGTTTTGGCTCGAAGAGACGAAACTTCCAACGAATATTTGATGCCTTGCATCAAATATTCGCGCCCACATAGCTCAGTCGGTAGAGCACGTCATTGGTAATGACGAGGTCACCGGTTCAATTCCGGTTGTGGGCTCAATCGTAGAAATGTCGAGAGGGAACTATATGAGAGAACTCATTGCGCTTGCATGTGAGTCATGCAAGTCCAAGAACTATACGACAGACAAGAACAAGAAGAATACTCCATCGAAGCTGCAGTTCAAGAAATACTGCCCACGCTGCGGTAAACATACACTCCATAAGGAGACTCATATCAAGTAGCCTTTTTTGCCGGATTGATCGTATATTGGGTTTGTGCAGCTTTTGAACTACAGTTACCTGACTGCAGTGATGAATCCCAAATGATAGGCCAGTAGCTCTAACTGGTAGAGCGCCGGTCTCCAAAACCGGATGTTGCGGGTTCGAATCCTGCCTGGCCTGAAAATATGTGAAGTTTCGTGTAAAAGTCGCGAAAATACTTCACCCTGTGAGAGGAGTACGGTTTGAAAAAGATCTTTGCATTCCTCAAAGAGTCAAGAGCGGAGCTGAAGAAGGTCAACTGGCCTTCCAAAGAAGAGGTTCTGACTTCTACGAGGATCGTAATCATCTCGATTCTCGTTGTCGCTGCCGTCATTGCTCTCATCGATTATGTTATTAAGACTGTTGTTTTTTCAATTATTGGTGGTTGAACATGGCTAAAAATTGGTACGTTCTTCATACATACTCCGGATATGAGAACAAGGTGGAAAGGAGCCTTCAGGGGCTCATAGAGGGTAAGGACCTCGATGATGTGATCTATCAGGTTAAGATTCCATCGGAAGAGGTGGCGGAGATACGGGGAGGGAAAAAGAAGGTATCTAAGAAGAAGTACTTTCCCGGATATATCCTCGTGGAGATGAATATACCCGAAGATTCCGATTACGAATGGAAGCGGATTCTCTCATATGTCACGAAGATCCCCGGAGTGACCGGGTTCGTGGGCTCCGGCAGGACTAAAAAGCCTGTTCCGCTCTCGAACGATGACGTGAAGAATATTTTACAGCGTATGGGCGAGATCAAAGGAGAGAAAACAGCGATTCCGAGTTTCACATATGCGGTAGGAGAGACGGTCAAGGTCATCGACGGTCCATTCAAGACCTTTACAGGGACTGTTGAGGATATTAATGATGAAAAGGGAAAGATTAGGGTCAGGGTAGAGATATTCGGGAGATCGACCCCGGTTGAGCTCGATTTTCTGCAGGTCGAGAAGATATAAGAGGAAGATGGGGCAGGGTGATTTTAATTGACGCTATATTCTTATATGGTTATATTTAATCTTCGATTTTATCTTCCTTATGACAAGCAATTACAACGAAGAAGCGGGATGGGTGATAATATATGGCAAAGAAGGTTCAGAGTACGATAAAGCTTCAAATTCCAGCCGGCGAGGCTAACCCTGCTCCGCCAGTTGGACCTGCGCTCGGTCAGCATGGTGTGAACATCATGGAGTTCTGTAAGGCGTTCAACTCGAAGACTGAGTCCCAGAAGGGAACGATAATACCGGTTATTATTTCAGTTCATGAAGATAAATCCTTCACTTTTATCACGAAAACACCGCCTGCTGCGACACTTATCAAAAAGGCTTTGGGTCTGGATAAGGGCAGCGGAGAACCTAACAAGAAGAAGGTCGGTGTGTTGAAATCTGGACAGGTGGAGGAGATTGCCAAGACCAAGCTCCCGGACCTGAATTCAAACGATATTGAGGGAGCAAAGAAGATCATAGAAGGAACGGCGAGAAGCATGGGGGTTGATGTGGCGGGGTGACGGAGTGTTTTCGTCATCTGCCCGGACATTCTTCTATCAAACAATCTGTAACCAACATTTACAAGGGGTTTTGGAGTGAAAAGGGGCAAGAAATACAGGGAAGCAGTAGCCAAGATTGAGGGCGATAAGCTCTACACTCTGGAAGAGGCTGTGAAGGTCCTCAAGGAGGGTTCGTACGCCGGATTCGATGAGAGTGTTGAGATCGTAATAAATCTGAATATTCTCCAGAAGCACACGGTGAGGGACACGGTGAGCCTGCCGCACGGTACCGGTAAAACACGGCGCGTGCTTGTGTTCGCAAAGGCAGACAAGGCGAAAGAGGCACAGGAAGCAAAAGCGGACTATGTCGGTGATACGGATCTCATCGAAAAGATCAAGGGAGGCTGGTTCGATTTCGATGTGGCCGTGGCAACCCCCGATATGATGAAAGAGGTCGGCAAAATAGGCCAGCTTCTGGGGAAGCGCGGACTTATGCCCAACCCGAAGACGCAGACAGTAACAAACAACATAAGCACCGCCGTCCAGGAGTTGAAAAAGGGCCGGGTCGAGTTCAGGGCCGACAAGACGAGTGTGGTGCATCTCGGGATAGGGAAGGTTTCGATGGACGAGAGCGCGTTGGCCGAAAACTGCCATGTGCTTTACGAGAGTGTATTGAGCAAGAGACCGCCGGATCTCAAAGGCGAGTACATAACGTCTGTATATCTTTCAACGACAATGGGTCCGGCGATCAAGATAGATTACAAACAGATAGCATAAAAGCGTATTTTTAATTACGTTTTAGAACATTCGAGCTAAAGTTCATGAGTACGAGGTTCGGACGAACGATTCAAGAGGGATGACAGATGTCAAGAGAATGGAAGGCTGAAAAACTCGAGAAGCTGAAAGAGGGGCTTAAAAGCTATTCTAATTTCATATTTACGGACTACAGGGGCCTCAACGTCGAACAGATGACCGCGTTGAGATCAACTCTTCGCGAGAAGGAAGTCGAATACCACGTGATGAAGAACCTGTTTGCCAAAAGGGCATTCAGCGAACTGGGATACGACGAAGTCGAAGGGTTCTTTGTAGATCCGACTGCGATCGCCTATTTCAACGCGGATGTATCCGAGGTTTGCAAGATACTGATAGACTCTGCGAAACAAACCACGCTTAAGATGAAGGGCGGTCTTGTTGATGGAGCCATCATATCGGACAAAGACATCGAGACTATATCAAGACTTCCGTCGAAACAGGTGCTTATCGGAAAGACAGCCATGATTCTCAATTCGCCGATCAGCGGCCTCGTATACACACTCGGAGGAGTGTTCTCGAAGTTTGTACGTACACTAAAGGCGATCGAAAGTGTTAAGAACTAAAGAGGGGTGGATGTCTTCAAGAGCAGATTGCCTGCATCTGCCTTCTTCAATAAAAAGACATAGGAGAAGATAATATGGCAAAGGAAAAACTTTCACAGGACGACCTCCTCAAGGCCATTGAGCAGATGACCGTAATCGAGCTCGCGAAACTAGTAAAGGCTTTGGAGGAGAAGTTCGGTGTTACCGCACAAGCGCCGGTAGTCGCGGCTGCTGTCCAGGGTGCGGCGGCGGGCGGCGAGGCTGCAGAAGCGGAGGAGAAGACCGAATTTTTCGTTTTCATTACCGCCATCGGCGACAAGAAAATCCAGGTTATCAAAGAGGTAAGAGCGGTAACGAATCTGGGCCTGAAAGAGGCAAAGGAGCTTGTCGAAGGTATGGAGAAGCCGGTAGTAGAAAAAGTCGACAAGAAGCAGGCTGAAGAGGTAAAGGCAAAACTTGAGTCTGCAGGTGCAACGGTTGAGTTGAAGTAGTATATATCTGTTAAGGATTTCATGCGTTCTCGTGCTTTTTTGTCCGAGAACGCATGAAAATACTGCTATCAATAGACTGAAAGAACAGGGTGATCCGGATCGAGAGGGACTTTGTATACAGAGGATAATATATCCGAAGAAAGTTCGCCCAAGTGGTCGTGCCCAAGTGGTCGTGCCCAAGTGGTCGTGCCCAAGTGGTCTAAAAAGCTCACAAAAAAGTTAACAAATTTGCAATAATGTATTATATTATTCATCGAAATCAAGTGGGGTGGCTCATATTTTTCACAAAATAACCAGAAGGATAAATATATCTTTCAGGGAGAGGGCATCTTTCTTAAACGGGTCAGGGGTAACTCAAAAAGCATCTTTTTTTACCATGGGTCTCAAGTGTTCTTTTTGAACTCAAGAGAAAGTAAGATAAACCGAAAATCAAATTACTGCAAATTTTCCATTAGCTACATTAGTCAGCAACCATTACCGTAACCTGTGCCTCTCCGTGATTCTATTCTATATAGAGGATATGGAAAATACACTTTTACCTTCCTTTCGGGTAGATAATAGGGTCAATGTACAGGATTAAAGTCCTAAAAATAAAACACCATGGGGTTTGTGGGCATTATATGTCCTGTTGCGATGTCGCCCGCCAAGCGTATTACAAATTTACTGGAGTACGGGGTAGCATATGAGTAAGGATATAAGCAGAATCGTCATCGGGAAACCATCCAAAGAGATCCTCGAGATTCCGGATCTGATAGAGATACAGCTGAGCTCCTACGAGAGGTTCCTTCAGAAGAAGGCCATCGACGAAGGTAAAACCCTGGCGAACGAAGGGCTCCATGCGGTGTTCGAATCAACATTTCCGATCGAGAGCCCGAACGGTGACATGCTCCTGCAGTTCGAAAACTATACCTTCGATGAGCCGAAATATTCCGAGATCGAGTGCAAGGATAAGGGGCTTACCTTCGCCCTTCCTCTGAAGGCAACGATAGATCTCATATTTACAGAGACAGGCGAGATAAGGAGGAAGGTCCTCTATGTGGGAGACATCCCCTTCATGACAGACCGCGGGACCTTCATCATCAATGGAGCGGAGAGGGTGGTGGTGAGCCAGATACACCGATCGCCGGGTGTCGTGTTCGGCTATGACGCGAAGGACCAGATGCATACGGCGCGGATCATTCCTGACCGCGGATCCTGGCTCGAATACGAGCTCGAGAGTAAAAAGGAGCTCCTCTACATAAGGATCGATAGAAAAAGAAGAATCTTGGCCACGCTTCTTTTAAGGGCCATCGGGTTCGAGTCACGGGAAGAGATAATAAAGCTGTTCTACAGGACCCAGAAAGAACCGCTCAGCGAGGATGTAATAGCAGAGGGAACACTCAACAACCGCTACACTGCCCGCGCCTACTTCGGAAAAGAGGAGAACGAGAAGATCGTGAGGGCGGGAGAGAGACTGATCCCGACTACGCTCGATTCACTCCTCCACGCCGGCGTAAAAGAAGTGGAGGTTATTGACTTCGAGGCAGCCGACAGCCTCAACTCGACCGTCATTATCAACTGTCTTGACAAGGAAGACTTCACCAAGAGCCCTGAGGACCCGTTCAAGGACGAGCCCTCGCTGGAGGATGCCATTATCCGGATCTACACCGTGATCCATCCCGGGGAGCCGACGACCCTCGAGAACGCCGAGCGCGATATCAATACCCTCTTCTTTGATTCGAGGAGGTATGACCTCGGCGAGGTGGGGAGATACAAGCTGAACAAGAGGTTCGACTACAAGAAGAATATCAGTGAGAGGATTCTCAGAAAAGAGGATATCACAAACACGATGAAGTACCTTATCATGGTCTACATCGGTGAGGGTACTATCGACAACATCGATCATCTCGGGAACAGGAGAGTCCGATCGGTCGGAGAGCTGCTCATGAACCAGCTCAAGATCGGATTCGCGCGAATGGAGAGGATTGCGAAAGAGCGGATGTCAATAAAGGAGGCCGATACGATGCGGCCACAGGACCTTATATCCATCAAGCCTATCACCGCTTCGATAAAGGAATTTTTCGGGTCGTCCCAGCTTTCGCAGTTCATGGACCAGGTGAACCCCCTCTCTGAGCTCACACACAAGAGAAGGCTCAACGCCCTCGGGCCTGGAGGCCTCTCGCGCGAGAGGGCCGGGTTTGAAGTCCGCGATGTTCATTATTCCCACTATGGCAGGATGTGTCCTATCGAAACCCCTGAGGGACCCAATATCGGTCTCATAGTATCGCTCTCCATATACGCGAGAGTCAATCAGTACGGCTTCCTAGAGACACCCTACCGTAAGGTGGTCAAGGGAAAGGTTACGAACCGCATAGAGTATCTCACTGCTATGGACGAGGAGAAGTATAACATCGCTCAGTCCTCCGCGAAGATCGGAGACAAGGGGGCTTTTATAGACCCTTACATCGCGGTCCGTCATAGGGGAGAGTTTCTCCATGTAACCCCGGAAGAGATCGACTATATCGATGTCTCTCCGATGCAGATCATTTCCGTCAGCACCTCACTCATCCCATTTCTCGAGCACGATGATGCGAACCGCGCTCTCATGGGATCGAACATGCAGCGGCAGGCGGTGCCGCTTCTGATGCCCGAGGCTCCGCTCATCGGTACCGGAATAGAGGCGAGGGCCGCGGTGGATTCGGGCGTGATGGTGAGGGCAAAACGAAAGGGTGTCGTGGAGTATGTGTCCTCTGATGAGGTCCGGATAGCCCCGGATAACAGAAAGGGACCGGATGTCTACCCGCTCATCAAGTATAAGCGGACCAACCAGGACACATGCTTCAATCAGAAACCCATCGTCCTTGTCGGCGAAAAGGTAAAGGAGGGGGACGTTTTAGCGGACGGACCCGCGACCGATCAGGGTGAACTCGCTTTGGGCAAGAACATTCTCGTGGCGTTCATGCCATGGATGGGATACAACTTCGAGGACGCGATCCTCATAAGCGATAAGGTCGTGAAGGAGGACTGGTTTACTTCGATACACATAGAAGAGTTCGATGTTGAGGTGCGGGAGACCAAGCTCGGGATGGAGAGCATCACGAGGGATATCCCGAACGTGAGTGAAGAGGCCTTCAAGGACCTCGACGAAGAGGGGATAGTCCGGGTCGGAGCGATGGTGCAGCCGGGGTCGATACTCGTTGGCAAGGTGACCCCGAAGGGGGAGACGGACATCACTCCCGAATACAAGCTGCTCAACTCGATTTTCGGAGAGAAGGCGAAGAACGTAAAGGACACATCTCTCCGTGTTCCACACGGGACCGAGGGAACCGTCATTGACATCAGAAGGCTCAGAAGGGAAGACGGTGACGAACTGGCTCCTGGAATTGAAGAGGTGGTGAAGGTCTTCATTGCAAAGAAGCGGAAGCTTCAGGAAGGCGACAAGCTTGCCGGACGGCACGGAAACAAGGGTGTAGTAGCCAGGGTGCTTCCGGAGGAGGACATGCCGTTTCTGGAGGACGGAACGCCGGTTGAAATCGTGCTGAATCCGCTCGGCGTGCCATCGCGTATGAACCTCGGCCAGATCCTCGAAACGAGCCTCGGCTGGGCTGCGGATAAGCTCGGTATAAAAGTATCGACACCGGTGTTCGAATCCGCGACAAATGAGCAGATCACCGAGTATTTGGTAAAGGCAGGGCTCCCGGAGAACGGAAAGACAACGCTCTACGACGGGCTCACCGGAGAACCGTTTGAAAATAAGATCACAGTGGGCGTCATCTATATGATGAAGCTCGCCCACCTCGTAGATGATAAGATCCATGCCAGGTCGACAGGGCCCTATTCGCTGGTGACTCAGCAGCCGCTCGGAGGAAAGGCGCAGTTCGGAGGCCAGCGACTCGGCGAGATGGAGGTCTGGGCGCTCGAAGCATATGGTGCCGCCAACAACCTCCAGGAGCTTCTCACTGTAAAATCAGACGACATGACAGGACGTGCAAAGATATATGAGGCCATAGTGAAGGGAGAAAATGTCGCTATGTCCGGCGTTCCGGAGTCGTTCAACGTGCTTATACAGGAGCTGCGGGGGCTCGGTCTCGACATCACCGTGTTCAATGAGGACGATTCCCAGATACCCCTCACAGAGAAAGACGAAGAGATCATCGCGAATAGAGTAAAGGTATTCGATACGGAAGTATAAAGAACACCGTGACACCGGTGTGGCAATGGTGCAGAATAAACTATAATAAGAGGGTGGTTCATGAAGAACTTAAGTGAATTCGCACAGATAAAGATCAAGCTTGCATCACCTGAGCTCATCAGGAGATGGTCATACGGAGAGGTGAAGAAGCCGGAGACAATCAACTACCGAACACTGCGCCCTGAGAGGGAAGGTTTATTCTGTGAAAGGATATTCGGCACGACAAAGGAGTACGAGTGCTACTGCGGCAAGTTCAAGAGCATCCGATACAAGGGCGTCGTGTGTGATCGCTGCGGTGTCGAAGTGACACACTTCAAGGTGCGCCGTGAGCGAATGGGTCACATCGAGCTTGCAGCGCCTGTATCGCACATCTGGTTCTACCGCAGCGTTCCTTCGCGGATGGGCCTTCTGCTCGACCTTACCATGACAGAGCTTCGGAGCGTCCTCTACTTCGAAAAGTACATCGTGATCGATCCCGGCGATACTGACCTGAAATCGATGCAGCTTCTCACAGAGGAGGAGTATAACGAATACCGCGAACGCTACGGCATGAGCTTTACCGCCGGTATCGGGGCAGTTGCGATAAAGACGCTTCTCGAAAACCTCGATCTCGATGCTATTTCCGCTGAGCTGCGGGAGAAGATGGTAGAGAAGGGCCTGAAAACAGACAAGCGGCTTTTGAAGAGGCTCGAGATAGTTGAAGATTTCAGAGACTCCGGCAACAGACCGGATTGGATGATTATGGAGGTGATCCCCGTTATCCCGCCTGAGCTCAGGCCGATGGTACAGCTCGACGGAGGACGGTTCGCCACATCAGACCTCAACGATCTCTACCGAAGGGTTATTAACCGTAACAACCGCCTGAAGAGACTCATAGCGCTCAATGCACCCGAGATTATCGTGAGGAACGAGAAGCGTATGCTCCAGGAGGCGGTCGATGCTCTGTTCGACAACTCGAGGAAGAAGAGGGTTGTGAGGGGTCCCGGAAACCGACCGCTCAAATCCCTCTCCGACATGCTGAAGGGAAAGCAGGGAAGGTTCCGTCAGAATCTGCTCGGGAAGAGGGTGGATTACTCGGGCCGGTCGGTGATCGTTGCCGGGCCGACCCTGAAGCTGCACCAGTGCGGTCTTCCGAGCCTAATGGCAATGGAGCTGTTCAAACCGTTTATTATGAAGAAACTCGTAGACAAAGGGTACGTGTACAACATCAAGCGGGCAAAGACGATGGTGGAGACACGTGCCCCTGAGGTGTGGAGCGTGCTCGAGGAGGTGGTCGAGAAGCATCCGGTGATGCTCAACCGCGCCCCCACGCTGCACCGTATGGGTATACAGGCTTTCGAGCCCGTTCTCGTCGAGGGGAAAGCAATACGGCTCCACCCGCTGGTATGCCACGCTTTCAACGCAGACTTCGATGGTGACCAGATGGCGGTTCATGTTCCGCTGTCTCTCGAGGCGCAGATAGAGAGCTGGATTCTGATGCTGTCCGCGAAGAATCTTCTCAACCCTGCAAACGGCCTTCCAATCGTAGGACCGACGCAGGATATGGTTCTCGGGATCAACTATCTCACAAAGGACGATCCCAGAATAGAAATCAAGAAGAAGCTCGTGTTCACTTCAATCGATGAAGTGCTCATGGCGCTGGAGAACAAGGCATGCTGGTACCATGACAAGATCATACTGCGACACGAGGGTGAGCGTATTGAAACCACCGTGGGGAAGGCTGTATTCAACTCGATACTTCCCGAGGAGATCGGCTACATCAACTACGCTCTCGGAGAAAAGGAGCTGAACGCACTCGTGAGTAACTGTTACGACCGGAATGGTGCCGCGGTAACCACGAAGATGCTTGATGCGCTAAAGAGTATCGGGTTCAAATATGCGACTTTTTTCGGTGTCACCATCGGTATGGAGGACATAAAGATCCCGGAGGAGAAACGAAAGCTCCTCGATAAGGCGGAGAAGGAGGTCTCAGAGGTATACGATCAGTACAGAAACGGGCTGATAACGACCGAAGAGCGGTACAACAAGATTATCGATATCTGGACTACGGTAAACGAGCGCATCGCAGATGTTATGATGGAGAACCTCAAGAGGGACAATCAGGGCTTCAACCCTGTATATATGATGGCCTATTCGGGAGCGAGAGGTTCAAAAACGCAGATACGGCAGCTGGCAGGCATGAGAGGGCTCATGGCAAAACCGTCCGGCGAGATCATCGAACTTCCGATAAAATCGAACTTCAAGGAGGGCCTCACGGTCCTCGAGTACTTCAACTCGACGCACGGCGCGCGAAAGGGGCTCGCGGACACCGCCCTTAAGACGGCGGATGCCGGTTATCTCACCCGCCGCCTCATAGACATCGCCCAGGATGTCGTAGTCACCGAAGAGGACTGCGGGACGATAAACGGAATCGACATGAGTGCTCTGAAACAGGAGGACAACATAATAGAGTCCCTCTACGACCGTATTCTCGGACGGTATATGGTAGACAGGGTGAGGGACCCGCGCACAAAAGAGATAATCATTGACGCCAACGAGGAGATAACGGAATCCATCGCCCGCCGGTTAGAGAACGCGGGTATCAGTACGGTGAAGGCGAGAACCGTTCTCACGTGTGAGTCGGGGCACGGCGTGTGCGTGAAGTGTTACGGACGTAACCTTGCGATAAAGAATACCGTTGATATCGGTGAAGCGGTCGGTATCGTCGCTGCGGAATCGATAGGGCAGCCTGGGACACAGCTTACTATGAGAACCTTCCACATAGGAGGCACCGCAGCGAGAAAGACCGAGGAGAACGCTATAATACTGAACTATCCGGTGTATATTGAAAAAATTGAAGCAAATGTGATAGAACGGAATGATGGTAAACGTGTAATACCGAGGAGGGGAGTCATCACTGTCAACCGGATTCACCACCAGTACTCCCTCGCCGATATCGATCTCCTCGTAAAGGAGGACGATTACCTCGATCCTGGAACGGTTATCGCAAGGACGAAGAAGGATAAACTCGAGATAGAATACGAGGAACGGACCCATATAAGGATCATGGACAAGAAGCTCTTCGTGCTCGGCGAACCTTACGCGATCACGATGAAAATCGGGTCCGAGCTTCTTGTATCCAAGGGTGATATCGTCATGGCGAAACAGCAGCTTACAAAGTTCGACCCGTTCAGCGAGTCCATACTGACCGAGCACTCGGGGAAAGTTCAGCTCGTTTCGATAATTCCCGGGACGACCATGAAGCAGGAGGTTGACGAGGTAACCGGTGTTATCAACAAGATCATCCTCGATTTTCAGGACGAAGAGCTCCAGCCGAAGATCCTCATCGTTGACAAGGAAGGAAACGAGGTGGAAACCTACTCGATCCCCGGGGGCGCATACATCAGGGTGGATGACAATCAGTCGGTGCAGGCCGGTGATGTTATAGCCAAGATCCCGAGAGGACAGGCAAAGACAAAGGACATTACAGGGGGTCTCCCCAGGGTTGCCGACCTGTTCGAGGCAAGAAAGCCGAAAGATGCGGCTGTCCTCGCAAGAGTGAACGGTGTCGTGAAGTTCGGCGCAATAACGAAGGGAAAACGTGTCATTATCATAGAAGACGAGAACGGAACAGAATACAAGCACCTCGTACCGCTCGGCAAGCACTTTTCGGTACGGGACGGCGATCTGGTGAAGGCCGGAGATCCTCTCTGCGAGGGTGCGACCAATCCTCACGACGTACTGCAGATCAAGGGAGAGCACGCGCTTCAAAGATATCTCGTAAACGAGATACAGGAGGTTTACCGTCTGCAGGGGGTAAACATAAACGATAAGCATATAGGGGTCATAGTCCGGCAGATGCTCAGGAAAGTCGAGATCGTTGATGTCGGGGACACGAACTTCATCATAGGGCAGCAGGTAGACAAGTTCAAGTTCAAGGAGGAGAACGAGAGAGTAGTCTCCCTGGGCGGTAGCCCGGCTTGCGCAAAGCCCGTTCTTCTCGGGATTACGAGGGCCTCTCTCAATATCGACAGCTTCATCTCTGCAGCCTCGTTCCAGGAGACATCACGGGTACTTACGAATGCCGCGATAAAGGGCAAGGTCGACCATCTCCGCGGCCTCAAGGAGAACGTGATCATAGGCCACCTCATCCCTGCGGGTACGGGGATTAAGCGGTACAAAGCGGTGGACATCTACAGGGAAGAGCCCGGAGATATGGAACTTCCCGAAGAGGTGAGGGAGAAGGTCGATGGAAGAGGGATGATTACGAGGGAAGAGGTCGGAGGGGCCGTTTTTTGATAAAACTATTGACTGCGATAGTAATATTTGTTATATTTCGGGCACTTCTTGAAGGGGGATCTATATGCCAACGGTGAATCAGCTCATCCGCAAGGGAAGGAAGATGCAGCTTAAGAAGACAAGCTCTCCTGCCCTTCAGTCATGTCCACAGAAGCGGGGGGTGTGCACGAGGGTAATGACGTTCACTCCTAAGAAGCCGAACTCCGCTCTTCGTAAGGTGGCCCGTGTGAGGCTCAACAACGGCATAGAAGTAACCGCATACATTCCGGGTATCGGGCACAATCTCCAGGAGCACTCCGTGGTGCTTGTAAGGGGAGGACGAGTAAAGGACCTCCCAGGTGTGAGGTACCACATCGTGCGCGGTACGCTCGATACACTCGGCGTTGAAAACCGAAAGAAGGCTAGGTCTAAGTACGGGGTAAAGAGACCAAAGGCATAGACCAGGGTTTCTCATAGACAAACAAGAGAGTAGTTTATCGATAGCAGGGCGATACCACCGGCAGGTGCCGGGCAGGTCCCTTGTCATAGGGGCCGGTTTGTGTTCAAACCGGCTAATTTATTGTATGGAGAGTCAAGGTGCCGAGGAGACATCAATCAAGGAAGCATGCATCGATTCCGGATCCGATTCACAACTCGATACTCGCCGCGAGGTTCATCAACAGCCTTATGCAGGGCGGAAAGAAGTCCATTGCACAACGAGCCCTGTACGATTCTTTCAAGATCATCGAGGAAAAGCTGAAGAAACCGTCGCTTGAGGTATTCAGCAAGGCGATAGACAACGTGAAGCCAGATGTGGAGGTCAAGTCAAGGAGAGTAGGCGGCGCAACCTACCAGGTACCTGTCGAGGTGAGGGCCGAGCGAAAGGTCGCACTTGCCATCAGGTGGATCATAGGGTATGCGAAGCTCCGTCATGGAAAATCGATGAGCGAGAAGCTCGCTGAGGAGCTCATTGATGCTTACAACAACACAGGCGCTTCAATAAAAAAGAAGGATGATACACGAAAGATGGCGGAGGCTAACAAGGCCTTTGCACATTATAAGTGGTAGAATAGCGGTAAAAGAATGAAAATAAACGACATCAGAAATATAGGAATAATGGCCCACATAGATGCGGGCAAGACAACTCTCACCGAAAGGATGCTCTACTATACAGGAAGAAAGCACAAGATAGGTGAAGTCCACGAGGGAACAACGGAGATGGACTGGATGGAACAGGAGAAGGAGCGGGGTATCACGATAACCAGTGCTTCCACCGCCTTCAGCTGGAAAGGCCATCGCATCAACCTCATCGATACTCCGGGGCATGTTGACTTTACGGCAGAGGTCGAGAGATCGCTGCGTGTGCTAGACGGAGCCGTCGCGGTATTCTGCGCGGTCGGCGGAGTGGAGCCGCAGAGTGAAACCGTCTGGATACAGGCGAACAAGTACGGTATTCCCCGGATCATCTTCGTCAACAAGATGGACCGCAAGGGAGCAGATTTTGAGAACGTGATAAGCCAAGTAAAAAAGCGGCTCGGCGCTCACGCAATTGCGGTTCAGATTCCCTACGGCAAGGAAGACTCGTTCAAGGGTGTTGTAGATCTCATCGATCGCAAGGCTTTCATTTGGAACGAAGATGACCTCGGTACGACCTACGAGGAAAAGGAGGTCCCAAAGGAGCTCGGGCAGGAGGTGGAGCGCAAACGAGAGGAGCTTTTAGAGGCACTCTGTGATTTCGATACGGAATTCATGGAAGAATACCTCTCGGATGAAGGTTCATCTGCGGGGCCGTCGCTGGAAAGGATCAGGTCGGTACTGCGCCGGGCGGTCATAGGTCACGAGATCTTTCCGGTATTCGTCGGTTCGGCACTGAAGAACAAGGGCGTGCAGCGGCTCCTCGACGGAGTCGTCAACTATCTGCCTTCGCCTCAGGACAGGCCCCCTGTCGAGGGGCTCCTCCTCAAAACGGGCGAGAATGTAACAAGAAAGGCGGATGTAGAAGAACCATTCAGCGCGCTGGTCTTCAAGATCATGACAGATCCGTACGTCGGGAAACTCTCCTTTTTCCGTGTTTATTCCGGAAAGGTATCGGTAGGAGACACTGTATATAATTCCGGTAAAGACCGGAAGGAGCGTATGGGCAGAATCGTTCAGATGCATGCCAATAAAAAGGAAGACCTTCGTGAGGTTTCCGCCGGAGATATTGTCGCGGTGCTCGGCCTTAAGACCCTGTCAACAGGCGATACGCTCTGTGATCTCGGCAACCCGATCGTCCTTGAGGAAATGGATTTTCCGGAGCCGGTAATCTCTATAGCGATTGAGCCGAAGTCGAACGGTGACGGTGAACGCCTCGGACAGGCGCTTTCGAAGCTCAGCGAGGAGGATCCCACATTCAGGGTCCGTATCGACGAGGAGACTGGGCAGACTATCATCTCCGGCATGGGAGAGCTCCATCTGGAGATCATAATAGACAGGATACTGCGAGAGTTCAGTGTAGAGGCCACGGTCGGACCGCCTGAGGTTGCGTATCGCGAGACGATACGGGGGAGCTCGAAGGCCGAAGGCAAGCACATCAAGCAGAGCGGCGGTCACGGACAGTACGGACATGTCGTTGTCGAGTTCGAGCCTCTCGATCCGGGTGCGGGCTACGTGTTCGAATCCCGGGTAGTAGGAGGGAGGGTTCCAAAGGACTACATCCCCGCAGTAAAAGAGGGAATCAGGAGCGCGAGCGAAAACGGGGTTCTGGCCGGATATCCGCTCATCGATTTCAAGGCGGTACTGCTCGACGGCTCATACCACGAGGTGGATTCCTCGGAGCTCGCTTTCAAGTTTGCAGCTATGAACGCGTTCCGTGAGGGTATAAAGAGAGCAAAGCCGGTCGTGCTGGAACCGATGATGCGTGTCGAGGTAATCACCCCTGAAGAGTACATGGGTGAGATCATAAAGGACCTTTCATCGAGACGTTCAAAAATAATCGGGATGGAGGAGCGTCAGCACGGAAAGATCGTCGTCTGCGAATGTCCTCTCAAAGAGATGTTCGGCTACGCGACCTCTCTGCGATCTTTCAGTCAGGGAAGGGCCAACTACTCAATGACCTTCTCGCACTATGCCGAGACACCAGCCTCGGTCACCGAGAGAATAGTTTCGGGGATTAGGTCGAACCATTCGGTTGCCTGAGTGAGCGATTTTGGTTTAAGACGGCCGTTACTATAGCAAATATTTTTCAGTTTATTGATAGTATAAAAAAAATATTGATACTTATAGGGTTTTATATTAACTTGATAAAACTTTACAACGTGGAAATATTTTAAAAAAGGGTCAAAACCATGATCCAATTAGGAGGAGTGCATGGCTAAAGAGAAGTTCCAAAGGACAAAACCTCACGTCAATGTCGGGACGATCGGTCACGTTGATCACGGGAAGACGACTCTCACATCGGCGATGACCTTCTATCTTGCCAAGAGTGGACTGGCGCAGGCGAAGAAGTTCGAGGAAATCGATAATGCACCTGAAGAAAAAGAGAGAGGGATTACAATAGCGACGCAGCATGTCGAGTATGAGACGAAAAACAGGCACTACGCCCATGTAGACTGTCCCGGTCACGCTGACTATGTCAAAAACATGATCACAGGTGCGGCGCAGATGGACGGATCGATTCTCGTCGTTGCCGCGGACGATGGCCCGATGGCTCAGACAAGAGAGCATATTCTTCTCGCCAGGCAGGTAGGAGTCCCTGCAATGGTCGTATACCTCAACAAGGTAGACCGTGTCGATGACCCTGAGCTCCTGGAGCTTGTTGAGATGGAAGTGAGGGACCTTCTCAAGGAGTACGATTATCCGGGCGATGATATTCCCGTTATCAAGGGAAGCGCTCTCGAAGCGATGAACAACCCGGATGACGAAGAGAAGACGAAGAGCATTCAGGAACTGCTCGACGCAGTAGACGCGTACATTCCTGAACCGAAAAGGGATGTCGACAAGCCCTTCCTTATGCCGATCGAGGATGTATTCACAATTTCCGGTCGGGGTACCGTAGTAACCGGTAGGGTCGACAGAGGCAAGATCCATACTAACGAAGAGATCGAGATCATCGGTATAAAGCCGACTGTGAAGACGGTTTGTACGGGCGTAGAGATGTTCAGGAAGATCCTCGATGAGGGTCAGGCCGGTGACAACATCGGTGTACTTCTGAGAGGGGTCAAGCGTGAAGAAGTGGAAAGAGGCCAGGTCATAGCCAAGCCAGGAACGATCACCCCGCACAAGAAGTTCATGGCTCAGGTGTACGTTCTAACAAAGGAAGAGGGCGGGAGACATACTCCGTTCTTCACCGGCTACAGGCCGCAGATCTATGTCAGAACTACGGACGTAACCGGTGTGATCAAGCTGCCCGAAGGCGTAGAGATGGTCATGCCGGGCGACAACATCAACATGGAGGTAGAACTCATCAACACCATTGCAATGGAGAAGGGAATGAGGTTTGCTATCCGTGAGGGTGGAAGAACTGTCGGCGCTGGAGCAGTGACAGATATCATCGAATAGGGGAGCCAATGAACGTCCAGAAGATAAGGGTAAGACTGAGGGCTTTCGACGCAGAGCTCATCGATCAGTCCGCAAAATCGATCGTGAACGCCGTGATGAGGGCCGGGGCGAGGGTTTCAGGCCCGGTACCTCTACCGACGAAGATAAACAAGTACACTGTGCTGCGTTCACCGCATGTAAACAAGAAATCGAGGGAACAGTTCGAAATGCGGACTCATAAGCGTCTGATTGATATACTCAATCCTACGAGCGAAACGATCAATGCGCTGATGAAGCTCGAACTCCCCGCCGGAGTAGATGTTGAGATAAAGCAGTAGGTCCGCTCTGTCTTCAAAGCTACCGATACTGACCCGGTTATCTCGTGAAGGGGACGACTTTATGTCTCCCATGCGTATCCGGGGATCTTGAGGTAGTGAATGGTGGTTAAAAACTACAGGATCGAGACACTGAGATGAATGTGACGGTATACGATATAAAGGGAAAAGAGAAGGGTGACATCGAACTGAACGACAAGGTGTTCGGTATGAAACCCAACCGATCCGCTATCTACTATGCACTGAAGGCGGAGCTCGCCAACAGCAGGCAGGGAACGAGTGTTACAAAGACCAGGGCTGAGGTAAGGGGCAGCGGAACAAAGCTCTATCGTCAGAAGGGCACCGGAAGGGCCCGGGCTGGTTCGAGGAGGAGTCCTATCCGGGTCGGCGGTGGTGTCGCATTCGGTCCGAGGCAGCGATCATACACAGTGAGGCTGCCGAAGAAGATAAAGCGGCTGTCGTTGCGTTCTCTTCTGTCGATGAAGCTCAAAGAGGAGACTATCAAGGTAGTCGAGGATTTTACCGTGGAGAGCGGAAAGACGAAAGAGTTCCACTCCATCGCGATGAATCTCGTAGATGACGCAAGGCGAAAGAATGTTCTCATAGTCGATGGAGAGAAAAAGGAATCCAACTCGCGCGCAGGAAAAAACATACCGTGGATCAAGTACCACGCCGCAGATCTCCTGAGCTCGAAGGATCTTTACTACGCCACGCAGCTTCTCCTTACTGAAGGAGCGGTGAAGTTACTGAACGAGAAGTACGCTCCATAAAACAAAAAAACGGGTATTGAAATGAAAAAGGGCGAAATAATCATACACCCGATCACGACAGAAAAGAGTACCGATCAGCAGGGGTACAACAAGTACAGCTTCAAGGTAAACCCGCGGGCAAACAAGAAAGAAATAATAAAGGCCGTGCACGATGTATTCGGAGTAAAGCCCGTAACCTGTAACGTGATCAACGTGAGGGGAAAGAGAAAAAGGGAGAGGTATAAGATAGGTTATACCTCGTCCTGGAAGAAGGCGATCATCACCCTTAAACAAGGGGACAAGATAGAGTTCTTCGAAGGAGTCCAGGTATAAATGGCTGTTAAAAAGTACAAACCGGTAACCCCGTCAAGACGGTACTTCTCTGTAGTGGACAGTAGTGATATTACGAGAGATAAACCGCACAAGCCGTTGACGAAGGGCAAGAAGAGGATAAGCGGAAGAAACAATTACGGGCGTATGACGGTTCGGAGCAGGGGCGGAGGACACAAGCGACTCTACCGGGTCATCGACTTCAAGCGCGACAAGAGGGACGTTGAGGCGAAGGTCGTGTCCATTGAGTATGATCCGAACAGGAGCGCGAGGATCGCCCTCCTGTACTACCTTGACGGAGAAAAGCGCTATATACTGGCGCCGGACGGATTAAAGGTTGGGGACCGTGTAGTAGCCGGCGAAAAGGTGAAGCTATCGGTCGGGAACGCGATGCCTCTCGCGAACATACCGGTTGGTACTATTGTACACAACGTCGAACTAAATCCCGGACGTGGGGGGCAGCTCGCGCGTTCAGCAGGAACATTCGTCCAGCTCGTGGGCAAGGAGGGGAAGCACTGCATCATAAAACTCCCGTCGGGTGAGACCCGGATTCTCCACAAGAACTGTTCCGCCACTATAGGTCAGATCGGTAATCAGGACCACTTCAACATATCCCTCGGCAAGGCGGGAAGATCGAGATGGCTCGGCAAAAGGCCGAAGGTGAGGGGTGTTGCCATGAACCCCGTGGACCATCCGCACGGAGGCGGCGAGGGGAAAACTTCGGGCGGGAGGCACCCGGTAACGCCGTGGGGCAAGCCGACCAAGGGCTACAAGACGAGGAAGAAGAACAAGCTCTCAGATAGATATATTATTAGCAAGAGGAAACGCTGATGTCCAGGTCGATCAAGAAAGGCCCCTATATAGACAAGAAGCTCTACAAGAAAGTGATTGAGCTCAACAACAAGAACGAAAAGAAGATCATAAAGACATGGTCGAGGAGATCGACGGTCTTTCCTGAGATGGTTGGACATACATTCAATGTGTACAACGGGAAGAAGTTTTTTCCGGTATTCGTTACTGAAAACATGGTTGGTCACAAGCTCGGAGAGTTCTCACCCACCAGGATTTACAAGGGTCACGGGGGGAGTGAGAGGTCGTCACGGGTGCGGTAAGGAGACATCAGGATGCAGGCCAGAGCAGTCGCAAAATATGTTAAGATATCGTCGGGGAAAGTTAATCGCTTCGGTAAAGCTGTAAAGAGGATGCCGTATCAGAAGGCGAAGGCAACTTTACTGCTCGCATCGGCAAAAGGAGCGAGGGTGCTGGCAGATGTAGTACAGTCGGCAGTATCCAATCTCATGGCAAACAACAAGAACATAGACGAAGAAGGCATCATTATCGAGGAAATAGGCGTAGATGAGGGGCCCACGCTGAAGCGCTGGACACCGAGGGCACGCGGCAGGGCTGACCGCCGCCGTAAGCGTACGTGTCACATCTCTGTTGTGGTTTCGGGAGAGGAAATCAAGAAGTAGCGGGAGGAGTGAATGGGTCAGAAGGTAAACCCAATTGGTCTCAGATTAGGGATAAATAAGAGCTGGGATTCCAGATGGTACTCGAAAAAGGACTACGCAAAGAACCTGCACGAGGATATCAAGATAAGGGAATATCTCGACGGGAGGCTGGGGGGCGGTGAAGTATCTAAGGTGGAGATAATCCGCTATCCGGAAAAACTCAATATTATCATCCACACCGCACGTCCGGGGATAGTCATAGGAAGGAAAGGCGCAGAAGTCGAGAACATAAGCAAGGAGCTCCAGAAATTTACAGATAAGAACATCCAGATAAAGATTAAGGAGATCAAGAACCCAGAACTCGATGCGAAGCTCATTGCAGAGAACATAGCGCGGCAGCTCGTGGGAAGAGTCGCTTTTCGACGGGCGATGAAGAGGGCGATCTCGAACGCAATGCAGGGCGGGGCGCGCGGTATCAAGGTCTCATGCGCAGGAAGGCTTGGTGGTGCGGAAATGGCGAGATCCGAACACTACAAAGAGGGAATGATCCCCCTGCATACCTTCAGGGCTGATATAGATTACGGGTTGGCCGAGGCAAAGACCACATTCGGGGTCATCGGCGTAAAGGTATGGGTGTACAAGGGTGAAATATTTAGGAAGGACCAGAGGCAGGATGCCGGTGTGCTGATAAAGAAAAAGCGTCTGGCTAAAGAAACATAGAAAGAGGAAGCCATGTTACAGCCCAGCAAGTTCAAATATAGAAAGAAACAGCGGGGGAGAATGAGGGGTACCGCAGCCACCGGAAACCGTGTGAACTTCGGTGAATTCGGTATGGTCGCACTCCAGCCCGGCTGGATAACGAACCGGCAGATAGAGGCTGCTCGAATAGCAATGACCAGACACATGAAGAGAGGCGGAAAGGTCTGGATCAGGATTTTTCCCGATATGCCGTATACAAAGAAACCGGCAGAGACACGAATGGGAAAGGGTAAGGGTATACCGGAGTACTACGTTGCTGTGGTAAAACCCGGAAGGGTAATGTTCGAGATAAGCGGCGTGGACTTGGAGACTGCAAAGGAGGCTTTTCGCCTTGCGTCTCATAAACTTCCAATAAAGACAAAGTTAATAGAGAGAATGACTGTATAGACAAGGGTGATTCGATGAGTAAGGACAATATTAACGAGATGACTGTTGACGAGTTGAAAGACCTGAAGGAGAAATACGTAAAGGATTACCGTGTGTTCAGGTTCAACAAGATGATGGGGCAGCTCGAGAACGAGCTCAAGATCAGAGAAATAAGGAGAAACATCGCCCGCATCAGCACTATACTGAGAGAGTACGAGCTGGGCATACGTAAGAAATGAGCTATTGCAGTGTTTTTTGCATCGATATAAATTAAGACACGGAGAAAACAGTTGGCAGAGCAAGAGGTTACTGGGGCTAAGAAGAGGGTGATGGTAGGGACAGTAGTAAGCAACCGAATGGACAAGAGTATAGTCGTCTCTGTCGAGCGAATGAAAAAGCATCCAGTATATAAGAAGTATTTGAAGGGCTCCAAGAAATACATGGCGCATGATGAGAAAAACGAGTGCAGCATCGGTGACATCGTGCGGATATCGGAGACGCGTCCGATCTCCAAGCGCAAAACGTGGAAACTTGTTGAAATAATAGTGCGAGCGAAATAAAGGGCGAAAGATGATACAGACAGAATCCTATCTCAATGTAGCAGACAACTCCGGAGCAAAGACACTCTACTGCATCAAGGTGCTCGGCGGTTCGAGACGGCGGTACGCATCGATCGGAGATATCATAATGTGTTCAGTGAAGAGCGCAATTCCGAATGCTCCCATAAAAAAGGGGGAAAAGGTACGGGCGGTCATAGTGAGGACGAAGAAGGAGATACGGAGGGAAGACGGCTCATATATAAAGTTCGATGACAATGCAGCAGTAGTGATCGACAATCAGATGAACCCGAGGGGCACGAGAGTGTTCGGTCCCGTAGCGAGGGAGCTGAGGGAAAAGAACTTTATGAAGGTAGTTTCATTAGCACCAGAGGTATTGTGATGGCAATTAAAATGAGAAAGAACGACAGAGTAAAGGTGATCGTAGGAAAGGACAGGGGAAAGACGGGGAAGGTTCTCTTTGTCGACAGGAAGAAGTCTCGGGTCATCGTAGAAGGGATCAACATCGTAAAGAAGACCAAGAGACCGGACCAGCAGAACCAGAAAGGCGGAATCATAGATATTGAGGCTCCCCTGAACATATCGAATTTGAAGGTCGTCTGCCCGAAGTGCGACGAGGCAGTTAGGGTAAAAAAGAAAAAACTCGAAGACGGTAAGCTCGTAAGAGCCTGCGGAAAGTGCGGGGAGATCTTAGATAAGGTATAAGAAGGTAGTGTGACATGGAAAAGGAAGCCAAAAAGAGGAATTATCCGGTGCCCAGGCTGAAGAAAAAATACAGGGAAGAAATAGTTGACCATCTGAAAAAAGAGTTCTCATACAAGAATATCATGCAAGTGCCGAAGATCGAAAAGATCGTGCTCAACGTTGGATTGGGCGAGGCAATGGAGAACAAAAAGCTTCTTGAAAACGCCCTGGAGGAGATGACGCTCATATCGGGTCAGAAGCCAGTAAAGACCAAGGCAAAGAAGCCGATAGCAGGTTTCAAGCTACGAAAAGGAATGGAGATCGGCTGCAAGGTGACTCTTCGAGGTGACCTGATGTACGAGTTCCTCGACCGATTCATCAACGTCGCGCTTCCGAGGGTGAGGGACTTCCGCGGAGTGAGCAAGGACTCGTTTGACGGCAGAGGTAATTTCGCCGTAGGGCTCAAAGAGCAGATCATATTCCCGGAGATCGATTACGACAAGGTCGAAAAGATGCACGGGATGGACGTTGTCATTACGACATCATCGAAAACTGACGAAGAGGCCAGGAAGCTTCTCGAAGCGTTTGGCATGCCGTATAGAAAGTAACAACTGGCAGTACGAAGAATGTAGAAGGAGTTTGTCAATGGCGAGAAAGTCGCTCATCGCAAAGTCGCAGAGACCGCAGAAATACAAGTCCAGGCAGTACAATCGATGCAAGTTGTGCGGAAGATCGAGGGCATACCTGAGAAAGTTTGAAATGTGCAGGCTCTGCTTCAGAAAGTTTGCCCATAAGGGGATGATCCCCGGTATCACCAAATCGAGCTGGTAGGGTGCAGATGGCGCAAGCGATATTGGAAAGTTATATATTCCAGAATATATCTTAATACGAGGTGATAGAGTGAGTTTATCTGATCCAGTCTCAGATATGTTGACGATATTAAGGAATGCTAACCGAGCTAAAAAGGAAAAGGTAGACATTCCGGCCAGCAAACTGAAGATGGAAATCATAAAGATATTCAAGAATGAAGGGTATATAAAGAACTTCAAGATAATCGAAGAGGGCAACAGGTCCTACATACGTATCTATCTGAAGTACACCCAGACCGGCAATGGTATCATTCACAACCTGAAGAGGGTTTCTAAGCCCGGACTCAGGGTGTACAAGAGGAAACATGAGCTGCCCAGGATATTCAATGGGTTCGGAACTTCGATCATATCCACCTCCAAGGGAGTACTCACCGATAAGAAGGCGAGGGAGCAGGAAGTTGGAGGCGAGGTAATCTGCTATATATGGTAAATGAGGTCAGGAAGGAATATGTCTAGAATAGGAAAACAACCGATCGATCTGCCGGAGAAGGTCGAGTTCGATTACAGTGATTCCAAGGTCACTGTAAAAGGGCCTAAAGGAACTCTCCAGAAGAATATCTCCTACGAAGGTGAGATAAAGAAGGAAGGGAACCAGATAATCATCGTCAATAAGAGTGAGGGAAACCAATCGAGGGCGAACCACGGTCTCGTGAGGGCGCTTATCAATAATATGGTAATAGGCGTTTCTACCGGGTTTTCGAAGACGCTGAAGATCTCGGGAGTGGGATACAAGGCCCAGCTCAAGGAGCAGAGCCTTGACCTCAGTCTCGGTTTCTCCCATAGTGTAGAGTATGCGATTCCGGAGGGAATACAGGTCGAAGTACAGGACCCCACGACGATAGTTGTCAGCGGTATAGACAAACAGCTCGTAGGGCAGGTGGCAACAAACATCAGGCGGTTCAAGCCCCCTGAGCCCTACAAAGGAAAGGGGATCATGTACAGCGACGAGATAGTGAGAAAGAAGGCAGGCAAGACAGCAGTCAAGTAAAGGTCGAGAAATGAACAAAATAGAAAGAAGACTTCGAAGGAAGAAGGGTATCAGGAAGCTGATCCACGGTACATCGTCAAAGCCGAGGATCTCGGTGTTCAAGAGCAACCGTCACCTGTATGCCCAGGCCATAGACGACGATAAGGGGGTTACCCTGTGCTCGGCGTCTGATTTCGACGAGGGAATAAAAAGTGACAAAGCCGGGGCTGCCGCATTGGGGGAGCTTCTCGCTAAAAAGCTCAAGGATCACAAGATAAAAGAGGCGGTTTTTGACCGCAACGGCTACCAGTACCACGGTCTGGTAAAAGCTGTGTGTGAAGGGGCGAGGAAGGGCGGCCTGAAACTTTAAAAATCGGGGCAAGGAGTTCGAATTGTCAGGTAAAGAAGTCATAGGAGAAGAGAAGCAAGAGGAGCTCACTGAGAAACTCGTCAAGCTGAATCGCGTTGCAAAGGTCGTAAAAGGAGGGAGAAGGTTCAGCTTCAGCGCACTGATGGTCGTAGGGGATAGGAACGGACATGTCGGTGTCGGCTTCGGGAAGGCAAACGAGGTGTCTGAGGCTATCAGAAAAGGCGTCGAGGATGCAAAAAAGAAGATAGTCACTATAAACATGAAGGGGAACACGATTCCCCACGAAGTTTTGGGACAATTCAAGAGCGCAAAGATCATCATGAAGCCCGCATCTCCCGGTACGGGTATTATCGCCGGAGGGCCTGTTAGAGCGGTTGTGGAGCAGTCGGGGATCAAGGATATCCTGACAAAATCACTCGGTTCAAACAATGCGATCAACGTTGTCAAGGCGACGATGAGCGGTTTGCAGAGCATCATGGACATGGAAGAAATAATGCAGAACCGGGGCAAGACATTCAAGGAGCTTTTTGGATAAAAACATGGCGAAGAAACAAAAGGTGAGAATACAGCTTGTACGGAGTCTTATCGGTGTGCCGGAGAAGCAGCGCAGAGTGGTAAGGGCCCTCGGTCTTGGGAGGCTGGGATCGGTGGTGGTAAAGGAAAAAAACCCCGCTATCGACGGCATGGTATTCAAAGTGAGTCATCTCCTGCAAACTGAGAGGGTAGAAAAATGAGTCTACGGCCACCCTATGGAGCGGTAAGGAAAAGAAAGGTCCTGGGAAGGGGTCCGGGAACCGGGAGAGGTTGTACGTCCGGAAGAGGCAACAAGGGCCAGAAATCACGCTCGGGCTACAAACGAAAGATCGGATTCGAGGGCGGTCAGATGCCGCTTGTTCGAAGGCTCCCGAAGAGAGGTTTCAACAACAGTACGTTCGAACGCCAGTACCAGGTCATCAATCTCAGTGATCTCAACCGTTACAAGAATGGGCAGAAGGTCGACTATGAGGCGCTCCTCAAGGATCGCCTTGTGTGCAAGAAGACCGGATGGGTGAAGCTCCTCGGGAAAGGTGAGCTACAGAAGAAGGTGACCGTGCTGGTTCACAAGGCCTCGAAGAAGGCACAGGAGGCCGTGAAGGCAGCAGGCGGTGAAATACAGCTCGTGGAGAGATAACGAGATTATCTGCTAATCAGGGACACACCATGGCACAGCAAAACAACATAGTGTTAAACATTTTCAAGATTCCGGAGCTCAGGAAGAGGGTACTGTTTACTCTCTTGATGATCGTGATCGTGAGAATAGGTGCCTACATTCCTGTTCCAGGTGTCAACGCAGTTGCCCTGGAGCGACTTTTCAGTCAGACCGCAGGAGGCATTCTCGGGTTTCTTGATCTCTTCGCCGGGGGGGCGATGAGGAGGTTCACTCTCTTCGCTCTCGGCATTATGCCGTATATCTCCGCTTCGATCATTCTGCAGCTTTTGACTGTTGTAATTCCTGTTCTCGAGCGGCTCTCAAAAGAGGGTGAGGTTGGGCGGAAGAAGATACAGCAGATAACGAGAGTGTGCACTATCGGAATTGCAGGTGTTCAGGGGTATGCCCTCACAGTGTTCATGAATTCAAACCCTGAGGTTATCGTCAATCCGGGGCTCGGGTTCACCGTGACGGCGCTTGTTTCGATGATTGCGGGAACGATATTCCTGATGTGGATAGGAGAGCAGATCACGGATAGGGGTATAGGAAACGGAGTGTCTCTCATCATATTCATAGGTATCGTAGCGCGGGTACCTATTGCATTCAAGCAGGTGTACGATCAGCTCAAGCTCGGTGAGCTCAATCCTATCGTGCTTATCGCATCGATCGGGATATTCGTGGGTATTGTTGCATTCGTGATACTGGAACAGCAGGGTCAGAGGAGGATCCCTATACAGCATGCGAAGAAGGTAGTGGGGAGAAAGGTGTACGCGGCCCAGGCGACACATCTACCGCTGAAGATCAACCCGTCGGGAGTTATTCCGATCATCTTTGCTTCATCAATCCTTCTCTTTCCGGCGCAGATTGCCAAGTCGTTCGGTACGAGGATCCCGGCACTCGACAACCTGGCTGCGCTGCTCTCTCCGGGCCGGATACTGTATCTTATATTTTATGCACTGCTTATAATTTTCTTTACTTACTTTTACACGAACGTGCAGCTCAATCCGATAGACATTGCGGATAATCTCAAGAAGGTAGGCGGTTATATTCCGGGAATAAGGCCCGGTATCAATACATCCTCATACCTGCAGAAGGTTCTCAATCGGATCGTACTCCCCGGCTCTATATTCCTAGCCATCATCGCACTCATCCCGACTATCATACAGCGATGGCTGAGACTGCCTCCCGATATGGCGTACCTCATGGGAGGAACGTCGCTCCTCATCATGGTCGGGGTGGATCTCGATACAATGAAGCAGATCGAATCCCACCTTCTCATGAGGCACTACGATGGGTTCATGAAACGCGGCGGGAAGATCAGGGGGAGAAATCTATAATGAATATCGTCCTGCTCGGCGCACCAGGAACAGGGAAGGGAACCCAGGCCCAGTTCATATCTGAGAGACTGGGATTACCGATAATCTCTCCTGGGGATATACTCCGCCAGGAAATGAAAAATAACACAACTCTCGGTAAGAAGGCAGAGAAGTACGTAAAGAGCGGAGCGCTCGTCCCTGACGAGATAATAATCGACATGATCAAGGAGCGCGTGGTCGACCGAACAGGTTCCAAAGGAATTATTCTCGACGGCTTTCCCCGAAACCTCTCTCAGGCGGGGGCTCTGGAACAGATGCTCGGATCGATGGACAAGGTAATAGACAGGGCAATATACTTCTATGCTCCAGAACAAAAGATCATAGAGAGGCTCAGCGGCCGGAGGGTATGCAGAAATTGCGGGGAAACCTACCATGTCGTCTACAACTATCCGAAGTCGGAGGGTGTTTGTGACAAATGCAGCGGAGAGCTGTACCAGAGAGATGACGATAAGCCGGAGATCATACGTCAGAGGCTTGAGACCTATAATAGTGACACAGCTCCAATAATTGACTATTACAGTAAAAAGGATTATTATTTACAGATCAGCGCAGACGATGATATCGATAGTATCAAGGTCAAAATAACGGAAGCATTGGGAGATTAGATGTCTAAGGAGGAGGCAATAGCTGTTATGGGGATAGTGAAGGAACCGCTCCCCAACGCTATGTTTAAGGTCGAGCTTGAAAACGGACATGTCGTTCTTGCTCATATTTCCGGCAAGATGAGGATGCATAATATAAGGATATTACCGGGAGACAAAGTAAGTCTCGAACTTTCTCCATACGATCTTAGCCGGGGCAGGATTACTTACAGGTATAAATAGGGTTAGTCATAATAAAAAGTTTCGGACCTAACGGTCTGTTCAGAATCGAAAGTTCGGCGGTAGAAGGAGTTGGGTTTCATGAAAGTACGGGTTTCTGTTAAACCGATTTGCGATAAATGCAAAATAATCAGACGAAAAGGCGTAGTGAGGATTATCTGTGATAATCCAAAGCACAAACAGCGTCAGAAATAAGAGAGCGAGGAGCAGTATCGAATGGCAAGAATAGCCGGTGTGGATTTACCGAGCAACAAGAGGGTAGAGGTCGCGCTGACTTATATCTTCGGAATAGGGAGATCCAGGGCTCATGAGATAATCAAGGAGTCCGACGTGGATCCTAATACAAGAGTTCACAATCTGACGGATGACGAGATTGCAAGGCTCCGCGGCATCATCGAAAAGAGCTATAAGATAGAGGGCGAGCTCAGGACAGAGACGAGCATGAACATCAAGAGGCTCATCGACATCGGCTCTTATCGCGGATTGAGGCATCGCAAGGGGCTGCCGCTTCGAGGCCAGAGAACCCGTACAAACGCCAGGACCCGAAAGGGCAAGAAAAAGACAGTTGCCGGAAGAAAAAAGTAAAGGGGTATAATTAGTGGCAAAGACGAGCAAGGCAAAGACAAAGAAGAAAGAAAAGAAGAACATAGCCAGCGGTATCGTACACATTCAGGCTACTTTCAATAATACGATAGTAACTATAACTGACAGGCAGGGAAATGCAATATCTTGGTCGAGTGCAGGGAGTCTCGATTTCAGGGGTGCCAAAAAATCTACACCCTTTGCTGCTCAGATCACTGCTGAAGATGCGGCGCGGAAAGCGATGGAGCACGGGCTGAGGGAGGTAGATGTATTCGTCAAGGGCCCTGGCTCCGGTAGAGAGTCGGCTATCCGAACGCTGCAGGTTGTCGGTTTGAAGATAAACATGATAAAGGATGTGACACCGATACCCCATAACGGATGCAGAGCCAGAAAGCGCAGGAGGGTGTAAGAAACGAAGATTGCCGAACCGGGGTCTGATGAATAGCCG
>Ga0307380_10001899_pt1 | contig 30046 bp, 29 predicted proteins | sample UN3MG_FD_202239 | JGI IMG/M metagenome (GOLD analysis project Ga0307380, IMG submission 202239) | Soil microbial communities from Risofladan, Vaasa, Finland - UN-3 | ecosystem: Environmental > Terrestrial > Soil > Coastal area > Acid sulfate soil | place: Finland: Risofladan, Vaasa | collected...
GAAAAGTTTAATGAAAAAAGATAAAGATTCTTTAGATAATTCCGCAGCACAGGATGAATTAAAGGAATTGGATAATCTGGAAGATTCATTGGAAGATGAAGATTTGAAAAAATTAGATTAAGAATCAGACTAAGCACAATAAGTAAAGCGGGCATCTGGCCTGTCGAGGTAGGGGTCGGATTCTCATCGAGCCCGATAAATATTTAATGTCATTGCGAGCTCCGATTTATCGGAGCGTGGCAATCTCGGGATTGAGATTGCTTCCCCTGCTTTCGCAGGGGCAGGCTTGTTACATTCCTTGCAATGACAAAAGGGTAGGGTTTGATTTATCGAACCAGTTATCACAATTTAAAGGAGGATAACAGAATGGTATTAGAAGCAATTAAAAAAAGGCAGAGTGTTCGAAGTTATCAGGACAAAGAAATTCCAGAAGATGTATTACAGCAGGTATTAGAAGCAGGCAGGTTAGCCCCGTCAGCTAGCAATAAACAGTGCTGGAAATTTATTGTAGTAAAAGATGAAGATTTAAGAAAAAAAATGGTTCCTGCTTGTAAAAATCAGAAATTTGTGGGAGAAGCCCCGGTGGTTATAGCAGGGTGTGCTACTAATCCTGATTATGTGATGACCTGCGGAGAGCATAGCTACTCCATTGATTTGGCCATTGCTCTGGACCACATGAGTTTAGAGGCAGCCTCCCTGGGATTGGGGACCTGCTGGATAGGGGCTTTCTATCAGGATCAAGTTAAAGAAATTTTAAGTGTACCAGAGGATGTGAGAATTGTGTCTCTTATGCCTTTAGGATATCCTAAAGGGTTAGGTACCAAGACCGAAAGAAAACCTTTATCAGAAATTATTTGCTATGATAAATATACTTCATAGACATTGTTGGGGGACAACGGTCCTTTGGCAAACTTTAATTGTAATTTGTAGCAGAACGGCTTTACCGTGCTGCTCTCTGAGGACACGGCACACCATGTACCTACTTTATTTAATTTACCGAAACAGGAGATTTAGCCCTACTTCCTCATTAAATCCTCTTTCTATTTCTCTATTTATCTCTTCAATTATAAATTCACCGACACCGCTTTATTATATCCAAAAAAGTTTCATGTTTCCATAAATACACCTCCTCCCGTTTTAGAGTCCTAAAGGATGATTCAGCAAAGGTATTCTAATAAGGATTTCCTTTATTTTATCTTTAAAAACAACAAACACGCAAGAACACTTGACAAACTAATATAATTATATTATTATTTTTATAGTAAATATACCAATGGAATACATAGGTTGGTTATAATAAAAAATGAAAAATACCATCTATAAAGAATTAAAAACAAAAATAATGTCTGGAAAACTATTGCCCGGAAGTAGTTTAGTTGAACGTGAGATTAGTGATGAATACAGCATAAGTAGAACACCTGTAAGAGAAATTTTATGGCGATTAGCTTCTGATGGTTTGCTTGAACAAGAACCTTCAAGAGGATATATAATAAGAAAGATATCATTAGAGGAAATATTTAATATATTTCAAAGCAGAGAGGGCATAGAAGGTATGGCTGCAAGATTAGCTTGTCAAAAAGGTGATGATAAATTTTTTTCAAATATAAAAGAAATAAGAGAAAGAATTAAAGAAATTGATATTGAAAGAAATTGTCAGGAAGGTGTCTTTTTTGGAAGAAAGTTACATGATTTAATCATTGTGACAGCAAGCAATACTTTTTTATCAGAATTCTATAACAAATTAAAAGATCTTACAGCTTTAACAAGAAATATTACACAAAAATCAGTTTTGATTGAAAAAAAATCTAAGGAATCACATTTAGCAATTATTAATGCGCTTGAGGAAAGGGATGAAGAAAAAAGTGAGTACTGTATGCGTGAACATCTAAGGACTACTTGCCGGTTGATGACTGATTATTTCTACCCAAATCTTTTTAAATAAATAAAATAATAAAGATTAAACAATGTATATTATTATTGGCTATTAAGATGATATATCGTGAAGTAGGTAATTCTGGAGTAAAAATACCAATTATTGGTATGGGAAGACACTAGTATCTGAAGAGCATGCTGAGATCTTGAACGCTATTAAAAACAAAGATAGTAAAGATGCTCATAAGAGAATGTACGAGCATTTGACTGGCGTAAAAAGAGATTTACTATAGAAGTAAGTTTAGATAAGGAGATTTAAAGATGTCATTTACACCAAAAGGAATTATTCCCGCCATGGTTACCCCCATTAATGAAAGAGGAGAAGTAAACAAAGTAGCATTAAGAAAACTTGTCGATTATCTAATTGAAGGTGGAGTTCATGGTCTATTTCCTGTGGGAAGTCAAGGAGAATTTTATGCCCTGGAAAAAGAGGAAAAGAAAATAATTATAGAGATTGTTTTGGATCAAGCAAAAGGAAAAGTCCCAGTATACGCAGGAACAGGAGCAATCACCACCAAGGAAACTATCTCCCTAACTAAGATGGCTGAGGATATAGGTGCAGATGCTGTATCAATAATTACTCCCTTTTTTATCTCTCCTTCTCAGGACGAGCTTTATGATCACTATCTTTCTGTTGCTGGATCCACCCACTTGCCAGTGCTTCTTTACAATAACCCGGGTAGAACAGGGGTTAATCTTTCAGCCGCTTTAGTAGTTCGTCTTTCTAAAGTTGATAATATAGTTGGGATCAAAGATAGCAGTGGAGACATGACTCTAATCGCAGAGTATATTAGAAAGACAGATGATGACTTCTCTGTTTTAGCTGGAAGAGATACTCTGATTTACGGAACACTTTTATATGGGGGCAAAGGAGCAATTGCAGCTACAGCAAATGTAGCTCCAAAGTTAGTTTCAGAGATTTACGAAGCCTATATAAGAGGAGATATAAATAGAGCTAAGCAAGCTCAAGCTAAGTTAGCTCCCTTAAGGTCGGCTTTCAGCTTAGGGAGTTTTCCTGTGGTAATAAAGGAGGCTTTAAAGCTGATTGGTATAGATGTTGGAGATGCAAAAGCTCCTATTAGCCCACTATCAAAGGATAAAAAAGAAATATTGAAGAATATACTCAAGGAGCTTGGCGTTCTGTAACCACTTTTTTGAAACCAAAAAAACTATTTATTAAGGAGAGATGTAATGCAAAAACCGAAAAAAGTTGTGATGGTTGGTCTGGATGGTCTTAATCCAGATTTAGTTTATCAATGGAAGGGTGAACTTCCCAATTTAAGCAAGTTGATGGAAGAGGGAATATATGGGAAAATAAAAAGTACTGTTCCTCCCATTACACCCCAAGCGTGGAGTTGTATACTTACCGGTAAAAACCCCGGACATTTTGGCTATTGGGACTTTACTTACAGAGACGACTACTCTTATGGACAGTCTGAACTTGTAAATTCAAGGGTGAGAGATGAAAGGGTGGATACAATTTATGAAATCCTGTCAGGCTATAACAAAAAAGTAGCAATAATTAATGTTCCGGTTACCTATCCCCCTCCGGAGATTCCAGGTGGGTACAGTATTTCTTCTTTTATGACCCCCAGTTTGAATAAACAGTTTACCTATCCTGATTCATTAAAGAAAGAAATTGAAAAAATAATAGGCCAGTATATCATTGATGCCTCTACCTCTGATATGAATTTTCGACAAATGGATAAGGAAGTGGTGTTGAAACGAATTTATGATATGGATAAACAACGATTTGAGCTAACAAAGTATTTCATAAAGGAAAAGAAATGTGATTTTGTGTTTACCGTGATCATGGGCACTGATAGAATGCCCCATCTATTTTACCGCTACTTTGATAAAAACCACAGAAGATATATTCCCCATCCCAAGTATGAAAATGCATTAAAAAATCATTATGAGTTTTGCGATGAGAACATAGGAGAAATTTTAAATTTAGCGGATGAGGATACAACAATGATCGTGACAAGCGATCATAGTGTTCAGAGGTTGGATGGGAGGATTAATTTAAATGAATGGCTGATTAAGGAAGGCTATATGAAACTTAGAAAAAGACCTGAGGGGTTAGCCTCTTTAATGCAGACAGATATTGACTGGTCTCAAACCAAAGCTTGGGCTACAGGTTTTACCGGTCAGCTTTACCTTAACCTAAAAGGAAGAGAATCTCAAGGGATAGTTGATTCCCAAGATTACGAAAGGCTTTTAGACGAGCTAGCTGAAAAATTGAAAGCTATAACAGATGAAAAGGGTGAGAGGTTAGACACCAAAGTGTATAAAAGAAAAGACATCCATTCAGGTGAATATGCAAAATTTGGTCCTGATCTTTTCGTTTACTTTGATAACTGTTACTGGAACATAAGCGAGCTTATAGGTTATGACTCAATTTACTCTTATGATACTCCTAAAGGTCCTGATGATGGTGGTCATGGTCCTTTTGGTTTTTTTGCAATGGCAGGAAAAGGAGTTCCCAAAAGAGGTAAAGTATCCGATGCGGATCTTTTAGATATAGCACCTACAGTATTGCATTTATTTGGAGTACCTATACCCCAGGATATGGAAGGGAAAGTATTAACTAAAAAAGAGAGGGTATATTCGAAAGAAGATGAAGATGAAATCAGAGAAAGATTATCTCGATTAGGTTATCTTGGTTAATTATCTTCTAAAAATAGTAAATACCAGATTGAGGTTTTAATAATTGAGAGGAAAGTACAGATGAAAAAAGAAATACCTACAACTTATTCACCCCCTGGAATGCTTGATTGGCCTTGCGGCATAGAAAGGTTAACTAATGGCAATACTCTTATTACCGATGCCGGTTACTGGTCAGGGTTTGGCAGTGAGATCTTAGAAGTTGACCTTATCGGCAGGATAGTATGGCGCTACTCAAATGGCTTGGTTTTTGCCCACAGTTCTAAAGTATTAAAAAATGGTAACATCTTAGTTAGTGATACCTGGAACAATAGAATTTTAGAGATAGATAGGAGGGGCAATATAATATGGAGTTCGGAGAGTTGGGGCAAGGGAAGTGGTATACTAAGTGATGGTTCGCATCTTCGTTATCCAAATGATGCAGAGGAAACGGAAAGGGGAGCAATCCTTATCTCTGATAGAAATAACGATAGAATTATAGAAGTTGACAAAAAGGGAAATATCGTCTGGAAATATACTGAACTTAAGCATTGTCATGATGCAGACAGGCTTCAAAATGGAAACACCATTGTGGCAAGTTCTGACCAAAATAAGGTTATAGAAATTAATCCTCAAGGAGATATAGTGTGGTCATATGGAGATGGGTCTTTAAAGATGCTTAATTGGCCAAGAGATGCAGACAGGCTTCAAAATGGAAATACGCTAATAACTGATTCAAAAAACAATCGCATAATTGAGGTGAACAATAATGGTGAAATTGTCTGGTCTTTTTATTTGGGTTATTTTGGGATGCCTTATGAGGCAGATAGATTGCCTAATGGAAATACGCTGATCTCTATCCAACAGCGCAGACAGGTAATAGAAGTTGATCCTTCAGGTAATATAGTCTGGAGTTTTAGAAACTATTATCAGGGTCATATTAAAGAGCGCTTAATAAACGGTGACTTTGAAGAGGAGGCTTATCCTAATACTGGATATCCTGCCGATTGGGCCAAATGTACTCTTCTTTCTGAAGGACCGGGGTGTAAACTTTTTTGGGATTCACAGGTTCACTTTAAAGGAACTCATAGTGTAGGTATAGAATACTATGGAACAGGAAGTGTTTGGTGGCAGCAAACTGTAAGAGTAACTCCAGGAGGGCTTTATAGATTGACCGATGTGGTTAAAACCGCTGACCTTGACGGATTTGCTCATACTCAGGTGGCATTTTTAGATAGTATGGGCGGGTTTTTTACTTATACTTCTTTCCTTCCTGGAACAAAACCTCGAAAAGGAACAACTGACTGGGAACAAAATACTCTTGAAGTAAGAGCTCCTAAAGAGGCTACTGCAGCAGATATTAGATGTTTTGTCATGGGAAGAGGTAAAATTTGGTTTGATAACATATCTTTTGAGGAATTGCCCTGGGGATAAAAAATTACCTGCTCGGTTTTTTTTGTAGTAAGTAAGCGATGATAATTTTATGAAAAGACACTGATAAGGAGGTAAAAATGGTAAGTATAAGATGGTTAGGACACGCGGCTTTTGAAATTGTAACTGATAAAGGCAAATACATCTATTTTGATCCTTGGCTTAACAGAAATCCCGTATCATCGATAAAGACAAAAGATATTAAAAGGGCTGATATTGTATGCGTAAGTCATGGTCATAACGACCATATAGGAGATGCCATTGAAATTGTAAAGACTACTGGCGCAAAACTTATCTGTTCACCAGAGATAGGTCATTATGCTGACAGTAAAGGTCTAAAGTATAATGAAGCCTCTTGTACTTTGAATATAGGTGGCTCAGCAAGGATAGACGGGATTACCATTCATATGACCTTTGCAGCACATCTTACTGAACTTTACGGTGAGGAGTGGTTAAGTGAAGGAAAAATGTTGCCGGGAGCAGGCTCAGCAGGATATGTAATAGAAACAGAGAATGGTGTAAGGGTTTATTTTGCTGGGGATACCGGTTTGTTTACAGACATGAGAATGATTGGGGAGATCTATAATCCTAATATAGCAATTCTTCCTATTGGCGGAAAATACAATATGGGACCAAAACTTGCCTCAATTGCAGCAAAATTGATAAGACCTGAAATTGTCATTCCGATGCACTACAATACTTTTCCTATGATAAAGCAGGACACGAAAGTTTTAGAAGATTACATAAAAGATAGTATTCCCGGAGTAAAACTTGTTGTTTTAAAGCCTGGTGGGAAGTTTGAATACGATAATACCTAGCCAGGGATTTTTCTGTACGGAGGAAGGGGAAATTTTATAGAAGGGGGTGATGAGACACGTAATAGATATTTAGGATACAAAAGTATAAAATCAAATTAAAAAAGGAGGTATAATAATGAGAAGGACATTAAGAATTAGATTGATATTTTGTTTTTTGTGCATAGTGATAATAACTGGATTGTTAGTTGGGGAAATTTTTGCCCAACAGAATGTAATTACTCTTCGTCTAGGTCATATTTTTCCCATAACACATCCCATACAGAAGGCTACACTGGCAATGGCTGACTATGTGAAGGAAAAAAGTGATGGAAAATTAATCATAGATGTACACCCTCAGGGCGCTCTAGGGGCAGGGGATACACTTGTTGAAAATATTTCCCTTGGAACAGTAGATATAGGAACAGGGGGACCCGGCTTGCTCAGCCGTTTAGAACCGGCGTGGGGGCTTATTGCTGGACAGTATGTTTTTAAAGACGCGGAGAGTATGTTTAAAGTGTTAGACGGTCCTATCGGAGACGAAATAAGAGATAGACTCATTTCCAAACGAGATATCCGGGTACTTGCTATAGGATATTTGGGAGCAAGGCATCTAACTGCCAACAAACCTATATATGAGCCAGAAGACTTGAAAGGGCTAAAAATCCGGATTCCCAATATTCCTTTAAGGAATGCTTCGTTTATTGCCTGGGGTGCTTCTCCAACTCCTATGGCACTTGCGGAAGTATACTTAGCGCTAAGACAGGGAGTTGTAGATGGACAGGAAAACCCACTTCCACAGATTATCGCTGCTAAGTTCTATGAAGTGCAAAAATATCTGATTCTTACCGGACATGCTCTTAATCCAGAGATTTTACTTATAAATGAGAAGAAATATCAGAGCCTTCCTGAGGAATATCGAAATATTCTCTTAGAAGGGGCTAGGATATTCGAGGAAAACAGTTTTAAAGAATATAATACAATGAAATACGAACTTCTTGAACAGTTGTTGGATGAGGGAATGATAGTGATGAAACCGAATATTGAAAAATTTCGGGAAGCTGCAAAAGATGTACCATATGAGTTCGAGAAAGAGTGGGGAGAAGGTCTTTACGATAGGATTCTTAAGGCACAGGAATAAAGTATTTTTATAAAAAGGATTCATTGGGAGGGGATGCTAGTAATCTTCTCCCAATGGATTTAGGTGTGTTTATGTAATAAAATCAATCTTATTTTGTGTACCTTAAAGATTGGAATAGATAGAAAAGGGATAAACAAATGAAACAAGACAAGAGGTTATTGTTAACCGTAAAAAAAATTGCTTCGGCTTTCAATTCAGTTGTTTCTATTTTAGGTATTATTCTTATGGTTTTGATGATTTTTACTTTGTCTGCTGGAATAATTTCACGCTATGTTTTTAATAGGCCCTTTTTTTGGACTGATGAAGCCGCCAGAATTATTCTTATCTGGACTATATTTATTGGTGCGGCGCTGGCCTTTAACAAGAACTCTTCTATTACCCATATAAGTGTGGATTTTTTTGGGCACCTTCTATCATTCAAGTTTCGGAAAATTACTGAAAGGATCGTGTGGAGTCTGATAGCATTTTTCTGTATCATTATAATTGCTATTAACATCAAATTCATTACCCAAGCTGGTTTTATTAAAACTGCGGCTTTAGGAATACCAAAATCTATCATCTATATAGTTTTACTAATATTTGCGATAGTAGCTTTGGTATTCTCATTAGAAAAATGGTTAACCCAAAAGAACGATGAGGGAAAGCTATAATGATGCTGTTAATCTTTGTCATAATCGTATTTTTAGTAATTCTAAACACACCTATTTCAATAGCCATAACAATTGCTTCATTCATATACTTATTAATTGAAAAGGTTCCAGTAGTTATTATTCCACAACAAATGTTTCAAATTGTTAATTCTTTCCCTTTTTTGGCATTTCCGATGTTTATGTTGGTAGGATTACTAATGAACGCTGGAGGAACGAGCAGAAAGATTTTTGATTTTGCAGAGTCTCTTGTAGGTCATCTAAGAGGTGGATTGGGACATGTTAATGTACTCGCCAGTCTAATTTTTTCTGGAATGTCAGGAAGTGCTATTGCCGACGCAGGTGGGTTAGGAGCGATAGAGATAAAAGCTATGAAAGAGCGTGGATATGATTCCGAGTTCGCTGTAGCGATAACTGCTGCATCATCGACTATTGGGCCTATTATTCCTCCAAGTGTGCCAATGATAATTTATGCAATGGCTTTTGATGCATCAATTGGACGTTTATTTTTGGCAGGTTTTATACCTGGAATATTAATGGCGATCGCGTTAATGATAATGGTCTTTTTTTATGCAAGGAAAAAAAATTATCCAAAAGATGCTTTTCCGTCTATGAAAAAAATATTCAGAAACTTTTGTAAATCTTTCCTGGCTTTGTTGACGCCTGTGATATTACTTGGAGGAATTTTTTTAGGTGTGTTTACTCCTACAGAAGGTGCTGTAGTTGCTGTACTTTGGGCTTCGTTTCTGGGATTTGTTATCTATAAGGAGCTTAAGTTGAGCCATCTTGCGAAGATTTTACTTGAAGTTGTCGTCAGAATAGGGGTTGTCCTTTTTCTTCTGGCAACAGTGGGCACATTCACCTGGATATTGACAAGGGAGAATATTCCTCGGATTTTGTTGAGCTTTATTACGTCAGCACATATTACTCGTCCAGTGTTTCTGTTAATAGCTAACTGCGTGATGCTTTTAATGGGTATGGTTACTACGGTTACTCCTTCTATAATACTACTAGCGCCAATATTTTTTCCTATTATTGAAAAATTAGGGATAGATCCAGTGCACTTTGGAGTAATTGTGGTTCTAAATTTGATGATAGGAAATCTTACACCTCCAGTTGGACCTGTCTTGTATGTAGTGTCTACCATAGGGGGAATTTCTTTTCAAAAAGCGTTTAGATATACGTTTCCGTTTATCATACCATTGTTACTAGTATTGTTTCTTATTACATATATTCCCGGCATTGTTCTATTTTTACCAAATCTGTTAATGAAATAAAACTAGAAGGAGAAAAGGAAAATGAAATTTCAAGGAAAAGTTGTATTGATAACTGGAGCCGCCAGAGGAGTTGGGATGGTTATTACGAAGGGGTTTGCTCAGGAGGGAGCAACTGTCATTATTAACGATATCGATCTTCAAGAGGGAGAGAGGGTAGCAAAACAAATTAACCAGAAAGGGTTTAAGGCATTTGTTGTTAAGGCAGATGTTTCAAAAAGTGCCGAAGTAGAAGCAATGATAGATAAGGTGATTAACTCCTACGGCGGAATTGATATTTTAATCAATAATGCTGCTGTGTTCGCCAGATCCGTACCAATTGTGGAGTTAGAAGAAGAGGAGTGGGATAGAGTAATGAGTATTAACTTAAAAAGTGTTTTTAATTGTTGTAAAGCTGTAATCAAAAACATGACTAAACGAAGATCTGGGAAAATTATTAATATCACCTCTTTTACAGGAAAGACTGGGCGAGTTGTTTATGCTACATTTGGTAATCCAACAAAAGCACATTATTGCGCCTCCAAAGCCGGCATTATTAGTCTTACTAAATCTTTGGCATTTGAGCTTGCACCATATAACATAAATGTTAACGCTGTGGCTCCCGGGTCAATTGCTACTGAATCTACAGATGAAGAAAAGAGGAAAATGATTATTCCACTTGTACCCCTAGGAAGAATAGGAACACCAGAGGATGTTGCATATGCTGTGTTATTTTTGGCTTCTCCTGAAGCCTCTTTTATAACAGGTGAAATTTTAGATGTTAATGGTGGTACTCTTATGGACTAGTTCTCTCTTATTAGCTGATTTTGTGAGGATTTAAGTTCGAAGGTTATGTTCATATATATTAAAATAAATATGAAAAGATTAACTTATTGTTTTATTAAAGGGAAATTGTTTAGATTATAAAAATAAAAAAAAGAGGAAAAAAGGGATAAGAATCAGTTAAATAAGTAGTAATAAATTTGTGATTAAAAGAAGGATTTTTGATATTTTTGTCGAATATAATAATAAATATAAAAATACAAAAATTATCTAACATAGTAAAAAAATATATTATACAATAATATGAAGGGAGTATCAGTTGAAGAACATCATTTTATTAACTATAGATACCTTAAGAAAAGATGTTTTAGGGTGTTATGGAAACAAAAATAAGCTAACCCCCTTTATCGATTCTTTGCAAGATAAATGTATTAAATTTACAAATGCCCAATCTACTGGCCCTTATACTCAGGCTTCCTTTCCTGGCATTCTTACATCTTCTTATTATCTGGAATATGGTAGGCAAAAGAAGTGCTCACCAAAAAGAACTTTAATTTCTGAAGTACTAAAAAAATCTGGAATTACTACTGCTGGTTTTCATTCTAATCCCTACCTTTGTGGTTATTTTGGTTGGAACAGAGGTTGGGATGTTTTTTATGATTCTATGCAGGATGAGGTAAGTGATAAAATTCCTTATATTAAGGGGGATGGTATTAATCGTAAAGTGGATCAATGGTTATCTTCCTATATTAAAGATGATCATTATCGTCCATTCTTTTTATGGACGCATTTTATGGATGTACATGAACCTTATATCCCCGCAAGAGAATATCTAGATAAAGTAGATCCCTCGATTAATCTTTCTGAAGACGAAATGTTAGACCTGTTCAAAGAAATAATACTTAAGAGGGAGATATCTGATCAAAAAATAGTAAAACTTTTAAAAAAGCTTTATGATGCAGGAGTGCGTGAAACCGATGATTATGTTAAAAACTTTTTTAAAATGTTAGAAAAATATGGAGTTTTAAAAGATTCAGTGATTATTATCACTACTGATCATGGAGATGAATTTGGTGAACACGGTAGCCTTTCTCATGATGGTAAAATGTATGCTGAACTTATCAACTCTCCTTTGCTTATTTATTATTACAATTACACTCAAGAAGTATGTGATAATCTTGTTAGCAATATTGATATCTCTCCCACTATACTTTATCTTTTTGGTCTTGAATCATTTGAAAAATTTAGAGGGCATTCTGTGCTCCCCTTAGAAGATTATCCTCAAAAAGGGGTTTTTGGTGAAGCGATTGGTAAAACTAGTATTCATGAAAAAGAAACAGACCAACCTATATATTTTTACCAGGAAAATGATTTAAAAATAATCTACCAAGAAAGTGATCAAAGTTGGGAAATGTATAACCTTAATAAAGATCCCCAAGAGTTAAATAACCTAATTGATATTTCAGATAAGAGCGAAGATATGAAGAAAAAAATAATGTCTCAGATTAAACAGGTAACCATATAAGATAAGAAATAAAAAACAAAAAGGAGAATTAAAATGAACAAAGAAACAGAAGAAAGAAATGTAGAATTAATAGAAAAATCAAAAGAAGTAGTGCGTGAGACCTTTAAGAAATATGAACCGGTGAAATGTGCTATTACCTGGACCGGTGGAAAGGATAGCACCACTAACCTTTGGGTTATTCGTCAAGTATGCACAGAGGAAAACATCGATCTCCCTCAAGTTATCACCATAGATGAAGGAGATGCCTTTCCGGAAATAACCGATTTTTTAGTTACTATTTCTAAAAAATGGGATATTAACCTGAAATGGTTATGTAATTTTAATATGCTTAAGTGTTGTCAGAGTCACTTAGGGAATGATATCCAGGTAAAAGATTTGGATGAACGTAATCAAGCTGAACTCAAGCGTATTGAATTTGAATTTAAATCATTTCCCTTTGAAGCCGAATCCTATGCAGGTAATCATCTCATGAAGACAGTAGTACTGAATAAGTTTCTCGAACAGAGTAAAACTGAATTGTTATTTATGGCCTTACGAAGAGATGAACAAGCAGCAAGGAAAGAAGATGAATATTTTACTCATCACGAAGCTGGCTATCTCATGCCGGAACATACCCGAGTCTCTCCCATCTTGCATTTTACCGAAAGAGATATCTGGGATAACACTCATTTACACCATCTTCCTTATTGTCCCCTCTATAAGATAGGTTATCGTTCCTTAGGAGCAAGAACTAGTTCTAATCCGGGAGAAGTCGGTGTCCCTGCCTGGGAACAAGACATAGAAAATGTACCGGAAAGAGCAGGACGTAGACAGGATAAAGAAAAGGCTATGGAAAGATTGCGCCAACTTGGGTATATGTAGGCTACATAAAAGTAGTAATTAAGAAAAAATTAAGGTGGTGAAAATATGAGTGTTGCTAGAAAAGCAATGAAGGGGTTAATACTAAATATCCCATCACTGACTTATAATGGTTATACTTTATTTACTTTTATGGGAGAATGTGGAGTTTGGTTAATAGATATGAATGGGAATTTTGTGCATAACTGGGAAACGCCGTATCGCCCTGGCAACTATGGAAAGTTATTAGAAAATGGTAATTTACTATATGCAGCAAAACAATACGAGCCCCCGTTACCTTTTGGCGGTGTAAGTGGAAAGCTAATGGAGTTTGATTGGGATGGTAAATTAGTATGGGAATACGAGGACCAATATATGCACCATGACTTTCAGCGGCTCCCAAACGGTAATACGATGATTTTAAGATTTGTTCCAATACCTCATGAAATATCTTCTAATATTAAGGGTGGAATAACTGGCACTGAACATGAAGGCACGATGTGGACCGACTCTTTCCAAGAAATTACGCCCGATGGTAAAGTATTATGGGAATGGTTGGCCTATAAGCACTTAGATCCAGAACAGATTACTGTATGTCCTCTATGTACTAGAGTAGAATGGACACATACAAATACTTGTTTTGTTCTTCCAGATGGAAATATTCTTACTTGTTTTCAAAGGTCTCATGATGTCGTAATTGTTTCTAAGGAATCTGGCGAAATAATATGGCGATGGGGACAGAATGGCAATATAGCTCATCCACATGATGCGCAAATGTTAGACAATGGGAACATACTGGTTTTTGACAATGGAAGTCATCGTTATTCAAATGAAGAAACTGGTTTCCGAAGTGGGTTTTATAGTATTTCACGAGTTATAGAAATAGATCCTGAGTCAAAGGAAATTGTTTGGCAATACCAAGATGAATTCCCGTTTCATTTTCACTCACCGTTCTTATCTGGATGCCAACGCTTGCCGAATGGTAATACTCTTATTTGTGAGGGTTGTAATGGCCGTTTCTTTGAAGTAACTAAAGAAAAGGAGCTTGTTTGGGAGTATATAAATCCGTTATACAATGATAGGTATGGCGTTATACCTGGCGAAGCTAACAATGTCTTTCGAGCCTACCGTTATTCACCGGATCACCCTACTTTAAAAAATAAAGAACTTAATTCAAAGAGCGTTGAGTTAACTCTTCGAAAAAGTCCGGTTTGGGAGTTTGAACAAAAAGCATTAAAAGTAAACAAGCGACTTAAGCAGTTGGGTTACTAGAAGGCTTTTCTAGAGCTTTTTATACTTTTTCGATTTGATGAATCTAGGTTATTTTTAATAATAAATTGGGTTTCCAAGAGCTAAAAACAAATTCGTTATTAAACTAGGAAGTCTTTACTAACTAAAGGCTACCTGGGCGCGGATTCTTTGAAAGGAGCATTCTCGTGTTTATAAAAAATAAACTATTACACGGGAAAAACGATCTTTACACTGGAGTTTTTCTGGTTTTTTTTTCGGTGTTCTTGTACGTTAATTCATTTAATTTAGCTGATGTTGTTGCATTCTATCCTAGAGTAATGCTCTTCATAATAGGGGCAATAGGAGTAATTCTTATTATACGCCCTATAAAAAAAACACCAAAAAACAAAAAGGAAACCAAAAAGATTAGGCCAGATAATTTGATAAGGAATATGAGTGTTAATATTATTGCATTGCTACTATTTTGGATTTTATCGCCTATACTAGGTTTTTATGTAGCCATCTTTCTTTATGTAGGTTTAATGGCCCTCTTTATTGGAGGGAATTGGCGATATGGTGAAATTTTAAATTCTTTTATATATAGCACTTTTTTTGTTATTGTTTTGTATGTAATGTTTAATATGCTTTTAAGGCTTCAGACTCCTTCGGGGGTTTTAGTATAAAAATATGAAAAAAAAGGGGGGGGAAAATAAAGAAATTGTATTGTCTCGTTGTTTAATTCAGATGTTTGGGTGGAAGAACTCATAAAGTGGAGAGATGAAATGATAAACAAGAGAAATAAAGGGTGAAAGGGGTGGTAATACAAATTTTATTAAATAACTATTGAAAGTTATGTGTACAAAATAAAAAAGAAATAAAAAAGGAGAAAAAAATGAAAAGATATTTAACTTACTTATTTGTTTTACTTATTTTAACAGTGTTGGCGGTATCTGTTTCTGTAGGCTCTGATCTCGATTATCCAACAAGAAATATCAATGTAATAATTCCTTATGGAGCAGGCGGTGGTTCAGATACTGACGGCAGACTAGCTATAAGCAAAATAGAAAAAGTGCTTGGCGTATCGATGGTTGTTAAAAATGTTACGGGGGCTGCTGGAGCTATTGGTGTTCGTGAATTAACTGAATCGGATCCTGATGGCTACACTATGGGGTTTTTTAATATCGCTGATATGATGATCAGACAGGGATATGTAGATGATCTGGGATTTACAACTGCTGACATTATACCTCTTTTTGGATTTAGTGATACACCCTATGAAATAATTACCAAGGATGAGAAACTGAATACTGCTGAAAAGTTTATTGAGTATGCAAAAGAAAATCCAGGCATGGTTACCATTTCACGCGTTGGTGATGCTCATTTAGCTAATGTGCTGGAGTTGGAAAAACGCGCGGGGATTGTTCTTTCTATTGTTCCGGTTGAGTCGGGCGCTGAAGGTCTCAATCTAGTTATGGGTGGTCATGTTCAAGCTGCCGTTGTAGCTCCCCAATTTGCAATTTCTGCAGAAGAACAAGGTGGTTCAATAATAGGTGTATTTTCTGAAGAAAGAATAGATAGATTACCTCATGTCCCTACTTTTTATGAATCTGGAATAGATTTAGGGTTTGTGGTAACGTCCTTACGTTTATTTCACGTTCCAGCTGGTACGCCGGATTCGATAATTGATATAATCGTAGAGGCTTCTATAAAAGTAGCTGAAGGTCCTGAGGGTGAAGATTTAAAAGAAAAGCTGACAAATATAGGCGGTGTATATAATTATAGGAGTGGAGCAGAGCTAAAGGACTATGTGGAGAAACTTGGTAAGAAAATAACGCCTTTTGTTAAAGAAAACAAAAATTTATTTCTAGAGTAGTAGATTAGGTTATGAATCATTTAGAGATTATTTTAAGCATATTAACTAGCCCTATAACACTGATTTATATAATAATAGGAGTTACGGGCGGGGTAGTAGTAGGTGCCCTGCCCGGCCTTAGTGGGCCTATCGGTGTAGCATTACTGCTCCCATTTACATATGGCATGGATCCTGCAACAGGGCTTTTAATGCTGTGTGGCCTTTATATGGGGTCTTCTTACGGTGGTTCGATTTCTGCAATTCTAATTAATACGCCAGGAACAGCAATGGCTGTTTGTACCGCTTTAGATGGTTTTCCCCTTACATGTCAAGGGAGAGGTAAAGATGCTTTGTATTATTCTATTTTCTCCTCTACCATAGGTGGGTTTGTTGGTGTTGTTGTTCTGCTTTTGTTTGCACCGTCTCTGTCAATAATTGCACTTAGATTAGGCCCTCCAGAAATGATATTAGTTATAATGGCTGGTTTATTTATGGTAGGAACTTTATCTGGGGAGGATATTTTTAAGGGAATTTTCGCGGGTGCTTTCGGAATATTATTGGGTACAATAGGATTAGGTGTAATGTCAGGATCTCCCCGATTCAGTTTTGGTTTTCGCCTCCTAGAAGCAGGTATCCCATTAATACCAGTTATAATAGGATTATTCGCTACTTCAGAGATGTTTATTCTTTCTATGCGTGTTGTTGGTATAAGAGTAGTTGATAGGAAACTGCAGGAGGCTAACCCTGTAGACATATTTAAAAAATTGATTAAGAATCCACTTGTTTTTAAATCTTCAATTATCGGGGCATTGATCGGTGTTCTTCCAGGGGCAGGTGGAGCAATCGCTTCTTTTTTTTGTTATGGTGAAGCCAAGAGGTCTTCAAAAACGCCTGAACTTTATGGCAAAGGTTGCGTTGAAGGCATTATTGCCTCTGAAAGCGCGAATAATGCTGCTGTAGGAGGCTCTATGGTTCCTTTGTTAGCATTAGGAATTCCTGGCTCAACAACCGCTGCTGTTCTTTATGGAGCAATATTAATTCACGGTATAGTCCCTGGGCCCAGAATATTTGTTAACAACCCAGATTTTGTTTACTCTTTTCTGATAGGCATGTTCTTTACTGTAATCGTTATGTTTTTGGTAGGTTATTTGGGAATAAACTGGTTCGTTAAGACATTAAAAGTTAAACTTGTCTATTTAGTCCCTAGTGTTATTGCTTTATGTGTTTTTGGATCCTATAGCGTTAGACACAGTCGTTTTGATATTTTAATTACAATTATTTTTGGAATAATAGGCGTTATTTTTAAAAGATTAGAAATACCGGCAGCACCAGTAGTGCTTGGGTTAATACTCGGTTCTTTGGCAGAAAAAAACTTACGTCAAACAATGATCATTGTAAGAGCGGCACAAACTAGTTTATTGGAATATTTTTTAGGGAGACCGCTATTTATAGGGTTGTTTTTTGCACTTTGTTTGTTTATTTTTTCCATTATTAGAGGTTTGCGTAGAGTTAAAAGCAAAAGGTTGTGATTAATCCAAAGAATATGGGGTGATCTTTTATTTTTTGGTAATGATAAAATAAATTGTACTTAGAACATTGAAAAACTGTTGATACTACAATATATTTGGAGCATGAAAACATTCCCTCGCTGCGAAGTCAAAAAATTCTGGCAATTATCACATAGTTAGATACGATGCAGTCAATGTGGTCTAACCAGAAATTTTAAGTGAATCATCTGAGGGTCTATAATTGAAAAATAACAACTAACATTAGTTTAATCTGAATCAATCAGGATAGTCAAATCACTTTCTTTGTGCCAGAATAAAATATATGGCCAGGGGAACATTTGTGGCTTCTGGGGTCTGTTTTAAAATTAAATCAAGTTCTAGTAACTCGATTTGTATTGCTGGATTGACATTTTTCCGAATAACAAGTTAGCTTTATTTTGTATGAGTACAATCGCTAACCAATAAAATTTCTAATCCAATTCTTTCCATAAGCATTCACTTTCTTTGCCGCCTTAACTAGTGAGCCTATCCAAGGATATTCCTGAAAGATGACAGGGAACAGCGCTTTATATTTTTTCATAAAAAAGAAGGGTTTTTAAATGAAAGCGGAATATTTTAAAATATAGTGCGAAGTTTAAGTTGATATCCATATAACAAATAAATACAAAATAAAATTTAATATATAACCTGTATGAAGGTAGCAGGAGAGACTTTTTCTTTCCATCAAAAAAGAAGAAAAGGAGCCGAAGGATTAAGATGCCACAAGCATCCAAACTTTCAGGCAAAGGGACTGTTACCGGACAGAACTCTGGAGTAACTTTTACTGAAGCTTTCTTTTTTAAAAAATTAGCTTTTTTAGAGAGAATATTTTGTTTGATCGCTGGAGTTTTTATTTTAATTCCTGGGCAACTTTTTATGTGTATGAGTTTAGGAATAATTTTATTGCTTATTTACAGTTTGTTTATTCAAAATTTTAAGAAAAATTAAGAGCGATCCAAAATATATATTTATAATTAGTTCCTGGTGAATAATTCATTAAAAAAGGTATAAAATGTGAGCTATATCAAGTTTAAAAACCCGCAAGCTATGGTAAAATACCTTATCAAAAATTCTTAGACTCTAAGCGAAAATATACTTTACCTGAACCCTTATAGATAGTATTATTTTCTATAGGAAAGAACAGAAAGTGAAACACCACTTGAGAGTAATACATATTAAGAAAGGAAAGGAAATTAAAAATGAAATATATAGGACATGGTGGAAAAGAAATAATAGAAAGAATATTATCATCTATAGAGGCAAAACAAACTATACAAGACCAAGGTTTAAAAAGGGTATCAGTCACTGACCGAGTAGCCAGGGAATGCATCGATCTTGCTTATGGTTTTTTTACTCCCTTGCAAGGTTTTATGGGTAAAGGTGATGTTAATTCAGTATGCGAAAAAATGACACTAAGGAATGGAACACTTTGGCCCATTCCTATTATATTTGACATTGCCAATGATGAAATTAAAGAAAAAGGGATTAAAGAAAAAGATAATATTCTTCTTACTTATCATAGTCATGCTTTGGCTATATTAGAAATAGAAGAAATATTTAATTATAATAAATTAAGTCTTGGGCAGGCAGTATTGGGCACAACTGATTTAGAACATCCGGGAGTAAAAATGTATAATAAGTTAAAAGATATTTTTATTGGCGGAAAAATCACTCTGGTGAATATTCCAAAGTTTAATCCTCCCTTTGATAAATTCTGGTATACCCCAAAACAATTGCGAGGAATATTCGCTGAAAAAGGTTGGGAAAAGATAGTGGCCCATCAAACTAGAAATGTACCGCATACCGGCCATGAATGGCTGATGAAAGGAGCCTGGTTTTCTGCTAATGGAGACCTTCCGGTAGAAAAAATAAAAACGGGGATATTAGTTAGTTGTATCATTGGACCAAAACGTATTGGTGATTATATAGATGAAGCTATCCTTTTGGGTCATCAAAAATTACAGGATGCAAAATATTTTAGAGATGATATCCATCTGGTTTCCTTTGTCCTGTGGGATATGCGTTATGCCGGACCAAAAGAAGCCATCTTACATGCTATTATTCGAACCAATTTAGGATGTACCCATCATATGTTTGGCAGAGACCATGCCGGGGTAGGTTCTTATTATGACCCATATGATGCCCATCGTATCTTTGATCAGATTCCATTAAGTAGTTTAAATATAAAGCCAATACGAATTTTGGAATGGTTGTATTGCCCCATTTGTCAGGAAGTAACTTATTCCGGTTTATGTGGTCATATTGAACATCAGCAAAAATTTAGCGGTACAATGATCCGGAGTATTATTCAGGATAAGGTTCAGCCTGCTCGTCTCCTTATGCGACCAGAAGTCTTTGAAAAAATTATGGAAGCAGCTGAGCATTATGGCTTTGGTTCCCCATTTTGCAGTGAAGAGTATTTAGCACAAAGACAACCTGTATTTGAATTATTACCGTTATAAAAAAGTAAAAAAAAGTTTATATGTTAAAAGCGAAGAAGTGCAATGTTAGATTTTAATTCTATTTCTACCTGTATTTTATTGATTTTTATTGGATTTAATATTGGTGTATTAAGTGGCTTTTTTGGGGTGGGAGGAAGTTTTATTATAACTCCACTATTAAATATCCTGGGACTTCCTATGATTAATGCTATAGGAACTGGATTAACTTTTTCGGTTATTGCTTCTTCTTTTGGAGGTATCAGGCACTACCTTGTCGGAAATACCATCATTAAAATTTCTCTGATTGTTGGTTTTATAAGTTTTGTCGGTATTCGCATTTCCCAGCCATTGGTTATTTATTTAAATAGATTAAATACCGCTGATTTTTATATTCGGATGGTTTATATCATTTTATTATTAGTACTGGGAATTTTAACTTTGAGAAAAAGGCAATTTGCTCAATCTTTATCTTCAACCCTACATCTTTCTTTACTGGGTAGAATCCGTAATTTATCTCCACAAATAAGTCTGCGTTATTCCTATTCTCCCGTATCCATTTGGCTGATTATCGGTATTGCTCTAATTATTGGTTTTTTACAGGGTTTTATGGGGATTGGTGGCGGATTTATCCTTGTTCCTATGTATATTATTGTTCTGGAGATAAAGACCTAATCATGCTGTCGGTACCAGTTTATTCACGATATTAATCTCTGCTGTATTTGCTTCTTATCTATATTTTAGGGCAGGAAAGGTCATATTTGTTGCAGCCCTTTTACTGGGACTAGGAGCCTTCTTTGGAGTAAATTTTGGAGTGAAAGCTACCAATCATATTGCCGGAGAAACGTTAAAAAAATTTTATGCTATTTTTCTCATTCTGGCTTCATTAGGAATTATTCTAAAGGAGATTGAAATGAACGATGCCTCCATTATTTATATGCTTGGTTTATGTGTCGGGACAACTATCCTGATAATAGTCCGATTTTATTTTAAGGTTCAATGGCTTCAATTTTATAAAAAATAATCTTAAAATAAAGTCGCTTTATCCAAAATGATACCAAATACACCCTAGTGCCTCACATAAAAATATAAAGGAGATGGATGAATCTTTCAAATATAGATATGTCACTTACATTGCAAAATCCTGCATGTACTCTTTACAGAGAGAACAAAAATGAGAATTACAAATCTTTATTGAATGCTAATCTTTATATTGCCAGTTCTGCATATGCATATCCTGATCGCATTATTTCTGCAGGCCGGACCGATCCTGTTGCGCTGAGAGTCGAAAAAGCTGGGGAGCTTACAAGGCGATATATATTAGAATTTGGCTTCACTATTGTATTGTGAAAATGAATTCTGCACAAAATAGATACCCCATTGATAGTCCCTTAGTTTTAAAAGTTTTGGATAGTGTTATCGAAGCAGGTGGTATACTAACTTTTCACTAGGTGCAGATTCTACTTATGCAAGACCGAATAATTTTTAAAAAGTAGTATCTAGATATTCGGATGTTTCTTTTATAGGAGTGCATGTGGGTAATGGAGGTGCTGACTATATAGAAGCAGAAGATACATACCAGAAATCGCGTGACCCTGGATTAAGGTATTCAAATTTCTTATTCCTTTGCAATTTTTCTAAACTACCCCACTAAATTTTACACTAACAATTGATAAAATTTTGAGTTCCCAAAGATTTATTAATCAAAAAAATTGAAGTGACCTGATCAATTACTGTAATAAGTTATGAGTAATGAGCAAAGAATTGAATATGTAGTTGATTGACTAGTTTAAATAGTAAAAAGCGAAAACACGCCACTTTAATTAGTAATATAGGAAAATTATTATTGAAGAAATTGGAGAAAAATTAAATTGAGAATTTAATAAAGAAAAAAATATATAAAGGCAAACTTTGCGTTTGCCCTATTATTTGCTATGATAAATATATTTCATAGACATTGTCAGGGGACAACGGTCCTTTGGCAAACTTTAATTGTAATTTGTAGCAGCACGGCGTTACCGTGATAAAGTTTTTGGTTAATCATTTTTCACTTTTAGATAGAAAAAATATTTTTTGGTTTTTTGTGTTGTTTTTTGTGTAGGGGTCAGATTCATCCGACCCAAATTATTTGGCAATATTTTTAAATTTTTAATCAAATAAGAGGTTTAATTTCACTTCTTCATTAAATTCCCTTTCTATTTCTCCCTCAATTTCTTCAATAATAATTTCACCTGTTGTGCTAATTATTGCAGAAATTAAGTGTCCTCCGAAAGAATTATTGTTTAAATCGGATATAGTAATATGTAAATGAAGATATATTTTTCCTTTCATGGTTGAGATATTTCCGATTAAGTTAGTAATTTCATAATCTCCTATTAATTCTTGAGAAAAAAATTCTTTAGTTTTAGCTTTAAAAGACCCAACAGTTATCCTTCCAGTTCCTCCCACACCGCTAACCGAACCTAATTTTATTTTGTTTCTTTTACAAAGCTGTTTTAAAGTTTCAACAATTTCTTCTCCTTTATCAATTCTCACTACCCATTTATTTCCGAATTTTTTTAATTTCATGTTTTACTCTCCTTTTTATTTTATCCCTTAAATATTTTTCGATATCAGTAATAGCTTTTTCTGTTATCTTACGACTTATATTCTGGGATATTTTAAAGATTATGTTCTCCATATTATTAAATCTTAGATCTTTAATAGGAATTTTATCTTAACCTCGTGAAAGATTATTATAATAGTACTACGGATGTAGTTTACTTCCTTTGTTAAAAAGAGTTTTTGTTTATATAGGTAAATCTATACCTTTTTCTTATTCCTTTGCAATTTTTCTAAACTACCCCACAAAATTTTACACTAACTTTTTACCGGGATTCCATAGGGACCATCGGCTAAATAGGCTATTCTTATTTTTTCTTGTCCAGTGCTTTTTAATTCATATATTGCTGCTCCCACCGCTTTTTCAATTACTTGAGCAGCATTCTTAAAATTACCTTTGTATCTTTCAGATCTGGGAAGAAATATGTTTCCATCAACACCAGGAATAATTTTATAATCATTAAAAGAAAGCCGAGGACTGTAATAAATAAAATTCTCTGGAGGAATTTTGGAAAACAAGCGAGTCCACATTTGCACTTGCCATTGATCAGGAATAAAAGTCCAATCAGCTGATAAAATCAAATGATTAAATTGTTTTGCTCCTATTATTTTTAATAGATGTAAAACTGCTTTATATTTCTCGCTGCCAATTAAATCCTTATCATTATTATTTGCTATCATAATTAATTTACCATTGGGTTTTAAAGCCGGGATAGCAACTACTGCAGCTTTGGCTGTTTGGTATTGGTTAATGCCTACAAAGCCAGCATGAGTAATAACAATATCATATTCTTTATCCAAGGGTATAGTAACGTATTTTTTTATCTGTTTTACTGCTTGTTTATGAGCTTCTTCTAAATCTCCGGCAAATACTCCCGTTAGCTTAAAATCTTGGTCAATAGTAACATTGAGAATATAATCTGCTCCTGCTTTCTTGGCTACTTCTAAAGCCTCTTGGTGACAGGGATTATCATTTATAATTAAGTCACTAACCTTCGGAGAAGCTAACATAGATGCCCCGTGGAATATATAGATGCTTTCTTCTCCTATGAGCCCTGGACAGATTGATTTTCTTCCTCCTGATGCACCGACCATAAAATGTGTCTCTACTAAACCGGTAAGTATTTTAATATCTGCTTCTATATAATCACGATTAATATATACTGAACTACCACGACTAGTCTTACCTAAATATGCTAAATTATTTTTGTCTCGACAATGATGGTTTTTTATGGGAATTCTATAGTCAAATACCCGTGGGTCCAGCATCTCTCTTAATTCTTTTTCGGATAATGGTCGATGAGTACCGGTAGCTACTAAAATAAGAATACGGTCATTAGAAATATTTTTAGCTAAAAGTTTTTCAATAATTGGCCATAATATTCCTGCTTTACCTTTGTAAGGGACAGGACGGGTATTATCCGAAATTACTATTACTGCCTTTGCTTGTGGGTTTTTCTTTAGTTTTTGCTCAATAATTTGGTCCAAACTTTGGCTACTTATAGAATCTATCAAAGCTTTTTGAATAAAAAAAGCAGGATTGCTAAGTGGTTTGGGTTGCTCAGTGGATAAAATTTCTGTATTGTCTGGAAGATTTACTTCGACCACTTCTTTCCCTGATTTTATAGAAATTCTTTTCATTTTCCATACCTTTTATTTTTTAGTGGTATTATCATCACCATATGTAAATAATTTATTTTAATATTAATATTCAATGATATCACAATCTGGAAGACTTTTCATTATCTTCGGAAAAAGTTTTCTTAAGTATTCCCGTAGGTCGGGATTTAGGATACAGCGGCGATATTTTTTATTAATTTGTCCATGGGAATTCAAAATAGGTTTGACGTAATGTTATTTCGTGATATAATATAACTTGTCAGACAATATAACAAATAAGACAAATAATGTATAAAAGGAGGTGGTTGACAAGGCATATCTCTGGTTTTCCCTTTTGTTTGAGGAAGAAATGAAAGTATTTTAGCTTGTATTTGACCAGCTAAGAAAATTATGTTAAAAGGAGTGTTTAAAAATGAAGAAATTGAATTGCGTGATAATGATTAATTTGATTTTGATTTTTGCATTGTTGTTTAGTGTTACTATCAGTGGACTGAGTGCCGATAAAGTGATTAATTGGAGATTACAATCCATGTGTGCAGCCGGTGATTTTGGATTTGAGGGTGCTAAAAGGTTTGCCGAACAAGTGACCGAAGCCAGTGGCGGGCGTTTGGTGGTTAAAGCCTTCACTGCAGGTGCCATTATCCCTGCCGGAAAAGAATTTGATGGAGTAATTGCAGGCTCAGTAGAGGCAGTTCATGTATCCGGTGGTTGGGCCGTGGGTTATGTCCCCGCAGGTGTCTTTTACACTAACTGGGTAGGTGGTCATACCGGTAATCAGCTGATGATGTGGATGGAATATGAAGGGAAGGCATTGGCTCGAGAATTATATAAACCCATTGGTGTATTCTTTGTTGACCAATTAACAGTTCATCCAGCTGAAGTTTGGTGTCATTCTACAAAACCACTGCGTTCAGTCGAGGATATTAAAGGATTAAAAATTAGGTGTGGAACTACTGCCCTTAATTCAATCTTTCAAGAAATGGGGGCATCACCGGTCTTTCTTCCTGGTGGAGAGATTTACGAATCAGTTAAGCGGGGAGTTATTGATGCCTTTGAATATATTACTCCTTCATTAAATTGGGGTATGGGTTTCCATGAAGTAACCAAATATATGTATATATCATCTTCCCGCGCTCCCAGTGATGCACAATCCCTGTATGTGAACATGGATGTCTGGAATGCACTTCCTCTGGATTTACAGGATATTGTAGGATTGGTTGCCCACAGAGTATCCCATGAATTCTTTAGCGAATCGGTTGTCCGTGATTCTACAGCTCTGGAAAAATATAGGGAATATGGTACCGTTGTGGAGAAATTACCCAAGGATATTGAAGAACTCTTATTCGAAAAAGCAAATGAATACTATGCTGCAGAATCTGCCAAAGATCCCGGTTATAAGAAAGTATATGAATCTGCACTCAAATTTAAAGAAATTTGCGATATGTTTGATATAAAATAATCATTTCTAAAGCATCAATAAAAACTATAGTTACTTAGCATTAACCTTGCTCCGGACTATATTTTCCGGAGCAAGGTTAAAAAAAGCAAGGAGGAGTTATTAGATTAATATGAAAAAGCTTGTACAAATTATTAATTCCATTAGTGAATTCACAGGCCAGTTGGTTAAGTTTTTAGTGGTACTATTAATCATAGTACTCTGCTATGAGGTTATCTCCAGATATGCTTTCAACCGGCCTACAATTTGGGCGTTGGAGACTTCCAAGATGCTTATGGGGACTTTTGGTGCTTTGGGTTGGGCATATACCTATTTGTACGATGGGCATGTTAGGGTAGACGTGTTTTACTCAAAATTATCTCGCCTGGGTAAGGCGTGGATTAATGTTATTATGTCGATTATTTTTCTTTTTCCAATATGTATTATTCTTATTTCTTCAGGAATAAGATGGGCTGTCTTTGCCTGGAAATTTGGTGAAAAAATGGTGGAAAGCTCTTGGCTTCCGCCAGCCGCACCATTCAGAAGCGTACTGGTGGTAGGTTTTATTCTTTTCGCTTTGCAGAGTGTATCTAAATTTATTGAAGAACTATATTTTTTAGTTAGAAAGCGTGAACTATTATGATGGATATAGCAATAAGTCCTGAAGTTGTTACCATTGGGATGTTTGGAGCCCTTTTAATTGGTGTGCTTACCGGTTTTCCACTGGCTCTTCCCATTGGTGGTGTTGGTGTTATCACCGGGTATTTATTATTTGGTCCCAATGCTTTTGACTTAATCTATAGTCGTGTCTATGCCATAATTACCGATTATGGGTTTATGGCTGTTCCCTTATTTGTTTTTATGGGGAACATGTTAGAAAAGTCCGGCATTGCTGAAAAAATGTATGATGCAGTACATGTCTGGTTTGGTAAGTTTAGAGGTGGATTGGCGATTACCAGTGTATTAATCGGTACCATTATGGCTGCCTGTGTAGGTATTATTGCAGCTTCCATTACCATGTTAACACTGGTTGCCCTACCGGCGATGATGAAACGTAATTATGATAAAGGCCTAGCTACTGGGGCGATCTGTGCCGGAGGTACACTGGGTATTTTAATTCCACCCAGCATTATGCTTATTATTTATGGACCGGTAGCTTGGATTTCAGTAGGGAAGTTATTTATGGCTGCCTTCATGCCTGGCTTTCTCCTTTCCGGACTATATATGCTCTACATCGGTATTCGTTCTTACTTCCAACCGTCAATTGCTCCTTCATTTGAGGATGAAGGTAAAAAGCTAGCTTTTGGCCAAAAAAGTAAGATGTTAATTACAACCCTGGCACCAACTGCGTTACTTATCTTGTCCGTAATGGGAGCCATTTATCTTGGTGTGGCGTCTCCCACCGAGGCTGCTGCAGTGGGCGCTGCGGTGGCAACACTTTTAACTATTGTTTATGGCCGTTTTAGCTGGAAAGTACTGAAAGACGTTACGCTGGGGACCATCAAATTAACCGGAATGGTGCTATTAATTGCCGGTTGCTCTACTGCCTTTGTTAGTGTATTTTTAAGCGCCGGTGGTGGTGATGTAGTGGAGAATTTTATTCTGTCCATTCCAGGTGGACGCTGGGGAGCTTTTGCCTTAATTATGTTTGTTTGTTTTATTTTGGGTATGTTTATTGACTGGATTGGTATTATTTTTGTAATGGTGCCTATATTAGCTCCAATTGTTCCTCAGTTGGGATTTGACCCTTTATGGTTTGCCATGATGATTATTGTTAATCTTCAGATGTCCTTTTTAACACCACCTTTTGCTTATGCTATCTTTTTCCTTAAAGGTGCTGCTGCACCGGAATTGAACATACAAACAACTGATATCATACGCGGTGTGCTACCTTTTATTGTTTTAATAGCGATCGGGCTCCTATTAATGATTGCCTTTCCTCAGATTATTCTTTGGTTACCCAGTACGATGTAACCAAGCACAAGCCCATCGCACAATCGAAATCATAAAAGATTATTATTAATAAATTGATAATATGGGAGGTAAGTAATGAAAAAAGAGATTATTGTGACCGAAAATGCTCCATCTGCTTTTGGACCGTTTTGCCAGGCAATGAAGGCGAAGGGATTTATCTTTACTTCTGGTATTTTACCCTTGGACCCATCAACGGGTAAAAAGGTAGCGGGGGGTATTGAAAAGGAAACCAGGCAGACTCTGGATAATATTAAAGCTATTTTGGAAGCTGCCGGTTCTTCCTTAAATGATGTGGTAAAGGTGACTGTATACCTTACTAATATGAATGATTTTAAAGTGGTCAATGAAATTTATGGTCAATATTTTTCCGAGCCCTACCCGGCACGTGCAGCTATAGAAGTTAGTGGGCTTGCCAAGGATGCAAAAGTGGAAATCCAGGCAACCGGAATATGCGATGAGTGATCAAGATTGTTTATAAAATAAAAAAGGGTTTTAATAAAAAAAGTTTTATGGCTTACCCCTTATGGTGGAGTAGCCATAATCCGGTGACAATGAGTAATGGGTTTACAGAAGATTAACTAAAAGCTTGAGAGCATTAAGAATATTTCTCTATACTAATGAAAAAAGTCTTAAATTTGACATAATATTGTTTAATGATATCATATTATAAAATTATCCGACAATATGACTAATATGACAAAATAGGTAGAGAAAGGAGTAGGACAATATTTAACAAAGTTCGAACAAAAAAAGTTTATATGAAAATAGTTGAGCAAATTCGGGATTTAATTAAAGAAGGCAAACTAAAACCGGGTGATAAACTACCTCCGGAGCAAGTGCTGGCTGAGAAATTTGGCACCTCTCGCCCTTCGGTGAGAGAAGCGCTGAGCGCGCTGGAAATATTGGGCATCACAGAAAGCAGGGGAGGCAAAGGAAATTTTATAAAGGATACGCCCAGATCCCCTTTATATGAGCAAGAAGTCATGGAGTTAGAGGAAGAGGAGAGCCCTTTTGAAATGTTAGAAGCAAGAAAAGCTGTGGAAATCGAGATTGCTGATCTTGCCGCTAAAAAGGCTACCAAGGAAGATATCGATGCTATTTATGAGTCCTTGCATAAAATGGAGGGAGCCATAAGTAGTATTCCCGAGATGATGGAATTCGATAGGGAATTTCACATGAATATAGCCAGGGCAGCGCATAATAACCTTCTTTTTTCCATGATGACTTATTTGAGTAATTTGTTAAAAGAAAAACTCTGGGTAAACATGAAAGAGAAAACCTGGAATCTTCCCGGTTATCCACAGAAATATTTAAAAGATCACACTGAGATTTTTAATGCGATTAAAAACAAAGATAGTAAAAATGCTCGCAAGCAAGTGTATCATCATTTGGCCGGCGTGGAAAAAGATTTGTTAAGAGACTAAAGGAGGACGCTATGCAAGACTCAATGTATAAATTTATGAAAGTAGGATTAATCCACTTTATGGCTTACCCTCAAGTGATGAAAGGGGAAGGACCGATTCTCGAGACCTTACAGAAAATAGCGGAAGATGATTTCTTTACTGCGGTAGAAGTTTCCTGGATCAAGGATGCGAAAGTAAGGCAGAAAGCAAAAAAACTTTTGGAAGTGAGCCATTTAACTGTTGCTTATGGCGCTCAACCTCGTTTATTGGTTAAAAAATTAAATCTTAATTCTTTGGATGAAGCAGAGAGAAAAGAGGCGGTTAATGAGGTTAAAGCAGGAGTTGACGAGGCATATGAGATAGGAGCAAAGGGCCTTGCTTTTCTGAGTGGTACAGACCCGGGAGGCCAGGAACGGGAGCAGGCTTTAAAACTATTGATTTCTTCCGCCAAGGCAATATGCGATTATGCTAAATCCAAGGGAGACCTGGGAATCACCCTGGAGGTTTTTGATCAGGAAATTGATAAAAAATGCTTAATCGGACCGGCGAAAGATGCCAGGAGGGTGGCAGAAGAAGTAAGAGAGGATTTCGATAACTTTGGATTGATGGTTGATTTATCTCATCTTCCCCTTTTGGGTGAGACGCCTGCACAGGCCATTATGCCGGTTAAGGACTATCTGGTCCATGCCCATATGGGTAATTGTATTCTAAAGGACAAAGAACATCCCGGTTATGGTGACCAGCATCCCAGGTTTGGTATTAAGGGTGGGGAAAATGATGTCAAAGAACTCACCGAATACTTAAAAGTTTTATTGAATATTGGATTCTTGAATCCACAAAATCCGCCCATGGTAAGCTTTGAGGTAAAACCGCTGGCTGGTGAATCCTCAGAAGTGGTTATTGCCAATGCCAAGCGGGTGTTAAGAGAAGCCTGGGCAAAAATTTAAAGGAGGAATT
>Ga0307380_10001902_pt1 | contig 30020 bp, 23 predicted proteins | sample UN3MG_FD_202239 | JGI IMG/M metagenome (GOLD analysis project Ga0307380, IMG submission 202239) | Soil microbial communities from Risofladan, Vaasa, Finland - UN-3 | ecosystem: Environmental > Terrestrial > Soil > Coastal area > Acid sulfate soil | place: Finland: Risofladan, Vaasa | collected...
GTTGCCGTCGAAGTGAGACTGACTGAAGAGCCGTGTGCGGGAAATCCGCAAGCACGGTTCTGTGAGGGGCGTTGAAGCCTGCTATATGGTAAGATAATGTGGCACTCTTGATACCGAAAGGCAAGAGGAACTGAGAAAACAAACATTACCTAAGTGGCCTGGCCATAGTACGTCTACTCGACCAGCAATATTAGCACGACGCTTCGCTTGATGATGTGCAGGTAGAGCACTGGCAGGCTTTGCCCCCGCTCTCGACGGCGGGAAATCGAGAATGGCAGCACCACCCCCATGATAAACAGGAACAGCGGAAATATCAAATCCTCAAAATGAAAACCCTGCCACTCGACGTGTTCGAGCTGGTTATGAATTGCCTCGGTTACCGGATTCTCCCAAACGTGGACCAGGCTGCCAAGAGCCGTGCCGCCTCCGATAATCCAGAACATATCGAATCCCCGAAGCGCATCGATCGAGACTATACGCTCTGACGGCAAAGTTTGCTGCTCGGTTTTGGACACTGCCGGGTCCTTTCAATTAGTTGATTAAACCTGGATTTATCTTTCATACCTGCCCGGCTACGCTGCGGAGCATGATTTGCAGGAGAATATCATGCCTTTTCCGGTAATTCAAGCTTTCTGTCTGCTCTTCGAAGCTCCCCGATAAAATTCATTCGGCGGATCTGAGCAATTACGGCAAAAACTTCGATTTATTAAAGCCGGAATTTGATTGATTTATGCTGCTGTGTTCTTTAAAATATACCTGTTGCGAGTGCAGACATATAGTCCTGCTGCAATAAGCAAACTCCTGGCACAAAGCAACAGGGAGACGGGGTAAAGAAGAGCTTAGTGAACCGCCCGTGTCTCCCTTTTTTTATGGGCCGGCTTTTATGTTAAAGCCGTCGTTTTATGCCGGTTTGACCCGTCAGGTCCGTCGATGCGGCGCCGGATGACGCACCTTCATTGCTGTTTTCGGAGTTGCCGGACTGGACAAAATTGAAAATGTAAGGTAATGGGAGGCCGAAGACGTTGGACGGCAGGTACCATATTAAGGACACGGAGCAGGACATATTAAGTCACTCTGAAAGAGCGGACTGGATACATATTCTCAGCTTAGATCCTATCCTGGCAACCGATGTTTACGAAAGGATACATAACGATCCGAGAATGAAAAGCTATCGATTGCACAGGCCTCGAAAAACAGAAATACGGGATACTGCCGAAGAAATTGAGGCTATGGCACGGGATACGGTATTGTCACGATTGCTTATCATTGACGTGCGCAAAGAAGCGTTGCCCAAGCTCCGGACTGCTTATAATAAAATCGTCGGTTATAATCGCAGAGATCTTAACAAATTATGCTTCATAATACTAATTGGCGACGGTCCGTGGAACCTGTTCTGGGCGGGAAAGACATTAGACGTTTTTGTCCCTTACCTCTCTGAGCATCGAGTGGATTTTCATCCCGCCGTATTCTTCTACGATCCTTTTCTGCACTATGAAAAGGGCGAGATCGAGCGTGGTGCAATGGATGATAAATTTGTGCTTCCGGACAAAATCCCGGCAAGATTTGTTCCGTATTTCAAGAAGGACCAGAGTATTAGAGTGGATAAGATAAGGCGCTATTTCAGAGCGATCGGCAAGCCTGATGATATTCGTAAAAAAAGGCTCAAAAGGTTGAGAAGCCTGTACAAAAAAAGAATAGCGGAGCAATTCCCCAACCATAAGGATCAATTAAAAGCCTGGCTGTCTAAAAAAGGAATCAGATTAGCAAGCGAAAAAATGCATCTCTACCCGCTGTTCTTCGAAGACTGGGTGTATGAACTTACGCAAAGAGCAAAACAACGTCGAATATGATATGCCCCTGAATAGAAGAGCCAGATCGACGGACTTTCGCAGGGATGACAGCGCTAATCGGTCAGTTTGAGTAATTAACTAAAAGGAGCCTGTACTGCATTTATCAGTACAGGCCCCGAATTGATGCTCATCTTTATGGCATTTTAACTAAAGCAGCGTTTACTCTGCGGCAGCCTCCTTCGGCCGATTCAAGCGGATGTCATCGAAGTACATCTTGCCCGAACCGCCGGGTACCGTTATGTTGCCTTTGGTCCCGAGGCCAATCGCTATCCTGTCGACGTTGGTCAGGTTTATGCCCTGATCGGCAAAGGCCTGCAGCGGGATAATCCACTCGGTCCAGGTGTCGATTTGTGTTGCAGCCGGATCGTCATGAATCACCACCGCAAGCGTTCCGGCGCTGTTGGAAATCGCGACGTACAGCAGCTCGGCGGCGTTGCTGGCTATACCGATATCCTGGTGCGCCCACTGTGGGCCAACTGTCCCGGTAGTCGTGACGTTGGAGAAAACGGCCTCGCACGTCAGAGCGGCGTCGTGAGCTGTGACTGCCAAACCGATATAGACATTCGAACCCATCGGAATGTTCTGCGGCGTGGCGCCCGTTACCGGCTGCCAGGTCGAGCCGTTCGCCGAATGCGAAACCGTAAAGAGGCCGGAAATACTACGCTCCAGTTTCACCCAGTAAGGTGCAGTTATGCCGCTCTGAGCATAGTTGAAGCTGGCGGCACCCGTATCGGGACGGCCCTGTGATGCAACTCCGTTAGCAGGTGTAATACACGCGAAGGCATGCGCCGAGTCTGCATCCAGCGTCTCGCGAATCATCACGCCGGCCTTGGCCCAGGCGTTTGTGTTCTCGACGCTCTGGACTCTCGCGACAATCGAGCCGGTGCCGCTGAGTGTTTTGTAAGCAAAATGGAACTCATCGGCTTCCACGCCGTTCACCGCCCAGATATCGGCGCCGGATGCGGTCATCGTGTAAGTGCCGGCCGGTGCTTCTACGAAGCTGCCAACGGATGCCGGGTAGCCTCTGAACCACAGCGACAATTCCGCAACGCCTTCTGCAGTCCAGTCGCGTACGGCACTTAACGTCAGCTCCACCTCCGAATACTTCGAGAAGCCCTGCTTGTTGTTGTCGAAGACAAGCGGCATTGATTGAAGGCCACCGTTGACAATCGTCTCCTCGGTATAAGAAGCGGTGTTTTCATCGCCGACCGCAGCGCCGGTGCCGTTGCCGGCAAAGTAATCCGCGGTGCCGGGCGTGCCGTAGCCAAGGCCATCATGCCATGCGCACCATATCTGATTGTCGCCGGCGTCGTAATCCTCGAAGTCGTCGATGACAAAGAAATCGCCCGTCGTAAAGCTCCAGACATTGCCTGCCCACGGACTGTCTGGATTGACGCCGTTGACTTCATCGATCCGCCAGTAGTAAGTCGTAGTCAACGCGAGCTTGCCGGGATCGTAGCTCTCTTCACCGAGCGCTTTGGCCCCCTTATATTCAGGTGAGGTCTTCGTGGCATTTTTGACGGCATCTGCATCTGCTCCGAAGTACACCTCGTGCGAAGCGGCAATCGCTCCGGCATCCCAGCTAAGAATCCGGGTCGGTTTTACGTCCACTGCACCATCGGCCGGATTCGGACCGGTGACGGCGCCCTCGGTAGTAAAGCTCCAGACATCGCCTTTATACGTAGCGTCGCCATCGAACTCATCGACCCGCCAGTAGTATGTCTTGGCCAATTTGAGCTGGCTGGGAGTATAGCTTGTGACTCCTATAGACGTTCCTCCGGCAGCTTCATTTACAGTGTCAAAATCTTCGCCGAAGTACACGGTGTGCATTTTCGCGCCGAAGCCCGCCGTCCAGGTAAGTGTTGCATTTTCAGGCACCAACTCGGCGCCATTAGCCGGATCGGGGTAATAGGCGGTCTTCGGAGGAACCATAAAGCTCCAGACATCGCCTTTCCACGGACTGTTCGGCTCGGCCTCGTTTACCTCGTCGATTCGCCAGTAGTAGGTCGTGCCAGGAACAAGACCGTCCGGATACGGGTATCCAAGAAGGCCGGCAACATAAAACGTTGAATCCAGGTCCTGGTTGATCCGGAACAAGTCTGAGTCTCGTGTGGCTTCGTTCACATCGTCGAAATTGTCACCGATGTACACATCATGTGAAACAGCGAAATCTCCCGGCGACCAGCCGAGCGTTGCCCATGTGTCCGTTAGAAGTGTGCCGTCAGCCGGATTTGGACCCAGGGCGTAGGGATATCCTTCACTGCCTTGCATAGCGGCAAGGACCTCGGACTCCGACAGAGCATGGCTGTAAATGCGTACTTCGTCAAGTGAGCCGTGGAAAACCCTCCCCTCAGCGGCGTGGCTAACCCCGATAAAGACCGGGGCATTAACATTCGGACCTATTGATAATGGTTTGGGGCCCTCTTCATCGATACCGTTGAGATAAAGTATGGCATTGCTTCCGTCAAACGTCAGAGCCAGGTGAACCCATTCATTTTTAGGCATAATGGAGAATGGGACCGACCCGGCAGATGCATACGAAATACCAACTCTGTCGGTATAAGTGGAGGTCTCATGGGCTCCCCACAACTCGACCTGGAACATCATCGTATCGGCGCCCCACCCGTTCGACTTGGTGAGAAAATGCTGATAAGTCCCCGTCCCGTCCCAGAACGCCCAAAGGGCAAGAGTGAATTGTCCAGTGCCGTTTGTAGGATCGAAGATTCCACAGTCGACTCCCTGGCATATTTCCGGATTAAATACAAGTGCGGGGCCAAAACCTTCCGGGCCGGACGCCCATTCTGGTGTTCCAAGTACCGTCCCATCGTGACCATTGCCGGAACTGTCATTGCAGGTGCTTCCGGAACCCTCATTAAACCTCCACCAGCCCACGAGCTCTGCGTTAGCTGAGTTTGTCAGAACTATGCCGGGCACAAGAACAAAAGAAAATAGATAAATCAGATTTCTACACATAATAGTCCTCCTTATAAAGAAGTTAAATGATTATGCTTTGGCCATTCACATAAGCGACTGATAAGAATCTTCGGCCTTGTTACTTTCTGTTAGTGCTTGCCAGGGGCAATTTTTACGGCTTGAAATTACCTCCTTCCTTCAAATGCCGATATGTACGGTTAATGAAATAGTCAAAATCTGAAATAAACTATAGAAAATTCGCTCGTTGCAAAACTGAAAAGCCGCAGATTGTTATAGTAATACTTATACCAGATCAGCCGGCTTTCCGCAAGGATAATATAAAGAAATGCTCATTAGCCCAATGTGACGACAAAACCGACTGGAATTGGAAAACTTATTACGGTATTATGACCCGGATGAATAGACTTTTTTGTTTTCGCCGATAGTGCGACAGGGCCTGCCTGTCTAAGGTTTTGTCTAATATTTGGTTTTTCGCGAGGGTAATATTATGGAAAAACGCAAGAGAAACACAAGCAAATGTGGCCCAACCATGAAAAAAATCTCCCGGCGTGCCTTTATTGGCGGTTCTGCCGCGGCTGCGGCGATGACAATCGTGCCGGCCTCCGTCCTGGGAGGCCCAAACCGAACGGCGCCGAGCGAGAAGCTAAATATCGCCGGCATCGGTGTGGGCGGCCAGGGCAGATGGGACCTGGATAATGTCAGCAGCGAGAATATTGTCGCGTTGTGTGATGTGGACTGGGACCGGGCGGCCGATACGTTCAAGAGTTACCCAAAGGCGAAAAAGTACCGCGACTTCCGCGTCATGCTGGAGAAGGAAAAAGGAATCGACGCCGTCGTGGTTGCCACGCCCGACCATGTGCACGCCGTCGCTTCGATGATGGCGATCAAAATGGGAAAGCACGTCTATTGCGAAAAACCGCTGACACGGACAGTCCACGAGGCGCGGGCAATCGCCGGGGCCGCTCGCGAGGCGGGCGTCGCCACTCAAATGGGCAACCAGGGCATGGCCTTCGAGGGCAATCGCCTGATCAACGAGTGGATCTGGGACGGGGCCATCGGCCCGGTCCGTGAGGTGCATGCCTGGTCCGACAGGCCGACACATAACGGCGAGCTCTTCTGGGCACAGGGCGTTGACCGGCCGAAGGACACGCCGGCCGTTCCATCGACTTTGAACTGGGATTTGTGGCTGGGGCCGGCACCGTATCGACCTTATCATCCGGCATACGTGCCCTTCGCATGGCGAGGCTGGTGGGATTTCGGATCGGGCGGACTGGGTGACATGGGGATTCATAATCTGGCGCCTGTCTTTTCGGCGCTGAAGCTTGGCGCGCCGGAGAGCGTGCATTCCAGCTCGACACTGGTGTATAAGGAGACCCTGCCGCTGGCCTCGACAGTCCATTATGAGTTCGGTGCCCGCGGGGATATGCCGCCGGTCAAGCTGCACTGGTACGATGGCGGTATGTTGCCGGCGCGTCCCGATGAGCTGGAAGATACGCGAGAGCTGTCACGCGAAGACGGCCTGATCTTCGTCGGCGATAAGGGCACGATGTACGTCGAAGGCTGGGGCGGCAACAGTCCCCGCCTGATTCCGGAAACGAAGATGAAAGCGTACGAACGGCCTCCCAAAACGCTGCCCCGCTCGATCGGGCATCACAAAGAATGGATTCAGGCCTGCAAGACCGGCAGCTCGACTCGCTCCAATTTCGGCTTCGCGGGTCCACTGACCGAGGCGGTTCTGCTGGGAACCGTTTCTGTTCGAATGGGCGGCAAGAGACTGCTCTGGGATAGCAAGAATTTCAAGATCACGAATCTGCCGGAGGCAAACAAGTATCTGCACTATGAATATCGTCCGGGATGGACTTTGTAGGAATTTACGACCATTTGAAAGATAAGGAGGTATATTCATCATGACAAGCAAGGGAAGGGTCAAGGTTGGGATTATCGGTTCGCAGTTCGAAGCGGACATTCAGGCTGCGTCTTTTGGAATGGTTCCGGATGAGGCGGAAGTTGTCGCCGTCGCCTCGCCCACGCCGGGCAATGCCCAAAAGCTGGCCGACAGGTACGGCATCGCCCGGGTCTTTACAGACTACAAAAAGATGCTTGCCGAGAAAGACATCGAGATGGTGACAATCGCGGCGCCGAATAGTCTGCACGCACAGATGACCGTTGATATCGCCGAAGCCGGAAAGCATGTGGTCTGCGAAAAGCCCTTGTGCATGACGCTGGAAGAAGCCGACCTGATGATCGAAACGTGCAGGCAAAAGGGTGTGCTGTTGATGTATGCCGAGGAGCTGTTTTTTACGCCGAAATACGTCAAGGCCAAAGAGATGGCCGATCAGGGTGCGTTCGGCAGGCTTTATCTGGTGAAACAAGCGGAAAAGCATTTCGGCCCGCACGCGGAGTGGTTCTGGGATGTGGATAAATCGGGCGGCGGCGTTTTCATGGATATGGGATGTCACGGCATCGCATTCTGCTACTGGTTTTTCGGCAGGCCCAAAATCAAAAACGTCTTCTGCCAGATGGGGATTTACGCCCACGCGGACAAGACCAAAGGCGAGGATAATTCGATCTGCATTATCGAGTTCGAGAACAATGCCGTCGGGCTCGTCGAAGATAGCTGGGCCCGTCGCGGCGGAATGGAGGACAGGATAGAGGTTTACGGCGACGGCGGTGTCACCTACGCCGACCTGCACATGGGCAACGCTCTTCCGACTTACAGCGAGCACGGCTACGGCTACGCGGTCGAGAAGGCGCCCACGACGAAGGGCTGGACATGGCCTGTGTTCGAGGAGCTGTGGAATTACGGTTTCCCGCAGGAGATGAGGCACTTCGCCAGGTGCGTTCGTGGCAAAGAAGAACCAAAGGCTACCGGCGAGGACGGCCGTATTGTGCAGGAGGTTCTATACGCCGGCTATCGCTCGGCGCGAACGGGACGCAAAGTGGAGCTGCCGTATCGGCCGAAGGGCGTTCGGGTGCCTATCGACCTTTGGCTTAAAGGGTAGGGTGGGTATCGCCCACCAACTTCGAATATGGTGTGCCGTGCACACCCTACGGGAAAAGGCTAATGGCAACAATCCATGCAGAGGTTCTATCCGAGAAGGAAATCGAGTCGATTCACGCCGGCACGATGCAGATATTGCGAGATACCGGTGTTATGGTGCATCACGATGAAGCTCTGGAATTGCTGAGGCAGGCCGGGGCTGAGGTGCAGCCGGATAAAAAGATCGCCCGGCTGCCCGAGCGGCTTGTGGCCGGCAGCGTCGAGCAGGCGGGCAAAAAGTACATTCTTTACGGCCGGGACCCCGAGCGGACCGCGCGGTTCGGTTATGGCGATTTTGTGCTGATGAGCAGCCCGGGTCAGTATAGCTGGATCGATACCGACAGCGGCGAACGCCGGCCGGCCACCATCGGCGATACGGGCGAAGCGATCAGACTCGGCGACGCTCTTGGCAATATCACGATCGTAGGTTCGATGGCGCAGCCCCATGAAATATCCGAAGCATGGAGGGATGTTTATCTTACCGGCGAGCTTGTCAAGGGCACCGGCAAGCCGACCCGATGCTGGGTCAGGAACGAAAGGACGGCCAGGTACATTCTTGAAATATATCGTGCTGTCGCAGGCGGCGCCAAGGCCCTGCGGGACAGGCCGATGGTCGAGGCGTTTCTCGAACCGATCAGCCCGCTGCGGCTGCCAAAGGATGGGCTGGATATCGTGCGCGAGTTTGCACGTGCAGGCCAGCCCGTGAGCATCGGCCCGATGGCGATGACAAGCGGCACTGCTCCGGCAACGTTGGCCGCAACGCTGGCGCAGGAAAACGCCGAGATTCTCGCTGGTGTGGTTGTCACGCAGCTATTCGCTCCGGGCACCCAGATAACGTACGGCGGCATTCCGCATATCATGGATCCGCGAACGAGTATCTGTTCGTTCGGTTCGCCCGAGCAGGGCCTGATGGCCGTGGCGATGGTGCAGATGGCCAGGTACTATGGCTTTCCGGTGTATGTGAACGTATGCCTGACGGATGCGAAAGTCCCGGACGCTCAGGCGGGCGCCGAGAAGGGCACGAGCCTGCTCCTGGCGGCTCTTGCCGGCGCCGATACTTTCGGGCACTGCGGCATCTGCGGGACGGACCACGCCGGCTCTCTGGTGTGGCTCGCTCTCGATCATGAGATAATGGAATATGTCAAGCGGATCGCTCGCGGCTTTGAAGTCGATGCCGGGATGGTGGCTGCCGACGTTGTGAGCAAGGTCGGCCCCGGCGGCAATTTCCTGGCCGAGGAGCATACGGTTCGTCACTTCCGCAAGGAGCTCTGGCTGGCCGGGCCGGCATGGACCAGGCAAAGCTGGGACGGTTGGATTGGCAGCGGTAAGCTATCGATGGCCGACCGCGTCAGAGACCAGGTTAAAGAAATTCTGAGCAGCCATGAGCCGGAACTGCTGGGGGCGGGATTGGCGAAGGAAGTGGATTCAATTGTCAAAGCCGCCGAGGGAGAGCTTGGATGAGAAGGGACGGTTGTGTGCGGCTCGAAGATTAGAACCCCCGGATGAATCCGGGGGCTAAATATAATGGGAATCGAAAGGATGAAGATATGACGGGCAGACGGTGCAAGGTAATGGGTGTGAGTCTTCTTTTGTGGTGTGTGGTTTGTGCCGGCTGCCGGACGCCGGTTGATCGCCAGATTGAGAACGGCACCTGGCGGATATTAGCGGATGTGCCTGTCGGGCGGTTCGGCGGAGCGGCGGCAGTCGTAGACGGTAAGCTCCATCTTTTTGGCGGGGTTAATATGAACCCGCACACACCTGAGGGCCAGGACAAGGCACAGGCGGTGACGCTGCATCACGTCTATGACCCGGCGGCGAATACCTGGTGGGAGGCCGGCCAAATGCCCGACAAAAAAGGCTGGCCTGCGATTGCGGTCTACCAGGACAAAATCTATATTTTCGGCGGAGATAACGAAGCGATCGACAGGAGTATGACGACCGAGTCGTGGGTTTACGATCCGAAGACCGACACATACGATTCGATCGCTCCGCTGCCTCATCGGCGCTCGTACTGCTACGGCGTGACGGTGGGGGAATACATTTACATTTTCGGCGCAAGGACGCTGCGTTCGGACGGCCGGGCCGACCGGAGCACGTTTCGCTACGATCCGCGTAATGATACGTACAAACGAATGGCCGATTTGCCGGAGGGAGCGCGATTCATCGTGCACGGCAGCTACAATAACTGCATTTACGCCGTACATGGCGAGACGGACCTGGAGACCTACGCCGACGGGGTACTGAAGTATGATGTGGCAGCCGATAAGTGGACCAGGCTGAACGTGCCGCGGATCGAGCAGCGAAAATGGTATCTCAGCCAGCATTCTACGCACGCCGCGATCGGCTCGAAGCTGTTCATCTTAGGCGGCTGGAGCGCCGTGACGAGCTCGCGAAGCAACCGCGCGACATACTTTGACATGGCGACCGAGACATTCGGCGATGTTGAGCCGATGCCGAACGGCCGATGCTGCGGCGCCGCGGGAGTCATCAACGACCGGCTCTACGTCGCCGGCGGATTCTGGGAATGGGTCGATGATGTCTGCGAGTGTACCGAGACGTGGGGATTCCCTTTTGTGAAGGAGTAGCTGAGTACTATGCAGAAAAAGAAACGTTTGATTATTCTATTGGTGTTTACGTCTATAACAATCGTTGCTGACAAACCGTTATGCGGCGAGACATTCGCGTCGATTTGGCCTCTTACTGTAACCTCATCGCCGGCAGACGGGCTGATTGCATCGCCGGAGCCGGACTGGCCTCAGTGGCGGGGTCCTCGACGCGACGGCATTTCAGAGGAGAAGGGTCTGCTCTCAAGCTGGCCTGATGACGGGCCGAAGCTTCTGTGGAAGATCGACGGCATGGGCACCGGATGGTCGTGCCCGATTATCGTTGGGCAGCGGCTGTATATTACCGGTGACGTGGGCGACGATTTGGTCATATTTGCTCTGAACCGCAGCGGGGCCGTTCAATGGCAGGTAAAGAACGGCCGGGCCTGGAAGGGTCCCTACCCCGGGGGACGCGCGTGCTGCGTTTTTTCCGAAGGCCGGTTGTATAATATGAACGCGCACGGGCGCGTGGTCTGCCTGGATGCGGCTTCGGGCAAGGAGTTGTGGGCCGTTAATATTCTGGAGCGGTTCGACGCTAAAAATATCACGTGGGCGTTGAGCGAATGCCTGCTGGTGGATGGCCGGAATCTGATTGTTACGCCCGGCGGGAAAAAGGCGCTCATGGCCGCACTGGACAAGCTTGACGGCCGGACAGTTTGGACCACCGAGCCGCTTGGCGACGACCGCACCTCGCATTGCTCGCCTATTCTGCTGCGATACGCCGGAAGCCGGCTGATTACGAGCTGCTCATCGGCGCATGGTTTCGGCGTCGATGCCGATACCGGCAAACTTCTCTGGACGGTTCCTCTGAAGAATCCGCATGGAGTAAATGCCAGCACACCGATTTACGGTTCCGGCAGCGTTTACTACGTTACGCCCTATGCCGAGATGGGCAGAGCCTACCGGCTCGTTATCGACTCCGAGGCCCTAACCGCCGAGCATATCTGGACGTCTCCCCTGGACACCGTGACAGGCGCGGCCGTGCTCGTTGACGGCACGCTTTTTGCCGCCGGCTACCGGGAGTCGAAATGGTGGTTCGGAGTCGACTGGCAAACGGGACGGACAAAGTACGAGCTTAAAGACTTCACAACCGGCTCGGCGATTTACGCCGACGGCCGGCTCTATTGCCTCGACGAGAAAGGCTCCGCGGGCCTGCTGAAACCGGGCCCCGACGGCCTTCAGATTGCCGGACGCTTTGCCCTGGTGGCTAAGAAGGTTCGCGATGCCTGGACGCACCCGGTCCTGCACGAAGGCCGGCTTTACCTTCGCTATCACGATACGCTCTTCTGTTATGATGTGAAGCAACACTGATAAAAATATACGATTTTAAAATACTTGATATTTTCATTATTCCGGCGTAGGATTTGGGATAAATAGAGGACTCTTTTAATGTCTAATGTTAGGGGACAGGCCATGAAACAATGGGCGTACATCATTTTAATATCGCTTATCACTGTAATATGCGTTTGTTTTATTGCTCTGAATATGAGATCTGTCAGAAAAGTGACGTCTGCCACAATTGAATTGGAGCAGTACAAGAAGACGATTGCTGATCTTGAAGGGCAAATCAAAAAGGCAAGCTCTGAGAGGGACCTGGCGAATCAGCAAGTAAGCCGGCTTGAAGCGGAGGTTTCATCTCTACTCGAGCAGCGAAAAGCAGATCAGCGAGTCATTGAAAATCTGCGTGAATCACTGCAGCAGAAAGATGTAGGGGCGGTTCGCGAACCGCCCGTACTAAAGCAGGATGCCAAAGAGCCGGTGGTCATCGAGCAGAAACAGCAGCAGAGCGTCGAAGAGGAAATTGTCAAATATAATGCTGATATGGTGAGGGAGATGATTTCGTCAGCCGGTGGTCTTAAAGAAGCTATTCGCCGGATTGTCACCTCTGAAGGGGTCGATTCGACATTGCAGCAGCACAACGAGGACCCGGCCCATTGGGTTGCCGCTGCATCTCTGGCACAGGACCCGGAGGCGGCCCTGGAATATCTTGAGCAAGCCACCGGTCTTTTCCCGGATTCATCGATGGCTCTTACATCATTAGTTGAGGCCCACATCACGCAGGAGCGGATCGACGAATCGACTATGGCCCACATTGAACAGATGAAAAAGATCGATCCGACGAATGCGCTCGCCGATTGTTATGCCGCATATTGTCAGTTTAATAATGGAGACATTGAAGGAGCGCTTCAGTCGCTGTCACAGGCAAGTATAAAAGACAGATTTGCCGACGACAGCATAGACTTGTTGATGGCGCGAAACGATTATTTTCTCGGCGAAGGATGCTCTAGTTCGATCGCACTCGGACTTTCGGCGTTCGATTTACCCTTATCACATATGAGCATGCTCCGGGAGATAGGCGAATATTCCATGGCACAGGCCGACACGCTTTATGCGGCCGGTCAATACGAAAATGCCCTGCAGATTGTAACGGAAGTCTCAAAGCTCGGTGGAACTCTTTCTTCGTCCGGCCGATTTGTAATTAGCGATCGTGTCGGTATGGCTTTGCAGATATCGGCTTTCGAGGAACAAAAGCAGATATATGAGGCTTTGGGTGACGTTGCTAAAGTAACGGAAATTGATTCCCAATTGCAGGCCATTCAGGAGCGGTCCGACACGATTGATATTATGGTTCAGGCCTTCGGCGGCGTTATGGCAAACATGAACGACCAGGACCTTGCCGATTACGTCAACGGCACTATTCTGAACGGCGAGTTCTCGACACTGCAGAACATACCGGAGATAGCGGCGGCTTTGGAACTGGCACGCAAACAGGAGGAAGAAGAATCTTCCGAAACGGGCACGCCCTAAAGCGTAAGGGCGGTTCGCGAACCGCCCCTACGAGCTGATGGTTTTAAGCCACCCCTGATTTATAGGGTATTGTAAAATCTGAGAATTTTGTTACGATATTGCGATGCCTCGTCTTCGCTCGGCATGAAGAAGCTCTTCACCCTGAGCGGAGTCGAAGGGTGAGCGGAGTCGAAGGGTCCCGGCGAATACTATTTAGGAGAGCATTATGAAAAATACAAGCCGAATCACTCGAAGGAGCTTCTTGAAGGGCACTGCCGCCATTGGAGGCGCGGCTATAGGACTGCCGGCGATTGTTCCGGCATCGGTTTTCGGCGCCAATGCTCCGAGCAGCCGGATTGTCATGGGTGCGATCGGCGTCGGCTCACAGGGAACAGGTGATATGCAGGGCTTTTTGGGTAAGCCTGAAGTGCAGATGGTGGCCATCTGCGACATCGACAAGGGCCATCGTGACAATGCCAAAAAAATCGTGGACGACAGGTACGGCAACAAGGACTGCACAGCCTATCATGACTTTCGCGAGCTGATCGGACGCGGCGACCTCGATGCCGTGCAGTTGGCGGTGCCCGACCACTGGCATGCGATTCCCGCTATCGCCGCGGCCAGGGCGGGCCTGGATATTCACGGGCAAAAACCGATAGCCCGCTCTATCCGCGAGGGACGCGCCATGTGCGACGCGGTGCATCGCTACGGCCGGGTGTGGCAGACAGGCAGTCAGCAGCGCTCCGACTATAACTTCCGCCGGGCTTGTGAGTTGGTACGTAACGGCCGCATCGGAAAAATACTAAAGGTTGAAGTCGGCCTGCCGACGGGCGGCGGCACGGATGTCAAACCCGTGATGCCGGTTCCCGAAGGGCTCGACTGGAACCTCTGGCTCGGGCCGGCACCTTACGTTCCGTACCGCGGAGTCTCGCACTGGGACTGGCGATGGATCATGGATTATTCAGGCGGCCAGCTAACCGACTGGGCCGGGCATCATATCGACATCGCCCACTGGGGCATGGGCTGGGATTATACCGGGCCGGTGGAAATCGAAGGCAAAGGCAATTATCCGACTGAGGGGCTCTATAACGTGGCCACCCAGTACAAATTCGCCTGCACGTACGCCGACGGGACGGTCATGACCGTTGCGAACAATCAGCAGATCACCCAGGGCGCCAAGTGGTATGGCCAGACCGGGTGGATACACGTCAACCGCGGCGGATTGACCGCATCCGACGAAAAGATACTAAGAGAAGAAATCGGCCCCAACGAAATCAGGCTTTATGAGAGCAGAGACCATAAACAGAACTTCCTCGATTGTGTAAAGAGCCGGGAGCTGACGATTTGTCCGGTAGAGGTTGGTCTTCGCTCGATTAGCGTGGGACTTCTCGGCGAAATCGCCATGCTCACGGGACGCAAAATCAAATGGGACCCCGAAAACGAAAAGATCGTCGGTGACCCGGAAGCAAGCGCGCTTCTCGGCCGGTCGTACAGAGAACCATGGATTCTGTAAATTACTGTAGGGTGTGCACTGCACACCATTTTCAATGTTGGTGGGCAATGCCCACCCTACCTCGAAAAGGAGCACAATAATGAAACGATACATCGTGATTTTACTTACATTCATAATGGTGGATATTTTGCTGCCAGAGATGTCTTTGGCTGCCGAAGAATGGGAGAGTCTCTTTGACGGCAAAACCCTCAACGGCTGGATCCAGCGCAACGGAAAGGCGAAGTACGCCGTCGAGGACGGCATGATTGTCGGAACCACGGTCCTGAATACGCCGAACAGCTTCCTCTGCACCGAGAAGAACTACACCGATTTTATCATGGAACTGGATTTTCTCGTCGAGCAAGGTATGAATTCCGGCATCCAGATTCGCAGCCACAGTTTCAAGCACTACAAAGATTACCGCGTCCACGGCTATCAGGTCGAGATCGACACAGGGACAGGGCCTTATAAAAAGAGTCCTAAGAACCTGATGGCCGATGGCCGACCCGCCCCGCCAACGGCCCCGCGCTGCTGGTCGGGCGGCATTTACGACGAGGCCCGCCGGGGCTGGATCAATGATCTAACCAGGAACCCGGCTGCGCGCAATGCCTTCAAGCAGAACCAGTGGAATCATTACCGCATCGAGGCTGTCGGCGATCGCGTACGAACATGGGTCAATGGCGTTCCCGCCGCCGATTTGAAAGATGACATGACCTCAACGGGCTTCATCGCCCTGCAGGTCCACGGCTCCAAACAGGCCGGCAACAAAATCAAATGGCGCAATATCCGCATCCAGGATCTTACGCGCAAAGAAAATAAAGGCCCGCTGAAGGCCCTGATCGTTGACGGGCAGAACAACCATGGCTGGCAAGCTACCACGCCTGTTCTAAAAAGCCTGCTGGAGGAAACCGGTCTGTTCACGGTCGAGGTGGCTACCTCACCCAGGGCGGGTCAGCCGATGGATTCGTTCAAGCTGAACTTCGGCAAGTACGACGTCATCGTCTCGAACTATACAGGCGACGACTGGCCCAAAGAGACTCAGAATGCGCTTGTCGAGTACATGAACAACGGCGGCGGTCTGGTCATTTTCCACGCGGCAGATAACGCGTTTCCCAAGTGGCAGGAATGGAACGAAATGATCGCTATTGGCGGATGGGGCGGCCGGAACGAAAAATCCGGGCCAATGGTCCGCTACCGTGACGGCAAGGTCGTCTTCGACAACTCCCCCGGACCGGGCGGAACACACGGCCCTCAGCACGAATTCCAAATCGTTACCAGAGACCGGCACCATGCTATTACGGCGGGCCTTCCCGAAAAGTGGATGCACGCGAGCGATGAGCTCTACAGCAAACTTCGAGGCCCGGCGAAGAATATGACGGTTCTGGCGACCGCCTACGCCGACCCGTCGAAGCAGGGCACGGGCGAGCATGAGCCTATGCTGTTTACCATCCGCTACGGTAAGGGACGCATTTTTCATACGGCCCTCGGTCACGCTCCCGAACAGATGCGGTGCATCGGATTCATCGTCACCTTGCAGCGAGGTACTGAGTGGGCCGCGACGGGCCGGGTCACGCAGGTGGATGTTCCCGATGACTTTCCAACTGCTGACAAGGTCGGCCTGCGTGCGATTCTTTCGGCTCCTTATGACGCCATCCAGGAATACGATTTCGGCAAATCCCGCCGGGCGCTTGCGACTATCGAAGAAGAGATTCGCAACGTTCCGCCCTCATCGTTTTCTCAAATCGAGGCGAAACTTCTCGAAGCTCTTGAATCACCCAAAACAACCTTTGCCGGCAGGCAGTTCGTCTGCCGGATGCTGCGTCGAGTCGGCTCTGCCAAATCCGTGCCGGCCCTGGCGAAAATGCTCGCCGACAAGGAGCTGTCACACATGGCGCGATTTGCGCTGCAGTTTATGGCCGCTCCCGAGGCCGGCGCCGCTCTGCGGGAGGCGCTGACAAAACTCGATGGCGACCTTAAGATCGGCGTCATCGGTTCTCTCGGCCAGCGGGGCGATCGCGAGGCCGTGCCCCAGATTTCAGGGCTTATTGCCGGCAGTAATACGAATATTGCCCGTGCCGCGATCGAATCTCTTGGCAGAATCGGTGGTTCAGAGGCGGCCGGCGCGCTGGCGCGTGCTAAAGTGCCTGCAAGCCTCAAGCCCGCGCGTGACAATGCCTACTTGATGTGTGCCGACAAGATGCTCGCCGAGGGGCAGGCAAGTGAGGCCGTGAAGATATATCGCGAGATGATTGCCCCGGCCAACAGTACATGGATTCGAATCGCCGCTTATAAAGGTTTGGTTCGTGCCGAAAAGGACAAGGCCGTCCCGCTCATTGTGGCTCTGCTTAAGGACCGTGACCTCGACCTGCAGCGTGCGGCGGGAAAGTTCATCACTGAGATGCCCGGCACAGCCATTACTCAGGCTCTTGCCGAGCAGCTTGGGGACCTGAGCCCCGACGCTCAGGTTGTGCTGCTAAGCGCGCTCGAGGGTCGAGGCGATAAGGCCGCCGCTCCTTATGTAGCGAAAGCCGTCGGCAGCGGCAGCGAGGCCGTTCGTCTTGCCGCTATAAAGGCCCTTGCGGTTCTCGGCGACGCTTTCAACGTCGAGCTGCTTGCCGAGGTTTCCGCCGCCGGCGATAAAACCGGCAGGGCGGCCATGGACTCTCTGGGCCGGCTCTCAGGTCCGGGTGTTGCCGGGGCGTTGATTTCCGTCGCGCAAAGTCGTGCCGGCACGCCGGTTCGCACGAATGCAATTCAGGCCCTTATCAATCGCCGCGAAGCCGAAGCCAACGACGTTTTGTTCGTTCTGGCGAAAGACGATAATCGTGATATTCGCCAGTTGGCATACAAGGCTCTGGGTGTATTGTCGGATCAGGAAGATTTGCCCACCATGGTTTCAATGCTTCTTGCATCTAAAAGTGACGTGGACCGCAGCGACATCGAGCGGGCTTTAATCGCAACTGTCGCCCGGCTCGAAGCACCTGATGCCACTCCGGTCATCAATGGTCTGGCCAAGGCAAATCGTGCAGCCAAGCCTCGTTTGCTGGCTGTGCTTTCACGCATCGGAGGGCCAAAAGCGCTTGATGCCGTTCGCGGCCAGGTGCTCAGCGAGGATAATCAGGTCAAAACCGCTGCGATACGCGCTCTCGCCGACTGGCCCGATGCGGCGCCGCTTTCGGATTTGATGAAGATATCGAAGACCGATCGCGATTCGACCAGCCAGATCCTGGCTCTTCGCGGCTATATTAAACTTATTGGAATCCCCGCCAATCGCGGAGCGGCCGAGACGGTCAAATTGCTGGCCGGGGCTATGGACGTAGCAAAGCGGCCCGAGGAGAAAATAGCAGTGCTGTCGGCCCTGCCAAAATATCCGTGCGAAGAAGCGCTGGCTCTGGCGGAAAATGCGAAGAAAGATCGCGCTCTTGCCGCCGAAGCCGAGCTGGCCTCGAAGAAGATAAAAGAGGCCCTGCTGAATAAAAGTCTGAAAGCCACAGCTTCACGAAACAACAACGCTGCAAATCGTGCCCTGGACGGCGAGCTTTCAAGCCGCTGGGACACAGGCAGGCCGATGAAGCCCGGCGACTGGTTCGTACTGGACCTCGGCGTCGAGAGTACGATAAAAGGCCTGACTCTCGATACCAGGAATTCATCCAATGACTACCCGCGTGGATATGAAGTCTATGTCTCTTTCGACGGCGGAAGCTGGGGCAAACCAGTCATTACCGGCAAGGGCACCAATCCGGTCACCGAAATCAAGTTCGGCAAACCTGTGCGGACCAGATTCGTTAAGATCCTGCAGACCGGCTCATCCGACAGTTGGCACTGGTCGATACACGAGCTGAAGCTCAATCTTGAATAAAGAGTAGTTCGTTGTATTGTGTTCGTTGTTCGTCGATGAACAATGAACTTGTGCCTCGTCTTCGCTCGGCATGAAGGCTTTCTTCACCCTGAGCGGAGTCGAAGGGTGAGCGGAGTCGAAGGGTGTTAATCGCTGCGGTTTCTGAGCAGATCGACGAATTGCCGGGCCTGTAATTGAGCCAGGCTGTCGACGATTATATCCGCTCTATGCAGGTCCGCCCTGCTTCTGGTGGTAGTTACAGCCACGACCGGCATTCCCGCGGCCTTGCCGGCTTCTACGCCCTGGACCGCATCCTCGACGACTACGCAACTCTCGGCGTCGAGTGAGAGTTTTTCGGCGGCCTTGAGAAAAGTATCCGGCGCCGGCTTGCCGTTGGTTACATCCTGGCCGGTAACGTAGGCGTCGAAATAATCCCGCAGGTCCGTACGCTCTAAAACAAGGTCAAGGTTGGCCCGCGGCGCCGATGAGCCGACCGCCAGCAGAAAATTTTCGCTCTTTAAATCGCAGAGCAAAGATTTTGCTCCCTCCGATGGGGCCAGTTTATCCTCTATAATCTCGCGATATCGCCGCTCTTTCCAATCGGACAGCCGGCCGACCTCGCCGGAAGACGCATGCCGGCCGAGCAGCATTGGAATTATCTGGTAATTTTGCATGCCGAAGGTGCTGTAAAAGAACTCGTCCGTCATGGAAAAGCCTTCTTTTTCGGCCAGGTCGTACCACGATTGCTTGTGTGCCCAGCCGGTATCGACCAGCACGCCGTCAAGATCGAAAATAACGCCCATCCGGCTGTCAGACTCCCCTTCGGGAGTTCGAAAAATGTCATTTGTCATAAAATCCTTAATACATGATGTGGAATAAGGTGGTAAAGCAATTTGAAATTCAAGATTTTCGATTGACGATTTTAAGCTGGAAACGGCAAATTGGCAATCGTAAATTGTCAATCCGGAAACAGATTCTCATATTTTCTTGAGCTTCGGGTAGATTTTATGGCTAAAAAACCGCCTTTTTGGCCCTAAAAGGTCGATACGGAAAAAATTTTAAATTTTTCCAATTTTGTTATCAACATTTACCCCGTGAGAAACGCTGTCAATTATGTAGGGACGGTTCGCGAACCGCCCGTACTATGCGAAGAATCTTTGCGCTGCCTCGTCTTCGCTCGTGCCTCGTCTTCGCTCGGCATGAAGAAAGCCCTTTCTTCACCCTGAGCGGAGTCGAAGGGTGAGCGGAGTCGAAGGGTGAGCGGAGTCGAAGGGTGAGCGGAGTCGAAGGGTGAGCGGAGTCGAAGGGTGAGCGGAGTCGAAGGGTGAGCGGAGTCGAAGGGTGTTAGTGTGTTGTTTTCGGGAATTTTAGGTGCGGTGGCGCCGGGGGCATGAGAAAGTAAATTTCTGTGCCTTCGGCTGCCTATTATAAGGAGTAATCTCGATGCATAAGGACCATGACGTTTTTATTCAGGGAATTGAACAGGAGAAAAGACTCAAACTGACCTTTTTCTGCAGGAAACATCGCCGGGAAGTAGTAAGTCTATGCGCTCCGTTGCATTACAGCAAGGGTCCGACCGGCCCCGCCACAGGTGCCGAAGATGAGCTGGGATGTTTTTATCTATGGGATTTTGGGGCTAAGAAGGGCAGTAATTTCCTGGCTTTGTCGCCCTCGGAAATAGTCAGTATGAAACTGACAGAGGATGTTTTTCACGTCAAGGAATTCTATAGCCTAAGCAATCCGGCCGAAAAACCGACAAAAAGTCCCGACGTTTAGTGCCGGATTAAGGCTTATTCAATCATAATTGTAGCTATATCCCAACGGGTGTATGGAACGAACAATAAAAACACTCTGGGCTTGTAGTTGGAGCCAGACAGCGTATAATTTGTAAAGTGAGCCGGTAGCGAGAACTAACAAGGAAAGACTGCCGATGAAAAACTCTCGACAGAGCAATTGCGATGATGTGGTTGAGTTGTTAGTGAAAAAATATTGGTCAAAATCCAAGGCTGATCTTAATCGAAGAATAGCCGAAATAGACCAGGATTTCGCTAACCGTGGGCTCTCCAACACGACATCCAGAATTAGTCACCAACTCCATGCTGAGTTTGAGTACTTACAGAAATTATTAGACTATCTCATAAAGTCAATAGAAAAGGACTATAGTTATCTCCCATTGGCTACCTGCAAAAACACATTGCTCAAAATAGTTGATGAAGAGTACAAGAAGTTAATACCAAGAACTGCTGTGAGGTTAACTATATCCAACTTTAGCCAACAAGGTATGGTGGAAACCTACGAGAACGGTATTCTTGGCGAGATGGAAAAGGCCAAGGAAACAATAGAAATACAATGTACTCTTTCTGAAAAAGTGAAAGTTGCAACCAAGCCTGCTAAGGAAAAGTGGTATAAGGACCGTCAAATTCAAGCTGCCTTGATAGGTGCTGCGGTACTTATGTTTGTTTCAGCAGTAGGCTGGTTGATCTTTCTCAACACCAACAATGAGACCGATGATGCAAGCGAGACCACGAAGATTCCAACCGAGGCCGAAACAAACGCGGTTTCTTCCGATCCAATTAGGACCGCTATGGGACGCACGTCCTTGTACGCTCGGACGCGAAGAAGAGTGGATGAGTTGGAGCACATGCTGATCAATGAGAAGCTAATGCCTTGGAGACTTTTGCCCACTGGCAGGCCGATCGAGGTAACAGATTATTATGGGAAGACTCTTCACTTTGAAGGTGTTATGTTTTCGGGTTCAATCCGATTAGTTTTTTGGAGTAACTTTATCGAACCATTTATTGAAAATGGGATTGTGGAAGTGCTTGACGCTACGGCTGAGGATTGCCGTAATAATAACTTAGAACCCAAGCCTTATTTTGAAGAAGCCGCCAGCCTTTTGGATGCCATGATTAGGATGGTCTATCACTTTATGGCTGAAACAGACCAGCGCCTTTTGGGCAGAGATCGCCAACAACGTAAGGATGTAAGTTATGAGATAGCAAAGATGAGTCAACTTCTCAAAGAACATACAGAGGCTGCTTTACTCTTATTCTCGGAATCAGAAGGTTCTACCACGAGATCAAGGGCTATTCTCAGTGGTAGCGAAACATCAATTGAGCCAGAGGAAAAAGAAGCTGATGTTAATCGATCTGGCCTACCACCCATTTTCAAGATTCCTGAAGGCTCAATCGCCCCAGAGGAAGCGAAAGCGGAAGTGAACCAACCGGAGCCTAAACCAATTATCAAGAAGGACGAACCATCAATTAAGCCCGAGGACACACAAGGGAAAATGAAGAAGCGAGAAAATTAGTCAAACAGAAAGGGGATAGCCTATGAATGTTACAAAAACGACCAGAATTCATTCTATGACGCTTGCTCTGAGTTTCCTATTGGTCTTATTGTTATTCGCGGCAGACGCTGAATGCGCACAAGTCAGCCAGAAAAGCTCTGATGAACTATTGCTTGAAATTATGGATCTGCATAGCGAGCTTGTTATCAATGAGACATTCCTTGCGCAGGCTAAAATGTTGGGAGCGTATCTGGAAGCCGCCCAGCCTTTGGAAGAGTCGAAAAAAACCAAAATTTATGCGAAAGTTTTGGGTATACTCGCCAAAATCAAGACCTCTCCAATTGAGATTAAAGAAATCACTGACGAGCCGGAAAGTGTTGCTGAGCAGAAACCTCTGGAGGAAGAAAAGCAGGAAGCAAAAAGCGTTTACGAATCAGGGGTAGCACTTTTGGAGATCTATAAGATCGATCCAGATAAGAAAGAAATTCCGGAATTACCCGTAATAAGAACGTATTGGAAACGTGACCTGGCGCACGGAGGTGGTTTTCTTGTTCCTGACCGTGTTTCAGAAATTGGCAAAGATTCTCCTTACCTTGCCAAGTTCTCGTTTTATTATGAAGCTGAGCAATCGGGTAGGTACGGATTCACAGTTGTAAATAAGAGGGATTTTAGTTATACGGACTTTGCCTTTGGAGAAAAAGGTATCACCTTTTTTAAATTGACAATCGGAAGCGTCGATGTTGTGCAGGTTAGCACTGAGCCAGCCGGTCAAGGCGTTTGCAACCTAAAGAAAGGCTTTCATAGAGTTGAGTTTTGGCTTTCCGCTTACGCGAAGGAAAGGGGTCATTCAGCTTATGCAGGTTTCGATGTAAAAGTTCTTGCTCCAGGTGCTTTTGACGCTATACCCATAACTAAGGATATGATGCTTCTGAAGAAGCAATAGATTCGTCCTTTCGCGAAAATGACATTCGAGTAATCTTAACGATCCGTGTTGCGCCCAGGTGCTTCCGGCTCGGCCGGGACACATTTAGGTTGGGAGAACTTGCCTTAGTCCTGCCACGAGTCTGCCGATGCCTTCGGCGGCGGTTTCTTTCTGGAGGGCGCCGTAGGCTACACGAAGGTAGCATTTGTCTTGCATGCCGAAGGTCATGCCGGGGATGACGGCGACTTTGTGCCGTTCGATTAGTTGCCGGACAAGCTCCATTGGGTCTGAGTTTTTATGTACTCGCAGCAGAAAATAAAAAGCGCCGTTTGCAGGAGGAACGGTGACCAAATCGGCGATCCCGGCCAGCTCATCCAGGAAAATTTGGCGGATTTCGGTGGTCATTTCCAGCTTTTGGCGGCAGTACGACCTGCCTGCCTTCATCGCGCCGACAGCGGCCCACTGCGATATGACCGGGGCACAGATCAGGATTGTGTCCTGAATCTTGCGGACCGGCATGAAAAGACGCTCCGGTATGACCATCCAGCCGATCCGCCAGCTCGCGAAGCCGTACGCCTTCGAGAGAGAAAACAGCGAGATCGTGTGCCCAGCGCTGCCGGCAATCGAGCCGGGTGAAAAATGCCGGGCATTATCGTATGTGAAGTATTCGTAGGCTTCGTCGCTGATGTGGTAGATGCCCTTACGGCGGCAGATTTCGTTGACCTTTCGTAAGTCCGATTCACGATATACCGCGCCGGTCGGATTGTTCGGCGAAATCGTAACGATGGCTCTCGTTCGGTCCGTAATCGCGGCGGCGATTGCCTCCGGCTGCAACTGGTAGTCGTCGTCGGTCGGTACGCAGACGGCTTTGCAATCGGCAATCGCCACCGCCATTTCGTGATTGAAATAATACGGCAGTTGGAGAATTATCTCATCGCCCGGGTCGGTAATGGCGAGTACGGCGTTCATAAATCCCATGTTCGCCCCAGCGGTTACGACGATTCGGCTGCCGTCCGGAGAAATGCCGTTTTCCTTTTCGAGTTTTTGCCCGATTGCTTCCAGCAGCTCGCCGATGCCCTGGACGAGCTTGTACTTGTGATTCTCCGGATCGGCAAGGAATGTCTCAATAGCCTCGATTGCCTGCGGCGGCGGGCCATAATAGGCGACGCCCTGGCCGAGCGAAATCGTGCCGGGATTGCTGCGAATCAGCTCGCCGACCACCGGGATGATCGGCGACTGCACGGATTGCATCCGGAGACTGTCGTACATCGATTGTGACCCCCGCCGTCAGACCGTATAGGTCGAAGCTGCGGTAGTTCCGCCCCGGCCGGTCCAGTTCGTATGGAAAAATTCGCCTCGCGGCTTATCGACCCGCTCATAAGTATGGGCGCCGAAATAATCACGCTGGGCCTGTAAAAGATTCGCCGGCAGACGCTCGTGGCGATAACCGTCGTAGAAGGCCAAAGCTGAGCTTATCGTTGGAATAGGGATACCCAGTTTTACCGCGGTGGTAACGACGCGACGCCACGATCTTTGGGCCTTTCTGACGGCCTTTTTGAAGAACGGGTCGAGCAGCAGGTTCTCCAGCCTGGGTTTCTTGACGAAGGCTTCTTTTATCTTGCCCAAAAAGACCGATCGGATGATGCAGCCGCCGCGCCACATCAGGGCGATGCCGCCGTAGTTCAGGTTCCATTTGTATTCCGCAGCGGCGGCGTGCATCAACTGATAGCCCTGGGCGTAGCTGACGATTTTCGATGCGTAAAGGGCCTGGCGCAGATCGTCGAGGAATTTTTCTTTGTCGCCTCTGAAAGAAGCCCTTGGCCCCTTGAGGGCCCTGGCTGCTTTTACGCGTTCTTCTTTCAGCGCCGACAGGCAGCGTGCGAATACGGCCTCGCCGATGAGCGTAAGGGGCTGACCGAGGTTCAGCGCCTCGATGGCGGTCCATTTGCCGGTGCCCTTCTGGCCTGCGGTGTCGAGGATAAGGTCGATTACCTCGTTGCCGTCCTCGTCCTTGTGGCCGAGGATGTCGCGGGTGATTTCGATCAGGTAGGAGTCAAGCTCGCCTTCGTTCCACTTGGTAAGGCACTCGTGCATTTCCTGGTTGGTCATGTCGAGCCCTTCTTTCATCATCTGGTAGGTCTCGCAGATCATCTGCATGTCGCCGTATTCGATGCCGTTGTGGACCATTTTGACGAAATGTCCTGCTCCGTTCTCGCCGACCCATTCGCAGCAGGGTTCGCCGTCTTCGGTCTTGGCGCAAATCGCCTGGAAGATGGGGCGGACGTGCTCCCATGCCGGCGGTGAGCCGCCGGGCATAATCGACGGGCCTAGCAGGGCGCCTTCTTCGCCGCCCGAGACGCCGGTGCCGATATAGAGTTTGCCCTTGCTCTCGACGTACTCGGTGCGCCGCATCGTGTCGGGGAAGTGCGAGTTGCCGCCGTCGATGATAATGTCGCCGTCTTCGAGATGGGGCAGTACCTTGTCGATGAAGGCATCAACCGCTTCGCCGGCCTTGACCATCAGCATAATCTTGCGAGGTTTTGCAAGGTTCTCAGCCAGCTCTTCGATGCTGTGACAGCCGATGATATTTTTGCCTTTTGCACGGCCTTCGACGAAGTTATCAACCTTGGATACGGTTCGGTTAAAACAGGCTACTGTAAAACCTTTGCTTTCCATGTTCAGGATGAGGTTTTCACCCATAACTGCCAGGCCTATGAGACCAATATCAGCCTTTGCCATTTTGTTTTGCTCCTTTTGTAAATCGTTTCGTAATTGTTATATATGATAATAGCCATATTATCCTTATTCACAGGTTTTAAGTTTTAGTTGATTCAATTTTTTTCAGGAATTCTATTACCGCTTGTCTTAGAAGTCTTCTTCATAGCCTGCAAATTACCAGAATGTTATCACTCTGTCTGTGGGGGATCTATAACTCCGGCATCTTCCAGTTGTCGTATCAGGACGGCAAGCTGTTCTTTACATATAAGCCAAATGCGTTCATTCCGTATTTCGCCATATTCGTGAGTGAGCACGTTTCTCAGAGCTATCATGGCTCTCCAGGGAATCTCCGGAAGACTGTCACGGAAGGTTTGGGAAACACATCTGGCCGCTTCTCCGATTATCTCCAGGTTTCGTTCGACGGCATTGCGAACCATTCGGTCTGCGAGGAAGTCCTCGAATTGTATTCTGTTAGTAAACTGCATCGCTGCTTGAGCCGCGTCAAGCATATCCCAGAGGCGGGCCATATCTTCCGAGTCAGGCTGCATAGACCACCTCGTAAGTGCTTAGAATCCGACGTTTGCGCCACGGATTCCGCAGCGCCTCCTTCTCGACCAAGTCCACTGGACGATCGAAAAGGGCTTCAAGCTCGGCTTTCATATCCATCAAATTCCACATACTCCAGGGAGCGTCAGTCTGGAAAACAACGAGGACGTCAATATCACTATCCGGGCCGAAATCATCCCGTAAAATCGAGCCGAACAGCGACAGCTCTGTGACTTTCCATTTTTGGCAAAGCTCAGCAAGTTGGCTTTCCGATATGTCTATTTCGTGGTACCTCATTGTAGTCTTACCAATTACTATTTCGGAATCGTCGGAATATATCCGCTTGATAATCTGTGCAGGACTTCACCTGCATGTCGGACGACAAGGATTCCTTCGTCTTCTCTATTCTCGTAGTCGGCTATATTTATATCATCCGGATTCAGATAGTCAAGGTTTACTTTTTCGCATCGTTGTTTGCTTATGCTCGTGGCGAGCACTACGTTGGCTCGCGGCTTCTCTACGCCGTCGATGAAAGTGCCGATGCCCTTAACGTGGGTCGAGTGGGCGATGATTCCTCTGGGGACACCTGCGAACTGCTCCATCCGTTTGAGGAAATAATCACGTGTATGATACCCGATTTTGTCGAGCCATTTGCCGTGAGTGTACGAAATCTCTGTGATGTGCGGGGCATAAATAATCAATGTTCCGCCGTCGGCGAGTATCGGTTCGAGTTTGTACATGACCTTGCCCGCTGTCCAGATATCGTCGTACATTTCCGGGGCGATACCGAGAATCGTGTTGTAGGGCTTGTCTTTATACGTGATATGCACCTGCTCGGACAAATCCGCGGCCTTTTCCCATGTTTCAACCACGTCTCCGATGAAGATGCCCTTGAGCGCATCCTCCAGCGCGACGATAGCGAACAGCTTGTGCGGCAGCGTAATAAACGAAGCCGCTTTTTCCACCACCTCTCTCGTCGGCGTCCATTTGTTACCGTTAATTACCGGATTTGTTATCACGCCGCCCAGCCAGTGGAAAAAGTGGATAATATCGTCGCCCGCGATCCCGGGGAAGATATATTTGTGCCCGCCGGAGAAGCCCACGACCTCATGCGGAAACACGGGGCCTAAGATGAAAAATTCATCGTACTCGAAGAGCAGCTTGTTGATTGCCACGTCAACTTCTTCGGCAAATAAACCGTCGCTGATCCGCTCGATTTCGTCGGCGGAGATTTTGCCTATGGAAGTGAAGGTTTGCGGCTCTTCCCATTCGTGGTTGAAGAATTTTACCGCCGCGTATTTGCTCTTACGCTCGTCCGGCGTCATGCTGAGCCTGGCGCAAATCTGCTCTTCGCTCATCGGCTGATGGGTCCCCAGAGCTACCAGGCAATCGACTGCCTTTGCTTTTGGCCCCAGGAACTCGTAGATGATTTTGAAAATGTCACCTATCGGCCCCGACCGCGTATTATCCGGGATTATCATCAGGATTCGCTTGCCGGCATAGTCGTTTTGCGAAAAGAACTCGCCAACCGCTTCGCGCGCCTGCCCGATCTCGACACAAGCATCTTTATTTTGTCGCTCAATTACCATCGTTCGTATTTCTCTTTACGCTTTACTATTTACGCATCATGCTTAACGCTGTTGCCAGGGCGGCAGCTCCGGCAGGTACGAATCGAATTCCGCGATGAGTTTTTGTTCGTACTCGCCGGCATATTCGCCGTTGATAAATTTATCGAACGCTTCATCGTGGAAACGCTTCCACGATTCGATCTCGTTGCCGGGATTGATTGGATAGAACAACGCATCATTTGCCCCGGCGGCCTTCATGTCACCCGGCGCATCGCCGATCATCAGGACGTGGTTCTTCTCGTATCTGTTCTTCGTGGCATAGCCGAGGTGCTGAGTTTTCGTCCCCATCTCCTGGCCGGCAATGACCGCGACGTATTTGGCGATGTCATGCTCTTGCCATTCGCGTTTGAGAGCTTCATCGGGCGTGCCCGAAACGACAATTACATCCGCTAAGGGCTGGATTTTTTCCAGCGACTCCCGCACATGCGGAAAAGGCGGCATGCCCTTGACAGTTTCCCCGATTGCCCAGTTGACGCGCTCGCTCCATGCAAGTGCGAGCTGAAGCTCTTTTTTTGCATCCGGGTCGGCGGCCTTCTCGATGGCCTGCTTGAGACCGTCGTTACTGAGCAGGCTTTTGGGGTCGTCGATCCATGCGAAGTAGTGCGGGTATTGGGGAACTTCGAATCCTCTGGCCTTTGTCATCGGATGCTCCGGCAGCAGCTCGGCAATGATTCTTTTGGCGGTTTTGTGCCGGTTGGCGCCGCGCGTCTTTGAAAACAGATCCGCGAAGTCCTTACATTCGCGGGCCGCCTGGGCGACCGGCTGCAGGCCGAAGCAGGCGATCAGCCACGGACAAAAACATTCGCGATGCTTGATTCCCATCGTATCGAAAGCACAACCGTCGGAATCTATGCCGACGAAGAATTTGTGTTTGGGTCTGAATTCTTTCAAAGGTTTTGCCGGATCAATATCGGCCATCAATTTCTCTTGTATCGTATTTATTGTTTTTTGTCTGACGCATCACGCAGTACGCAGAACGCATGACGAATCAGACTCCGCTGAAAGCCGAGAATCCGCCGTCGACGGGGACGACTATGCCGGTGACGAATTTCGCCGCGTCGCTCAGCAGCCATATCACGGTTCCGATCAGCTCTTCCGGCCGGCCGAATCTGCCCATCGGCGTGTGGTCGATGATTGTTTTGCCGCGGGCGGTCAGCTCACCGGTTTTCTCGTCGGTCAGCAGGAACCGGTTCTGTTCGGTCAGGAAGAATCCCGGCGCTATCGCGTTGACGCGGACGTCTTTGGAGTAGTTCTGGCAAACGTGCACGGCCAGCCACTGCGTGAAGTTGCTTACCGCCGCCTTGGCCGCCGAATAGCCGGGGATCTTGGTCAGGGGGCTGAATGCGCACATGCTGGAAATATTAAGTATGATGCCGCCGCCGCTTTCGGCCATTTCCTTGCCGAAGACCTGGCTCGGCAGCAAAGTCCCGATGAAGTTCAGGTTGAAAACAAATTGAAGGGCCTCGCTCGGCAAGTCGAAAAAGGACAGGTCCGGCGACGTGGTGGCTTCTTTTTTATTTCCGCCGGCCCCGTTGATAAGGATGTCGATTTTGCCGAACTCGGCGTTGATTTTCTTGTGGGCTGTTTCCAGGCTCGCTTTATCCAGCACGTTGCACTTTACGGCGATAGCCCGGCCGCCGTCGGAGTTGATCTTCTCGGCAACTTTTGCCGCCGCGGCTTCAATTAAATCCAGCACGGCAACTTTCGCCCCGCCCTCGGCCAGCGCCGTCGCCATCGTCCCGCAGAGCACGCCGCCGCCCCCGGTAATTACGATTGTCTTGTCTTTCAAGTCGAATAAATCACTCATTATACCTTCCTTCTTGCTTAAATATGCTTCCTTAAAACAAATTCACTCAAATCTTGATAAAATCACACAATTGGGGCAGAATATACAACGATTCGATTGATAATTCAATAGTTTTTAAGCCCGTGTAAGCGGCCGGCCCGACACTTTTGAGGAATAACGTATGGCAAACTATATGATATCACGTTTTGACGAGATTGACGCGGTTAAGTGTCCCTGCGGCTTTGCCAAAAGGGCGTTTGCAGGCCCGGACAATTCCACCGCCACAATGCACATCGTCGATATCCGGGAGGACTCGCGGGTGCATTACCATAAAAAACTGACCGAAATCTACCTCGTGTTCGAAGGCTCCGGCCGGATGGAGCTCGACGGCGAGAAAATACCGGTGATGCCCTTTACCGCCATCTTCATCAAGCCCGGCTGCCGCCATCGCGCCGTCGGAAAAATGCGAATAATAAATGTCTGTATCCCACCTTTTGACGCAAAAGACGAGTGGTTTGATTAGCACAAGCTGCTTCTTAATGGTATAATACAAAGATGATCAGACTTCAGAAAGATCGAACCAGACT